>OFGE01002146.1_pt1 | contig 15160 bp, 18 predicted proteins | sample 1521681 | NCBI WGS metagenome assembly OFGE01 (sample SAMEA3504093, study PRJEB24116) | mouse gut metagenome | biome: mouse gut; feature: mouse-associated habitat; material: faeces | place: Denmark | collected 2011 | reverse complement strand
ACGCCGCCCAAAGCAAGGCCATGCACCAGCTGGGAGACAAGGCCAGGTACAAGCTGATCCTGAGCGGGACGCCGGTCCAGAATGAGGCCATCGACATCTTCAGTCAATACCGCTTCCTGGACCCCTCGGTCTTCGGCCTGAATTTCTACGCCTTCCGGGGCCGCTACTGCGAGATGGGCGGCTTCAACCGGAAACAGATCGTCCGGTACCGGGACCTGGACCAGCTCATCAAGAAAGAACACAGCATCGCCTACCGGGTGACCAAAGAGGAAGCCCTGGACCTGCCGGAACAGACCTTCGAGAACCGCTACATCACCCTGGGCAAAAAGGAGCGGGACCTTTACGACAGACTGCGCCGGGACAGCTATGCCGAGCTGGCGGACGGCGGCACCATCACCGCCACCACGGTCCTGACCAAACTTCTCCGCCTTCAGCAATTCACCGGGGGATTTTTGGTGGAGGACGATGCGGACAAGCCCCGCCTGGTGAGCCGGGGGAAGCTGGATGCGCTGGCGGACATCCTGCAGGATTATGTGGTCGAGGGCGGAAAGAAGCTGGTGATCTTCGCCCGGTTCCTCCCGGAAATCCATGAGATCGAGGCTCTGTGCGAAAAGGTTTTCAAAGCCTCGGCGCACAAAGGGCAGCCGCCCAAAAGAGCGGTGGCGATTTACGGGGAGATCAAGAAAGAGGAACGCGGCGGCATCGTCCAGCAATTCCAGACCGACCCCGGTACGATGGTATTCATCGGGCAGATAGATACCGCCGGAACCGGCATCACCCTGACCGCCGCCGACACCTGCGTTTATTACAGCGTGAACTTCAACTACGCCACCTACGAACAGAGCCTCTCCCGGATTCACCGAATCGGCCAGCGGCACCCCTGCACCTACATACACCTGCAGGTAGAAAACAGCATAGACGGCATGGTGCTGGCGGCGCTTTCCAAAAAAGAGGATCTGGCAAAAACGGTGGTGGACAGCTGGAAGCAATTCTTCTGAGGGGAGGCAGACCATGGAAAGCCTGGGCCAGACACAACACGCCATGAAACTGATCCAGGCGGCGAAGCTGTACCCTACCCCTACGACCGGGGCGGGCCTCTGCGGCGGGACGGGCAACTATCAGCAACTCAAGGCGCTGGAAGCGGATGGCACGATCTCGGCAGAGGAGCGCCGCAGCATGGCGGCGGGGAACGGCGGACAACTGAATCCAGAGTGGGTGGAGGCTATGATGGGCTTCCCCATTGGATGGACAGCGTCCGGGCCGGATGGGCAGACGGAAGCTGGGAACTCGGAATTCCCCGCGTAACCGGCAAAATTCCAGACCGGGCGAACCGGCTGAAATGCCTCGGCAATGCGGTAGTCCCCGCTCAGTTTTACCCCATCTTCAAAGCAATTTTTGACATAGAGAAAGGACTGATCCAAGAATGACAGAACACAAGCAGAAACCCCTCTGCCCCTTCAAAAAGGTGGTCGAGAAAGACTACAGCCACACCACCGGCAAGACCACCATCATGGAGCGCTTCGATGTTTGCGCCGGGGAGCGGTGCATGGCATACCGCGGTAGCCGCTGCCTCCGGGTGGAATCGGAAAAGCAGAAAAAGTGAAGGGAGAGATAACCACATGGGAATCATGGATGTTTTCAACCCGGAGGATCGGGTGAGCGTTAAGTTTTCGGATTTCTATGCCTTGATGCGTGACAGCGCGAAGGTGGAATTCATGGAGAACGCCATCAACTGCAATGTCCCTCACCGCTATATCCGGGAAACCGTGACCGGAAAGGCAGAGGCGGAACCCGAAACGGAGAAAAACCAGAATGGGGCCTGAAGAACAAGCACCGGTCAATTTTGAGATTTGGATGGGCGATAGGCGGGTGGCCATGTGCCGTGAAAACTTAGATGCACTGGAAATCACGCCGGAATACGAGGCAGATGAGCCGTTACTTATAGGCACTGTCGCTCCCATGGCTGTGTCCATGAACATCGCCCTTCCGAAAGCATGGCGCTGCGCCAACAAGAAGCGATTCATCAAACTCCTCATGAGCCATGGATGTGATCGCAACATCGCCGCCGAAATGGCAAAGGTCGTACCGATGATGCGGGGAAGGAAATCCTACCAAGGGCTTTGGTTTGAGGTGATGTTCCTTTTCAGCATGGAACAGATACAAAAGAAAGGATGAACAGCATGACACTGACAGAGATGGGCCAGCGGCTCCTGGAACTCCGGGCCACCAAGGATGCGCTCGAAGCCCAGACCAAAGAGAACAACGCCACCATCGAGGCCCTGAAGAAAGAGATGGCCCAGCAGATGGTAGACGATGACACCCCGAAATTTGTCCACGCCGGCCACAGCTTCAGCCTGCTCCCTAAAACCTCCTACACCAAAAAGGGGGATGCAGAACTGGCCGAATCCGGCCTCGATTACGATGACTACCTCAGCGCCCTCCGGGGAGAGGGGCTGGGCGGCATTATCAAGGAAACGGTGAACGCCAAAACCCTCCAGTCCGCCATAACCGCCTATGTGGAGGAACACGGCGAACTGTCCGAGGAACTGGCGGCAGTGATCCGCACCTATGAATTCAACGACATCGGCTGCCGGAGGGCGGCGGTGAAGAAACCGAAAGGAGCCTGACCCATGCGAGAAGAATACGAACAGATGGAACTCGACACCCGCACGGCACTGGATGCCGCCATCGAGGCGGTGGCGAAGGATTCCATCCAGACCGTCCTGGAGATGATCCAGAAACACCACCAGCAGGTCGCACGGGAAGCCCAAACCGCTCCGCCTTTTGTCCGCAACCGGCATGAAGCCTATGGCATCGCCGCTGAACAGCTGGTGAAAATCAATGCTGCGGTCAAGGCCATCAAGAGCGACACTGACCGGCTTCTCGGCACCCTTGCCGATCCCAATTTCAATGCCGTGGATGCCACAAGCTCCATCGTGAACAGCGCCACCGCGGCAGCCCAAATCCTGCTCAACGCCGCCGCCGAAATGCGGCGTACCCTCGACAACCTCTACACTGCGGAATTAACTGCAGAGGACATCATCACACCGCTGGAAGCCGCTCTGGCAGAGGCGGAATTTCAGGAAGCCGAACCCGCTGATGCGGATTCCATAGAAGAAACAGAAACGGAGGATAACTGACTATGGCCACCACAAAAAAGACCACCGCCCTCGCTGTCATTGACAGCTTCCAGATCGTCAACCGCTATGAGGGGATCGACCCGGAACTGATGGCAGAGCTTCAGGATGAGCTGTCCGACCTCGACCCGGAAAGCGGGATTACCTGCCGCCAGATCAAGGTCCCCAGCGGCGGGGGCCTCGCCTTCGAGGTGCAGGGGGAGGATGAGAACGATGCCGAACCCATGAAGCAGATCGATACCGTGATCGTGTTCACCCACCGGGTGAGCGCCTACTGGCCCGGCACCTATGGGAGCGGGGACGATGCCGCCAAGATTCCGGCCTGCTCCAGCATGGACGGAAAGACAGGATTCAACCCCAGCACCGGGGAAATCACTCAGTGCGAAAGCTGCCCCTTCAATCAGTATGGGAGTGGCGTGGACGAAAACGGCAATCCCAAAAAGGGAAAGGCTTGCAAGAATATGCGCCGGATTTACATGATGATGGACGGTGATCCGAACCTTTACCTGCTGACGGTTCCGCCCACTTCCATCAAGGACATCAATAAGCAGTTGGCGAAGATCCTGGCCAGCGGCACCCCCTACACCGGCATGATCGTGTCCTTCACACTGGAAAAGACCAAAAACAGCACCGGTACCCCGTACAGCAAGGTGCTGGTGAAAAAGAGCGGCCTTCTTCCCCCTGCCGTTGCCGCCCAGGTGGTGCAGCTTCGGGGCCAGATCAAGCAGCAGTACCAGAGTCTGGCCATCACCCTGGACGATTACACCGCCGCCCCGGATCGTGGCAAAGCGCCGGACATCTATCCGGATGCAGATGAGGCCGCATTCGAGGAAGCGCCCCCTCCCAGTGATGATGATCTCCCCTTTGCGTAAAATTTCAGGAATCCCCAGCGAGGCGGGTGCTGCTTTCGGGCGGCATCCGCCCAAATATACAGAATGGAATGGCGGTGGTGAAACATGGCGGCATGGGACAGTGTGGACCTCGACAGGATCGTAGATTACAGGGCGGAGTACACCGCTGCCGTTGCAAAATACAAAATCACAGGTGACAACCTGATCGGCCTCTGCCCCTTCCACGATGACAGGAACAACAGCTTTTCGGTGGATCTGAAAACAGGAAAATGGCATTGTTTCTCGGAGGATGAGGGCGGAAACTTCATATCTTTCTGGGCAAAGATTCATGGGTACGGCGATGATACCACCAGAGCCTACAAGGAAATTCTGGAAAAGTATGGCGTGAGCCGCGAAAGGCCGAAACCTGCCAAAAAGGAAAGCCTTCCCATTGGGCTGGAGGTTTCACCATACACTCTGGAGCAGTACAGTGCGGACAAAAAGCTCCCCTTGGAATTTTTGAGGGACACCTGCCGCCTTTCCACGGAGAAAGACAAAGACGGAATCCCATACCTTAGAATCCCGTATCTTGGGACAAATGGGCAGGTAGTCCTGAACAGGAAACGCTACGGAAAGAAAGATTTCCGCTGGGGCTATGGCTCCAAAGGGAAGATCTTCCCCTACGGCGTATGGCGGCTCCCGGAATTCCAAAAGCCCGGTTACTGCGTACTGGTCGAGGGAGAAAGCGACACCCAAAGCCTCTGGTACATGGGAATCCCGGCCATAGGCATAGCGGGTGCCACCATGTTCAAAACAGAGCATACTGATTATTTCAAAGGGCTGAAGAAGCTTTACATCCACCAAGAGCCGGACACCGGGGGCCAGACCTTCACGGACAAGCTGTTCCGCTGCCTTCACGATGGAGGATTTACCGGGGAGGTTTACTGCTGGAACTGCAAGGCGCTGGGCGAAAAAGACCCATCGGACATTTACATCAAAAACGGACGGGACAACGGCGCAAGGCTGATCCGTCAGGCGCTGGATGGGGCAGAAAGAATCAGCCTTGATGAATATGTAATCCCGGAGGCCATAGCCGGAGCGCCTATCACTCTGCGGCAGCCGGAGGGCTTCATCTACTCGGACAAGGGAATCAGCATCATCGACCAAAAGACCCTGCGCCCCGTTTCTGTCTGCCGGACACCCATCATCCTGACCAAGCGCCTCAAGAGCCTCGAAACCGGCGATGAGAAGATGGAGATCGCCTTCAAGCGGGATGACAAATGGCATACCGCCATATTCCCCCGCTCCACCATTTTCTCCAGCAGGAAGATCACCGACCTGTCAGACCTCGGATGCACGATCACCAGCGAAAATGCCAAGCAGGTGGTGAAGTTTCTCGGAGCCTTGGAGGCGGAAAACATCGACCTGATCCCCATGAACGATGCCACATCCACCTTCGGATGGCAGCCGGGGCGGCGGTTCCTTCCCGGCCATGACAAAGGGATCACACTGGACATCGACCCATCCCAAAGAGGCATGGCGGCGGCATACTGCCAAAACGGCAGCTTCGAGCGCTGGATCGAGCGGATGACCCCGCACCGGGCAAGGAACAAATTCCGGTTCATTCTGGCCGCTTCCTTTGCCGCCCCGCTTCTGCGGATTTTGAAGCAGAGGATATTCTTTGTGTACAACTGGGGCGGCTCCAAGGGCGGCAAGACCGCCGCCCTCAAAGCCGCCCTCTCCGCCTGGGGGGACCCGGAGCGGCTCATGGTGAGCTTCAACGCCACCCAGGTCGGCCTGGAGCGGACCGCCGCCTTCTACTGCGACCTGCCCCTGGGCATAGACGAACGGCAGCTGGCCGGGAATAACCAGGGGGCGCTGGAGAAAATCGTCTACATGATCGCCAGCGGTACCGGCAGAATCAGGGGCAGCAAGGGCGGGGGCCTTCAGACGATACACCAGTGGCGCACAGTGGCCCTGGCGACCGGGGAGGAACCCCTCAGCACCGAAACCACCCAAACCGGCGTCAGCACCCGTGTATTGGAGATATACGGCGGACCGTTCGACAGCGAAGCAGACGCCGCCCTCATGCACCAGCAGTCAGCGACCGACTGCGGCTGGGCCGGACCGGCCTTCATCGAGAAGATACTGGCCATGGATGAGCGCCAGATCGTGGAAGATTACGAGCGGATGCTGGCCTATGTCCGGGACATAAGCGAAGGGAAAAACGGCTCCCACATCGCCGGGATCTCGGCGGTGGCACTGGCCGATTCCATGATTGACAAGTGGTTTTTCGGGGGCGGCGAGGCCACCTCGTGGGCCATGGCCCAGCAGATGGCGGCTGACATTCTGCTCAACCAGGTGGAGAGCAACACCATGGATGTCAATGAGAACGCCACCCAATTCATCGTGGACTGGGTGCTGTCAAACAAGGCATATTTCGGCCCCAATGCGGTCGGCACCTGCCTCGGCTTTACCAGCGAGAGCGGCAACACCGCCTACATCTTCCCCTCCATGTTGAATCAAGCCCTGAGCAAAGCGGGATACAGCCCCCGGAAAACCATGAAGTATTTGGCAGAGCGGGGCCTCATCGCCGTGGATGTGGACAAGCGCACAGGGAAAAAGCAATATTCTGTTTTGAAGTGGTTTGACAATCGGAATGCCCGATTTGTTGAATTTAGAATCGGACAAATCTCTGAGCAAAAAGACCCCATAGATGATGCAGATGAGATGGAGGATACTGGCCAATACCCGCCAGCAGCCAAAGGCTATGAATACCAGCAAGAGCAATTTCGTGAGATGAGCGATGACGAATGCGGAGATTTGCCATTTTAATGAACAGTGCCGCACTACTGAAAACAGGAGTGCAGTTAGTAGTTAGGTTAGGAGTGCGGCGAAAAATCAAGCAGCCATGCGGATTTGTAGGCTTTCCTAACTCCTATTACTCCTAAAAACACCTATTACATCGGTTTATTGCAATTTTGCATTTCAACATTCAGATCGTGCAGAATTGCGAAAAACTCAAAAACGAGGTTAGTTTTTCAGAATTAGGAGTGCGGTGACAAAGCAGCCGGTAAACCCCGATAAATCAAGGATTTTCCCCCGCACTACTATTTTTGAAAACAGTAGTGCGGACAGGTAAAAAACACCTGCAGAAAGGAATGATGCACCATGGCGAAATGCAGAGGATGCGGCAAGGAAATCATCTGGATCAAGACGGCCACCGGGAAAGCGATGCCCTGCGATCCAGAGCCGGTGACCTACTGGCAGACAGCTGGCGGCAAGCGCCGGATCGTCACCCCCAATGGGGAGGTGATTGCCTGTGAGCTGGACGGCAGCCCAGACAGGGCCACCGGCATCGGGTACATACCGCACTGGGCCACCTGCCCGGCGGCGGGGCGGTTTCACAAAGGAGGTTCACATGGAATGCGTCCTTAGCCTTTCATACGGAAAAGACAGTCTCGCTTGCCTCGGAGCCATCGAGCAGCTCGGATGGCCGCTTGACAGGATTATCCATGCAGAGGTATGGGCCACCGACACCATCCCAGCAGACCTTCCTCCCATGGTTGAATTCAAGAAAAAAGCCGATGCCATCATTGAGAAGCGCTGGGGAATCAGGGTGGAACATATCACTTCAGGAAGCACTTACCATGAGCTGTTCTACAAGAAAATCACCAAGCGAAAAAGTGGAAATGGCGACTGGACAGGAAAAAACAGAGGCTTCCCCTTTATCAAAGGCCCTTGGTGCAATCGAGATTTAAAAGTAGCAGCATTACGAAAAGCCCAAAAAGGTGCAGATTGTATCTACATAGGGATAGCGGCGGATGAACCATCAAGGTTTCATAACTTGATAGGAAACAAGAAAAGCCCTCTGGTAGAAGCGGGATGGACGGAGCGGCAATGTTGGGAGTGGTGCGAAGCTAACGGGCTTCTCTCTCCGATATACACCTATAGCGCCAGAGGTGGATGCTGGTTTTGTCATAATCAAGGAATTCAGCAACTCCGCCTTTTGCGCCAACATTATCCTGAATACTGGGCGCTCATGCTCAAGTGGGACAATGACAGCCCCGTCACTTTCACATCAAGCGGACATACGGTCCATGATTATGACAAGCGGTTTCAGATGGAAGATGAGTATTTCATCATCCCAGATGATCCCAAGTTTCGATGGGATATGTTGGATCAGAGCTTAAACCTGCGCCTTTTTTAGAAACTGGAAAGAATGGAGGTACACCATGCAGAGAATGACAATCCGAACCCCAACCGGGGCAGCACTGGAAATGGCTGACGCATACCAGAGCGAAGATGCAGCACGGTCAGATTTGATGAAGCGGTTCCGCCTTGCCATTGACCGCCTCGCCGCCTACGAAGATACCGGCCTGAGCGTCAGCGATGTAGCAGCACTGGCCGGGAAACACACCCCCAAAAAGCCCATAAAGGCCAGCGGTGGCGGAATCCGATATACCAGCGATTACAGATGCCCCTCCTGCGGCGGCACATTTACTGGAACAGGGATAGCTGATTATTGCTACCACTGCGGCCAAAGGCTGGATTGGAAAAATCATTGATGATGGAGGTAGCGAACTCATGAACAACGAAAAGAATATCTCTCGCTTTGAAGCGGAACTGGCAAAGATTCAGCGCCCCGGTATGGACAAGCTCATGGAGTACATCAAAAAGAGCGACTTCTACACGGCCCCGGCCAGCACCAAGTATCACCTCTCCACCCCCGGCGGCTTGCTTCAGCACAGCCTCAATGTTCTGGATGCCCTGCGGGGCCTCCTGCTTTGGAACCAGAATGAAAGCCGCTGGGAATACCTCGCCGCCGGGAAAGTAGTGGACACCATCCCGGATGAGAGCGTGACTATCATGGCCCTGCTCCACGACATCTGCAAGACCTACTTCTACGGAACCAGTACCCGGAATGTGAAGAACGAACAGACCGGCAGATGGGAGAAGATGCCCTTCTATACCGTGAACGACCGAATGCCGCTGGGCCACGGCCCCAAGAGCGCCATGATCATCAAACAGTACACCTCCCTCACCAATCAGGAAATGTACGCCATCTGGCACCATATGGGCTTCAACGGGGACAGGGACAACGATGCGGCGGTCGGCCAAAGCATAGAGCAGTATCCCGCCGTCCTTGCCCTTCAGACAGCGGATATGATGGCCAGCCGGTTCATGGAGAGCGAACAGGAAAACCGGGAGCTGTTCACCGACCACCCTGCACCGGATACCGCCGGGGAGTGGGCCGATGCACCGGTCACCGGGGAGCCGGATTTTCAGGAAGCCCCCTCGCTGATGGAGGGCGCATGATGAGAAAGGCCATAGCAATCGACTTTGACGGGTGCATCTGCACCGATGCCTTCCCGTTCATCGGGAAGCCAAACTGGCCAGTCATTGAACTGGCAAAGCGGGAACAGGAAAGCGGCGCTGGCCTTATTCTTTGGACCTGCCGGGAAGGGCCGCTCCTTCAGATAGCTGTGGAGGCTTGCCGGAAATGGGGCCTCGAATTCGATGCCATCAACGAAAGCCTCCCGGACTGGATCGAGGAATTCGGGAACCGGCCCAGAAAGGTCGGAGCCTCGGAGTATTGGGATGATAAAGCGATTCGGATACCAGTCTTCACAGCTTTCAAGATAGGAGTACAGGCTCTGGATTGCACCATGAGGGGCCTCTTGGAAATTGTGAGCCATATCCGGGAATTCGTCCATGCGTCTATTAAAAAGAGCGGAGGCGAGAAAGTGACACCTGCTACATCCCACAAAGAGAGCTTCTATCAGGCCAAAATCATTAAATGGCTGAAGGATACCTACCCCAGCGCTTTCGTCTGGAAAGCCGCTGCCGGTCCATACAGCCGGGGCGGCATCCCGGATATCTGCGCCATCATTGACGGTCGCTTTTTCGGATTCGAGGTCAAGCGGCCCGGAATCGGGAAGCTGACCAAGCTGCAGGAACAGACCATCAAGCAGATCAACGCCGCCGGGGGCTTTGCCGCTGTGGTTTCTTTTCCAGAAGATGCACGAATGATCATCATAAAGCAAAAAATATCCGAACATACCAAAACCGCGATTCATGTAGGACAGGTTCACAGAGATCTGCTACAGCGATTGAACTCTGCGGAAGAAACACTCTTGATATTAGAAAAAGTGACTGGCCTCACAGGTCAGGAACTCATAGAAAAGTTTCTGGCAGGATTTGAACTTACACGAGAGGTGCAGCGATGAAAAAACAAAAACCGGGCGGCTTCAGGCAGCGGATGGATGAAGCGGCGGCAATGGCAAACGCGGCGATGGCCAAGCTGCCCACTACCGCCATTGTGGCCACCATTGACACGATGATCGGCGTCTTGAACAGCCAGGGGATTAAAATCCGGGACTGGGATGACAAGGACAAGGTCGTGCAGAAAATCAGGTGCATCGGCGGCAAGGTCTACATTCTGGCCCCAAGCGAAAAAACCCGGCAATAGCAGCCGGGGAATGCCCAAGGAGGATGCCATGACACTGAAAGAACTATCCCAGCTTTACTACCTCCAGCGTGAAATCGCTATGGATGAGTGCCGCCTGGAGGAACTGGAGGCAAAACTCCAGCCCGGAGGGATGAACCTTTCCGGGATGCCGCACGGCACCGGCGTGGCGGACAAGGTGAGCCTTTACGCAGCGGAAATCGTTGATCTCAAGGACATCATAGCGGAAAAGCGAAAGCGGTGCATCTTCGAGCGAATCCGCCTGGAACGGTACATCAGCGAAATCAGCGACAGCCTTATGCGGCAGATTTTCACCTATCGCTTTGTCAATGGCCTTTCTTGGGATCAAGTAGCGGCAAAAATCGGAGGCAACACAGGAGGCAGCGTAAAAAAGATGTGCTACCGTTACCTGAAAAAATCATGAAACCGGAAAAGTTGTCCCCAATGTCCCGCGCATCTGTGCTATTCTATATCCTGAAAGATTCAGGGAAAGCGATAGACGAAAATCAGAATTGACACCGGGGGCCAGTTTTTGGGAACTGGCTCCCGAATCTTATGCCCCGTTTCCACCAAGGATTCAACGCCGAATTTTTTCGGAGATAAAATCCCCCGGCATAGCCACAGCTGGCGAAGCCCCGGAAATCTCGGCTCCCATGGATACACCATATCAGCAAGGCTGATTTTCAGTCCCGCTTTTTTCAGAAATCCATGCGTCTGAAAAAAGGGGCCACAGAAAGCACCCCCATATAAGCGCCCCGGTAAAGGCCCTGTTTTGCAGGGGCTGGATTTATAGAGAGTTTATACGGCCCACCTTGGCATAGCGCCTCCTTTTTCCTGTGGAAAAAACAGCCCACAGCAGAGGCATAGCCGGGAAAGTGTACCCCTTAGAACAGAGGGCCACCGTACAGGCTGTGTGCGGCGCACAGAGGGGGCCATGTACAGAGAGACCCTACAGCATAGCCCATAGGAACAAAGACCAGAGCCTGTACTCAATAGGCTTTGGCCTTTGCTTTATAAGAGCATAAGCACAAGGCAAACATTCACAGCGACAAGCAGCGACAGCGCTCCCTCATGCACAGAGGGCAGCAGACAGAGCGCGAAAGGAAAGGGGCCGCACCCCGCATGGCCATAGGTACTACTGACCCCCAGGACGGGCTGCGGGGCGAGGAAGGCCCGACGGTTTTTCCCCTGAAATCAAAAAATTTCCCGGCGTTTCGTTACGCAGGCCCCATACCGGGGCCAAAAAAGGAGGGCTGGCCGTGAAATTTGAACGGCGGAAGCTGGCTGATTTGCGGCCGGCAGAGTACAATCCCCGCAAGAAACTGACCCCGGATGACCCGGAATATATCCAAATTCGCAACAGCCTGAACGAATTCGGGTACGCCGATCCCATCGTGATCAACAGCGATGGCACCATCATCAAGGGCCACCAGCGCCGCAATGTGATGATGGACCTGGGCTATACCGAGGCAGAGGTTATCATTCTCGACATTCAGGACAAGGCAAAGGAAAAAGCCCTGAACATTGCCCTGAACAAAATCACCGGCAAGTGGGACAACGCCATCCTGAAAGACCTGCTGGTGGAGCTTGACCTCGAAGGGTATGACTTCTCGGTGACTGGCTTTCAGCGCCCCGACCTGGAAGATTTGATTCAGGAACTGGACATTCCGCCAGAGGCCACAGAGGATGACTTCGACCCGGAAGAAGCCGCAAAGAACATTGATGTCCCTACCACCCGCAAGGGGGACATCTGGCAGTTAGGCCGGCACCGCCTCATGTGTGGCGATTCCACCGATGCCGCCGATGTGGAGCGGCTGATGGGCGGCGCAAAGCTCGACCTCATCATCACCGACCCGCCCTACAATGTGGACTACGGCGCAAAGACGGAATTTCTGGAAAGCTATCTCGGTCAAGAGGGCAGCAGGGCGAACAGCACCATCGAAAACGACCACATGGATGCCTTGAGCTTTTACAAATTCCTGCTGGCATCTTTCCAGAATATGAACCAAGCCATGCGGCCCGGTGCCGCGATCTATGTTTTTCACGCCGAAAGCACCGGCCTCCAATTCCGGCAAGCCTATGCCGATGCAGGGCTGAAAATGGCACAATGCCTGATCTGGGAGAAAAACGCCTTCGTTCTGGGCCGTCAGGATTACCAATGGCGGCATGAGCCGATTCTCTACGGCTGGAAAGAGGGGGCGGCGCATTATTTCATCAATGACCGCACCCAGGACACCGTACTGCTGGAAGATGAGCTGGACTTCAAAGCTATGAAGAAGCAGGAACTTCTGGCTTTCATCGAAAATTACATCCGGCAGTACAAAGACCTGACCACCGTCCACTTTGAAAACAAACCGGCCCGGAATGCCCTGCACCCCACCATGAAGCCCATCCCGCTGGTCGGGCGGCTGATGAACAACTCCAGCAAACCGGGATGGATGGTCGGTGACTTCTTCGGAGGGAGCGGCACCACCCTCATGGCGGCGGAACAGCTGGGCCGGACAGCCTATCTCATGGAGTACGATGAGCGCAATGTGGATGTGATCGTCCAGCGCTGGGAAGCCTACACCGGAAAAAAGGCGGTGCTGCTGAATGAATGAGCTGGACAACCTGACGCTTGACGGTTTCGACCTCGGCGCAGCGCTCGGAATTCCCGAACAGGAAAAAGCGGCCCCGGCCACCCTGCCCGATCAGGGCGGGATCAAGGTTTCCCACCGGATGGGCGCTCGGCAGCTTTGGAGAAAGGCCGCATCCGAAAAGGCGCTGGAGGATGCCATCGACTGGCATTTCAGGGAGGGCGATTGCTACCACTGCTTCAGCTCCGGGGATGTGGACAGCTTCTCCTTTTTCAAGATGGTTCTCCGGCAGCAGCACATCAAATATGCCGCCATTTCCACCTGGTGCATGGCCGGTGAGGATGTGAAGGATCTCCGCAAGTGGCATGAGCGGGGAATGATTGACCGGGTGGACTTTTTCGTGGGTGAGATTTTCAAAGGGAGCTATCCGGATGTTTACGCCGCCGTTCTGGATTTCATAGCAGCCTGCGGCGGTCGGCTGGTGATCTTCCGCAACCACTCCAAAGTGATGGCTATCGAGGGGGAACGGTTCGACTGCCTCATCGAATCCAGCGCCAATGTGAACACCAATCCACGGAGTGAAAACACGGTAGTCACGGTAGACCGGGAACTGGTCGGACAGTACATACAGCTCTTTTCCGAGATTATCCCGTTCAACAAAAAACCCGGCGCAGAGCCATACAGGAAAGCCGCCCTTCAGGGAGAGGGGCGGTGAGCCATGACCATAGAACAGCTTCAGCGTGAAATTCTACGAGGGGAGGTCCTTTATTTGGACAACAACAGAAATGTGGCCGGGGGCGGACTTTACAGGGTGGAGATCATCGCCCAGCTTTTCGGCGTCACCGTCCGCCGCATCCAGCAGCTGACGCAGGAGGGTGTCCTGCCCACAACCGAAACGGTGGACGGACGGCGCTATGACCTCGTGCCGACCATTCAGCAGTATGTCAAATACCTGTCGGACAAGGCATACGGCAAAGACCGCTCCGAAAAAGAGCTTGAACTTCGGGAGCAAAAGATGAAAGCGGACATCGCCCTGAAGGAATCCCAGGGTGAACTGCACCGCCTGAAAACCGACATCGCCGCCGGGAAGTACATAGCGGTGGAGGAAGTCACGATGGACTATGAGCGGTTCTTCGTGACCTTCAAGAATTTTGCCATGAGCCTCCCGGCCCGGCTGACGGATGAAATCAGCGGATACATCGACCCGCTGGAAGCCCGGCGGATCGAAAAAGAACTGCACCAAAAAATCCGCAACCTGCTGGTCGCTTTCGTAGTGGCGGGAGTATCGAAGCAGGATGGCGGCAAGAAGTAGAAGCCCCCGGTTCCGCAAATACCCGGTAGCGCCCTATCAAAAAGCGGCCCTCGAATCCCTGAAGCCCCCGGAGAACATCACGGTCTCGGAATGGGCCGAAAAATACCGGGTGCTGGATTCCAAATCATCGGCCATGCCGGGGCCATGGCGGAATGACAAGACCCCATACCTCGCCGGGATCATGGATGAACTCTGCAACTACGAAACAGAGGAAATCATCTTCGTCAAACCCTCGCAGGTCGGCGGCACGGAGGCCCTGCTCAATATGCTGGGCTGGGCCATTCAGCAGGACCCATCGCCCACCATGTGCGTGTACCCTTCGGATGTTCTGGCAGAGAGCTTGGTGGTCAACCGGTTCCGCCCCATGATCTACGCAGCGCCCACACTCCGGCGGCGGTACCGGGAAAGCGAATCCTCAAAATCAGAGCTTCAATTCGATGGGATGTACCTGAGCATGGTCGGCTCCAACAGCCCCTCCCAGCTGGCCAGCAAGGCGATCCGATTTCTCTTTCTGGATGAGGTGGACAAATACCCCGGCGCATCCAAAAAAGAGGCAGACCCAATCTCGCTGGCCAAAGAGCGGACAAAGACCTTCCACAACCGGAAAATATTCATGACCTCCACCCCTACCCTGAAAACCGGCCACATCTGGAAAGCTATGGAAGGGGCGGATGTCGTAAAGCACTACTTTGTCCCCTGTCCCCACTGCGGGAAATTTATAGAGCTGAAGTGGAAGCAGGTGAAATTTCCCGATGAAGGGATGGGCTACTCGGAGCGGGCAGAGCTGGCCGCATACATCTGCCAGGAATGCGGGGCCATCATTACAGACCAGCACA
>OFGE01002144.1_pt1 | contig 15167 bp, 13 predicted proteins | sample 1521681 | NCBI WGS metagenome assembly OFGE01 (sample SAMEA3504093, study PRJEB24116) | mouse gut metagenome | biome: mouse gut; feature: mouse-associated habitat; material: faeces | place: Denmark | collected 2011 | reverse complement strand
TTTTCCGACCTTACTTTTCTTTGATACCAGATTCCTGCGTTTCCTCCGCGTACTTTCCCTGCCGAAATTCATACAACCCCTCCTGTACACTGCCGGCTCCTCCCCAGCCGCCGGATTCTCCCTGTCATAGTCCCAGATTATTTTAGCTTAATGCTTTATTTAGAAATTAATTTCTTCTTAATTGTTCGAAATGGGTGCTGCATCTTGGATTTTAAATCTTTGATTTCTTTTCTCAGCTCCTTGTTTTCATTGATCAGCTGTATACAGCATGCTCCCACAAAACGAATCATATCATCTGCCATATGAGGGTTGTCCTTCTCCCACTTAGGCAGGTCTTTGCGGCTTAAATCAAACAGCTCGGATTCACCAAAAAATTCTTCAGCCACCTTTTGATTCATTTCCTTATAGCCTTCCATAAATGCCTCTGCCTCTTCCTTTGAAAGCATATCGCACGGATAGTCTTTTCCCGACTGCTCTGCATAAGAGATCAGCGCACGATAGAAGAAACTGTGATAATTTTCAATCAGCCCCGGCATATTATTTAACACACGTTTAATTTCCTGTGTATTACCTTCCATGCGTATATTCCGCATGAATTTTTCAATCTTGAATTCATCTGTCAGCTTCAGCCCTACTGTATCCAGAAAATCTGCATAGATCGATCCCTCAAGAAAACGCTTAGGTTCAAAACGTCTGATGACCAGACGCTTGCGTCCCCATAAATCAGATGTCTTTTTCAGCTGCTTATAATAGTCCATCTTCCGCAGATACCGCTGGTCCTCCACATATTGTTCCCAGGTCTTTACTGCTCCATGTCCGATTCCGCTTTTTACCATCTGATTCCAGCTGGAAACCAGATATGCATCCTGCCTGCGCAGGTATACAATAATCTTTACGTCAAATCCTTTTTCCTTTCCTTCTGCCTTCAGCGCCTTCCACATGCTCATGCGCCGCCTGTGGGACGCCGACCAGATCCCCTCATCCGAAAGTATGATATTTGGATATGTCTCAAACAGCTCTAAAATCTTGTCCATCCCTTCCCGGAAGACTCCGCTGTTTTGATCCGTTTCCTGATCATTAATCAAAAAATGCCCGTTTCTTTTTTCGGATATATTTTCATAGCGGTATGGAAACATTGGGTAACAATATCCTTTTTGGTTCAGCACCTTTTGGTTATCTAAAAGAAAATTCTGAATAGCCGTCGTCGCTGTCTTTGTCGTACCGACATGTACATATAATGTATTCATAGTGAATCTGTTATATCTCCCCTCTTTTGTGCCGCATGCTATTTGCGACTTTACAATATTATATCAAAAAATTAAAGAAAATAAAAGAGATTTCAGCATTATGTTACAATTAATGTAAAAATTCTGTAACAGATCCAAAAACCCGGCCTGCTACAGAACTCATACACTTTCTTTTATCACTATTTCTTTTTTGATTTTTTACCTATTGCATGAAGAGGGTGACGTATCATCTTTTTTAGTTCTTTGACCTCTCCCTTTAACTTTTTATTTTCGTCGATCAGCTGCATAAAGCACGCCCCGATAAACCGCACCATATCATCCTGCATATACGGATTGTCTTTTTCCCACTTCGGAATATCCTTCCAGCTCATCTCAAACAGGTCTTCCCCGTCAAAAAACAGATCCGAAACCATGCGGTTTTCTTCTTCAAAACGGCCCATAAATTCCTGCGCCTCTTCCTTAGAAAACATCTCGCACGGATACTGTTCGCCGGATACATCCGCATAGGCCAGCAGCGCACGCCGAAAAAATCCATGATAAGTATAGTTCATATTCGGCAGGCCATTTAAGACACGCTGGATCTCGTGTGTATTGCCCGCCAGCCTTACATTGCGCACTGACTGCTCAATATGATACTCATCTGTCAGCTCCAGATCGATATTCTGCAGAAAATCAGCATAAATCGAACCATTTACAAAACGCTTCGGCTCAAAACGGCGCACCTTGATATTTTCCCTGCCCCACATATCTGCCAGTTTTTTCAAGCGGGTTCCGTAATTCATCTTATTTACTACCGTCCGGTCCCCCGCATAATCATTCCAGGATGTGACGGCACCTTCTGAAAATCCGCTCTTTACCATCTGATTCCACCCGGAAATCAGATATGTATCCTGCCTGCGCAGGTATACAATGATTTTCACCTCAAACCCATGCTCCCGGCTTTCTTTGCGCAGCGCTTTCCACATGCCCATGCGCTGCTCATAATGTGCCGACCAGATGCCTTCGTCAGAAAGTATCACATTCGGATATGTCTGGAACAATTCCACGATACGGTCCATCCCTTCCCGAAATAAGCCTCCCCTGCCTGCATAATCCTCCGCAATCAGAAAATGTGCGTTCCTTCGTTCCGATACTGCCGTATAACGGTATGGAAACAGAGGATAGTAATAACCTTTTGCATTCAAGATCTCCTGATTGTCTATACAGAAGCTCTGAATCGCCGTAGTTCCCGTCTTAGTCGTGCCGATATGGACGTATAGTGTATTCATCTTTTATCCTTCTTTCTATTCCGTTTCCTGACTTTCGCGCTTCCAGGCCATGCCGCCCCGCAATGCTTCCCCTCAGCGACCTCGAACGGGCACTGCCCGAGTCGAAGCCATTCGCCCGGTTTACAGGAAATTTCCCGCAGCCTTCCGCTTTTCGGGCATCCGGCAGTTCCTCACTGGCAGCCCTCTCTGCCGCGCAGCTCCTCCCGGTAGATATCAGCCTGCTCCGGGCAACCCAATGCCTCATAGCAGCGAATGAGCCCCTCCAGGCTCTCCTTCCCACCAGACTGCAGGGCCAGTATGGGCCTGGTCTCGTAGACGGCATTGTAGTACCATATGGCGGCCTCCTCCCAGTCGGAAAGCCCCTCGTAGAAATGTCCCATCTCGCAGCAGATTTCCGAGCAGGCCTCCTCCGCTATTACTTTGGATGTGTATTTAAAGAAGCTCACAGTATCCCCGGCCAGCCTGGCCGCCCTGGCCGCCACGCAGCAGGACTGTGCCATCTCCTCGCCGTCCCGCTCATTGTCCGCCGCTGCCTCCAGGAAGACCGGTGCCGCCTGGGCGAAATCCTCCTCGTCCCCCGCTATCAGCAGCTCCCTGGCATACATGCCCAAAAGCCGCTTGGGGAGCCGGTATCCCTGCCGCCAATGTTTCTGGAAATTGGCCAGATCCCGCTTGGCATGGCTCTCCCCCGGCAGATGGGTGATGACGATATCGCTGTCGTATATCACCGGCTCCAGGCGCACCGTCTCATGGATAGGGGCCTCCCAGACGAAATCCCGTTTTCTTTTGAACAGTTTGGGCCGATACTCCTCATCGTAATTGTACACCGTGTTGAACTGCAGCTGATTGGCGTACTTCATCTGTACAATCTCCACCTCGGGGAGCAGCGTCTCCTTCAGCAGCCGGAACCGCTCCCGGTTCTCCGGGGACAATACTTCATCCGCGTCCGCAGAATATATATATTCCTGAGTGGCCCTGGAGAACACAAAATTCCTGGCGGCGCTGAAATCATCTGTCCAGGGGAAGTCGTAGACCTTCTCCGTATAGCGCCTTGCTATCTCCCTGGTGGCATCCGTGGAGCCCGTGTCCGCGATGACAATCTCGTCTACCAGGTCAGCCACACTGTCCAGGCACCTCTCCAGAATCTTTTCCTCATTTTTCACAATCATGCACAGGGAAATCGTAACCATCTTCCACATTCCTTTCGCTCCGCTCAAAGCGCAAAAGTCGCCCTTCCTGTATGAACCATGTCCATAATACCAAAAAGAACGTCCAGGCACAACCATTATTCGCCAAACAACAGGATAATTTCGGCAAAATCTGTTGAGATTTCCCGCCGGATATGGTAGAATGGGTTCTGACAGGAGGATTTCATCATGTTCATTGTATTAGGCGGAGGTTTGCTGATCATCATCATCGCGGTGGTCATATCGGTGGTATCCAGCGTGGTATCGGCTGTGGCGGCGGATGTGGACGACTCGGAGGATTGATTCCGCTGTCCCTTCCGGCACAGTCCGGAAACCGGCATCGCACAGACAAGGCCTGTGACTATCCTGCGCAGAGGCGCGGGGCGTCACAGGCCTTTTGCTTTTGTACATCATCTGTCTCGTATATGCCTTGTCCTCAGCAACGCTGTATGCAAATCTTTCACTGTTTTACACTGCGCCGGGTTCATCCCTCTGCTCTACAGCATTCCCACAAGATACCCCTGTCTTCCATCCCGCAGGAACAACGGCACTGTCTCCAACGGCGCTTCCACGTCCAGCCACACGCCGCCCTCATAGACCTCCCCGGTCCCCGCATGGGTCCAGGAAGCGCCCTGGGGCAGATAGACCCTGCGGCCTTCCGCGCCCTCATGGCACACCGGCGCCACCAGAATGTCCGGCCCGTACAGGTAGGCATCCGTGATATCCCAGCATTCCTTGTCCTCCGGGAACTCATAGAACAGCGTCCGCATCACAGGGGAACCCTTTTCATGGGCCTGGCGCATCACCTCTCTGGTGTAATCCCGCATCCTCTCCCGGATGCCGATGAACTTCACCAGGATGGGGTAGGCCTCCTCCCCGAAGCTCCAGATTTCATTGTCCGCCCCTGTACATTCACGCTCCTCCCCCGCCCGGTTCACGATGGGCTGGTGGGGCTGTCTGCTTCCGTGGAGCCGCATCACCGGGCAGAATGTCCCGAACTGGAACCAGCGCACCAAAAGCTCCCGGAACCCGGAATCCTCGATGTTGCCCCCATGGAAGCCGCCGATGTCCGTAGTCCACCAGGGAATCCCGCAAATCCCCATGTGCAGTCCCGCGCATATCTGCCTGCGGAAGTCTTCGTAGGTGGACATGATGTCCCCTGACCACACCAAAGCGCCGTAGCGCTGGCTGCCTGCCCAGGCGCACCGGATCAGGTTCACCACGTCCCTCTGGCCCATCTCCTGCTGCCCCTCGTAGACCAGCCTGGCATATTCCCGGGGATAGATGTTCCCGGTCCGGGCCATGGGGCCCGCAGAGGAAGTGTACAGGTCGAAGTCGTATGTGCCGAACTCCGGCTCCGCCTCGTCCAGCCAGAAGGTCCGGATGCCCATGTCCGCATAGTTCTTCTTAAGCTTCTCCCAGACGTACTTCCTTGTCCGGGGATTGGTAGCATCCAGGAACAGGTTATTGCCATGGAAGATCATCTGCACGTCCACTCCCATATTGCTCTTCAGCAGCAGCCCCTTCTGCTTCATCTCCTCAAAGTTCTCGCTGCGCACATCCACCTGGGGCCAGACAGAGACCATCGTCTCTATCCCCATCTCGTGGAGCTCCTTTATCATGGCCTCCGGGTCGGGGAAGTATTCCGGGTCAAAGCGCCAGTCCCCGCAGCGGGGCCAGTGGTAGTAGTCGATAATCAGCACGTCCGGGGTGATTCCCCGCTCCTTGTACTCCCTGGCGATCCGGAGCACCTGCTCCTGGTTGTAATAGCGCAGCTTGCACTGCCAGAAGCCCAGGCCGTACTCCGGCATCATGGGGCTCTTCCCCGTGGCCAGGGCGTAAGCTTCCTCTATCTGGGCCGGGGTGTCCCCCGCCGTGATCCAGTAGTCCATCTGCATGGCAGACCGGGCCAGCCACTCCGTGGTATTGGTGCCGAAGTGCACCTCCCCCACTGCCGCGTTATGCCACAGGAAGCCGTATCCCTTGTCCGACAGACAGAAGGGGATGCTGGCCTGGGAATTGCGGTGTGCCAGTTCCAGGTTGCAGCCCTTCAGGTTCATGACTTCCTGCTGGTACTGCCCCATGCCGTATATCTTCTCCTCCGGCGATGCCTCGAAGCTCACCTTCAGCTCATACTCCCCGCCCGGCAGGGGCCTGAAATGTCTGGCCTTCTTCTGCAGCGCACCTCCGTTGGAAATCTCCCGCAACAGAAGCTCGCCACGCTGGTTGTAGAAACCGATCTGCAGAGCATGGCCCCAGCCGTTTACCCACAGCCTGGCCTTGATATTCCCGTTTGTAATCGATGCTTCCCATTCCCCGATGACAATGTCCGCCTCCGCAGGCTCCGGTTCCAGCAGCGCCACGCTGCCCTCCTCTACCTCCCCCGCAAAGACGGAGCGCACCCGCAGGCTGTCCTTCCCCCAGGGCGTCACCATGAGCGTCTCTCCGTTCTCCCTGTAAATCAAGCTGCCTTCCCTTACCTCAAAAAACTCCAACATATGCTACCCCTTTCCGCGCTGCTGCCATGTATTTTTCATAGCATAACACATTCCTATTTCCTCTTCAACCTTTTACGGCTCCTATCATCACGCCCTTCTCAAAATATTTCTGAAGGGATAAATGCACAGCACCGGCACGGTGGAGACAATGATGATAGCGAACTTAATCTGATCCCTCATACCGCTGCGCATAGGCTCCCCCTTCCGCTCCGCTGCTGTTGCCCGCCATGGCCTGATTGGATATCAGGATATTCCGCAGGACTGTCTGTAGGGTCTGATGTTCATACAACATTGATTTTCTCCATAGAATATACCTCTGCCTTTCATGATTTGGTCCGCCATGGCGGAGAAAAGAAAACAGCTTCCGCTGACAGATTGCGTCAGTCAGCGGAAGCCATGTGAATTATTTTTTAGTCGTCTCTGTCAGGCTGCCCCCTGATTCGCGCCTTGAAAGCAGCTCAGGCGAAAGGATTCTCCGTCGGATACAGCACGCCCTTGGGCTGATTGTAGTTCAGATCCTCCACCGGCACGCCGATGTACTTGAACACCTCGTACAGGGCCTTGCCGAAATGGCCGAAGGCCACCGCGCCGTGATGAGGGTAGTTCTTTTCAATCAATACATGGCGGTAGAAGCGCCCCATCTCAGGGATAGCGAACACGCCGATGCCGCCGAAGGACTTGGTGGCCACGGGCAGCACCTCGCCCTGGGCGATGTACGCGCGCAGCTTGTTGTCCGCGGTGGACTGCAGGCGGTAGAAGGTGATGTCGCCGGGGATGATGTCTCCCTCCAGGGTCCCCTGCGTCACTTCCTCGGGAAGGGTCCTGGCCATGATCATCTGGTACTTCATGCTGCAGGAAGTAAGCTTCCCGGCGTTGGTATTACCGCAGTGGAATCCCATAAAAGTGTCACCGTGGGCATAGCTGAATTTCCCCTGGATGGATTCCCTGTACATGTCCCCGGGAACCGTGTTGTTGATGTCAAGAAGCGTGACCACATCACCGCTGACACAGGTTCCGATAAACTCACTGAGACAGCCGTAAATGTCCACCTCGCAGGACACAGGAATTCCCATGCCGGTGAGACGGCTGTTCACATAGCAGGGAACAAAACCGAACTGGGTCTGGAACGCAGGCCAGCACTTTCCGGCCAGGGCCACATATTTGCGGTATCCCCTGTGATCCCGGACCCAGTCCAGAAGGGTCAGTTCGTACTGGGCCAGCCTGGGCAGAATCTCCGGCTTCCTGTTCCCTGCTCCCAGCTCCGCGGCCATCTCCTGAACCTTGGCAGGGATTCTCTCGTCCCCCTCATGCTTCTTAAACGCTTCAAAAAGATCAAGCTCCGAATTCTCCTCGATCTCCACCCCCAAGTTGAACAACTGCTTGATGGGCGCGTTGCAGGCCATAAAATTCAAAGGTCTGGGGCCGAAAGAGATAATTTTCAGATCACCCAGTCCCACCAGGGCTCTGGCAATGGGAATAAACTCATGGATTCTGTCCGCGCACTCCTGGGCGGTGCCCACGGGATTTTCCGGAATATACGCCTTCACATTGCGCAGCTTTAGATTGTAGCTGGCGTTCAGCATGCCGCAGTAAGCGTCCCCCCGGCCTCCTGTAAGGTTCTCCTGTGTCTCCTCAGCGGCGGCGATGTACATGGCCGGACCGTCAAAATGTTTTGCCAGAAGTGTCTCTGAGATCTCCGGGCCAAAATTTCCCAGATAGACACACAGAGCGTTGCAGCCGTTTTTCCGGATGTCCTCCAGGGCCTGCACCATGTGGATCTCGCTCTCCACAATGCAGACCGGGCACTCATAGACTCCCTCCCCACCGTATTTCTGTGTGTAAGCCTCCATGAGAGCCTTCCTCCTGCCCACGGACAGACTCTCCGGAAAACAGTCCCGGCTCACCGCCACAACACCGATCTTTACCTGGGGCAGCAAACCTGCCCGCTGTACACTGTTCATCTTTCTTTCCTCCTGTATCTGCTATATTTCTGCGCCCTGAAAGTGCGCCTGGGCGGGCTGGCCCGATTTCCACTGCTCTTTCCAGGCCCCGGCGATAAGCCCGTGCCCTGCCGCCGTGGGATGGACGCCGTCAACAGTCCAGCGCTCCGGCGGAAGCTCCCTCCCCGCCCGGTCAAATACTTCCTGCAGGTCAATATACTCCAGGCCAAACTCCTCCGCCAGCTTCTGGGTAATATCCCGGCGGAGCTTTACCTGGCTTTCAAACATCTCCCAGTGCTCCCGGGTGGACGTGCCCGGCGTCACATAAGCCCCCATAAGGATTATCCGCACCCCCGGCAGCGCCGCGGCGGTCTCCTCCAGCAGAATCCGGTACACTTTCTCAAAAAGCCCAGGCTCCACCCCGTTCCCGCTGAGAAGCTCATGCCACACATCGTTGACTCCCACCAGGATCGTCAGCACGTCCGGCTTCAGATTCAGACAGTCCTTCCTCCATCTGGCCAGAAGATCCACCACTCTGCTGCCGCTGATGCCGCAGTTCATCACCACGCACTCCTCAGCTCCGGCGGTAAGCTCCGCCTCCAAAAGCCTGGGAAAACCGCTTCCCATGGCCTGGGGATCCTCATAGCCGGCCCTTCCGCAGTCCGTGATGGAATCCCCCTGAAACAAATACCTCATCTCCATTTCCTCCTTGCCAAAATCATCAGACACTCATCCTCTGAACCGGTTCAGGCAGGCATAGAGCTCCTGGATTCTGGGCTTTGCCAGACCGCAGGGAATGTAAGAGCTGCAGAAAGGCTTCCACCCTTCCTTCTCCCAGAGCTGCCCCACCTGCTCCACCACCTGGCGCACAGTCTTCTTTCCGTCCATAACCTCCTCCAGGCCATACCGCAGCAGATAGGCCAGGGCCGTCACCTGCTCTGAGTCCAGAAGCTGTTCCAGATACCTGACATTGACCTCCTCCTTGTCCAGGGAGAAAGACTCCAGACCGTAGGACTTTACCTTCATGTGCTCATGCCTGCAGTCCCCGCGCCTGGACCCGGAATGCTGCCCCCGGCGGTACGCAGGAAGCACCCTGACAAATTCCGGCACCTGGAAGCCCGGAGCCTGGATCCTGGGGGCAATGTGTCCCTGGCAGAGCTCCTTCACCCGCTGGGTGATATCCACAGGCCGGTAACAGTCCATCATCAGAATGTGGTCCGCAATGTAGAAGAAGGCTCCGGAGCTTCCTGCCACCAGCACCGTGGAGATTCCGGCCTTCCCATAGAGTTCCAGAGCTCTCTCCAGAAAAGGGGTAATGGGCTCCTTATCCCGGCGGATAACCTGCTGCATAAACTCATCCCGAACCATGAAATTGGTGGCGGAAGTATCCTCATCAATGAGAAACAGTCTGGTGCGGGCCTCAATCCCCTCCACCACCGCCGCAGCCTGGGATGTGCTGCCGCTGGCGTCCTCCGTGGAGAACCGGGCCGTATCCTTTTTGTTGGGCAGATCATTGATAAAGAGGGAGATGTCCACATTTCTTATGGAGCGCCCATCCTCCGCCCTGAGCTTTACAGCCGTATCGTCGGTGATGACAAATTCCCTGCCATCCCCCTCAATATGATTGTAGATCCCCATCTGTATGGCCTCCAGAAGGGTGGATTTCCCATGGTAGCCCCCTCCCACAATAAGGGTGATCCCCTCCGGCAGAGCCATGCCTTTGATCTCCCCCCGATGGGGCAGCGTAAATGTCCGCTCCATGGACTCAGGGGAGGTAAAGGGGACGCTGTCCGAAAGAGGCAGATCGGACACGCCGCTCTTTCTGGGAAGGACGGAGCCGTTTGCCACAAAAGCCACCAGTTTCTCCTCCCTTAAAATGCGACGGACCGCCTCCTGGTCCTGGGCCAGAAACACCACGCTCTCCACCTTTTTTGCATCCAGCCTGCCGTAGAACAGACTGTTCTCCATGCAGCGGGGCAGAAAATCAAACAGGATCTTGTCCAGCTCCCCTGCGTTGATGGTGCGCCCAAAGGCCGGAAAGCCCACGTGAAAGCGCACTGTCAGGCCGCTGTCCGTGATCTCACAGGCGCTGCGCTCCAGAACCGCCTGGCCGCAGCGGCTGATGGACAGCAGACCGCTTTTGCCGGATCCCTTTGCCTTAAAATTGTACTGTTCAAACTGTTTGGACACCTGCCTGGTAAGATAGTCCTGCAGGGCAATGCGACAGCAGTCCTCCTTGTAATACTGAGCGGGAAATTTCGCCAGGGAATGGGGGATCTCCACATGGAGACTGGAGGGAGAGGCGAAAGGATCTCCCTGGACATGGTCGATCACCAGGGTGTACCGGTCGAATTTCCATGCCCCTGCCAGGGATTTATAGGCCGGGTAGCCCTTGTGGTCTATGGAGCGCAGCAGCGTGCGCAGTTCATTCTGTGTTTTCATTTTTGCCAATTCCTCTCTTTCCTCATGGGCGCCCCAGGCCGTGTCTCCCCTGGGCCTGCCCGGAATGTGTAAAATTCAATTCACACCCAGAGATTATTATTTCATTTTCCACGGGTTTTTGCAACCCCCAGAACCTTCCTTCCAGATAAAAATCGGCAAACACCCCCTGAAAGCCCTGCACCCATTACGCATGCAGGGCCCCACCGACTGCTTAACCCTAAGGAACTGTTAAACCCTTGCAGCTCCGTCCACCGAGAGAATTTCCCCCGTCACATAAGCCGCCATATCGCTTGCCAGGAAAAGGAACGCATTGGCCACATCCTCCGGCTCCCCCACCCTTCCCAGGGGGATTGTGGCAATCAGGGGCTTGATCATCTCCTCCGGCAGAGCCGCCACCATATCCGTCCTGGTAATTCCAGGCGCCACTGCATTTACACGGATATTGTCCTTCCCCAGCTCCCTGGCCAGAGATTTGGTGAGCCCGTTCACGGCAAACTTGGACGAAGGATACGCCGCGCCGGAAGGCTGGCCATAGATGCTGACCATGGAGCTGGTATTCAAAATCACACCGCCCCCCTGGTCCCGCATAACCCTGGCGGCAGCCTGGGCACACACAAACACCCCATTTACATTTAAAGCCATGGTCCTGGCAAAGTCCTCCGGCTTATAGTCGTAGATGCTGTCCCTGGCAGAGACACCTGCGTTGTTCACCATAATGTCCAGACGTCCGAAAGCCTCTTTCACCGCCCCAACGGCCTCTTCCACCTGCCGAGGGTCCTGAAGATCCGGACAGAGCCCCATGACCCGGTACTGAGGGTTCTGGGCCTTCAATTTCTCCAGGGCTTTGTCCACAGTCTCCTGCCTGGAACCGCAGAGCGCCACCGCCGCCCCGTTCTCCAGGAATAATTTTACCACCGCGTATCCGATACCCCTTGTGCCCCCTGTCACCAGAGCGGTTTTTCCCTTTAACAATTCCATCTTCCCTACCTCCTTCATTCCGTCCTGCGCCGTCCTTGCCCATTCTGTCAAAAAGCATATATCCTTAAGTCATGAGAAAGCGCGTATCAATTTTGCAATCAATACGCGCCCTCACTCCTCATAATCCATTGGACTATACCTCCTTTATTTAATTTTGCCTCTTCCACCTCTGCCCTGCGTGCCTTTCCACTCCTCCTTTTTTACGGGTGTATTGCAGCGCCCTGACTGCTGTTCTCAGTGTCCCTGCTGCCTTTCTGTGTCCCTGCACGTCTTCGGGTACCTTTCCGCCGCTTTCACTCTGTCATCTCCTCTGTACCCTGTGGAAGTTTTTCTGTCTCTCTGTTTTGTTTGTGAGTTTATTATAGATCCGCCAGACCGTTTTGTCAATACTATTTTTAAAATATTTTTTCTTTTTTTCAAAATTCTTTTTATAGATCTGTATTTTCAGTTTTTTCTCCCCTTTTATACAAAAACTCTGCATTTTCCACAGGGGAATTTGCCGGAAAATAAAAACTCCCTCCCACCGGAACAGATCTGTTCCGGCAGGAGGGAGCTTTACGCCGGAGGCAGCGGAAATCTCCGGTAAATGTATCATGCCAATATACTACTTTAGTTTCAGACCCTTGAGCAGATCCCCCAGGGAAGTGCCCACGGAACCGCCGGAACTGTAGTGGGAAGGCAGCTTCTCCTCCACATGGTCCGTCCCGGCGCTGTCGGCGGTCTCTTTCATGCTCAGGCTGATCTTGCCGTTGTTGGTGTTGAGAACCTTGACCTTGACTGTATCCCCCACGCTGAGCACTTCCGAGGGCGTCTTGATCCTTCTGTTGCTGATCTGAGAGACATGGATCAGGCCGCTGAGCCCTCCACCCAGATCCACAAAAGCGCCATAGGGCATAAGGCTCTCCACCCGGCCTTCGAGCACGGTGCCGGGCACCATCATGGCGACCTTGCTCCGGATCTGCTCCGCCTCCCTCTCCTTCAGCACCTCCCTGGCGGAGAGCACCAGTTTCTTCCTGCTCTTCTCCACAGTGATTACACGCACATCCAGGGTCCGGCCCACAAAGGTGCTCAGGTCTTCCACATATTCCAGTGAGAGATGGGAAGCCGGAATAAATCCCCTGATCCCCTCCAGATATGCCGTCACGCCCTTGTTTACCGTCTCGCTGACTTTCACAGAGAGTATGGTCTTCTCCTCCAGATACTTCTGCAGCTTATCCCATCCCAGCACTTCCGCCGCTTCCACACAGGATAAGCGGATATTGCCCGCGCCGTCGTCCTTCTGCACCACCACTCCCTGGATCGTGTCGCCCACATGCACCTGCTCCAGAATGGCGTACCCGGGATCCCGGCTCATATCCGCAGCCTTGATCACTCCCGGCGCATAGTAATTCAGATCCAGCGTAACCCCTTCCTCATTTACCTCTATCACAGAACCTGAGAGCACATCCCCCTGGTTTATGGTGCGGAAAGAAGCCTCTAATTCTCTGCTGTAATCTTCCATGGTCTCCTCAGGCTCCCCCTGCACTGTGTTTGTCTTGTTCTCTGTCTCCATCATATCCTCCTATTCTCCCTGTGAAACTTATGTAACACTCTCTTCCAAACTATGGCCCATCCAGGGCCGGATTGTCACCCCTGGCAGTCCCCGCTGCCGGCGCTTTCCGCCTTCCTGTGCCGGAACACCTCCCGGATAATTCCCACCGCTCCAGAGGCCAGAATCAGCACCACCACATTTACGCCAAAAAAGAAGGACGCCCCAAAGACCCCCGCCATCACAAGGCAGTTCAGCACCGATCTCTCCTTCAGGACACCTCTGCCCAGGCCGAATGTGACATCCAGAATCACCGCAGCCACCCCCGCCTGCATCCCTCTCAGCACCAGCTGGATGAAGTAATTGGATGCAAATGCCTCATAGAACAGGGAGACTATGGACAGAATGAGCATGGGAGGCAGTATCGTCCCCAGAACCGCCGTCACCATCCCCGCCAGTCCGGCAACCCGCCATCCTACCAGGATCGCAGCGTTCACCGCAATGGCCCCGGGAGAAGACTGGGCCAGCGCCGCCAGATCCAGCATTTCATCGTTGTCGATCCAGTGAAGTTCATCCACAAACTTCCGTTTCATAAATGTGACAATGACAAATCCGCCCCCAAAGGTAAAAGCACTGATATATAAAGTGCTCAGCAGCAGTTTCCACAGCACAGGGCCCCGCCCTCTGCTCTCTTCCCCTTCTTTTTTCATCACTCCTACCTCCCGACGGCTATCTGCTGTTATAAGCCGGCTCCCCGGCATGTCCCGGGCGCCGCACTGCCTTGAGTGTACCACGAGTGGGGGAAGATGACAAGCGGACTTTTCAAATTTATTTCTGTTTTTCTATTCTTGTTTTTTTATTCTTGTTTTTCTCTTCCTGCCTCATACACCACCTCTCCGTCGATGATGGTATAGAGGGTTCTGGTGAATACTTCCATAGGATTGCCGGAGAAAATGGCAATATCCGCATCTTTTCCCTTCTCCAGGCTGCCCACTCTGTCGTCCACACCGCAGATGACGGCAGGGTAGATGGTGATGGACTTATAGCCTTCCTCCAGATCCAGGCCGGATTTCACCGCAAGTCCCGCGCACAGGGGCAGGGACTGTATCAGGGACACAGGATGGTCCGTGGTGACAGCGGTCATCACCCCCGCCTGGTTCAGTATCCCCACTGTCTTAAAGGCCATATTCTGCACCTCAATCTTGCTTCTGCTGGCCAGATCCGGTCCCACAATGGCAGGAAACCCTTCCTTTGCCAGCTCCTGGGCAATCAGATGCCCCTCCGAGCAGTGGTCCAGGGTCATTCTCAGGTTAAACTCCCTGGCGATCCTGACTGCGGTAAAGATATCGTCCGCCCGGTGCACATGGGCTTTTATGGGAATCTCCCGCCTCAGAACCGGGAGCCAGCACTCCAGCGTGAAATCTGTCTCAAAGTCCTCTCCGTTCTCCAGGGCCTTCCTCTTTTTCTCCTCATAGGCCAAAGCCCGGTACAGTTCCTGACGCAGCAGGGCCGCAATGGCCATTCTGGTGGAAGGGCTCTTCCCCAGACCGGAATAATTGACCTTGGGATTCTCCCCAAAAGCCACTTTCATAGCCGCAGGCGCCTTTACCACCAGGTCGTCCACCCGGCGTCCTCTGGTCTTCAGAAAGGCAAACTGGCCCCCGGCCACATTGGAGCTGCCAGGGCCCACCATGGCGGAGGTAATCCCCGCACGCACTGCGTCGTCAAATGCCGAATCCATAGTATTTATGGCGTCTATGGCCCGAAGATACGGGGTCACAGGGTCCACTGTCTCATTGCAGTCGTCCCCTTCCATCCCTTTCTTTTCCTCTGTGATGCCCATGTGGCAGTGGGCTTCTATGATGCCCGGCATCACCAGGCTCCCTGTGGCGTCTATGACCTGTTCCTGAGGGCCGGGAGCCGGCTGCACTTCCTTCCGGCTGCCGATCTGGGCAATCTTTCCCTCCTCAACACGGATACATCCGTCGGGTATATCCGGTCCTGCCATGGTCTTAATATATCCACCTACAATATACATGCTCCCACCTCTGCTTCCTGAACCTGTCTGCAAACCCCCGG
>OFGE01002141.1_pt1 | contig 15181 bp, 18 predicted proteins | sample 1521681 | NCBI WGS metagenome assembly OFGE01 (sample SAMEA3504093, study PRJEB24116) | mouse gut metagenome | biome: mouse gut; feature: mouse-associated habitat; material: faeces | place: Denmark | collected 2011 | reverse complement strand
TAAAGAAAATCTGTAAAATTTTGAATTATAATTTTGATCAAGAAAAGCAACTCACTGATTTGGTAAAACAAGAATTGGAAGATTGTGATATGTCATTAACAAATCCTGAAGTTATGGGTAAGTTATGGTTAAAAATAACAAAATTTATTAATAGTAAAGATCCATACAAAACAATCAAAAAAGAATATAATGATTTATTACTATCTTTAGAAGATGAGATAAAAAAGCATATTCATTCTTTTGAAGATATACTTAATATATCAATAGCATCAAATCTTATTGACTTTGCAGCTAAACATCAATTTAATCAAGAAGATGTCAAAAAATTATTGTTAGAAAATCAAAAATTGAAATTATCTATTAATGATTCTGATAAGCTAAAAAAGAAAATATTAGAAAGTCAATCATTATTATATATAGGAGATAATTGTGGAGAAATTGTTTGTGATAAATTATTTATAGAATATATTCAACAAATGAATCCACATTTATCTATTACATATGCAGTCAGAGGACAGCCTGTTGTAAATGATATAACTTATGAAGATGCTTGTTATGTAGGTATGGATAAGATTGCGAATATTATTGATAATGGTACATATACTTTAGGAACGGTTTTGCGTAAAACAAATCAAAAGTTTAAAGATATATTTAATCAAAGCGATTTAATTATTTGTAAGGGACAAGGGAATTATGAAGGATTAATTCATGAGAAAAGAAAAGATATATTTTTTCTCTTTATGGCAAAATGTGAAATTGTAGCGCAACCATTAGCTGTTGATAGATTATCAATTATTTGTATGCAAAAAAATGTATAATTTATAAAAATATCATCATACTAAATATGGTGATAATATGGATGAAAAAAGAAAAGTTGTTTTAATTGGAACTGGTATGGTTGGAATGAGTATGGCATATTCATTAATGAATACGGGAGGTATTGATGAATTAGTTTTAATCGATCTTGATAGTGAAAAAGCTAAGGGAGAAGCTATGGATTTAAGTCATGGGTTGCCTTATAATTTTTCAAAAATAAAGATATATAGTGGGACTTATGAAGATTGTCAAGATAGTGATATTGTTGTTATTTGTGCAGGTGCAAATCAAAAAGAGGGACAAACAAGATTAGAATTGACAATGATTAATACTAAGATTATTAAAGATATTGCATTGAAAGTGAAGAATAGTGGCTTTTCAGGTATTGTCATAGTTGCAAGTAACCCTGTTGATTTATTAAGTTATGTTGTATATAAGGTTATGGGAATAGATAAAAGAAAAGTGATTGGAACTGGAACAATGTTAGATACAGCAAGAATGAGATATTTATTAAGTGAATATCTTCATATTTCAAGTGATGATATTGAAGCATATGTATTAGGGGAACATGGAGATTCATCTTTTATATCATGGATGAATACATATATTGGTTGTAAAAGTGTAATTGAATTTATTGATGAAAAAAATCTTGATATGAATAATCTCAATGAAATATATAATGAAGTAAGAAATGCAGCCTATGAGATTATTGAAAGAAAAAAAGCAACATATTATGGAATTGGACTTGCTTTAAACAAACTTATACAATCTATCTTTAATAATTCTCATAAAATATTATGTGTAAGTGCATATTTAGAAAATAAATATCAACATAGTGATATTTATATGGGGGTTCCATGTGTTATAGGTAGAGAAGGTGTAGAAGAGGTTATTCAACTACCATTAAATGATATGGATCAAAATAAATTTGATAAAAGTTATAATATATTAGAAAAGATAAAATTAGATATAGAAAAAGAAATTTCAAAATGAAATTTCTTTTCTTTTTTAATATAAACGTCTATAAGCTTTCTTATACTTGCTAAAGCTAGATAAAGGTGTTCTTTTAACAACATGTCCAATTGAGGCATGGTTACCATGACAAGTAGATCCTTCACCAGAAGCATGAACAATAATTCCACCACCTATATAAATTCCTATATGATGATATCTTGATGATCCACTTCTTCTAAAGGCAACAATATCTCCTGCTTGGAGTTCACTTGCTGATATTGCTTTACCAGAACGAGCATAACCATTTGCAGTTAATCTTCCACCTCTAACACCTGCTTTTTTATGTGCCCAGTACACTAATCCAGAACAATCAAATAAATTTGGACCAGTAGCTCCCCAGCTATATGGAGAACCTAGTTTACTAACGGCAAAATTAGCAACTTTATATCCTGTTTCAGCATCTCCAGAATTTCCTTTAATAACATCTCCACCAGAGTCGTCCTTTGGTAAAGAATTAGCCATTTCTGTTAATGCATCGTCTATTTCTTTTTGAGCCTTTGCATTTTTACTTAATTCTTTTTGATCTAAAGCTAATTCTCTTTTTTGTTTTTCTTGTAAAGCAATGAGTCTTTTTTGCAGTGCTGCTGCTGAATTTTTTTGAGATTGTAAAGCAGCTTTAGCATTTGTTAATGTTGACTTTTGCTTTGTTAATTCGTTCTTTTGATTTGATAAGGCTTCTACTAATTCTTTTTCATATGAAGTTATATCATTAACACTGTTTAGCCTAGAGAAAAAGTCAGTAAAATTAGAAGCTCCAAAAAGAAAATCTACAAGAGTATTTGAGTTATAATATGATTGCATTACATACAAACGTTCTCTCATTTTCTCTTCTTTCTTTTCAATATCTTTTTCTATATTTGTTATTGAATTTAAAAGATAATTAATTTCTTTTTCTTTTGTTTTAATCTTTGCATTAAGTGTTGATATTTTTTTTGTTACTTCAGAAATATCATCAGAAGTATCTATAATTTCTGATTTTGTTTCTTTTATATCTTTTTTTAATTGAGAATTTTTCTTTTTTAAATATGAATTAAATTGTTTACAAACTTTTTGATTACTACGTGTTAATCTAGAACTTGAACATAGTTTTATGTAACGATCTTCATCTTTTGAAAAATCAATAGCTTGAACATCAACAGGTCTTATAACTAATGAAAGTGAAGTACAGATGACAAGACTCGTAATAAAAGTTTTCTTCATTATATCACTCCTTACTTTTTACATTATAACATATTTGAAGAAATAGGAAACTCCAATATCTGTCAAAAATAGTACTAATTATCAATATTTTTACTTATATATTTATATTATAAGGTATTTAAAAATTGTGTCAAATGTAAAAACATTTTAAATAATAGAACATATAGTATTTTAGGGAGGTGAAAAAATGATTGCAGATGGTATTGATGTTTCTCAATATCAAGGTGTCATTAATTGGGAATTAGTAAAAAAGCATATTGATTTTGCTATTATAAGGTGTGGTTATGGACAGGATATACCTGGACAAGATGATCGTATGTTTAAAAGAAATGCAGATGAATGTACAAGACTTGGTATACCATTTGGAATATATTTATATTCATATGCTCAAAATGAAACTGAAGCTTTATCAGAAGCTAGACATGTCATAAGACTTATACAAGATTATAAAATGGCATATCCTATTTATTTAGATTTAGAAGATCCTAGAGTCGGAAGATTATCTAATGAACAAATAGAAAAGAACTGTAAAGTTTTTGCTGATGAATTACAAAAGAATAACTATTTGCCAGGTTTTTATGCGTCATACTATTGGTGGACAACAAAATTGACAGGACCGTTATTCTCTAATTATACAAGATGGGTAGCTAGATATGCAGATGAATTAGGAGAAAATGCTGATATGTTTGATATGTGGCAATACTCAGATAATGGATTTGTTGAAGGAATTGAAGGACCAGTAGATTTAGATTATAGTTATAGAGATTTTCCAACAGAAATCAAAGAACAAGGATTAAATAACTTTGAAAAAGAAGATACAACTCCACCAAGTATGAATTATAAAGTAGGAGATCATGTGGTTTTTGATCATGTATATATTTCATCTGATAGTAGTATTCCACTTATTCCATATATGAATCATGGAACAATAACAAGGGTTGTACAGAATGCTAGAAATCCTTATTTAATTGGTAATGGTTTAGGTTGGGTTAATAATGAAAGTATAAAAGGAAGTTTAACTTATTTATCTAATCCAACATATCGTGGGGATTCAATTGTTGATGCTTTAGTTCAAATAGGAGTTGATGCTTCTTTTGAATCAAGACGAGAATTAGCTAGTAAAAATGGAATTGAGAATTATACAGGAAGTGCAAGACAAAATTTAGAAATGCTTCGTTTACTAAAAGAAGGTCGATTAAAACAATAAGGGAAACCTTATTGTTTTAATGTTTATACAACAAAAACAAGAAATAAATAGATAAAATAAAGCAGAAATAAAAAGTATTATATAGTTAAATATTATATTGTATTTATGTTTACACAATAGTATAATTGTTGAGGAATTGTTTGAGGGGGTATAGCAAGATGGTTTATGCTAAATCTAAAGATAATAAGAAGTGGAAGAAACATATGATTTCATTGATTTGTGTTTGTCTTGCTTCACTTATTATGTCTATAAATATTAAATCATTTGTTAGAGCAGGAAATCTTATACCTGGAGGTTTTACAGGATTATCATTATTGCTTCAAAGAATGGGGCTTGAATTTTTAAATATAGATATACCATATTCAGTCATTAATATATTATTAAATGCAGGTCCTGCATTTATTGGTTTTCGATTGATTGGAAAAAAATTTACAAGTTATTCAGTTATGATGATTATTTTGAATTCTATTCTTGTTGATATAATTCCAGTTACACCTATTACATATGATCCATTATTAGTATCTGTTTTTGGTGGGATTTTGAATGGCATTGCTATTGTTATAGCTTTATATGGAAAAGCTTCTAGTGGTGGAACAGATTTCATTGCTATTTATTTGTCTAATAAATTGAAGCAACCTTCATGGAATTTTATTTTTGGAATTAATGTTATTATTTTAATAATAGCAAGTTTAGTTTTTGGTTTTGAGGAAGCAATGTATTCTATCATTTTTCAATTTGTTTCAACACAAATTATTGAAAGATTTCATCAAAGAGATCAACAAGCAACATTATTTATTATTACAAGTATTCCAACAGAATTAGAGAAAAAACTTATGTTATATACTCATCATGGAGTAACACGTTTTGAAGGAAAAGGATGCTATCTTAAAGAAGATAAAACTTTATTATATACTGTTGTTGGAGCAGACGAGGTTAAAGATGTTATTAGTTTTATAAAGAAAGAAGATCCAGAAGTTTTTGTTAATATAATTAAATCTAGTGGCATTAAAGGGAACTTTTATCAAGAACCATTAGAATAAGAAATATGATAAATTATAAGAAAAGAATTCATTTTAAAAATGAATTCTTTGGGGAATTATTATCTTTTTGATTATGGTAATCCTTTAGGAAAGATTCAAATATTTCTATATGGAGTTGTTCATCCATTATAATACGATTGAGCATGTTTTGAATAATAGGCTCATCGATACAAGATATTTGATATTGGTAGTTTGTAATGGTGTTTTGTTCTTGAATAATAGCATTTTCTAACAGTGTATTAATTTGACGAGGATAGACATTGAAACCAGGAGACCAGTATTCAAGTAAATCATGATGGCAATCCCATAAACGTGGGTCAGCCCCTAATTTATAACACATTCTTGCAAAAATATCGAGATGTTTCATTTCAACAATAGCAATTTGAATCATTGCTTTTGATAATTGAGGCCATTGATTTTCTAAAATAATGTGATTATAAAAATAAAGACTAACAGCATTCATTTCAGAATGTAAACCACCTAAGTTTGATAGAATAATTTGACTGTATTCAATATTTGTATCTAATTCTTTGATAGAAGGATAGGGAGTATCAAGTGTATATTTCATGTTAAAAACCTCCATATTGATATATATGAAGGTTTATTTATTTTTATTCAATAATTTTTCAAAAGCTATACGAGGAGCCCCATTTTCTAGAAAAATATGACCACAATATTCAAAGCCATTTTTATTTAAAAAAGACTGCATAGATAAATTATCTTGATGTGTATCAATGCGAATACTTTGAATATTTTTTTTATTACATTGGTGTTGAGCAAATAACAGCATTTCTTTAGCAAGATTTTGACCTTTCAAATTTTCATCAATGACAATTCTATGTATGACTGCATATGATTGATGGTCTGTTTTCCATTGACCATCAATTTTTTCATAAGTTAAATCATTCTCAACAGCAAAATACATTGTTCCCATAATATATCCATTATCTAATACATAACTATGTTTTTTTAGAATATCATTTAGTAATTGTTGTTGATTTGGATATCCATCTTGCCATTGATCAATATGATTTCTTTTAAAATAACTTTGAGCTTGATGAATAAGTTTCATCATTTCAGGAATATCTTTTTTTGTAGCATTTCTTATCATCATTGTTGACCTCCTAATAATCCATATAAAACAGCATCATAATAATATCCATTCTTAAATATATGTTGTTTTAAATATCCTTCTTTATTAAAACCACATTTTTTTAAAAGATGAGCAGATGCTGTATTTTCAGCAAAAACCACAGCATAAATTTTTGCAACAATAAAATTATTAAAAATAAATTCGCACATTAAAGGAATAACATAACTCATAATTCCCTTGTTCCAATATTCAAAGCCAAGCCAATATCCTAATTCACAATTTTGACAATAAATATCTTTTTGAAAAGTTGCACCAATACAGCCAACACAAATACCATCTACAATGATAGCAAAGTCAAGTTGATGATGTTCAATAGAAAATTGAATATATTGCATAGCATCACTGACTGTATAAGGATGTGGGAAAGAATTTCTTAAGTATTGGCAAACACGTTTATCATTAGCAAAATAAGCTAATTGACCAGGATCAATTTGATCTAGATTTTTAAGTTCAATTTTCATAAAGTCTCCTTATTCTATTTATTTACATCATATTCATAATTGAATATTGACATGACTGTATTTCTATTGTTATTGTACAAAATATTCAGTATAATGAAAAGGAAAAAAGGATGTGAAAAAATGTTAGCACATTTTATGAGAGTGGCTGTATATATTATATCAGTTATTTTATCTATGTATGGATTAAGCTGTTTTCGATTTGAAAATTATATAAAAAGAGGAAAAGTAAAAGAGTTTTATATATTTTATATTGTTGTTTCTTTAGGAATAGCTTATTTATTTGCTCAATTTGTTTTAAGTTTTATAAATATGAGTTTTTATACATAATAGTCAGAAGTGATACATATATTAAAATATGAAAACAATATATGTAAAACTTCTTTTTGTTTTGGTAATGATATTATGTATTCATTTATTTCAATATAAAGATCAGCTTTTTCATGTTGAAACTGATTTTTCTCAAAAAAAAGAAAAAACGCAATACATTGTTCAAGTTAAAACCAAAACAAAAACATTAAAAGTGAAATTAGATGATTATTTAGTTGGTGTAATAGCAGGAGAAATGCCAGCAAGTTTTGAATTAGAAGCTTTAAAAGCACAAGCAGTAGCAAGTCGAACTTTTGTATTATCAAGAAAGTTAAAAGTTGATAATACAACCCAATCTCAAGTTTATTTAACAGATGAACAGATGAAAAAAAATTGGGGTAAACAATATCAAAAGAATAAGGAGAAAATAAAAAGAGCAGTTAAAGAAACAAATAATGAAGTTATGACATATAATGGAGAATATATTTCAGCATTATTTTTTTCTAGTAGTAATGGAAAAACTGTCAATAGTGAGGATTATTTTAGTGGTAAAGTTGCATATTTAAAAGCTGTTGATAGTCATTGGGATTTAACAATTGATCCTACTAATCTAAGAAAGAAAACTTTTACAAAAAGTCAAATATCAAATATTTTTCATATTAATTCTCCAGAAATAAGAATTACTTCATATACATCTAGTGGATATGTTAAAAAAGTAATTATTAATAAAAAAGAATATTCAGGAAGAGAAGTAAGAGAAAAATTAAATCTAGCATCATCATGTTTTCAAATTCAATTAACTTCAAAAGGTTATACATTTATAACGAAAGGAAATGGACATGGTGTTGGAATGAGTCAGTATGGTGCTCAAGCGATGGCGAAAGAAAAGAAAACATATAAAGATATTCTTTCTCATTATTATAAAAATATTAAAATTAAAAGTATATAATTCATTCTTTTGCTCATACTTAGGTTGAGGTGAAAGTATGAATAGAAGAACATGGAAATACAAAAAAGCCATAGGAATTGGGTTGTCTTTAGTTTTATTTTTAGGTGGAATTGGTATTGTTCAAAGAATTTTAGATAACCAAACAGATAATTTTAAAGATGAAACAGTTGTTAAGGTTGAAGAAAAGAAAGACGAAGAAAAAGAAGATAAGAAAACAATTGAAACATTGAAAGCTCCTGTAAAGGATGGAATAGGGATTGTAAGATATTATTATAATAAAGATGATGATGCAGCAAAGCAAGAACAGTCTCTTATTTTATTTGAAGGTGTATATAGACCAAATCAGGGTATTGATTATGCAAATAAAAATGCTGCTTTTGATGTTACTGCTTCTATTAGTGGTACAGTTACAAAGAAAACAAATGATCCTGTTTTAGGATGGGTTGTAACAATCACAAATAGTGATAAAATTTCTACAACATATCAATCATTATCTAAGGTTAATGTTGAAGTGAATAACACAGTTAAACAAGGTGATGTCATTGGTGTAAGTGGAGAAAATGTTTATGAAGCAGATTTAAAAAATCATTTACATTTTATCTTGCAAAAAGATGAAAAGATGTATAACCCAGAAAAGTATCTTGATCAACCATTAAATACGATTAAATAGCGATTATGGGTCGCTATTTCTTTTTATTTAAAAATTTCTTTTATAAAATTTTTTTCTTTGCTTGTATTTAAGAAAAAAAATGATACAATAGAAAATGCTTATAGGAGGAATGTTTATGAAATTATCAAAAGAAATTGGTATTGACTTGGGTACAGCTAACATTCTTATTTATGTGAAAGGTGAAGGTATTGTTGTGAATGAACCTTCAGTTGTAACTATCAATACAGAAACAAACAGACCCATTGCTGTAGGTGCAGAAGCAAGAGATATGCTTGGAAAAACTCCAGGTAAAATTCAGGCTATTCGCCCTTTAAAAGATGGAGTCATTGCAGATTTTCAAATTACAGAAATATTATTAACTCATTTTATCAATAAATTAAATTTAAAAGGTGTTTTTTCAAGACCTACAATTTTAATTTGTTGTCCATCTAATATTACATCAATTGAAAAAAGTGCTATTCAAGATGTAGCTTTAAGATGTGGAGCTAAGAAAGTATATATTGAAGAAGAACCAAAAGTTGCAGCTATTGGTGCAGGTCTAGATATTTCAAAACCATCAGGAAATATGGTTGTTGACATTGGTGGAGGAACAACAGATGTTGCTGTTCTTTCATTAGGTGATATTGTAACAAGCACATCATTAAAAATTGCTGGAGATAAAATGGATGCAGAATTAATAAAGTATGTTAAAGATAAATATAAGTTATTAATTGGAGATCGTACTGCTGAAGAAATTAAGATTTCTATTGGTAGTGCATATGAAGCTGATCCACAAGCTATAATGGATGTCAGAGGTAGAGATTTAGTTACAGGATTGCCTCATACAATTCAATTAAGTGCAAGAGAAACTCAAGAAGCATTAGATGAATGTTGTCAAACAATTTTAAGAGCAACAAAACAAGTATTAGAACAAACACCACCAGAATTATCTGCTGATATTGTGAATAAAGGTATCTTCTTAACAGGAGGAGGAGCTTTACTTCATAATTTAGATAAATTTTTAGAAGAAGGTTTAGGAGTTCCTGTATTTGTAGCAGAAAACGCATTAGACTGTGTTGCAGAGGGATGCGGAGTTATGTTAGAAAATACACAATATTTACAATAATAAAGGATACATACAAGATGATAGTTTTATCATCTTGTTTTCTTTTTTTGTAAATTTTTATAAATAAGTTTATTTTTTGTTAAAATAACAGGCAGATAGATAGAAAGGAATGTAAAAATGATGAGTAAGAAGTTTTTCTTTTTTGATATTGATGGAACATTAGCTGTGGGAACACCAGGAAGGCAACATATTCCTGAAAGTACAAAGTATGCTTTAAAAAAATTAGAGGAGAATGGACATTTTATTGCTATAGCAACTGGAAGAAGTTATGCTATGGCATATCAATACATGCAAGATTTAGGATTTGAAAATATGGTTAGCGATGGTGGTAATGGCATAACAATTCATAATCAGTTAATTGAAATAAAGCCATTAGATTATGATAAATGTATTGCTTTGATAGATGAATGTAAGGAAAAAGGTTATATATGGGCTTTTTCTCCAGATAACGAAACAAGGAGATTAGCACCAGATGATCGTTTTTATGAGTTTACACATGATGTTTATATGGATACAGTTGTAAAAAAAGGTTTGGATCCAAGAGAGTATGAACGTATTTATAAGGTTTATGTGGCTTGTTTGGCACCAGAAGAAGAAAAATTAGAGATGTTAAAAGAATTACCATGGTGTCGTTTTCATGAAGAATATCTATTTGTTGAACCAGGTGATAAGTCGGTTGGTATTAAAGCAATGGTTGATTATTTTCATGGGAATTATGAGGATGTTGTTGTTTTTGGTGATGAAAAGAATGATTTGAGTATGTTTAGTAGTGAATGGACTTCTATTGCTATGGGGAATGCAATTGATGATTTAAAGAAAAAAGCAGATTATATAACAACAAATGTTGATGAAGATGGTATATATAATGCTTGTAAATATTTTGGGTGGATAGATTAATATGGAAAGAAAAATTATATTTTTTGATGTTGATGGAACATTGTATACTCCAGATCTTGGAGGAATTTCTAAAAATGTTAAAAATGCAATAAGACAAACAAGGAGTCAAGGGCATTTATGTTTTATATCAAGTGGAAGACCTACTGCTTTTATTGCTGAGAATGTTAAAGAGATAGAATTTGATGGATATGTCTTAGCTAATGGAGCACATATTCAGTTTGGAAATAAAGATTTAAGAATAAGTTATCTAAATTATGATAATCTTAAAGAGTTAATAGAAAAGTTAAAAATAAAAGGTATTGAATATGTGCTTCAAACACCAACATATGCTTATATAGATAGAAAATGTATAAATTAAATTAGTTTTTTCTCTAAATGTAATATAGATCTTTGTAATTTTTGTTATGAATTTAATGAAGATGATATTATGCATCAAACACTAAAAATAGAAGTTTGGGTTCATAATGATGAAGAATTAAAATATGCTCAAACATGTTTTGGAAATTTTGCATATGAAGTTCATCCTGATAATCATAGCATAGAAGTTTATGCTAAAGATGTTTCAAAAGCAACAGGGATATTAGATGTCTTAAATTTATTAGATATGTCTGTTCAAGATAGTATCTGTTTTGGAAATGGATCTAATGATGTTGAAATGTTTGAAACAGTAGGATATTCTATTGCAATGGGAAACGCAATTGATGTTATTAAAGACAGGGCAGATGAGATTTGTTTAAGTGTTTTTCAAGATGGTGTAGCATGTAAATTAAAGGAACTATTTGATTTAAAATAGTTCCTTTACTCTTTCTTGACTAATTTTTTTTGGTAATAAACATCTGTTTTGAAAAGTTCATTATTTATATAGTCAAGACCATATTTTTCTAAAATTGTTTGTTGATTAGAGAATAAGTTTGTCCCAATACCGAGCTTATTGTTATCAATAGTTGCCCCAATAGAAGTTAAAATAGTTGGATACATATCAATAACATTAAATAAACGATTTTTAGTGTTTTGTGATGATGTAACTGAATTAATAATACAATTATAAGGAGTACGAATATAATCAGACTTCATATTAGTTAATAGTTGAGAAGACATACTTTTATGATCACCTGTTATTACAATTGTTGTATTATGATAAAAATCTTGTTGTTGAATCCATTTAACAAAATCATAAACTTGATGTGATTGACAAGCAATAACATTTTTATATGTATGAGAATATTTTTTAGGACATTGATCACAAACATAACCATAAGGAGTATGAGGGTCAATAGTCATAATTTCAAAATTAAAATATTCATTTTGATGAGATGCTTTGCTAATTTCCTTTTTAGCTATTTCAAATAGTTTTTGATCTTCGTATCCCCAAAAGACATGATAATCTTTAGGAATATATCCAACTTCAATTGCTTTATTATAATCCATAATTTTATAGTTTCCATGTTGTGTATAATAATTAGAAAGACCTGCAAAACGAGCATCAGAACCCATAATGACTTCTTGAAAATAATTTTCTTTTTCTAAAACTTCTCCTAAAGAATAAACACCAGGTAAAAATAAAGATTGAGAATCATAATTTTGATTTTCAATAGGTAATGATGATGTAATACCTGAAGTTTGAGCAATAACTGAAGCAGTAGTCCATTGTGTTCCTTCTAATGTTAATGCACCACCAAGTTTTTGGGAATGAGAAAAATGTGTGTTTTCTAAAGCTAATTTCTCCAATTCTGGTATAAGTGATTCTTCAAAACATCCACCATTTTTTTGAGAGAAATATGATGATTCTATGGATTCTAGATAAATATGTATAAGATTATGTTTCTTTTTAGAAAAAGATATATTAGTATTTTGAGGAGCTATATACTGTGTTTCATAAAAGTTTGATAACTCTGCTTTATTAGCAAAATATACAATGATATTAAGTTTTAAACAAACAAAAACTAAAGATATTGTGAGTGCTAAAATACAAAAACGATAATGATAAGGTTTTGTATTATGTTTATTATTTTTTATTCTTTGAATAAAAGAAATAAATTTTGATGTTAAAAAAGTACAAATCAGAGATAAAGGAATTATTTTTATCAAATAATCATAAATAATGCCAGTATCTGTATTTGAAGAAGAAAACTTCATATGAAAAATAATTTGATTAATTGAAGGAAAAGAAAATGTATTTTCAATCCATAATAAAGAGAAAAATAATAAAAAACTTAAATATAATAAAATATGTATAATAATTAATTTTTTTCTTGTCATATCTAACACCTCACAGTTATCATATAAAAAAGTTATGAAATTTATGAGAAAAAATATGAAAGAATTTCTAAAATATAATTTTTTAAGTATGACTTATAATTTGAATTGAATTTTCTGTGTATTGCATAATTTCGAATTTGTTTCCATCTGGATCATGAGTCCACATTTGATATGTTTCAGATGGTCCTTTTGATATATCAGTATCAAATACAACACCATTTCTTTCTAGAACTTTTCTGGTATCATAAATATCTTCAACAATAAATGCATAATGTGAATAACCAATATGTTCATTAAATTCTGTATGAGGTTTTTGTTTTTCATCAGCAGGAAACAGTTCAATAAATTGCATAGGTGCAAGTTCAATATAAACATTAAATAATTTATCAGGTGTTTTTTTAGCAATAGCTTGCATAGCCGGTCTATCATCTCTATTTAAGTAGACTTCATATTTGACAGAAGCTTTTACCTTTCCACCAAGTTTATTGACATAAAAATCAATCATTTCATCCATTTGATCAGTGTAAAATGCTATATGCATAATATTAGTAAAATTCATTATTTGTTTTCTCCTTTATCATTATCAAATACAATATTTTGTTGATCTCTTCCTTTTTTCATAACTTTAGATATTTCTAAAGAGAGGTTGAGTATTTCTTGTTGTTTTTGATAATTTTTTTCTTTAATCATTTTTATAAATTCTTTAAATTCATAAGTTAAACGATGAGCATTATCAAAATGTTTTGTTTCATTTTCTCCGTTATTGTATGAAATTGTATATTCAAACATTTGACTTAATGGAGAATGGATAATAATACATCCCTCAGTTCCTTGAATTGTATTTACAAGAGGAGCTTTACAATCTTTAGCACCAATTGCTATAGCTTTAAAACTTCCATAATCAAGAGTCATGATTCCAGATGTATCAATATTTTTTTCAATATTGGCATTATATTGATTATTCAATGGGGTACCAAATAAACCTATTAAAGCATGAAGATTATAAACATTAATATCCATCAAAGCCCCACCTGATTTATGATAATCAAATGCAGGTAAAATAATTTCATTTTTGAAAGCATTATATCTTGAAGAATATTGGGAATAGTTAAATATGGCTAATTTAACAGCTCCAATTTTTTGAATGTCTTTTTTTAAAGATAGAAATGATGGTAGGTAATGAATATTCATAGCTTCAAATATCATCAATTTCTTTTGATTAGCAATTTCAATTAATTCTTCTAATTCTTGAGGATGAGAAGTTATCGGTTTTTCAATAATAACATGTTTTCCAGCCTGTAAAGCTTTTTTAGAAAAACTAAAATGTAAATGATTTGGTAAAGCACAATAGATAGTATCAATATCACTTTTTAACATTTCTTCATAATCATAATATGTGCCATTAAAATGATAATTTTCAACTAATTTCTCAGTTTCTTCTTTGGTTTGTTGAGTACCTAATATATATGTTTCATCAATATCAAATTGATGATATATTTGTAAAAGATCTTTTACAATCATTCCAGTACCTAATATTCCTAGTTTCATAAAATACTTCCTTTATATATTTTTTATTTTTCTTAATGCATCAATAATTAATTGGTGATCTTCTTCATGACTAAGTCCAGAGATAATAAAGGTTCCCTTAACTTCGTTATTGACAATCAATGGAAAACCACCACCACAAACTGCATAATTGTCATCATTTACCATATGTGAATAATTATCTTGATTATAAAAAACATAAAGAGATGAATGTTTTGATTCTAATACTGTTTTTTCTTTACAATCTAACCAAGTTTCACTTGTTTTGCCATTCATTAAATATTGAAAAATAATATCATTATTATAAGTTACTCTTATTCTTACATTTTTAAGATTTTCTTTTTTAACAATATCTAAAACAGCCATGCCAAATAAAAATGCCTTTTCATGATTAAAATCATGAAAACATAATTCTTTTTCTTGTTGTATTACGTCGTTCATTTTACAATCGCCTCCTTTTCTTTTTTTTTATCATAAAATTTCATAAAAGAAAATATTTCTATGTATTTAGAACTATGTATTTCAGGAAAAGAAGATGCTCTACTCATAAGTTAAAATA
>OFGE01002135.1_pt1 | contig 15206 bp, 12 predicted proteins | sample 1521681 | NCBI WGS metagenome assembly OFGE01 (sample SAMEA3504093, study PRJEB24116) | mouse gut metagenome | biome: mouse gut; feature: mouse-associated habitat; material: faeces | place: Denmark | collected 2011 | reverse complement strand
GCAGGTGCTCCGTTTTATTTTCTGGAAAAATTCCCCAAGTAAAGTTACACTATCACAACAAAATATTGCAGATTCTGGCTATAGATTAACCTGGAATATTCTACATACCATTGAAATTGTCCCAAAATTCTATTATAATGAAAGAAATCAAATGAAATCAGGGGGAACTAAAATGTTTCGGAACAAGTCAATCCTTACCGCCGTGTTTGCGGCATTTACAGTTATCATTATGTTTTTTTCCAATAATCTGGAAGCCCATGGGGCAGGGACAGCTGCGCTGCATTCCGCGGTGGTCCAGGGCGATCAGGTGGTGGTTTCCGGCACTTCCTCGGTTTCATCGGAAGATGGTATCCTCCATCTGTATGCCCAGGAAACCTATCAAAGCGGTGCCCAGGGCGTGGAGGTAGCCCAGGCTCCCAATGGAACCGCTGCCTTTACCTTTCCGCTGAACAAAAACAGCGCCGGCAGCAACCTGTTCAAAAAATTCACCATTGTGGCAATCAAAAACGGAGTCCCTACTCCTGTGTCCAACTCCTTATACATCACCAACCCGGAAGCAGCAGCCGGCCACACCGCCCCCAGGCGGGATAACGGCATTAAGGGGATCCTCCCGGCTCCCCAGCTGCTAAACGCCGGAAACTTAACAGACCTTGGGGTCAGGCAGATTACCTACAACCTGCTCCTTGGCAGAATTACCAACGGCGGCGGCATCAATTATCAATACAACGGAAAGACCTACAGCTTTAATGCCGGCTACGTGGGAGAATACGACGCCATTGCCCGGCAGATGAACGCCCAGGGAATCCAGGTGACCTTCATTATCCTCAACGACCTTGCCCAGGACGCAACCCTGATCCATCCCCTCTCCCGGGGCGGTTCCGCTAACTATTACGCTTTAAACGCCGCCGACCAGGCAGGGGTGGAAAAGCTGGCCGCAGTAGCTTCCTTTTTGGGGCAGCGCTATTCCGATACCGGATACGGAACCGTGGATAATTGGATCGTGGGCAATGAGGTAAATGCCCGTAACCCCTGGAATTTTATGCAGACCACAGATTTGAACCAATATGCTTCGGAATACGCCAACGCTTTCCGCATCCTCTACAATGGCATCAAGTCTGAAAACGGCAACGCAAATGTTTATGTATCCACAGACCAACAGTGGGCTTTTGCTTCCAGCCCCTCCTATTTCGGCTCCCGCCCTTTCCTGGCCGCCTTCAACGATTATGTAAGGGCACAGGGAAACATTGACTGGCGGCTTGCCAGCCACCCTTATAACGTACCTCTGTACGACCCCAACAACTGGACGCCTACCTCAAATGCGTCCCACAGCCAGAATTCCAAGTATGTGACCATGCAGAACATAGACGTTATCACAGACTTTCTCTCCCAGCCGGAGCTGCGCTCCCCCAGCGGGGCTGTCCGCACGGTAAAGCTCTCGGAACTGGGCTACACTTCCAGTGCCGGGGAAGAGCAGCAGGCAATCGCAGTTACCTACGCCTATCTCCAGGCGAGCAATAACAGATATGTGGACGGCCTGATCCTCTCCCGGGAACTGGACCATGCCGCAGAAATCGCCCAGGGGCTTGCAGTGGGCTTACTTGCCCCCGATGGAAGGCATAAGCTGGCTTATGACTACTATAAACATGCAGGCGACCATAATTATCTCGCCCAGGCTTCCGCTATGGCAGGCGTTGACCTGTCGGCCTATGTTACCGCACGGTAACCGGCGCGGCCGTGTTGGGTGCAGAAAATTGAAACGTGAAATTTAGCCAAAATAAAAAATGCTATGCAGACAGTGGGCCTCCTGCATAGCATTTTTTGTTTTGGCTGCAATATTCCCTTATGTACTGCTGCCTTAAAGCCGTCCCTATTTATTTCAGCCACCTTTTCATACATTCCATGAGTTTTTCAATCATCAGCGGCTTGGTCATATGTTCATTCATGCCTGCTTTCCTGCTGGCAATCACATCCTCTGTATAGGCGTTCGCTGTCAGTGCAATGATAGGGATCCTGGCCGCGTCCTTCCGGTCAAGCTTTCTGATTGCCTCGGTTGCCTCATGCCCGTTCATTACAGGCATCTGGATATCCATAAATATCAGGTCATAGTAGCCTTCTTCTTTTTCCAGGAATTTTTCTACCCCCTGTTTGCCGTCCTCGGCGCACTCTACGATAGCCCCGGTGCTTCCGATGATTTCCATGGCAATCTCCCGGTTCAGCTCGTTATCCTCTGTCAGCAGGATCCTCTTTCCATGGAAGCTGGGCATGGCGTCTTCTCCCTCCCCGGGACCTTCCGCCTTTTCTTCCATCTTATCCTCAATAGCGATTTTCTTTAAAAGATATACCAGCCGGGACTTCAGCAAAGGCTTGGAAAGGAAGCCGTCCACTCCGGCATCCCGCACCTCCGACTCCACCTCGCTCCAGTCATAGCCGGAGAGCATGATGACCTTTATCCTCTCTCCCGCTTCCCGGCGGATTGCCTTGGCAGTTTCAACCCCATCCATATCCGGCATCTGCCAGTCCAGGATGACCGCAAAATACCCTTCCCCTGCATCCTCCGCTTCCCGTACAAGCCTGACTGCGTCCCTTCCTCTCTGGGTCCACTTGCCCACAATCTTCATTTCTTCCAGGACGCCGCAGACCACCTCGCAGATATAGCGGTCGTCGTCCACCACTAAAACCCTCAGCCCTGCGTACCGCTCCAGGTCCGCTACTTTGGTGCTCTGCTGTTTCAAAAATACGGTCACGGAAATCTGGGTGCCACTCCCTACCTGGCTGTCAATGCAGATGTCCCCATTCATCATTTTAATAATATTCTGGGCAATAGTCATTCCCAGCCCTGCGCCCTCCACCTTGCTGATGCGGGAATCCTCCGCCCGGCTGAATGGCTCAAATATCCTCTCCACAAATTCCGGCGTCATGCCCACGCCGTTATCCTTGAAAACAAACTCATAGCAGCCATAGCCAAAATCCCGGCAGTCCTTTTCCCTGATTTCCAGCTCCAGCTTCCCCTCCGGCATGGTATACTTCACCGCGTTCTCCAGAATGTTGATAAATACCTGCTGCAGCCGCATCACGTCCCCGATCACATCCTCATGGGCAAGCTCCACATGGAATTTCAGTTCATGGCATTTTGCCTGCAGGGCAGGGCGCACTGTGGCAAGCACATCCTGAAGCAGGTCAGACAGATTAAATTCTTCTTCCGCCAGGTCAATCTTCCCCGTCTCTATCTTGCTCATATCCAGGATCTCATTCACCAGGGATAGCAAATGGCGGCTGGCGGCATTGATCTTATTCAGGCAGTCCTCCACTCTCTCAGGCTCCTGCAGATGCGCCCCGGCGATAGCCGTCATTCCGATAATGGCATTCATGGGGGTCCGGATATCATGGCTCATCCTGGATAAAAAGTCACTTTTGGAAGCGCTTGCGTTAAGGGCCACCTCATAGGCATCCTTTAAAAGCCTGTGTTCGCGCTCCTCCTTTTCCTTGCTCTCCGTCACATCCTGAACCACATACAATGCCTTTTTGGGCATCCCATCCTGGGCTTCTGACAAAACCACCGTGGCACGCATCCAGCCGTCATTTTTCCCCATCCCCTCTTCCCTGGCGCTTCTGCGGTATTCCAGGGCAAACTGGCGCTGCTCCTGGGAGAGCCTTCTCCTGAAGTTCCCACAATTCATTTTTTCCAGGAATTCTTTCCGGTCATCCGGGTGCACATACCCCATGGCATGTTTACGGAAAGCCTCGGTACAGCTCCTTTCCTCCCCCAGAAGCTTTCCCACCATACCCTTATGGGCCACCATTTTGTAAGTGTCTGCCTCCAGGTCTAGGTAATAGGCTGCAAGGAACAGGCTCCCCATACTGTTAATGATATGGTTCCTCTCCCGCTTTTCCCTGGAGTATTCCGCCTCCCTTTTCTTTTCCCTGGTAACATCCCTGCTTAGGATGTTGGCTGTCACCCCGCCGTCCTGGCGGATAAGGAACAGTTCCTCCTCCACCCACTCCATTTTCGGGTCCTTTGTGCGGAACTGGCTGCTAAACTGGGCGGAATCTTCCATGGAAGATGCCATATGCCTTAAATTTTTCAGGGACATCACTATGCGGAAACGCTCCCTGTCATCCTCATGGATCCATTCATTGGCCGCTTTCTGGACATAATATTCGTAATCCTGTGTATATACCTTGCCCAGGTCGCCTTTCCCGTTAAGATAAATCCGCTCACACACTCCTGTAGCCAGGTTTACTGAATTCATCACGTCATATCCGTGCTTAATGATCGCCGCCATCCGCCGGTCATCCTGGTTATGTTTGATTTCCTTCCGGATCCGCTCGTCCACATCAAGCAGCGCCAGCACCACATTCCGCTCCCTGTCCCCTCCTTCAAAAAAGTGGGCTGTGACAGAGACATAACGGTATTCCCCCTCCCGGAGGTAACGGCACAGCGCCTCCTTCTTCCCGCCTTTTTCCCATATCCCATTCAGGGCACTCAAGGAAAAAGACGCCAGTATTTCCTTGCGGCTGTCAGGATGGAAAAAAACCTCCAGAAGGCAGTTCAGGGTATCATCCCATGCCATCATTTTCGGGCACATCACTTCTCCCATAAAATCCGCTGTCCGCACAGGATGGGAAATGCCTGTGGAAAGGTTGACCAGGTATACCCCAAAGTTCATCTCTCCCAGGGATTTAATGATCTCACGGTGCTGGATATTGATTTCTTCCAGCTCCAGCCCCTTTCTGTAAACATCATGGACATCTTTTATGTAAAGCATGGCAAACTGCCCGCTGTCCCCATTGTCAAAGGACGGGACAACCTCCATCATATACCACCGGTATTCCTTCCCCTGCCTGCGCCTGTAAGTACAGGTAAGGGCCTGGTCCCCCTCCCCAAGCTTGCGCCTTAGATAGGAAAGCCGTGCAAACCTCCGCACACGGTCAATATCCCCTCCGTAAATGCTCCCCTCCCCTGCCAGGTCTTCAATCCATTCCTGCAGGTTCCGGGTTCTTGCCAGGGAGCTCTCATGCCCCCCTATCTCCCCCTGTATAACATCCAAAAGGCCCGTTTGCAGGTTTACCCGGAAAATCCAGCCATAAGTAAAGCTCACTGCATCCACATGGGAAGTGATCGCAATGGAAAATGCCGGGATACCCTCCCAGAGAATCCGGGACGCCACAATATCCACTGCCCTGCCAAAGGGATTATCATAGTCGATGGACCGGCTTTCCTTTTTATCTCCGATGGTCAAAAGGGGGCAGTTGGAGCAGAAGCCTGCCAGCAGTTCATGGCACACCATACCAATCTCTACATTGGGCAGGATATCCCTTACCCGCCTGTTAAAGTACATAATCTGGTGATTATCTTCCCGTATCACATAAATCGCCGCAATCTGGAGCGAATCCAGAAGTGTCTCATAGTTTTTCTGCATCGCAACAATCCTCCCCGCAACTCATCTTCCACTTAAATCTCATCATTATATTTTATCACAGTGAAGCTATGGAACACAATGCCGCAGCAAAGATTTTTGTGTTGGTTACTCCTTATTTTTATATTTCCTGTAACCAAGGGCAAGGCAGGCTATGGTGGCCCCAAGGGCAATCCCCACCATAACCGGCAACATTAACAGATACCGGATCTCATAAACATTGTGGGGCATGATCAGATAAAGGGGCGTAACCCGCATGGAAAAGGATACCCTCCCTGAAAAAGCCAACAGCAAAATAGGCAGCACCCACAAAAGCGCATCTGCCACTACTACATGGAAAGGGCTTTTACACCATGCCGACAGGAGCATGGTGACAGCGCAAAGCTCCAGTTGCCCTACAAAAGCAAACAACAGGTACAGTAAAATAAATCCCTTTACCGGCAGCAAAGCTGTCTTAAACCAGGTAGAAAGATAACCAAAAATCAGCCCTGTGAAGCTCTCCAGCCCGCCAAAACCAAAAAACATGCCGCACAGCGCTAAGGCCATTAAAACAATGGCCAGGTAAGAAGCGGCAGCAACCGTCAGTCCTGCGGCAATTTTCGCCCGGATATCCCTCCCCTTCCCCTCCTTTGCCGTAAACAGAAGCGGCAGCGTTTCTATATGCGACTCCTCCGCAAAGATTGGGGAAATGCCAAAGATGACCAGGATCCCCACAAGTATAAAACCCAGGTTCAGTACATTGATAAACACCTCCCAGCCATAATGATATTCCAGTATCATTTCCCTTCCGGTAAGCGCCTCCATCTCCCCAAGCTGCGTTTCCGCTATGGGATACGTACAGGTGGCAACCTGGTAATCGTCCCACCCTCTCATATAGCCGTCTGACAGATAATACATCACAAAGCCATTGAGATAGTTGGTGTCCACAAACATATTGATCCCTTCCCTGGCCTCCTTGGGAAAACCATATTTTTTTACAATCTGGCCTACCTTTTCATCAGTGAGAATGCCCTGAAATTCCTGGGTGATCCTGCGGTCTGCAATAATCGCCTCATACCCCCTGTAGCGCACGCCGTTAATTGTTGACTCTGCCCCAGAGACATAGGACAGGAAATAAAGCAGCGTTATTCCTATCATCCCTGCTGCCCCAAACAAAAACAGCTTTCTTGTACAAATCTTAAATAACTCCATCCTGTATAGCCTCATTTTTCCTCCTATTCCAGTCCCGCGTCCGCCCTCCCAAAGCCTTTAACCTTCAGAGGAAATTCCGCCTGCTTTCCCAGCCTGAATTCCCTCTGGGCTTTCTTTGAGCCCCTGCTGTTTTATTCCAATTCCCCATGGTTTAAAGTGTGGTATAGGTATGCGTCCTCCAGCCCAGGGGCGGCGGGTTTTGCCCCAGGTGTGGGCCTTTCCATGGACACTATGCGCAGTGATACCTGGCTGCCCTGGTTGCGCAGGTTGCTGACGGTATAGCGTCTGTCCAGTTCCTCCGCCTCCCTCCCATCTACCAGGCACTGCCATACACAGCCCTTTACCTCTTCCAGGCTTTGGGCTTCGGTCCCTGTCCAAATCATCCGCCCGCCTTTCATAATCATAATGTGGTCCGCAATATATTCCACATCGGAAACGATATGGGTGGACAAGACCACAATCCGGTTTTTCCCAAGGGCGCTTATAATGTTCCGGAAACGTACCCTCTCCTTGGGGTCCAGCCCCGCCGTAGGCTCGTCCAGGATCAGTATTTCCGGGTCGTTTAAAAGAGCCTGGGCAATTCCTATGCGCCGTATCATACCGCCTGAGTAGGTTTTCAGTTTCCTGTCCTTTACCGACAGCAAATCCACTGTTTCCAACAGCTCCAGTATCCTGCTTCGGGCATAATCCCGGGGGAGGGCTTTTAATGCCGCCATATAGCTTAAAAACCGCCATCCAGTAAAATCCTTATAATAGCCGAAGTTCTGGGGCAGGTAGCCCAGCAGCTTCCGGTATTCCCCTCCCAGCCGCTCTATGGAAATGCCGTCACAGGTAATGCTTCCCCGGGTGGGTTTCAGGATGCCGCACACCATCCTCATAAGGGTGGTCTTCCCTGCCCCATTCTCCCCCAAAAGCCCATATACGCCGCTGGAAAAAACAGCCTCCAGGTTCTCCACGGCTATTTTATCCCGATAAGTTTTTTCTACCTGAAAGAGCTCTAATTCATGCATAAAATTTCCCCCTCGCCTAACATGTGAAATAATCTTTTAATCTGCCATCCAAATGCCGCCACCTCCACGCCAAAAGCAATTTCCCAAAAGGCCAGCGCAGAGGTCCTGTAAACTGCCGGAAAGGAAGCGGCCGCCCCACAGGAAATGGCCGCAAAGGCGCCCACCAGGCATGCCAGTCCGGGGCTTTTTCTCCCCGCCTTTGTAAGGGCCGCTCCCAGGGCGCAGCACTGGGTAAACAAAAAGGGAACCAACACATACAAGGAAATCTGCACAAAGGGAATCTGCCACCCAAAACCCAGGAAAAAAATCCCGGCAAACATCCCCCCCAGGTTCAGGGTTCCATAATACACCAGTTGGAACATGGTCATCTGGCTGACATTAAAGTAACAGCTCCCGCTTAGCTCCGCCATATCTGAGTAAAAAGCATGGCAGATCCCCATCATAGAAACAATGCCCACTGCCCCTGCCATCATTGCCACCACTGCAAGCACCCCTTCCCTTTCCGTCCCCAGCGCATACAGCCTTGCCACAAGCAGGGCAGCCAAAAAATACAGCGCCACCTGCAAAATCCACATGGTTTTGTCCATATAACCAAGCTGGTTTTTAAGAATCTCCTTCCTGCTGTAAACAAGAGAAATCTCCTTTTCCTTTGCCGCCTGTTTTAAAAAGGTAACCGCCCGTCCCTTCCTGCCTTTATCAATCTCCATGGCAGCTCCCGCCTGCCGGAAAATGTTTTTAATCTCCTTTTCGCTTTTTCCCATAGGACTTTTCCATCTCCCTCCTGATGCTGGCAATTCCCAGCTTATACCTTGATTTCACGGTAGCAGTATTACATCCAAGCATTACTGCAATTTCACAAAACTTCCGTTCTTCATAAAGCCGAAGTAAAACCACTTCCCTCTGCTGGACCGGCAGCTTTCCAAGAATCTCCTCTAAAAACATCTCATCTTCAACCTTCCCGATCCCTTTGTCTTCCTCCCCCTCTTCCGGCGCATTCTCCAGTCCAAGGACCTCCCTTTTTTTCCTGAAAAAATCCAGGCACAGGTTGCGGGCAATGGTGAGCAAATAGCCTTTGAGATTTTTATGCCGGTAAGCGTCCGCATAGCGGATAAATTTCAAAAATACCTCCTGGGTTATATCATAAGCTTCTGTCTCCATACCGGTGTAGAAACGGCAGAAACGATAGATATGGTCATAATATTTTTCTATGATCATGCCAAGGGCTTCCTTATTCCCATTTTGTACCTGCCTGACCAGTTCCCTGTCCTCCATCTGCTTCCCCCTTTCTGCCCCCCTATCTATATAACTCCCAAATAGCTGAAAAAGATCAATAAAATAGAAAAAAAGGTATGCAAAATTTCCCATCTATCCTTTCATGGCAAACCTTACATACCTTTTCCATTCTTTATCCTTTATTCTGTTTTCCTCTATTTGTCATATGTAAACTGGCCAATCAGCTCGTCCAGGGTAGTGGCCTGGGCCGACAGCTCCTGGCTGGTAGCGGAAGACTCCTGGGCAGCCGCCGAGTTGTTCTGTACTACCTCCGAAATCTGGGTGACACCCTGCTCCGCCTGGTAGATGGTTTCTTTCTGGTCCCCAATCATGACGCTTAAGCTCTTAGACGCATCTGCAATCTGTTTGATGCCGTCCACTACTACTTCAATGGAAGTGGATGCACTCTCCACAGCATGGTTTCCTTCTGCAATTTCCTGAAGGGAGCCTTCTATCAGTTCCCTGGTATCAACTGCCGCCTTGGCACTTTGCTCTGCAAGCTGCCTGATCTGGTCTGCCACAACTGCAAAGCCGCGCCCCGCTTCTCCCGCCCTTGCCGCTTCAATGGACGCATTCAGCGAAAGCAGGTTGGTCTGGGATGCAATAGACTCAATTTCAGAAATAATATTCCCAATTTTTGTGGAGGTCTCGCTAATCCTCTTCATAGCAGTAACCATCCTGTTCATGCCATCCCGGCTGTTATCCGCCTCATCTGCATATTTCTGTGCCTGTTTGTAGGAATCCTCTGCACTTTGGGTGCTTCTCTCCATGGTTTCTGCAATATTGGTAATGGTTGCCTGCAGCTCTTCCACTGCCCCTGCCTGGTCAGTAGCGCCCTCTGCCAGGGACTGGGAAGATTCCGCCAGGTTGGTGGAACCTGCAGATACCTGGCTGGAAGCCTCGCCAATGGCGCTCAGTGTCCGTGTCATCTGCCGTTTCAGCTTCCGCATTGCCTCAATCAGTTTACTGAAATCACCGGTGTACTGGTCTGCAATCTCGGATTTTGCCGAATAGTTCCCATCCGCCATCTTGCCAAGTATCAGCCCAACATCATAAATAATCCCATTTAATATAGAAGACATATGGGTGGCTTCCTTTATCAGGTCCGCCACTTCGTCATCATTGTTAAGCGTTGGGAAAGGTGTGGACAAATCCCCGGAAGAAAAGCTCCTGAACCTGTCCCCAAGCTGTTTCATAGGTGTTGCAATCCCCACGGCAATGGCTTTCCCGATTCTTGAAGAAAATACCATGGCAACCACAATAACAGACACTATCACAAATGCCATGATCACAGTCAGCGCCTTGAGATTATTAGAAAGCTCGTTCCCTTCGTTCACTTTCACTTCCAAAAGGCTCTCCAGCTTCTGGTAAATGCTGTTGTAGGCACCTGAAAGCTGGCTTAAGGCAATCTCCTGGGCCTGGCTGCTCAGCTCCGGGTCTGAAGTCGCGCCCATTTCCATAATCTTCGCGTCCAGCGTCCAGTAAGCGTCCAGCTCCGATTTAATTTCATCGTAGGTCTCCCTGCCCTCTTCTGACACAATGGTTTTTTCCACCTGGGCAAAATATTCTTCAAACAGCCTCTTATTCTCCTCATGCTGTTTTACCACATTATTAATGGCATCCTCGTCCACATAACCGATGGATGCACGCAGGGAAGACCTGACATCTGCAAATTCAAACAATGCTTTCCCGATATCCCCCTGGGCAAAGCCGAAATTCGTAAGTGCATAGGAATACCTTGCAGCCACCAGGATAACCGCTATCAGCCCCACAATTGCCGCTACCGCCGAAATCATCGAAACCAACCAAAAAGACTTTGAAAGCCTTTTCTCCAACCTTTCATTATTGAACATTATTTCTCTTTTCCTCCTCCATTTTTAATATTCAATTATCTGGCATATGATGCCTCCTCCGGCTTTTGGCCTCTTTTTCAATAACTGCCGGGGCCTTTCATGAAATGTGTAACCTCCCTCCACTTTTTCATTATTTTCCCGCATACCAGTAGGCTTATTATAATCTATTTTAAAAAATTATACAACAATAATTTCACATCAATAGCAATATTTTACGTTTTTTGTTCAATATATTACACAGTCCAATATCTTTTTCATGCATATTGACGAAATCCTTTTCCCTACGCCCTACCCTGCCAGGCTCCCAAATTGGCAGCAGATTGTTTATGCCCCGGTAATATCTACCGCGTGCATATAAGCGTCGGAGCCCCGGGCACAGGTAACGCTGAGCTTCCTGCCGCTGGTGATCACCTTGCAGTTGCTGACGCTCTTGACTGTATCCAGCTTCAGTTCCATTTCCCCCTGGGGTGTTTTCAGGTACAGCAGGTCTTCCGTGGATTTGCTGCCCACTGTGCCTGTGACGGTGGATGTGGATGAAGTGTCGATCTCCGCCACGCCGCTGTCCTTAACGCCGGTAATACTTGCCGCATGGAGATATTCATCGGAACCATGGTAGAAAGAAACCGTAAGCTTCCTGCCGGGGGTAATCACCATGCCTGCCCTGGCATCTGTGTTGGCATCGATCACGATCTGCATTTCCCCTCCGTCCGTGGACAAATACAGCAGGGTTTCCTTGGTCCGCTCAGATACCGTTCCCGTTACCGACATGGTCTGGGCAGTCACCGCCGCCGCAGGGGCAGGGGAAATATTTGAGGCAAAGGCAGAAGCCCCGGAGGTTATCCCGTCAGAAATGCTTAAAGCGTGCATATAAGCGTCGGAACCCCTGACGCAGGTAATGCTGTAGGTTTGCCCTGCCACCAGAACCGAACATTCGCCCATATTGGTGGTGGGGTCTAGCTTAATCTCCATTTCCCCCTGGGCGGTATTCACAAACAGGATATCTTCCCTGGTTTTTTCACTTATGGTCCCTATGATGGTTGCTGAGGAGGAAGTATCCAGCGTTGCCCCCGGTGTCTTTTTCTCACTGGAAATTTTAACCGCATGCAGGTACTCGTCCGGTCCATGGGCTACAGAAACGCTGATTTCCCTCCCCGGAAGCAGCACCTTACAGGCGCTGGCATCCGTATTACTGTCCAGCTTGATCTCCATCCGCCCCTCTTTGGTGGAAAGCAGCAACAGTTCCGAGGTTGTGCCTGATAAGACCGTCCCCTCCACTGTAGCGAACGCCTCCACAGCCTGCGCATCCAGCCGGACGGCAGGGCAGAAAGCGATCCCCAGGGCAAGCCCGTATGCCATAAACAATTTTGCAACTCTCTCCCTTTTCATAACTACACCTCCCTAAAATCAAAATATCCGGTTGCCATATGTGCAACCATCATACAATATTTGCCTTTTAAAAACAACATGGATTGCTTTTTTGCCCCACGGGCCGGGTAAAATTAAGGAAATCTTCATTTTTCCCCAGGGGTTCCCGGATCCCAGGCTAACGGGTAATACGCCTGTCCAGTTTTTTGGACAGCCTGGTGCCGACCATCTGCAAAATCTGTACCAGTGCCACCAACAGCACTACCGTTACAATCATAATATCCGCCTGGTATCTGTAATACCCGTAGCGGATGGCGATATCTCCCAGGCCGCCGCCGCCACCACGCCTGCCATTGCCGAGTAACCCAGGATCGTCCCCAGGGCAATGGTAGCCCCCACGATCAGGGAAGTCCTTGCCTCCGCCAGCAGTACCTTCCATATGATTGTCCAAAGATCCGCCCCCATACTCTGGGCAGCCTCAATCACCCCATGGTCTACCTCCAGCAGGGAGGATTCCACCAGCCTGGCGACAAAAGGCGCCGCCGCCAGGGCAAGGGGGACAATCGTTGCCGTAGCCCCATAGCTTTTTCCCACAATCAGCCTGGTAAAAGGAATGATCAGCATCAGCAGGATCAGAAAGGGAATGCTCCTTACAATATTTACTGCCACGTCCAAAATCTTATATACTGCCCTGTTGGGTTTCAGCCCCCCGGGTGCCGACACCACCAGCAGGATCCCCATAGGGAGCCCCAGGGCATAAGCAATCAGGGTGGAAGCCAAAGTCATATAAAGGGTCACGCCTGTCCCCTCCACGATCATCATGATTGTCTGTTTATCCCACATAATTATCCAGTTCCCCCACTTCCAGTTTTCTGTTCTTTAAATATTGTATCATCTTTTCCGCCGCCCCAGCTTCTTCCGGAAGCTGCAAGACCATCTGCCCATGGGCTACGCCGCCAATATCCCTGGTGTCCGCCAGCAGGATGTTCACCGGGCTTTTGCATGCCAGCACCATATTGGCAATCACCGGCTCAAAGGAAGAATTGCTGGTAAACACAATGCGGATGCACCGCTTGCCTTTCATCTCCCCATAGTGTTCCCGCTCTCCCTGGAAAACCAGCTTCTTCGCCGCTTTGCTCCTTGGGCGCTGGAACACCTCCTCCACGGTTCCCGTCTCCGCCAGGGTTCCCTGGTCTATGATCGCCACATGGGTGCAGATTTCCTGTACCACCGCCATCTCATGGGTAATAATCACAATCGTAATCCCATATTTTTCGTTGATTTCTTTTAAAAGCCCCAGGATCGCTTTGGTGGTGGTGGGGTCCAGGGCACTGGTGGCCTCGTCGCACAGCAGCACCTTGGGGCTGGTGGCCAGCGTGCGGGCGATGGCCACCCGCTGCTTCTGCCCGCCGGATAGCTGCGCCGGATAGGAAAGGGCCTTCTCAGAAAGCCCTACGATGGAGAGAAGCTCCCTGGCGCGGCTTAGGGCATCCTTGGCAGGAGTTTTGATAATTTCCATGGGAAAACAGACATTATCAATCACTGTACGCTGCATCAGCAGATTAAAATGCTGGAAAATCATAGAAATCTGTGTCCGCGCCCTGCGGAGCTCACTGTCGCTTAAGGTGGATAAATCCTTCCCTTCCACCAGGACCGTCCCGGAAGTGGGACGCTCCAGAAAGTTCAAACACCGTACCAGCGTGGACTTTCCCGCGCCGCTCATGCCGATGATGCCATAAATCTCGCCTTTGTGGATGTCCAGGTCGATGCCCTTTAACGCCTCCACCTTATTGTCCTTCCCCACAAAGGTCTTTGTCACATTTTTTATCTGAATCATAGTTTCCATATGTAATCCTGCCCTCGTTTCTCCTGTTTCTTCCTGCCAGTAATTGTCCCTTTAATAAGCGGGAATCTTTTTTATCTTAGCACAAAGAAAGACGGCTTGCAACGCAGGACCAAAGTTTTCTGCAAATAAAAACAGTATCCGTTACTATAAACAGCCCGGGAGTACACACAGGCTGCACTGTACAAATGCCCCTTCCTTTGCTATACTGTCTTCATCCTTAATTGAAAATATATCAACCATCAAAGAGAAAGGTCCCCGAAAATTATGAGTAAGAAAAAAGCAGTGGTTTCACTTGGACACAGTGCCTTAGGCTCCACCACCAGCTCCCAGAAAGATGCCCTCCGGCTTGCCGCCAGGGTGCTTGCAGATCTCACAGAGGCGGATTACCAGCTTACCATCACCCACAGCAACGGCCCCCAGGTCAGTATGATCCACAAAGCCATGACAGAACTGCGCCGCCTTTACATTGACTACACCCCCTGCCCCATGTGTGTCTGCAGCGCCATGAGCCAGGGCTATGTGGGGTACGATATCCAGAACTCCCTGAAAGCCGAACTGTTAAGCCGTGGGGTCAGCAAGACAGTAGCCACCATTTTAACCCAGGTAACTGTAGACCCTTACGATGAGGCTTTCTATGAACCCACCAAGCCCATTGGCCGTTATATGTCCTGGGAGGACGCGGAAACAGAGATACGGAAGGGAAATTATGTGGAGGAAGTACCAGGAAAAGGGTTCCGGCGCATTATCGCTGCCCCAAAACCCATTGACATTGTAGAAATCGAAGCTATCCGCGCCCTTTCCAATGCAGGGCAGATTGTGATTGCCTGCGGTGGCGGCGGCATTCCGGTAATTGAACAAAAACACGCCCTCCAGGGAGCCTCTGCAGTGATTGAAAAGGACGCCATTGCCGGGAAGCTGGCCGCAGACCTTATGGCAGACCAGCTAATCATTTTTACCTCCGTCCCCAATGTCTGCCGGGATTTCCAAAAAGAAAGCCCAAAAGCCCTCTCTTCCCTTACAATATCAGAAGCAAAGAAAATGATCCAGGAAAAGGAATTCGGGGAAGGCACCATGCTGCCTAAGATCGAAGCTGCCATCACCTACCTGGATGCCAACCCCCGGGGAAGCGTCCTGATCACCTCCCTGGAGGAGGCCGACAGGGCTTTAAGGGGCAGGGCAGGGACAGTGATCCGCCAAGATTAAACAGGCCGCACCAGCCGTCACGCTCCGCGGGCCGGCTTATTGTAACAAA
>OFGE01002125.1_pt1 | contig 15269 bp, 6 predicted proteins | sample 1521681 | NCBI WGS metagenome assembly OFGE01 (sample SAMEA3504093, study PRJEB24116) | mouse gut metagenome | biome: mouse gut; feature: mouse-associated habitat; material: faeces | place: Denmark | collected 2011 | reverse complement strand
GTAGCCGATGCGAAAAAGGCGGTATGTGCTTTGCTTGAAAAGGCAAAGCCACTACATGTTTCAGAATGGACAGATGAAATAAACCGCCTAAAAATGGAATATCCGATTGACATGGAAAAAAGCGGTTTGACACCAAAGAGAGTTATCCAATCTATCAATGAACTTTTTAAAGATGCTGTTGTAACCACTGATGTAGGTCAGAATCAGTTATGGGCAACGCAGTTTCTTGATATTGACGAGAATAGGCAAATGTTGACATCTGGCGGTTTGGGAACGATGGGATATGGCTTTCCCGCCGCAATCGGGGCGAAACTTGGCAATCCCCATAAAGATGTAATTGCCATCTCTGGTGATGGCGGTATGCAGATGAACATTCAAGAAATGGCGACTGCTATTGTTTATGAATTGCCTATTACTATCTGTATATTGAATAATGGATATTTGGGTAATGTGCGGCAATGGCAGGAGATGTTTTATGACAGGCGTTATTCGAGTACCTGTATGCGTTACCGAAGAAGTTGTGAAACAGGATGTAATACCCCGAATCACTGCTGTCCAGAATATACGCCTGATTTTATAGCATTGGCAGAAAGCTATGGGGCGAAAGGCATCCGTGTTACAAAACCAGAGGATATAAAAACAGCTTTGAAAAGTGCAAAGAAGAATACGAAAACGCCTACGGTTATTGAATTTATCATAGACAGAGAAACCAATGTTATGCCGATTGTCCCGCCGGGGAATTCCCTTAATGACATGATTTTGGAAAGTGAGGAAAGGACAGAATGAAAAAAAGATGGATTTGTCTATTTGTGGAAAATGAAATAGGCGTACTTGCCCGTATCACAGGCTTGTTTTCCGGAAAGTCTTATAATTTGGACAGCTTGACCGTTGGGATTACTGAGGACAACACGATATCACGGATGACAATCAGCCTAACCAGCGATGACAGGACTTTTGAACAGATAAAAAAACAATTAAGCAGGAGCGTTGAAGTGATTAAAGTGGTAGATTATACCGATACGCCGCTCCACATGAAGGAAATTTTATTTGTTAAAGTTAATCATTGTTCGGATACAGATATATCGGAATTATTTCGTATTTCAAAAGTATTTGGAATTACAGTTATTGATTACGATGGTTCAACGGTTCTTCTGGAATGTACGCAGACAGAGAATAAGAATGATTATTTAATTATCCTGCTGAAAAGAAAATTTGTTAATAGAATTGAAGTAACAAGAGGGGGAAGTGTTGCAGTTGAATCAGTCAGTATTTCAGAAAGATAATGGCTGTAATGCTTCATGCCAGATAGAAATGAAACAGAGCAAAGAAAGAGAAAAAGAAAAGTGGGTTTTATGTCCTGTCTGTAATAATAAGACAAGGTTGAAGGTACGAAAAAATACGGTGTTAAAAAAATTCCCACTATTTTGCCCGAAGTGAAAAAAATAGATAACCATTAGAAACCCCATAAAATCAGTACTTCACAAAATATTCATACAATTTTAGCACTCACCTATTGACAGTGCTAACAATAGGTGATATATTTCACCTAGAACGTAACAAATCCGAATATTCTGACCCATATGGTACAGAATATCCAAAAACCCTACACAGGAGGTGTTGTTATGAATATACAGAAATTTACACAAAAATCAATCGAAGCCATAGGCAGCTGTGAGAAATTAGCTTATGAATACGGTAATCAGGAAATCGAACAAGAGCATTTGCTCGTGGCCCTAATGAATCAGGAAGATGGCCTTATTCCTAAAATGATTGAAAAAATGGAAATCAACACAGCCCATTTTTCTGATAACGCTGTCCGTCACCTGGAAAAACGCGTCAAGGTATCGGGCGGCCAGGTATATATTGGCCAGGCGCTAAACAAAGCCTTTATTAATGCTGAAGATGAAGCAAAGCAGATGGGCGACGAATATGTTTCCGTCGAGCACCTGTTTTTGGCCTTACTAAAATATCCCAACCCAGCTATGAAAGAGCTGTTCAAAGAATACGGCATCACAAAAGACCGCTTTTTAAAAGCGCTTTCTACTGTCCGCGGCAATCAGAGGGTAACTTCCGACAATCCTGAAGCTACTTACGATACTTTAGAAAAATATGCTGTTGATCTGGTTGCCAGGGCAAAGGATCAGAAAATGGATCCTGTCATAGGCCGGGATGCTGAAATCCGAAACGTAGTCCGGATTTTATCCCGTAAAACCAAAAACAACCCTGTCTTAATCGGGGAGCCGGGCGTTGGCAAAACTGCTGTCGTAGAAGGCCTGGCGCAGCGGATTGTCCGCGGCGACGTGCCGGAGGGCTTAAAAGAAAAGAAACTGTTTGCCCTTGATATGGGCGCACTTTTAGCCGGGGCAAAATACCGCGGCGAGTTTGAGGAACGTTTAAAAGCCGTATTAGATGAGGTCAAAAAATCCGACGGGCAGATTATCCTGTTTATCGATGAGCTTCATACTATTGTAGGCGCTGGAAAAACAGACGGCGCAATGGATGCCGGGAATATGCTAAAGCCCATGCTTGCCCGTGGCGAGCTGCATTGCATTGGTGCAACGACCCTGGACGAATACCGCCAGTATATTGAAAAAGACGCAGCCTTAGAACGCCGTTTCCAGCCAGTTATGGTTGACGAGCCGACGGTAGAGGATACTATTTCTATCCTGCGTGGCTTAAAAGAACGCTACGAGGTGTTCCACGGTGTAAAAATCGCCGACGCCGCTCTGGTATCCGCAGCCGTATTGTCTAACCGCTATATTTCCGACCGTTTTCTGCCGGATAAAGCAATTGACCTGGTAGATGAAGCTTGTGCCCTCATTAAAACCGAGCTTGACTCAATGCCTAGTGAGCTGGACGAGTTAAACCGGCGCATTATGCAGATGGAAATTGAAGAAACGGCGCTTAAAAAAGAAGAAGACCGCTTGAGCAGGGAACGCCTTGCTGCCCTGCAAAAAGAGCTGGCAGAGCTAAAGGATGTGTTTTCAGCCCAAAAAGCGCAGTGGGACAATGAAAAGAAAAGTATAGAGCATGTACAAAAGCTGCGGGAAGAGCTGGAAGCGGTCAAAGGCCAGATCAAACAGGCACAGCAAAATTATGATCTTGAAAAAGCGGCGGAGCTGCAGTATGGCAAGCTGCCGCAGGTACAAAAAGAGCTTGAGGCCGAGGAAACCCGGACAAAAGGCGAAAGCCCATCCCTTGTACATGAAAATGTCAGCGAAGATGAAATTGCGCGTATCATTTCCCGCTGGACGGGGATTCCGGTTGCCAAGCTGACCGAAAGCGAGCGCAATAAGACGCTGCATCTGGACGAGGAGCTGCACAGGCGTGTTATTGGACAGGACGATGGTGTTACTAAGGTGACAGAAGCTATCATCCGCTCTAAGGCAGGGATCAAAGACCCCACGAAGCCGATTGGATCCTTTTTGTTTTTAGGGCCTACCGGAGTTGGAAAAACGGAGCTTGCTAAGGCGCTGGCTGAAAGCCTGTTTGACGATGAAAGCAATATGGTGCGTCTGGATATGTCCGAGTACATGGAGAAATATTCCGTATCCCGTTTAATTGGAGCCCCTCCAGGATATGTCGGTTATGACGAGGGCGGGCAGCTTACGGAAGCCGTCAGAAGAAAGCCTTATTCAGTCGTTTTGTTTGATGAAGTGGAAAAGGCGCACCCAGACGTTTTTAACGTGCTGCTGCAGGTGCTTGACGACGGCAGGATTACTGATTCCCAGGGGCGTACTGTGGATTTTAAAAATACGATTATTATTATGACATCAAACATTGGCTCGGCATATCTTTTGGAGCATATGAAGGAGGGCGGGCAGATAAGCCCCGATGTAAATGAAGCTGTTATGGAAGAACTTAGAAGCAGCTTCCGGCCGGAATTTTTAAACCGTTTGGATGAAATCATTATGTTTAAGCCGTTGACAAAGGAAAATATAGCAAATATTATCTACCTTTTACTGGCGGAGCTGAATACGCGTTTAAAGGACAGGGAGATAAAGGTTGAGCTTACCGATGCGGCAAAGGCGTATGTTGTGGAGCACGGCTATGATCCGGTATTTGGGGCAAGGCCCTTAAAGCGTTTTTTGCAAAAGCATGTGGAAACACTTTCAGCTAAGCTGATTCTGGCGGATCAGGTGAGTGGAGGGGATGTCATTTGGATAGATGAAAAAGATGGGAAACTGTCGGCAGAGGTAAGAAAAGAATAGTGGATTTTTCTGTGATTGCTGCATATAGTTAAAACAAGAGAACTTCAAGCAGTGATAATATGAAAAAAATTCGCAATTTTCTTTTAGGGTTGGATCTTATGCTTGTTTGTATTTTAGCAGGCGCAGCGGCAGAAGAAGGGATGGAGTATTTTATAAAAAACAGGGCTAAGGAAAAAGAAAACCGCCCGGTCATGCAGATAAACCGGACTGAAGAAGAGTTGTCAGAGGCAAGTACACAAGATTTGGCAGAAAAAAAAGTGGCACTGACGTTTGATGACGGTCCGAATGCAATTTATACAGAAGGGCTTTTAGCGGGCTTAAAGGAACGTGGTGTGCGTGCCACGTTCTTTTTATTGGGAAAAGCAGTGGAAATATCTCCACAACTGGTAGAACAGATGCACAAAGACGGCCACCTGATTGGAAACCATTCCTATGAACATGTCAATTTAAGCAGCTTAAGTGATGAAGCCGCGATAGCGCAGGTGGATAAGACAAACGAGGCAATCCATCAGGTGACGGGAGAATACCCGGAGTATATCCGTCCGCCATACGGGTGCTGGAAAAGCAACCTGGATTACGATACTACCATGATTGAGGTCCTTTGGAATGTCGATCCCCTCGACTGGAAAACAGATAATGCGCCTGCTGTCGTAGAACGCGTATTAAGCGAAGTAGAGGAAAATGACATCATCCTTTTGCATGACGCTTCGGAGTCTTCTGTCCAGGCTGCATTTGAGATTATTGATAAGCTTACGGCACAGGGGTATGTGTTTGTTACAGTGGACGAAATTTTATTTGACTAAAAGATTTTGTGGGTAAAATGGCTGTATTGAGTTTTAAATTATTTATGGCGGGGTATATTGCAAAAAAAAGTACTATAATATAAAAAAAATTCCATATGTTTTTATGGCAGTTTTTTATATACTATTGTCCGATCCAGTTAAATGCCAGACTCAGGGGATGCCTGGCCTGCAGAGGGTTTTTTATTTACGCTGGATAGATATGGAGGTTTGCCGTAGGGTACACAACGGAAAAGGAGGAAGGAATCAGATGAGGGTTAAAAAGTATCTGAGTGGAATACTGGCTTTGGCGCTGGCCTTTCAAACAGGCGCATGGGATGTGCCTGCAGCGCAGGTGCAAAAGGCAGCTGATTCGGCGACGCAGGTTGTTTCGGAACCGGAAACGGTTTATGTGAATGAATATGGTGCAAATGAACGTGAAGTATCGTTTAATGACAACTGGCGGTTTTATCTGGGGGAATTAAATGGCGCGGAAGCGGCCGTGTATAATGATTCCGCCTGGAAAAATGTGGATTTGCCGCATGATTACAGTATTGATCAGGGGTTTACGACGGCAGCGCCTGCAGAGCAGGAGAGCGGATACGTGCTGGGGGGTACGGGATGGTACCGTAAGGGCTTTACGCTTTCGGAGGAGCTGGCGGACAAAAAAGTCAGTGTGGAATTTGACGGCGTATATATGAACGCGACTGTTTTCTTGAATGGAGAGCAGCTTGGAACACATCCTAACGGGTATGCGCCGTTTGCGTTTGAGCTTCCTAGTGAGCTGCTTCATTTTGGGAGGGGGGAAAATGTCCTGGCAGTCAAAGTGGATCATAAGCAGCCGTCAAGCCGGTGGTATTCTGGCTCTGGTATTTACCGGGATGTTACGCTTACCGTAACGGAGCCAGTGCATGTAGCGTACCACGGGACAACTGTAACAACGCCAGATATTGACGAAGGCGTGGGTACGGTGCAGGTTGTGGCTGATATTGAAAATGGAGGCAGCCAGGATGAAACGGTTTCGATCCGCCAGGTGGTATATGAGGCTGAAGGAAAAGAGCCGGTTGCAGTAGGAGAAAAGACGCAGGCACAGTTGGTTTTAGCCGGGCAGAAGGCTAGTATTGCAGGCACGGTAACTGTTGCGTCGCCAAAGCTTTGGACAACAGAAGAGCCAAACCTGTATACTGTGCGTACAGAGGTGTATGTGGGGGATACGCTTACGGATACCTATGAGTCTGATTTTGGTTTCCGCTGGGCTACGTTTACAAAAGACAGCGGTTTTTTCTTAAACGGGGAAAATATAAAGCTGCGTGGAGTTTGTATGCACCATGACCAGGGCGGCTTAGGCTCGGAAGCGTGGTACCGCTCCGTCGAACGCCAGGTAGAGATATTAAAAGAGATGGGTGCAAATGCAATCCGCGTAACGCATAACCCTGCTTCTGAGGTTTTGATTGATATATGCAACCGCAAGGGAATGATGCTGGTGGAGGAGGCATTTGATGCATGGCTTTCTGATAAGGCGGGCAATACAGAAGGCTATGGCGGAAAATGGTTTATGCAGCCAATTGAAGAAGGAAATCAGATTACCGGAGGGAAAGAAGCAAGCCAGTGGGCTGAGTATGACCTGAAATCTATGGTAAAACGCGGTCGGAACGCCCCTTCGATTGTGATGTGGAGCCTTGGAAATGAAGTGTTCCAGCAGTTGAATGACAGCAGCATGAACAACCAGTTCCCGGATGTGGCGAAAAGCCTGATCCGGTGGGTAGGCGAAGAAGATGCTACACGTTTTGTAACCTTTGGCGACAATCAGGTAAAGGGAAATGTATGGGCAAATAACGCTCAGGTGAATACAGCTCTTGTATTTGCCGACGCGGCAAGCTACGGTGTGCCAGGCGGCCTGGTAGGTTTCAATTACGGAAGCTCTGACCAGATTCAGAATGGGTATAGCAGGGGATGGATGGTATATGGATCGGAAACGGCGTCTTCTGTTAACAGCCGCGGCGTGTATGACCGGAAAAATAGCAATAGTGACGGCAATATCGGAGATCGGAGGCTGACGTCTTATGATAAGAGCTGCGTAGGATGGGGGCATCTGGCAAGCGCCGGGCTTTGGATTACAATGCAGCAGCCGTTTAATGCGGGCGAGTTTGTATGGACAGGCTTTGACTACATTGGGGAGCCGACACCATACAACTGGCAGGGGACGGGCTCAAACGGGACTTGGCCGAATGTTTCTAAAAGCTCTTATTTTGGAATCATAGACACGGCGGGTTTTCCGAAGGACAGCTATTATCTGTATCAGAGCCAGTGGAATGGCAATTTACATACTCTGCATGTGCTGCCCGTATGGGACAGGGATGAAATCATGATAGACAATAGCGGCAATGCAGAGGTTGTCGTTTATAGTGATGCCCCGGTAGTAAAGCTTTACCTAAATGGTGAAGAGATCGGCTCTGCGTCAGCGGCCAAAACAGAAACGCCAACCGGAGGCTACCAGAATTATACGGCAGGGACAGGGTGCTTCGACAGCAGCAAGGCAAAAGGGCATACTTCTTTGTATGCGACATTTTTGGTAAAATATGAAGAGGGCAGATTAGAGGCAAAGGCATTTGAAGCGGACGGTACGACGGAGATTACGGATACAAACGGCCGCAGCTTTGTAGAGACAACAAAGGCGGCAAGTAAGTTAAGTATAAAAGCGGATCGGAAAGAGATTACAGCGGATGGAAAGGATTTATGCTATGTTACAATTGGCGTAACAGACGCAGATGGAAAACCTGTCAACGGTGCAGAGCCAGAGGTAACAGTATCTGTAGAGGGAGCCGGGAAGCTTCTGGCATTGGACAATGGCGTGCAGAACGATGTAACGGCCCACAAGGAGCCAGCCAGGAAAGCAGGCAAAGGCAAGCTCTTGGCAATTGTCCAGTCCACAGATAAAGAAGGAAGCTTTACTGTGACGGCAAGCGCACCAGGCTACCAGGATGTAAAAGAGACAGTACAAACCAAAGCAAAAGCAGGCGTATCGCAGGAGAAGGCGGTAGTCAGCTATGAAATTTCCCGCAACTATTATCTGAAACCGGGTACAAAGCCCCTGCTTCCTAAAACGGTCCTGATTCACTATTCAGACGATACATCTGAAACAAGGGCGGTTATATGGGATGAACTCCCGGAGGGGCAGGCGCTGTATGCTGTAGAGGGTACAGTAGAAGGGCTGGGTTTAAGTGTACAGGTCCGTGTAACAGAAGTCGGAAATGTAGTAGGGATTTTAAACTATTCCGTAGCCATCGGTAAAGACGCGGAGGTTTTTCTTCCGGCAGGGCGTCCTGCTGTACAGGCAGACGGCACAGTAATGTCGGCAGAATTTCCGGTGGCATGGGAGGTTAAAGAGGATCTGACTGCCGAAGCTGGCACAAAGGAAGTTAAAGGTACGGCAGATGTATTTGGGGAACGCTATGACGTGACTGCTTTGGTGCGTGTTACAAGCGGGGGCTACAAGGATGGAGACGAGGCTCTGGCAAATGTGCCTGAGATGTACATTAACGGCGTTTCAAGCAAGGATAACAGCGGTGTTGCGGAAACGCTGGCAGGCTTGCAGGATGACAAGACATCGAAAACTGATGTGGCGTGGATTGGGCGCGGGACACTGGATTTCCGCCTGGATACGGCAATTGAGTTAAAAAATTTTACGATGTACTTAAAAGACACGGCCCCTGTTTCTGGTACGATGAAGGTCTATTCCTCCAGCGATAACGGCGCGAACTGGGTACAGGCTCCATGCAGGGTAACAAACCGGAGGGAAAATGGCGTAACCGTCCGTACCTTTACGCCTGCCGAAACGATTTCGGAAACCTATTTCCGGATAGAATTTGAAAAAATAACGACACTTTTAGAGCTTGAGATGAATACTCGTATCCCGACTTTCCCAATAGGAAGCACGGCAGGGCTTTCTGCGCTTCGCGTAGGTGGCCATAAAGCCGATACGGCAACGCTTCAAAAGGGATGGTATGGTATTTTGGATACCACGCTTACCGAAACGGATGTTAAGGCAGAAGGAAAAGACAATGCAAGCGTTACTATTTTGCCAAAAGATGATAACAACGTCATCCGCATCCTGTTAGAATCGGAGGATCATACGGCGCGAAGCATTTACCAGGTACTGATAGGGGAAGACAATACGAAGGTAGAAAACGCGAGCGACGGTTCTTTGGATTATCCGTATCAGGATATGATATTGTCCGCGCCAAGCTACCACGGAGCCGACCCAGCCGGGCAGGCTGCCGATGGCAAGGCCAATACGATTTGGCACAGCAGGTGGGGTAATTCTGGCGCGGGTGAAAAGGATCTGCGCGATCATGCTGACTTGCGTTACCTGCAAATCGAATTAAAAGATGCAAAAGCGATTCAAGGCCTGCGTTATCTGCCGCGTCCGACAGACAAGAACGGTATCGTACTGTCCTACCGGATTGATGTCAGTACAGATGGCGAGAACTGGGTTACGGCGGCAAACGGCACAGGCTGGAATGCGGCAGTAGAATGGAAGATGGTGCAGTTTGACGCAGTAGAAGCAAAATATATCCGCCTGTATGGGGTGGAAACTGCCGACAACAACGGCAATGCCTGGAATGAATTTATGTCGGCAGCCGAAGTCAGGGTACAGTGCGTAGCAAGTGAAATCCACGAAGGCAATACAACGGTAACGCTTCCAAACGGAGCAGACGAAGCGGATTATACTGGAAACGCAATTACGCCGAAACCAGTTGTAACCTACAGGGCTTCTAAAGATGTCCAGGGCGTTGTGTTAACAGAAGGAAGCGATTATCGTGTAAGTTATGAAAATAATATAGAGCCAGGCCAGGCAACGGTTGTTGTAACTGGAACCGGCAGTTATGCAGGAGTTGTGGAAACCGGGTTTACAATCCGTGCGGTAGACGTTAAGATAAATGGCTACGAGCAAACTTCCATAACTACAGGAAAAGGCGAGTATCCGGCGCTGCCCAGCGCCATAACAGCAGATACCAATATTGGCTCGCAGCTGATGGAGGTGCGCTGGGACAGCATTGGCAGCAGCCTTCTGCAGACATTCGGCACATTTACTGTATACGGTACAATAGTGGAAAATAATGACCGCGTAGCGGCAAAAGTAACAGTCAGCGATGTAATCGGCGTAAGGCATGTGACGCTTACAACGCCAATTGGCGCTGCTTTGGCGATGCCGGAGCAGGTGACAGTATACTACAGCAACGGTGAAACTGCCAAACATGATGTATTATGGAACCTGCCGGAAGGCGGTTTTGATACGGAAGGTATTGTTACTGTTTTGGGAAAAGCAGGGAAAGCAGATGTAAAAGCAACAGTCCGCGTTGTAAACGCTGCGGCGGACAAATATAATACGCCTGCCGGCGCTAACTTGGCGCTCAATGAAAACGGAAAAAATGCGCCTACCTCATGGCCAAGGACCCATGCGTACATCTCTGCATCCGGCGATCTGGCGCACAATGCGACAGACGGCGTAAAGGATTTTGTCAGTGGTTTTGGCAAACAGATCTGGAGTGACTGGGAAAACGGCGTATACCATACTAACGCAGATGCAGCCGTAGGGGCAAACGATCATTTGCCGTTTGTAGCATCCACCTTTGGCGTAAAAGGCAGCGCCGCCAACGAAGACCAAAAGAAATATACCGTTAACAAGGTTTTGGTTGGGTTTATGGAAGAAGACGGAGACAGCGCACATAAAGTATGCCTGCCGGAGGATTATAAAATCGAGTACTACAGCGCGAATGGGGGAGTTATCCCTGCCGCAAGGCTTGTAAATAATGCGGCTTCTGAGTGCAGCAACACAAGGGGCTGGGGCGCTGACAACCCCATTAAGGCGCACGAAGGCTGGACTGAAGTAAGCTATATCGGCGGCAAGCCGGCCATACCGCAGGCAGATAATTTTCAGCAGATGGTAGACATTGCGTTTGAGCCAGTGGAAACAACCTCCATCCGCATTACGCTTACGCCAAAGGCAGAAAACTGGACGGGCCTGGAAGAATTTGAAGTATACTACGAGCCAGTTGCAAAATATGACAGCTATGAGGTGTCATCTGTCCAGCTTGACGGCAAAAACATTTTGGCAGACTTTGACGAAGCAACAAAGACACTTGAAGTGGAGGCGGATACCGGGGTGATTACGGCACAAGCAACCAACAACGCTTCCGTAACCGTCTTAGAAGCCGTAAACGGCGTGGCAAAAGTGATATTCCTGCCAGAAAATGCGGATGAAACAAAAAAACAGGAATATACAGTAAAATTCAGGCAGGCGCAAGAGAAAGAAACTTATGTCATAGCCGCAGAAGAAGCGGAAGTAGAGCTGCCAAAAGCCGCAGCAGCAGGCGAAACCGTAACTTTTTCTGCGAAAGCCGGATATGCATTTACAGAGCTTCCGGTCATTGCAAGAAGTGAGACAAATGAACCGACAGGGATTACAGTAACGCAGTCCGGCAACCGCTATACTTTTATTATGCCAGCGTATGCTGTAACCATCTGCGGAAGCTTAAAAGAACTGGAGGATCAGGTTTATACTGTAACCTTTGAATCCAACGGAGGCACCCTTGTAGCCCCGCAGGAGGTACCGTCAACAGTGGGTGTTGCATCAGAACCGGATGCGCCGAAAAAACGGGGCTATGATTTTGCAGGCTGGTTTACGGACAGCAGCTTATCGGCGGCATGGAACTTTGCATCTGCCGTTACCAGAAGTATGACGCTTTACGCAAAATGGGTTCCGGCAAAAATAACGGTAAATACCAAAATGGAAGCTTACTTGTTTGGAGATACCGGTTATCAGCTGCCAGAAAAACTGAATATTTCCGTAACAGGCGAAACATTTAATACGGCAGTCGCCTGGAACGAAGCGGATGTGGCAAGGCTTTTTGCAGCGGAAGAGCTTTCCGAAAATACCGTAAGGGGTACACTGACAGAGTTTGAAAACAGGGAGGTTACTGTATCGGTAACTGCATCGCCAGGGAATATCGTATATTTTGCAGACTGCGGTGCATCCGAATTTACGGAGCTGGGGCAGCTGCTTTTAGGAGCTAACCAGGCAACTATAAAAAATACCGTACCAGACAATGCGTATTCAGACAGCGCTGGGTGGGGCTATACGAATCCGGAGGCAGAGTTAGAAGTAAACGGCAGCGGGGATGCCTATGATAGTATCCGTAACTTTAAGTCCGGAAACAACGGAAAAACCTTGAGTTATCAGTTTGCACTGGAAGCAGGCACATATGAAGTTGCCACGGGTTTTTATGATCCATGGTCGCAGTGGGCCCAAGACTACCGCCATGCCAAAGTTTCGGTAACAGATCTGTTAGGCGCAGAGCTGGCGTCAAAAGCAGATCATCATATCAGTGGAAAAGAACTGGTAACATTTACGGATATCACGTTAGAGAAAAACAGCAGCATCAGCGTAAACGCTGCGCCGTTGAAGTCTGGAAACGACAACTGCGATGTTATGATAAGCTTTATCGTCATCCGCAAAACGGCTGATTTTACTAATGGCAAGGCTGCGCTTGCATCTGCAGTCGCCATTGCAGAAAGGCTCTCGGCAGATGGCTATACGGCCGCAACATACGCTGTATTGCAGGCCGCTGTACAGCAGGCAAAAGAAGTTTTAAAAGCGGGTGCATCTACAGCAGATGAAGTGCAGGCGGCAGCTGACGCCGTTGCAAACGCTATTGCAGGCTTAAAATTTGCAGGGGATGAGGAAAATGAGCAGCTAAAGGCGGATTTGGCAGAAATTCAAAAAGAATTGAGCGAAGCCCGCGGCCAGGTGACAGAGCTTGAAACGCAGCTTGGGGAAGCGGATACAAGGATAGGAAATCTGGAAAAAGACATTGCGGCAAAAGAGAAAGAGATTGCCGGATTAAACAAACAGGTCAAAGAGAAAGAAGCTGCGTTAAAAACAGCAAATGATAAGCTTACGGATTTAAAAGCTGAGTTGAATGGGGCAAATGCAGACAACGCACGGCTGCTGGCTCAGATTTCGGAGAAGGAAACAGAAATAAGCATCTTAAACGATAGGATTGCAGCTTTGAACGTCCAGCTTGAAATGTCAGAAGATCAAAAGGGCGTTTTGCTGGATGAATTAAAAAACGTAAAAGAAGAAGCCGGCGTTTTGGAAATAAAACTGGCGGCGGCCCAGGCCCGCGCTGCACAGCTGGAAGGAATGGCGGATAGGCTTCAAAAAGAAGCGGATGATGCTAGAAAGCAGCTTGAACAGGCCAGGGAAGAAATTCAAAAACTGCTTAAAGCAGCGGAACAAAAGCCTGCTGTAACCAGATTAAAAGTAGGGGATAAGGCGGATTTTAAAGGTGTAATGTACCGTGTGACGAATGCTGAAAAGAAGCTGGCTGAAGCATATGACGTGTCAAACCGGAGTATGGTGGGCGTCCATGTGATGCATTCAGTAAAAATTGGCGGTACAACTTGTAAGGTAACTGCCATTGCAGATCATTCATTTGAAGATATGAAGAGGCTGCGCCGGGTGCTGATTGGCAAAAATGTGACTTCTATTGGCAAAAAAGCATTTGAAGGGGACGCTAAGCTGGTAAAGATTACGATTCGGAATAAAAAGCTTAGTAAAATTGGCAAAAATGCTTTTAAAGGCGTTTCTGCTAAAGCGAAAGTTTATGTGCCAAAAGGCAGGGTGAAAGCTTTTGGAAGGCTTCTGAAAGGGAAAGGGTTGAATAAAGCGGTTCAAATTAAGGCTGAGAAGAGGTGATGGTAGTAAAATAGGGGTGTTGGGGAAGGGCCCCCTCTGCCTGGTGCAGAGGGGGCTTGTGTTAGGCAGGGGGCAGAAGGATTAGTATGACGAGAAGAGATTATAAATTATTTTTTTCCATTGTGTTGTGGAGTGTATTGCCGTTTGTTTATTATTTGATCCGTATGAATGTGGTGTCTGTTAGCGGAGTGGATATTAATATTTTGGGTCAGATGGAATGGTTTGATTTGATGGACGAGGTTATAGTGACGACTTTTACTGTACCACTGTATTATTTGTTGAAACCGGATAAAAGCTGTAAAGCCAGAAATGGATTTGCATTTGCTTTGTCGTTTGGCGTATATTTTGTGTTTACAGTATTTATGGTTTTTCATATTTTTGCGGTTGCGGAATATATGCAGGCGGAGCATGCGGCAAGGTATTTGATGCTCCAGTCTGTTTCTCTGCTGGTATCTTTTATAAGTACTTTTATGTTTTTGCTGTTTACATTAAATGATGACTATAAGACGGTTTGTTTTCTGACTGGATTTAAAGTTGTGGCATCTATTTTGCTGGATCTTTTTTTTATTTCAAGGTTTTTGGAGGAGGGGGCTTCTTATTCGGAAATTGCTGTTAATGTTATACTCGCTGCCGCCGCTTTCGGATTGGCTTTTAGAAGAAATTATATTGGTGTTGGCAGGATAGGGTTTGGGTGGATAAGAGAGTGGTTTTCTATTGGCGCTTGTTGCGGAATACAGATATTTTTGGATAATTTTATCTATGCGGTTATGGTATGTAAAATGGTGAATGAGGTTTCTGAAGCGGGAAATTACTGGATTGCTAATAATTTTATATGGGGTTTCCTGCTGGTTCCTGTTATATGCCTGGTTGAAATTATAAAAAAGAACCGTCTCTTTAGGCTGGAATTGAAAAATACATGGGTTTATTGTATTGGAATTATTATTGGCTGGGTGGTTAGTATGCCTTTTTGGAGATGGTTTATTTCTGTGCCAATGGCCTCAAAGGCGGATGAAATATTAAACATTGTTTATCCGTTAATTCCGTATTATGCGGCTTATATGGTATCGGCATGTATTGATGGATGGTTTATATCAAAGGGTAAAACGGTATATAATATGATTAATTCTTGTATTGTAAATGTTTTATATTATGGTTTTGTATATTTTCTTTTTAAGAAGGGGTGCTTTTCTATGGATATGGCATTTATTGTAAAAATGTTTGGCACTGGTATGATTGTGCATTTAATTTTTTCAGTTATTTTTTATATGCTTGAACAAAAATATATTTTAAAGCGCGTTTCCCGCACTTTAAGTGATTTTAAGCCTACCTAATAACATACTACTCAGACAAATATGCCTGTCTGTCTATAGGCAGGCCAACACTTTATACAACATGCTTTAGAGTGAACTATAGGGAGTGGATGGCAAAGGGGTATCTTCTAGAGGGTGTTTGAAAATTCCATGTGGCTTGCGTACCACAATTTGATACAATGCACCCAAGCATGAGTTTGGGTGCATT
>OFGE01002119.1_pt1 | contig 15293 bp, 17 predicted proteins | sample 1521681 | NCBI WGS metagenome assembly OFGE01 (sample SAMEA3504093, study PRJEB24116) | mouse gut metagenome | biome: mouse gut; feature: mouse-associated habitat; material: faeces | place: Denmark | collected 2011 | reverse complement strand
GCGCAGTGGAAATGATCGTCGTATAGATCATCCCCTGTCCGAAGCCCTGCATCACCCCATAGGTCAGATAGATGGGGACGGGCGACGGAATGATCAGGAAGGCAGACAACAGGATTCCCGCCGTGAAGACGCCTCCTCCGATAAATGCGGCGATTCTTGGATCATACTGATCCTGGATTCTCCCGCCGATGATATTTCCGAATACAAACGCACTGAGCGCCAGATAGAAGCACATGGACGCCTGCCCCTGGGACCATCCCGCCTGTTCCATCACATATGGCTGATAGATAGACCATACGTGGGGAAATCCGGTGAAGAAGATCGCAAACGCGCCGGACATCATCATGAGTAATCTTTGTCTTTTTTGAGTTCTTGTAAGTTCCATAAAATCCACATCTTTCTCTGCCAGGTCTTCTATTGCCAAAGATTCCTGTACATCTGCTCGATATCCGCCTGCGTAATGTCCCGTCTTGTATTCTGCGGGCTTCCGCTGTCAAGCGCGTCATACGCCATCTTGCCGATCGCCTCAAAGAATGCATCCTTATCTATCCCGAACTCTTCAAGCGTCGGCGTCTCAAGCTCTTCGACCAGCTTCTCCACCGCCCGAAGGAACTTCTCGCCGGCAGTCTTATCCGTATCCTCTGCCGACGCCACACCGATGCTTCTTCCCAGTTCTGCAAACCGGTCATAAGCTCCGCTAAGGGCAAAGCTTAAGCACTCCTTCATCAGCATCGCATTAGAAAGACCGTGCGCCACATGGAACAGCGCGCCGATCGGACGGCTCATTCCATGGATCAGAGTTACGGACGCATTGTTGAACGCGATCCCCGCCTCCAGCGCCGCTACCGACATCTCAATCCTCGCCTCTTCATTCTTCCCGTCATGGAACGCCGTCGGAAGATACTTAAAGATACGCTTTACCGCAGACACCGCAAAGGTGTCGGATAACGTCTGCGCCTGTCTGGAGGTATAAGCCTCTATGGCGTGGCAGAGTGCGTCAAGACCTGTCGCCGCCGTGATCTTCGGAGGCGCCGTCATGGTAAACTGCGGATCGCTGACGGCGATAGTCGGCATCAGCGCCTTCCCCTTCAACAGCATCTTGACATCCTTCTTCGTATCTGTGATGATGGTAAACTGAGTTGCCTCCGATCCGGTTCCCGCCGTAGTCGGGATCGCCGCCATCGGCGGCATCTCAACGTCGATGATCTTCCCCATATAATCGGTGATATCCCCGCCGTTCTTTACCAGGGAGCCGATCGCCTTCATGGAATCGATCGGGCTTCCCCCGCCGAGCGCGATCAGAAAATCACATCCTTCTTCCCTGTACTGCTTTAAACCGTTTTCAATCATGATATCCGTAGGCTCGCCCACGATCTCAGAATAAACCGTGTAAGCAATCCCCTGATCCTTAAGGGCTGTCTCTACTTTTGCACAATTTCCAAGATCGATCATTACCTTGTCCGTTACGATCATCGCCTTCCTGCCGAGCTGCCCAAACGTCTCCTTAGCCGCCTGAAGCGCTCCTGCTCCCGTAATGATCTGCCCTGGTACAATAAATTCTCTTGCCATAATCTTTCTCCTCTTTTCCTTTCCGGGGGGCACACGTTTTTCCGTGCGTGCTTTCCCGCATTTTGCGTGCTATATTGCGTGTTTCTTTGTTATTTGTATAATAGCACGCGTGCAAGAAAATTTCAAGTACCTTTTTAAGGATTTCTATAATTCCCCTCTTCCCTCTCTTTCTTTTAATTCTTTCATGATCGCCGGATACTTTTGATCCAACTTATACAAATTCAATGTAATGATCAATATCACCCATATTACCAAAGGTCCGAATTTGTATAAATTAATAATCATATTTATTGCACTTTCGGGCTGAGCTGCAGCCCCCGCTGAAGAACTAATATAGCCGCCCAGGGTTAAAAATCCAGTAATAACCGCGGATGTCAGGCCTGCGCCGAGTTTCTGCCCTACCGAACCGCCTGCAAAGATCAGGCTTTCCTGGCGCAGATGCGTCTTCCACTGTCCGAATTCCACAACATCCCCGATAATACCGAATACCACAGAATTCATCGGCGACAAACCAATCCCGCGTATTATGCAGCTTGCGGCCATCCACCGGAAACTGTACGGGTTCAGGAAAAACAAAATCTGTCCTAATAATGCAAGAACGATTCCTGCCAGAGACATATTCCTCTTTCCATACTTTTTCAGAAGAATCGGCGAGCAAAACGTGACGGCTACAATGGTCAGCGTCTCAGCCAGATACAGCGCACTATACATCCAGGTGTCATTTTCAAACACATATTTACAGTAATAAGGCAGGATCGTGCCTGTCACACAATAAATTGCGTTCTGCATCGTCCACAGGATTACCGCAGCCCAGAAGTACTGGTTCGTAACCAACGCCCGGACAGACTGTCTAAGCGGAATCTTCGCCTGTTTCTTCTTAGCTTCAATCTCTACCTTTTCTTCACACTTAAGAAAACAAACCATCAGAAGAATCAAAGCGATCACCGCCCATACTGTCATGGTCTTCGCCCATGCCGCCTGATCGTCGCCGAAGATCTTTACCACCGGCATCGTGCAGGTAACGGCAAGGATCCGCCCAAAGGGCGATAACCCCATACGTACGATACTCAGCATATCCCGTTCTGCCGACTCTCTCGTCATCATTGCCGAAAGACTGCTGTAAGGAAGGTTGATCGCTGTGTAGCAGACTGTCGTACAGAAATTATATGTAACGAACATATACATAATCTGAAGAAATTCCGTTGTATGCGGCACGGTAAATAGCAGCACTGCCGATACCGCATACGGTACGCTCATCCAGAGAACCCATGGTCTTGATTTACCCCACCGGGAATTCGTCTTCTCAACGATCAACCCCATAACCGCATCGGATATTCCGTCAAAACAACGTGACAGCAGCATGACAAGCCCGACTGCTGCCGCGCTGATTCCCACGTAATCGGTATAAAACAGTGTCAGCAATGTGCTGATCATTCCAAATACCACGTTACATGCCGTATCGCCGCAGCCATACGCAAACCGGATCCTCCATCCAATACGTCCTGACTCCTGATTCGGTATTTTTCTCTCCTTCGCCTCCGCCTTCTCTTCTTTCATATCCTCTTTCCTTTCTTCACATTCCTTTGTGTTTCCAAAAACTGCCGGAAATGTCACAAAGACTTCCGGCAGTTTTTTCATATATTAACTACAGTAATTCTTTCTCAATTCGTTCTCTTGCTTCCGGCGCCTGGCGGTCCATCTTCTCCGGGAATCCAAACATGGATACGCATGCAATATTATCACCGCCTGCCTTTGGCGCGTCCAGACTTAATTGCCTGTTTGCAAAATCCATCTTTCTTAAAGTTGCAAATATTCCGTCAAAATCCACGTCGCCCTCGCCCATAGCCAGATGCTGATGGATCGTCACGTCGGATCTGCCTCTTGCATTCAGCCACGGAGGATTGGCGATATATCTGCAGTCCAGAGTCTGGTTAAAGGTATCTGCAAACAATACATGTGTCAGTTCATCACCGGCATACCGAAGCATGGAACACACATCCCCTTTTCCCTCGTCATAGAAAAAGCCATGAGGGGAAGAATAGACATATTCCAGATTTCTGGAACGGAAGGACTTTACCATGTCGCAGGTCTCATTATTTAATTCGCAGAAATCATAAGGATGAGACTGGATTTCTACCCGAAGCCCTTCTCTCTCAATTATCGGAAGCAGTTCTTCCATGGATCGAAACCACATTCCATTACAGATCTCCTGCTGGTTTGGATCTCCGGACAATTCTGTGTTGATCACAGTCACTCCCATATCCACGGCAATCTCGATCATCCGTTTCCAGTTCGATACGGCGAACCGTCTCTGCTCTTCCGTTGGTCCCGACCAACGGTATACCACGATAAATGAAGATATCTCAACCCCCGTCTCCCGAAGCGCCTTCCGATACTGCATCTCACACTCTTTTGAAAAGAGCGGGTGTTTATAAAATGGATTGATGCGGGGATGCGGGGACTGCTCAATATACTTGTATCCCCAGTCTGCCACCTGATGCACCATTCTGTTAATATCCATCTGCTTTGCAAGAACATCCACGTCAAATGCTATTTTCATATAAGATCTCCAATCTATCTGCTGATCGTCTGCTCCAATGCATCGATGGATGTTCTGACGCCTGCCTCCACCGACATAGTAAGGTCTTCCATTTCAAGAGATACATCTCCCTTATATCCCATCATGCTGAGCACGGAGAAGAACTCTTTCCACCACTTCAGATCCTTGCCGCAGCCGACGGCAACATAATTCCATACACGTTTCGAAGATTCGGTTACCGGTCTTGGTTCCAGGATTCCGTTGATGTCCGAAAGCCCTCTCTCGATACGTGCGTCTTTGCCGTGTACATGGAAGATGCATCCCTCAAGAGCCCGTACTGCCGCGATCGGATCTGCACCAAGAATCATCATATGAGAAGGATCCAGGTTGATTCCGATCATTGGATCTGTTGCTTCCCGGAGTTTCAGCATCGTCTCGGCAGACCATACCATGGTCCCCGGAAATTCTTCGATAGCGATCTGTTCTACTTTGCATTCCTTACAATGCGCGGCGAATTTTCTCCAAAACTCTATCGTAACTTTCCACTGATATTCATAAGCCGGAGCCATGAAGTCGGGCCATGAAACAGTCGAAGTGATCCAATTCGGTGTTGTATCCGTCTCATTGCCGGCAGGGAGCCCTGCCATCGCTACGATCTTCTTCACGCCAAGCTTTCCTGCCAGTCTGGCGCAGTCATACATGGACTGCTTATATTCTTCGCCGGTTTTATATTTCTACCCTATTTGGTGCGGACACTACTACTGCACAGGGAACTACTATATGAAACGGGATTTCTATTCTCCGCTTTTGGTCGTATATGTTAGAAATGGGAATTTTCATTTTGAATACAGAGATCTGGTCTTTGAAGCCCAAAAAGGCGATGTAGTCCTCTTGGACTGCACAGAACCACATTATTATCACGCCAGGGACGGACTGGAATTCTTATACATGCATTTTGACGGCTCGAATTCCCATGAGATCTGTCAGCATATCCTGAAGCAATCCGGACCGCTGATCCGTCATGAAGACAACATACTGATCGGGAATCTGCTCTATAATATGGTTCGTTTCTATCAGGACGACGGGATCGAAACTATGTTCCAAAGCTCCATGCGTATCTACCATCTCTTTGAATATCTGCTGGCGCCTGAAAAACAGTTGTACGAGAATGAGAATCCGATTGAAAATGCTATCCGTTACATCCGTTCCAATATGACGGAAACGATCACTCTTGAAAGTCTCGCTAAAGAAACGAATTTAAGTGTTTACTACTTCGCACATTGCTTCAAAGAGCAGACGGGATTTTCTCCGATGGACTTTGTTATCAATACCCGGCTGAACCAGGCAAAGATACTGCTTGCACGAACCTCCAAATCTATCGAAGAAATTGCCTGCGAAGTAGGATACTCGTCTGCAGGCAGCCTGATCAATATCTTTGTCAAAAAAGAAGGGATGCCGCCCGGCAAGTACAGGCGGATCTATACATGAGTAAAGAGAAGGCGAAACCTTCTCTCAAATCCGTATCATTTTGCGCTAAAGCCTTTCCAGAATCCGGCGCTTATATCCCAGAAATTCTTCCGTCAGATTAAACTCTCTTTTTCTGGGTTTCGGCTCTTTTATCATAATTTCCTCTGTCACCCGGCCAGGCTTCCCCGTCAGGAGATAAATCCGGTCTGACAGAAGGATCGCCTCGTCAATATCATGGGTAATAAAGAGGGTAGACAGATGGATCTTATCCATGACATCCAGATACCATCTGTGCATCTCGCTCTTTGTAAGGGTATCAAGAGCGCTGAACGGCTCGTCCAGCAAAGCTACATCCCTGGAAAACATATAGGTTCGAAGCAGAGCCGCCCGTTGCCGCATGCCTCCGGACAGCTGGCGCGGGTATTTTCTCTGTGTTCCCTCCAATCCGAACTCTTCAAAATAAATCGACACCTTCTCCCTGGCCTTCCTTTTCGACTCTCCCTTAAGCACAAGCGGCAAGCTCACATTGTCCTCTATGGTCCGGTAAGACAATAGCAGATCCTTCTGCATCATATAGCTGATCTGACCGGGGCAGCCTGTGATATCCTTCCCGTTTAACGTCACCTTTCCCTGCCGCGGCTTATGAAGCCCGGAGATGATATGGAACAGCGTCGTCTTTCCGCACCCGCTGGCTCCGAGAATACTCACCAGTTCATGCTCATGCAGTTCTACATTCACATCCTTAAGGACAGGCGTCTCCTCATATGCAAAAGTGATCCCTGATACTTTTAGTTCCGCCATAATTCCTACTCCAAATACTCATTCGTGAATCCGGTATCCTCCGGAATCTCTTCTTCCGATAAGCCCTTCTCACTGATCCAGCTGTAGAATGCGTTCCATCTTTCCGGATCAATGTACCCCCATTGGTCTGCCTCGGCCTGATACTGACCGGCCATGTATTTCTGGCTTGCAAGGACCATTTCCTTATCTAACTCCGGCGCTGCCTGGCATAAGATATCCGCGGCTTCGTCCGCATTATCTATGGCAAATTCGTATCCTTTCTTCACTGCTCCAAGAAATGATTTGGCCGTCTCCTCATTTTCCTTAAGCCAGTTCTGATTCCCGATGATCACAGGCGTATAGTAGTCAAATACAGGATCAATATCCCGGAATGCGAAATAATCCGTCTCAAGACCGGCAACCTCCGTTGCGATTCCTGCCCATCCATAGAAGATCCAGATTGCGTCCACCGATTTGCTCTTCAGCGCCGACACCTCATCAGTCACTGTGCTTGGGATCAATTCCACCTTGCTGAAATCCCCGCCGTCTTTCTCCACCACCTGCCTAAGCGTCGCCTTTTCAATGTCCAGATCCCAGGTGGCATATTTTTTCCCTTCCAGTCCCTTTGGCGTATCTATCCCATCCCCTTTGCGCGACACGATCCCGGAGGTATTATGCTGGAGGACTGCCGCAACAGCTTCAATCGGAAGCGCGTCCTCTCCTGTCACTGCCGGCATCATACTATCCTGAAAAGAGATGCCGAACTGGGCTTTCCCCGAAGCTACCAGCGCCTCTGCGCCGTCTTCCGGAGGCTGGACGATCTCCACCTCAAGACCTGCATCCCGGAAATACCCCTCTGCCTCGGCCACATACAGCCCTGTATGATTCGTATTCGGCGTCCAGTCAAGAACCACCGTGATCTTCTGTGAATCCCCTGACCCGTTCTCACCGGACTCCTGATTCCCGGCGCCTCCCTGCGCACATCCTGCCAGAGCTCCTGTAAGAACCGCCGCCAACAATACTGCCTGTAGTTTCTGTCTCATCTGTCTTCCTCCTCCCACGGCATACTTACCTTCTGGAGCACATTTACGCCCCACATCAAAATCAGACTGATCGCAGAAATCAGAAAGATCACTGCAAACATCTTATCAAAGGAAAATGCCTTCTTCACTCTTGTCATATAAACGCCTAATCCGCTGAATCCGCCCAGCCACTCTGAAATCACGGCTCCCACAACCGCATAGGACACCGAGATCCGCAGACTTGCGAAAAAAGCTCCAAGGGCTCCCGGAAACTTTACATACCGGAAGATCTGCGCTTTCGAAGCCCCCATGGAACGCAGAAGGCTGATGGTATCCTTGTCCGATGCACGGAATCCGTCCAGAAGGCTCACCGTAATCGGAAAGAACGTAACGATTACGATCAGAATTACTTTGGGGAGCATCTCATATCCAAACCATAATACCAAAAGAGGGGCTATGGCTACCGTGGGTACTGTCTGGGTCAGCACGATCAGCGGGTAAACGGCCCTGTATAACCACTCAAAGCAGTCCATCAGCACTGCCGTTACAAACCCGATCAAGATCCCCGCCGCCAATCCGATAAAAGCCTCCAGAAGCGTCACGCGCGCATTGTCCATAAGCAACGGGAAATCCTCTGCAAAGGCCGCCGACACCTCGAGCGGAGACGGCAGCAAAAACCCGGGAATCACCCCAGCCGAACTGGCAGTCTGCCAAATCATCAGAAGCAGGAAAACGGCCGCAACCGGCAGAAGCTTACTGGTGATGTTTGGTAACTTTCTTTTCAATGGTCAGCACGTCTCCTTCCGGTTTGTAGGTGACCTTGATGTAAGCCGCAACCGAAGGCGCCCCCGCCCTGACGGCGATGTGCTGACATTCCTTTACAATATCCATCAATTCATCATAATCTCCCTCGATTGCCGTCTCAAAGGGACCCACATAATAATTCAGGCCTGTACTTTTGATATAATCAATTACCTCGTCTACAATCCTGATTAATTCTTCATCGTTTGCCGCCTCCGGCAATGACTGAATAGCTACACTTGCGTTCATTTTTCCTTCCTCCTGTTATCATATTATTATGAGAGCGTCAAAAGCCTGTATCTTTGGAAACTGTGCATATCAGAACAGTCTATATCACAGAAAAAGCCCTGCCGGAACTCCGACAAGGCTTTTATTCCACTATGCATAAGGCATAAGTTATCTCTAAGTTCCTACGCTGGCATTATCCAGATCAGGTATAAGAGTCAAAGAAACACTCCATTCTTTATCTCAGCCGGCTTGCCGCCAGCCCCTCTCTCTTCTTCATTCAGTTTTCAAGGCTTTCATACAGATCTCTCTCTACATGCTTAAGTCTATACTCCCTGGGTGAAAATGTCAAGCACGAATTGGATTATTTGTCTCGATCCTATGCCGTCCTATGCCCGTCCAGACAGGACCATCCTTCTGCCGACCAGATATCCTCCCGGCGCTTTGGACATCTGCGCGATCTGCTCCATAAAGAGGTTGATCTGCAAGTCACGGTTCGCCTGAAGCTTCGCCTTAATCGATTCAAGAAACTTCTCCTTACTGCTGGTATCTGAACCGGAAAATGTACGGTCCAGCTCTACCTGATAAAGCTTCTCATACTGCTCATCCTGATACTTCTGATACCCGGGTCTGCCGGCGGCAACCAGGTCAAGATTCCCGATGGCCCATTTCAGCGAAAACAGTGCGGACTCCGTCGTATCCTCCCCGGAAGCGTTCAACATCTTCTGATACTCTGCATAAGTCTCAGGAGAATACTTCTCCATCGCATACCGAATCTCCCCTCTGCTGTCCTCATGCACATAACCGTTGCCGTCCAGACCGATCACATTCTTTACATGGTACTTCATATGACAGGAATCGACCCGCTCTCCTTCCATGCCGATCCGCGCAATGGAGCGCATAGCGTCCATGAAGGATGCTTTGGTCCCCTCATCCATGAACTGGTCCGCAAGATACGCTGCCTTCTCGACTCCAAGACTGATCCTCGCCAACCGGTCCGTCTCTTCCACGCCATGGACATTATTCGGCAGGAAATCATTCCATATAATATCATAGACGCTGTCTTTCAACTCCTGGCTCTTGCCCCTCAGGGCGTCCGTAATCGCATTGTCTATTCTTGCATATCCTGTATGAAACGGTCTTACCGGCCCGCGTTCGATCACCACGGCGGACGGTTTCGCCGGCGCTGCAGCCGAATCGCTCTTGGGGAGCGCAAGCGGTTTTTCATTCATTGGTTTTACTGATGCAAAATTCTTCCTGATCTGCTCTAACTGAGCAGACGTGATCATATCCTTCCACGGCGTGATCGGCTGCAATCCTCCCGAATGAAAACAAGTGCATTTGCTCATAGATACGGCCCCCTTCTGTCATGTATCAAAACATTGAATATTCTATATATAGTATATCGGCCGATTATCCCTCATAGTTAAGGTAATTTGGCATTCAGCCAGTTTTTACGTGCTTCCATAAGCAATTCGAAGATGTTGAACTTTTCCGTATTTTCCTCTGATGACAGCAGACCGTCCTTGATCCTCTCAGCCATTCTCTCCGTGTCATCATAAGCTTCTGATATCTCCATTCCGGCACGCTTCGCCTCGATCTGACGCATCTTCTCCTTATATTCCGGCATGATTTTTTCAATCGTTCTTGCAGTGTCGATCATGGCATTCGCACGGTTCTCTACATCTTTTGACGCCTTCTCGTATGCTTTGTCAAGCCGGGCAAGCTCTTCTTCCATTGTAAGCTTATGGAAACGGTAATTCTTTCCTTCCAGCTCGAACTCAATATAATCGGCTCCTTCGTCGAAATCCTGCGTCCATACTTCCCTTGTGCCGTTCTCATATCCCGAGACAATATCCTGATAGACGTCCTGATACGCTTTCGCAAGGCTGTTTGTATACATATCCACTATATGCTCATATATATCTTTTTCAGGAGCCTTACCCTTCTCATATGCCTCGTTAAGATATCCCATATATGTTCCCCAAAGCTCTGATTCCACTGTCGGCTTATGGAAATCGTCGTCAGAATTGTCAATGATATGCCAGTATTCGGCATCATCCTCCCATAGCTTTTTCAATTCTGCTTTTTCACCTGAGATCACGGCGTTGGTGCCGTTTTCAACCTGATATAGAAAATTATCCCGTCCTTCCTGACTTATTTCTATCTGATTCACAAGATTCTGAAGCCTGACGGCTGCTTTGCCCATCGGCGATATTGACGCAATATCTGTACGGATCGGGGATTTTTGCTCTTCCTTTTCTGATGTATTGCGCTGAACGCTTTGGTTTAATGCGTTTACGTGAAAAAGATTCGTTGTCTGTCCGATGTTGATACGCATAATTACCTCCTGATTCTGAAACTCCCCAGTGATGCATCGTTGTTATCTGTTAATATTCCTAATTATACCAGAAGATAATTCCTGACACAAGAATATGAACTCGAGTGGTTTATTTTCTGGCGTAAATGGTTTTATCCTCTTAGATCCAATCTGGTTCCCAAGACTGTCTCCGATATTGGTTCGGCGCTGAATTCATCTGCTGTCTCAGTATTTAGGATGTCACTTCGTGTTTCTTCTTGTTCATTTTCATAAGACTGACAGGCTTTCTTAGCAGTTTCGTCATTCTTCTTCAAAGCCTTTTCTTTCAATTGTTCTTCCATCTCTGATTTTTCCTGGTGTCTTGCCGCTTCCTGTGACTTCTTCAATTCCTCACTTGCCTTGGTTAAGGCGTCATCTGCCTTATTCAGCTCATCTTTGCCGTACTTTCCGGCACGCTCTATCAACTCAAGATCCGGGTCTTGTTTTCTGAGTTCTCTTGATACCATATTCATCGGCTTTGTTGCTGCTCTTGCGCTGGAATCTGCCGACATCAACGCGTAACTCAAACCGCTTGATATTATATTTGCCAATTTCATTACCTCCTACATCATTTTGAAAATTATTGTCGAAATATATTGATCGCTGTTTTGATATGGAATTTGCAATACTTTGTCCATCCCGCCAAAATCTACATGAATAAGATTACCTCTTCCGCCGAATCCCGGCAGCTTTTCATATCCCCCAAAGAGAATCCAGAAGTCAGTTTCTTCTATGCCATATTCATTCAAAATAAACTCCATCTCTTTTCGGTTGATAAAAACATTCTCTTCATTTGCTGAGATTGCCTTTCTCAGCATTTTACTGTCCTTTAAAATGACCGTTTTTCCTATGTCATTCATCAGAACCATATCATAGTCTTTTCTATAACGCGGAAAAGAGTTTTCCCTTATTGCACAAAATATCCCTGCTAATACTGAGAGACAGCACATATATATAACGCAAAGCTTCCATTTTTTGTAAGGATTATGATCTGCGATCTTCATGATCCGCTGCTTCGTATTTCTATAATCCTGGTCCCCTGTAAATGTTGCTTCGGCATCAACCCTTCCTGGCTGTAGAATTTTTATAGATTTCAATAGTATATTTCCGTATTCATAAGCACATCTTTGGCTCTGCTGTATTGTAACTCTATCGCAGATATCTTCCATATCAGATCTAAATTCTTTCGTACAAACGGCCAGGAATCCAGCATGATCTGCGGAATCACAAGCTTAGCATGGATCAGTCCTGCGGTAAAAGGCGTGACTGTCATCTCATTGATCAGAATTTTTTGTCCGCAGACACAGTCTTCCTTCATATTCTGCAGCATCCTGTGAACTTCTCTGCGCTTATGGAGCATACATCCTGCGGCAACGAACATGCACAATATATATCCGTATCCTACCGGACGGCAGATCATACAAATATCATTCCACCATATAAACAAACTGCAAATCTGACTACTGTAATCATAAAACAGATCAAGCTTCCCCATAAAGGGAACAACAAACAATATTCCCCAAATCATCCCCCTTAAAAAATTGCTTTCTTCAAAAGAGTTCTTCGCAGCACAACTACCAAAACCGATACAGGAAATGAAAGCATAGCGCATCGTCCTAATAATATAGCAAAATAAATACTGGAATCCGCTAACAAGATTACTGCTTCGGTAATCCGCCACCATATCTGCTGAATCATTTTCTGACTTTTCCTTTGCTGTTTTCAAGAATTTCCTCCAATTCGCTGATCTGTTCATCGGATAATGCAATGCTCTGTATCAGCGAGGCCAGAGCAGCAGTCTTATTACCTGAAAAATAACTGTTTACAAACTTCTGACTTTTACTCTTTAAACATTCTTCTCTTGTTTTCAGCGCTGTATATTGATATACTCGGGCGTCTTTTTCATCATGCGTATAGTCCAAGATTCCTTTTTGGCATAATCGATTCATTAATACCCGAACCATTTTGGGAGTCATATCTAATTTCCCTTGAAGCTTTTGAATCACTGTTGACGATGTCAAAGGTGTTTCGTTCTCCCAGAACACTTCCATAATGATCCATTCACTTTCACTTGGCGTTATACAATCATTTTTCACTGTATCACCTCATTTCTAAAAAATACATAAATCTTGTTACATGATATATATCGGATAACATCTGTTAATTGATAACATATGTTTTCTAATTTTAGAAAAAAAGAAAAAGGCAGTCATTAACTACCTTTACCCTTGTTACGGTCAGCAGATACAAGCTTAAGCATCTATGACAACGGAAACATGGCATTTAGTGTAAAATCTGTTCCGCTCTGGAGATCAAGCACTCCTTCATACCGCTCAACGATCGTTCGGATATTCTGCAGGCCGATGCCGCTCACAGGGATCTGTTTGGAAGATAAGAATCTGCCCCCGTGCCGTTTAACCGGCAGATAGGCGCTGTTTATGATTTCAAATACCCAGTAATTAGGGTGTATCTGTGATCTCATTCGTATCCGTCCGGGCGGATATCCGGCCGCAGTACCCCGTTGGCAGGCTTCTATCGCATTGTCCAGTGCATTTGCCAATAGACAGCAAAGATCGACAGGCGCAATCTTCTCCTCCCCCGGAACCCTCATTTGTATCGATATGTCGATTCCCATTTTTTTTGCCTGTCTGTATTTGGGATTTAACAGAGCGTCAGCAAAAATAGAGCCTGTCTGTATGACAGACTCCCCTTCTTCTATGCTGACATTCCATTGTTCTAGATAATGTCTGGCTTCTTCTATGTTCTCATTTGTTAAGAGCTGCGCAAGACATAAGCTGTGATTTCTCATATCATGCCGAATCTTTATAAGCTGCTCATATTGTTCTTTTGAGGTCTCGAGCTGCTGCCTTAGCATCTGGTGCTGCTGTTTTGCCAGGCTCTCTACCAGCCGCCGTTCCAGCATAATAATGCAGCAGACGTTAAGGACCTCGCCGCCTAGTGCGATCAGGCTATGAGGGACGGCAACTATACACACATATTCTGTGTCCCAATCGTTCACCTGGAAAAATGTCATAGCCGTCATGCTGACCGTCACACAGATAAATGTAACGATACATACAAGGTAGATGCCGTCGCGGTCCTCAAAATCACGCTTAAGCAGATGAAGCTTTCTTTTTAAGATTTCCATCATGAATATAGACGCAATGCATGATGCCAGATCAACCGATCTCATTATGAAGTCAAAATTGATCTCCTGTCCGTTCAGAATTGCTATCGACTGGAAAAGCGGAAATAATACGGCGCTTGCCACTTCATGAATCGCATATATCCAAAGCGTAAAAAAGCTCCTTTTTATTGCGCTTCCATGGAACAGCAGCGTATTCAGTGCAAGCGCGCAGGCGCACAGATAGATCATATTGCCCCACACGGTTCCGGCAATACCGTACCATACATTGATGTGTCCGTACAGCCAGGTTCCCAGATAATACCACAGAAAAGTATAACGGTACTTCGTTCCAAGCATTTCCTTTAAAAAGAGATATTGATAAACAACAAGAATACTTCCAAGGCTCGTTGTCCATACCGCCAAACTGATCAAAAGACATCCCCCCGGTTTTTCAAATAATACATAAATGCCAGGCCGAATGCCTGATACCTGCGTCTGGATAAGGGCAGAACCTCTTCATTGTCTAACCAGATTTCCTCTTTTTTATAGTGCTGCACATGGTCAAAATTAACAATATAACTCCGGTGGCAGCGGAAAAATGTATCCGGCAGCGTCGGTTCTAATTCATCTAATTTCCCATAATACGGAAGGAACTCTCCATTCTTATGCAGATGGATTTTCCTGTTCATGGCCTCCAGATACAAGATCTGTCCGAAAGGAATCCTTATCACCGCCGTTCCCTGGCGGATGGCAAGCGTATGTTCGTATTCCCCCGTAAGAGAAGAACAGAGCTGCCAGAGTATGGTTTCCAGCTTTTTTATATCCACAGGTTTTACCAGATAATGAAAAGCGTTTACATCGAAAGCTTCGTAGACATATTCCGATAATGCTGTCACAAATATCAGGATCATATCCTGATTTTTACGACGCAGTTCTCTGGCGGTCTGCATCCCGTTTTTGCCAGGCATCTGGATATCCAGAAAAAGAATGTCAGGGATTTTCTCATCAGGCAGGGCAAGCAGTCCGTCTCCTGTTTCAAGGTCGTAAATCTGACAAATAAATTCGGAATTTTTACAATGTTTATCAATTTTTTGCCGCAGTATATCACGCACGCCTTTTTCATCGTCACATATTGCAATTTTTACTGTTTTCATGTGCTTTTCTCCATTTATCATAAAATAAGTATACATGATATTTCCTAAAATGCCCCTTCTTTTCCAAAAAAATGTTGTGAATGGCCCAAATTTTGATGTCAAAGAAAAATTCGGCGGATGAGAAGTAATGCCGTCGGGTTTTTATAAGCATGTAAGCAGGATTTACCTGTGTATTTTTACACATTTTCTGCAATATATGTTACACTGAATCTGTATATAGAACGTCCTTGAGAGGCGGACGTAATTTTTA
>OFGE01002115.1_pt1 | contig 15298 bp, 10 predicted proteins | sample 1521681 | NCBI WGS metagenome assembly OFGE01 (sample SAMEA3504093, study PRJEB24116) | mouse gut metagenome | biome: mouse gut; feature: mouse-associated habitat; material: faeces | place: Denmark | collected 2011 | reverse complement strand
CCTATAATACTAGCAGACAGAAGAAGGGTCAGGCGTTCAAACTGAGCCTCAGCTACTGAGTCTCCTGTCAGCCTGGACATTCTCAACAAAACAAACACCAGCAACAACAATAACACCAACAACGATACTACAACAAATGATGATACCGTAACCATTAACGATGCAGAAGTACCTTTGGCGGACCTCACTTCGCTGAACCGCGAGGACCACTTCGCTTATGTAAGCGGTTATACGGATGGTACGGTTCGCCCTACCAATAACATTACCCGTGAAGAAGTGGCGGCAATTTTCTACCGCCTGCTGACGGATGTTTCCCGTACGGTTTATGAAACAGGTGTGAATAACTTCAGCGATGTTGACAGCAGCCGCTGGTCCAACAATGCGATTTCCACACTTGCGAATGCAGGTATTATCAGTGGTTACAAAGAGGGTACATTTAAGCCCGGACAGACAATCACCCGTGCAGAATTCGCGGCGATTGCCTCCCGCTTTGACAGTGTATCCGAAAATGTGGCAAATCCCTTCACCGATACCGAGGGGCACTGGGCAGAACAGCTGATTTCCAATGCGGCGGATAAAGGATGGGTTGGCGGATATCCTGACAGCACATTCCGTCCGTCAAACGCAATTACGCGTGCTGAGGCAATGACGCTGATTAATAAGGTCCTGAACCGCGAGGTAGACAAAGAAGGTCTGTTGGCTGACGCGAAGCAGTGGCCTGACAACCAGGAAGGCAAATGGTATTACTATCAGGTTCTGGAAGCAACCAATTCTCACGACTATGAGCGCCGCAGTGCGGACAGCTACGTTGAGAACTGGACTGCCATTACCCAGAAGTAATTACTGAAAAAAACAAAAGGAAGAGGTTCCAAAATCTTTCCTGATATGGAAAGTCCGGCATTATGGGCTTTGCCATAAGAAAATTTCATTTTTTGAAGCATTTGAAAAATCAAGATTTTTCAGAATGGCTAAATTTTAGAAGAAATTTTCTCAGGCAACAGCCGTCGGCGTTTGACTGAAGAAATCATTTGGAAAAATTTTTTTCTTAAGTCAAACCGCCTTTTGCCGGACTTTCTTTTTGCAAAAAATATTTTGGGGATAAAAAATGCCGAAGGCGGGACGGCCTTCGGCACTGCATGACAGCCGATCAGGGCTGCATTATTCTATTTGATTCTGTTACTGCTGGCGGAGATGGAAAGTCTTAACCAGCTGTTTTAACATATTCGCCTGTGCGCTGAGTTGTTCGCTGGTGGCCGCCGTTTCTTCTGCCGTAGAAGAATTGGTCTGTACAACGTTGGTAATCTGCGCGGCCTGTTCTTGAATCTGTTCCACTGCGTCTGCCTGTAACTGCGCATCTGCGGCAATCCCGTTAATGGTGTTCACAATCTCATGCGCGCCGGCTACTACGCTTTCCAGCTGTTTTGCAGTGGCGTCCGCAATTTGCGTCCCCTGATTGACCGCGGTAATGGAACGCCCAATCAGAGCGGAGGTAGACTGGGACGCCTCCGCACTCTTGGCGGCCAGATTGCGCACCTCGTCAGCAACCACGGCAAAGCCTTTTCCCGCTGTGCCGGCGCGTGCGGCTTCCACAGCAGCGTTCAGCGCAAGGATATTTGTCTGGAATGCAATATCCTCAATCGTCTTTATGATTTTCTCAATTTCATTGGAACTGCTGCTGATTTCGTCCATTGCGGTAATCATTTCCCGCATTTTTTCGTTGCTCTCGGCAAGCTGAAGCCCCATCCCGTTTGTCTGCTCCCGCGTCCTCTGGACGTTTTCGGCCGTCTGTTTCACGCTGTCCGCAACGGAGCGGATGGTTTCATCCAGCTGTTCCACAGTACCCGTCTGCTCCATAGAGCCCTGGCTGAGCTCCTGCGCAGCGGTAGACATCTGGTTTGCGCCGCTGGAAACATATTCCGCGCTGGTGACAATCTGCCCCATTGCCGCGTTGAGCTTTTGCAGGATATCGTTCAGGGAGGTGCGGATAGAAGCGAAATCCCCGACGTATTCCTGTGTAATCTGTGCTGTCAGGTCGCCGTTGGCAATGTCTTCCAGCAAGCCGGAAATTTCCCCGATGTAATTTCTCAGTCGGTTGATGGTATGGTCGAAGCTCCTGGAAAGGATGCCGATTTCATCATTGGAGGCAAATTTCTCCATGGTATCCTGAGCCTGCTCAAGCCCAAGTTCCCCCTGTTCCAGCGACTGCGCCATTACGGTGAGGCGGGCAAGCGGGGCGGAAACCGTTTTTTTGATGTATGCGCCAATAATCAGGATTCCAACGAAAATCAGCGCGATGCCCGCCAAGAAGGACAGCCCAATCGTCAGGCCAATCTGATTCAGGGCAGAGGACATGGAGATTCCGGCGAAAATCAGGCCGTCAATCTGCCCGTTCGCGCCGTATGTAGGGGCATAGGAGCAAAGGTGCTTTTCTCCCAGAATCTCAGCCTGACCCACATAGCTTTTACCCTGTTTCAGCACGATATCGGCAATCTCGGCGGAAAGGCGCGTGCCCACAGCCCGCTGCCCGTTCTGCTGTATCGTTGTGTAGGCTCGTTCGTCCCCGTGAAAAATGGTGAGCTCACAGCCCATTTTTTCTTTAAGCGTATCCAAAAGCGCCGTTTTATCTTCTTCCCCGGAATAAACGGACAGCTCATATGCCAGCACGTTTGTGCCGCTTACGCATTCATTTTGCATTATGGACATGGTGAGCCGGTAGAACATCAGTACACACAGCACCACAACCAAAGTGATGCTCACGCCCAGCATTGCCGCAACCAAATTTCCAACCTTGCGGCCGATTCGTTTACTTTTTTGCTTATCATTTCCAATGTGTGCGTTAAGTGCCATATACTTCACTCCTGATTTCCTGTAATACTTTGTGATTCCCTGCCTTCGCCCGACAAGGTGATACACGTTTTTCAGCCATATATTCCCCTGTCAGGCGAAGGTATATTTCTGATTGAAAACAACTCTTCAGAGCCTGAGCAGACTGTGCCCGCAGACACACTTCTGACAATCCCGCGCCGGTAAAGCGCGGGGAACACGTTCCCTCCTTCCGCTGGAATGGCAATAGATTTCTTCCGGCTCAAATGAAAGCCTGCCGGTTTTATACTGCTGCGCGCTCCCTGTTACAGACACAATAGCGGAAAGTGCGCAAAAAAACTGCCCCCTCCATAGTCCAAAAAAATGTGTTATATTGAAATTATGGATGCGGGATTTTGAAATTAATATATCATAAATTACCCATAAAAGGAAGTGTTTTTTTGTATAGCCGCAGTACAGTTTTATTGCTTTGCATATTCATTTCTTCTGATATCAGCTTTATTATTGACGTGGTTGGAAGCATATGGTATTATGACAAAGATTTTGCTGATTATGCGGCGGAGCGGAAGGATAAAAACGCAGCTGTATGGATATAAATACGAAAATTTTGGGAGAAAAATTTCTCTGTTTCAGAATTTGCAGATATAGTGATCGTGGTCAGAAAACAGTCTGTTTGGAGGACAAGCTTATGGAAAATTCAGGATATTTTTTTGAACGAACCACTAAGGACAGCCCGCCCGATGGAAGCCGTGAGCAGCGTTGTGGCATGTGGAGCGTTCAGAATCTGGAGGCAGTCATCAATGAAGCCCTTCGGGTCGCTCTGCTTGAGGAAACCCCGGACCAGTCGCTGGGCGTGCTGCTGGAGCATCTCGGAAAAGCGATGAACGGAGACAGAACATATATTTTTGAACAGAACAATTCTGGCAACGATGATAATACATATGAATGGGTAGCCGATGGGGTGGAGCCGCAAAAGGATAATCTTCAAAATGTTCCGGCGGAGGTATGCGCAAGCTGGTACCGGAAATTCAGCATTGGCAAGCATATCGTCATCGGGAATCTGGAAGATATCAGGGAAACGGACGCTCTTCAGTATGAGAACCTGAAACGGCAGAAAATCCATTCCCTTGTGGTCGTCCCTCTTTATGATGGCGAGAAGGTCATTGGTTTTTATGGTGTGGACAACCCGCCCGTAAAATCGCTGGAATATGCATCAAATATGCTCCAAACGGCGGCATATTTTATTGTATCTTCTATAAGGCGGCGCAATCTGGTCCGTGAGCTGCAAAAGCGGAGCTATAACGTCCTCCATGCTCTCAGCGTGGATTACCTTGGGATTTACCAGGTGAACTTTGACACCGGAGAATGCGAAACATATCGGGACAGCGAACGTATGGGGATAGACTGGGCGGTCAATTTTGAGGACGGCTATCAGACAGCCATGGAGCGGTATATTTCACAGCATGTGGTTCCGATGGACCAGGAACGGCTCCGCACTGTCACAAAAAAAGAATATGTGCTTGCACAGCTTAAAGAAAAGAAGAAATTTTCTGTCCGGTATCAGGTAAAAGAAAGCGCATACGGGCTGAAGTATTTGGAGATGCATTTTTCTGCGGTAGAATGGACAGCGGGAGAAAATTGTGCGATTTTTGCCCAGAGGGACGTCAATGCTGTAGTGGAGCAGGAAGAAAAGTACAAGCTGGAAGCAAGGCAGAGTCTGGAAAATATTCTGGAGGGAGCCAGAACCGGCATCTGGACCATTGAGATGGAGGAAGGCTGCCAGCCCAGGATGTATACAGACCGTACCATGCGGATTCTTTTGGGTGTGCCGGATGAAATTGAACCGGAAGAATGCTACCAGCACTGGTTTGGAAATATTGAGCCGGATTATGTGCAGATGGTACAGGAGGCTGTGCGGGAGATTCTGGAAAACGGGCGCTCCGAGGTGATTTATCCCTGGAACCATCCAAAACTGGGGAGAATATATGTCCGCTGCGGCGGTGTGCCGGATAAAACATTTAAAAAAGCGGGAGCCAGCCTGAACGGGTATCATCAGGACATTACGGAAACCATGATGACGAGGAAGAAGCAGGAACAGGCCATTATGGAGCTTCTGGAAAAGGTCAGGCAGGCCAATTCTGCAAAAAGCGAATTTCTTTCCCATATGTCGCATGACCTTCGTACGCCGATTAACGGAATAATGGGAATGCTGGCGATCATGGAGAGAAGGCAGGAGGATAGGGAACGGCAGGAAGAATGCCGGGAGAAAATCCGCGTATCGACGGAACACCTGCTTTCTCTGGTCAATGACGTGCTTCAGGTCAGCAAGCTGGAAAGCGGCAGGCCGACAACGGTAGAGGAGCCGTTTGGCCTGTGTGATACGCTGGAAAACTGTATTATGATTCTTTCCGCAAAGGCGGAGGAGCAGGACATCCATCTGGAATTAAAAGAGGAAGGGCTGCAGCATAACAAGCTGGTCGGCAACCCGCTGCACCTGAAACAGATTTTAATGAATGTCATCGACAATGCCCTCAAGTATAACCGCCCTCATGGCTCTGTATTTGTACAGGTCGAAGAAATTGCATACCAAAACGGTATGGCGGATTTTCAGTTCGTGGTTGAAGATACCGGAATTGGTATCGGGGAAGAATTTAAGGAACACATTTTTGAACCCTTTACACAGGAGCATCAGGATTCGAGGACGCATTATAGTGGCGTCGGGCTTGGCATGTCCATCGTGAAAAAGCTGGTAGACCAGATGAAAGGGACTGTCGAGGTGGACAGCCAGGTCGGCAGAGGGAGCGTTGTCCGCATCAGGCTTCCGTTCCGCGTTGATGAGGCAGGGGGCAGACGTCCTGCCGCGGCGGAAGAACCGGACGATATGAGCAATGTTGAGGGTATGCGCGTCCTTTTGGTCGAGGACAATGAAATCAACCGCGAGATTGTAGAATTTATGCTGAAAGAAGCGGGGGCAGAGGTTGTAACAGCGGTCAACGGCAAGGCTGCTGTGGATGCTTTTGCGGCATCCGAACCGGAAACAATAGACTGTATTCTGATGGATTTGATGATGCCGGTTATGAGCGGCTACGAAGCCTCCCGCGTGATTCGCGGTATGGAGCGTGCAGATGCGCAGTCCATTCCAATTATCGCACTTTCGGCAAATGCGTTTGAGGAAGACGTTGCACTGGCAAAAGACGCGGGGATGAATGAACATCTGGCAAAGCCGGTAGATATCAGGAAGATGCTCAGAACAATAAAGCGTTTGAAACGCTGACAGGGACGCAAAGCAATGGGCATTACAGATTTTGAAACAACTTTGGAGGTGAGAAAGTGTGAAAAACATGGTTTTTCCACGTTTCTTAAAAATCAGTATAGCATTGGTATTATGCTTGAATATCGTTATATTTGCTTTTTTGGGAATATCCATTCAGAAAATGAGCCGCGGCACGATTGAAAATATTGGCGCGGCCTATATGGCAGGAATGAATGAGCAGGTATCCTTGCATTTTGAAACAATCATTGCTCTGCGCCTGACGATGGCGGAATCCATTGCACACATTGCAGTAAATGAAGATAGTTCCGAATACGGTTCAAGGGAAGAAATTGAATACGGCGCGAGGGCAAGGCACTTTTTATGTGCTGCCTTATGTTCTTCTGACGGTGAATTTGAAATGATTTACGGCGATCCGGTGAGGCCGAACAATCCCGATCAGTTTTTGGACAGTTTAAAAAAGGGGGAGCGAAAAGCAACCTCCGCAGTGGACAGCAGCGGGAATAATGTGATTTTGTTCGGCGTTCCCTGTGAATATCCGATGTCCGACGGCAGCAATAGCTTTGCGATTGTTGCAGGGCTTTCTTCGCAGTATATGGGTGAGGTCCTTTTTCTGGAATCGGACAGTCCGATGATTTATTCCTATGTGATACGCAAAGACGGAAGCTATGTGATTCGGGACCAGGGCGGTGCAAACGAAAATTATTTTGACAGGCTTTATCAGATCTTTGACGGTCAGAATGAGGAAGCGGAATATTATATTGATCAAATGACAGCAGCGATGAATGAAAGCAAAGATTACTCCGTTATTTTGGAAAGCGGTGAGTCGCGCCGTCATCTGTATTGTACCAGTCTCCCCTATTGTGAATGGTATCTGGTGACAGTTCTGCCGTTTGACAAGCTGGATCATGCAATCTCAGGTATGAGCAGCCATTGGCTTATCCTTGTCTATGCCGCCTCATTTGCCGTAGTTATTATGCTTCTGTACATATTCTTTCAATATTTAAGAGTGTTAAAAAAACAAGTTTCCGAGTTGAAGCATATGAATACGGAAATGGATGCGGCGCGCAAGGCGGCGGAAAAGGCGCGGAAGGAAGCGGAACAGGCAAATGCGGCAAAGCAGGAATTTTTGTCCAGCATGAGCCATGATATAAGGACGCCCATGAATGCGATTATCGGTATGACATCAATTGCTATGGCCAACACGCATAATCAGGAGCAGGTCCGGGAATGTCTGCGCAAAATCGCATTATCCAGCAGGCATCTGCTGGGGCTTATCAATGATGTGCTGGATATGTCCAAGATTGAAAGCGGCAAAATGACACTGAACATTGTGCCGGTGTCGCTGCGGGAGGTGATGGACAGCATTGTAAATATTGTACAGCCTCAGACCAAGGAGAAAAATCAGCGGTTCAGCGCGGCAGTCTATGAAATTCTGGCGGAGGATGTATGCTGCGACAGCGTGCGTCTGAATCAGGTGCTGATTAATTTGCTGGGCAATGCCGTTAAATTTACGCCGGAACATGGTTCTGTCCGGGTAGCTCTGTATCAGGAGGCTGTGCCGGAGAAGCCTTCCTGGGTTCGGACCCATTTTATAGTGAAGGATACGGGGATTGGCATGTCGGAGGAATACCAAAAGGTAATATTTGAATCCTTCAGCAGAGAGGATAACGCCCGTGTGCAGAAGACAGAAGGCTCCGGTCTGGGAATGACAATTACCAAGTATATTGTAGATGCGATGGGAGGAAGTATTTCCGTCCAAAGCGAGCAGGGGAGGGGTACGGAGTTCCACGTTGTCTTTGATATGGAAAGGGCAAAGGAGCAGGAACCGGACAGAAGGCTTCCCAACTGGAATATGCTGATAGTGGAAGAGGATGAGCGGTTATGCAGAAATGCGGCTGACACCTTAAAGTCAATCGGCATCAATTCCCAATGGTGCTTAAGTGCTGAACTTGCAATGGAAATGATAGCGGAACGCCGTCGCCAAAAGGATGATTATCAGATAATTCTTCTGGGATGGAAATTGCCGGGCATAAGCGGGATCAAGGCGGCGCGGAAAATTCGTTCGAAATACGGGGAGGACAGTCCGGCTCTGCTAATCTCGGCCTGTGATTGGAGCGAGATGGAGGATGAGGCGAGAAAAGCGGGGATTTCCGGGTTTGTTTCGGAGCCTTTGTTTAAGTCGGCTTTGTTTGAGGCTCTTATGCCGTTTGCGGGGGCGTCGGATGAAAAGGTCGAAAAAGTCAGGGAAGAGAGTGATTCGGAGCTTAAAGGGAAGCGCATTTTGCTGGCGGAGGATAATGAACTTAACTGGGAGGTTGCAAGAGAGCTGCTTTCAGATCTTGAACTGGAATTGGATTGGGCTGAAAATGGGCAGATATGTTTATCTAAGTTCGAGGAATCTCCGGTTGGATATTATGATGCGATTATTATGGATGTGCGGATGCCTTTGATGGACGGATATGAGGCTACCGGGGCGATCCGGGGACTGGAACGCGGGGATGCGGATATTCCGATTATTGCCATGACTGCCGATGCGTTTTCGGAAGATATTCAAAGGTGCCTGGAGTGCGGCATGAATGACCATTTGGCAAAGCCGATTGATATTGAGGTTGTTGCACAGAAGCTGAAAAAATATTTGAGATAAGATTACCTATGAGGGCTGCTGCGAAATGTTTTTGCGGCAGTTCTTCTTTTATGTGGATATGTAATTACAAAAGGCATTGCAAACGCCAAATGGTTTTTGCAATGCCTTTTTCATGGAAATAAAAAAATAATAAAAAACCTCTTGACATATTATCAAAATAGTAATATCATAATCACAACAAAAAGATATTATCAAATTGATAATAACAAACAAATAAAAAGTCCGGCTAAGAAAAGTCAAGTGCTTATAAGAAATGCATTTTGCCGGACGGTAAAGTTGCAAAGGCGCACGAGAGGAACTTTCATGAGTGCCCTTTCGAATGAAAGTTTCTCTCATTACAGGTGTGCCGAAGCGACTTTACCCTTTAGTGCTATCGCGCAGCGATTTAAAAGGAGGAATAACTATGGCAATCAAGTACAAAAAATTCGAACCCACCGAATACGTAATGAAAATCAAAAAGGGAAGAATCATCCAGGAAGGTCTGGGCCTCTCCTTTTTCTACAACACCATGACAACAAGCATGATGGTACTCCCGACAACAGCCTTTGACACCAGCTTTGTCTACGACGACATTATGACCGCAGACTTTCAGAAGATCAACGTCCAGGGCGACATCTCCTACACCATTGCGGATTACAAAAAAGCAGCCAAGATGGTAGATTTTTCCTACCGGAATCAAAAGAGGGATCAGGAGCACACCTTAACGGAAGCCCGACAGAAGATGGCAAAGCGCGTAATGAATCTCGCAAAGGTCTACACTACCAAATACATCAGCACCAAAAACATCCGCCAGGTGATAAAATCCGCCGACGAGCTTGCGGAGATTCTAAAGACGGCCCTAAAGGAAGATGAAACCATCCAGGAGCTGGGCCTTAAGGTTATCGCCATCTCCATACTCGGCATATCCCCGCAGCCGGACACCCGAAGAGCGCTGGAAGCCGCAACCCGGGAGGAGATATTGAAGCAGCAGGACGACGCCGTCTACAAGCGCCGCAATTCCGCCATCGAGCAGGAGCGCATTATCAAGGAAAATGAGCTGAACACCGAGATCAAGATCGCCGAGAAGGAAAGAGAAAAGCAGGAAAAAAGCATGGAAACAAAACGCATGATGCAGGAAAAGCAGGCCGAGCTTGACGCCGGAAGAATCGCAAACGACATTGCACTGGAGGAAGAAAATCAAAAGCTTGTGGAGCTTCAGACCGAAAACGAAAAAAAGAAATCCGAGGCCAAAGCCTACGATTCGGAGGTGCTGCTCCGTACCTTTGCAGGCGTAGACACGGAAATCATCAAGGCTTTGGCAGTCAGCGGAATGGACAGCAAAGCCCTTATAGCAAAAGCATTTGCGGAGATAGGCGACAAAGCGGACAAAATCGGCGTCCTAAACGTTTCCCCCGACTTACTGGAAGCGCTGGCGCACTAAAACAGTAAAACAACAGGCAAAAGGGTGGTGAAAAACATGAAGCAGATACCGGAGCGCAGCATGAACAAGGTGATCGTAGTAACCAGAAAAACAAGGCTCACAGAGCTGATACAAAAATACAACACCTTCGAGCAGGCGAAATTTTACATCGAACATCTGGGAGCAGACTTTTCAGACTATATTCAGGAGGACCGAACCTATCGGGAGGCCGTAAAAAAAGTCGTCGCCCAGGCCGAAAAATATGCGAGAGTTCAGGAGGTAGACCGAACATTTTTCCCCAATCTCCTTCTTGGCAAAGAGGACATTATCATCACTGTAGGCCAAGACGGACTGGTGGCAAATGTAATGAAATACCTGAACAACCACCCTTTAATCGGGGTAAATCCCGATATCAGGCGCTGGGACGGCGTACTCCTGCCCTTTGAGCCGGGCGATCTGGCAGGGATTCTTCCGGCTGTCCTGGGAAAAAATTATCGCCAAAAGGCCATCACTATGGCAAAGGCGTCTTCCCGGGACGGTCAGGAAATGCTTGCGGTCAACGACCTGTTCATAGGCCCCCGGACACACACCTCGGCTCAATACGACCTTCGGTGGAACAAAAAAACGGAATCTCAGTCCTCGAGCGGCATTATCGTGTCTACCGGCCTTGGAGCCACCGGCTGGCACAAATCCATTATGACCCAGGCAAAACAGATAGCCGGGGCCTTCAAAGGAGGAAGCGCCATTTCCTGCGAGACGCCGGACTGGGCCGCAGACCGCCTCACCTTTGTGGTAAGAGAGCCGTATCCGAGCAGATCCACCCAGGCAGAGATTGTCTATGGAAAGCTGGGAAAGGCAGACACCTTCCGCATTGTTTCCAAAATGGCGGTAAACGGCGTAGTATTTTCAGACGGAATGGAGAGCGACGCCATAGAATTTAACGCCGGAAGCGAGATCGAGATTGGCGTCGCAGATAAGAAAGGAAATCTTGTGGTGTAAACTTCCTTTATACAAATGATATCGCGCACAATCATATGAAATAATACGTACAAAATCTTAGTATCAGACTTGAAAAGGGCTATCTTTTTAAAGATATCATTTTCAAGCCCAATGATTCTTTTCATAAAGCAGCAAAAGCCCCCGCAGCAAAAGATCCTCATCCACTAAAATCCGATTCCTGCAAAGGGGAGCAATCACCCCGGCAAGCCCGCCCGTAGCAATCAGCGTACAAGGCTCCCCAAGCTCTTCCTGAATACGGTCAATCAGTCCGTCCAAGGCTCCGGCATTGCCGTAGAGAATCCCGCTCTTCATAGAATCCACCGTATTACTCCCAATCAGCTTTTTCGGCGGATCAAGCGAAACCTTGGGAAGCTGCGCCGCCCGGCTGGAAAGGGCGTCAAGCGAAACCATCACCCCCGGCAGAATCATTTTCCCGATAAAAGCCCCGGACTTATCAATCACTGACACCGTAGTAGCCGTCCCCATATCAATCAAAATCTGCGGAGCCGGATAATCGTGAACCGCCGCCACAGCAGCCACCACCAGATCACTTCCCTGCTGCGCCGGATTATCAACCGCCAGCTTAATACCCGTCTTAATTCCAGGCCCCACCACCAGAAACCGCGACCCCGTAAACCGCTCCGCCGCCAGCTTCACCGTATCCGTCACCGAGGGAACCACCGAAGAAATAATTCCCCCCTCAACAGCAGAAGCATCAATCCCATACAACGAAAAAGTCTCCCGAAAAATCACCGCATACTCCAGGCTGGCCGACCGCTGATTCGTCTCAAACCGCTCAAGAAAACACAGCCGTTTTCCGTCAAAGCACCCGATCACAATATTCGTATTTCCAATATCAATCGTCAAAATCATTTTAAAAATATTCCTCATTTAAAATAAAATCATGGGCTATAACAAAATCCCCCGCAATAAATCAATCACATTCCTCAAAGAAGTATTACAGCAGCATCAGAAACCATACTTCCATAAATCGGCCCATATCCGGCAAGGCAAAACAACGAATACCCTCCGCGGGCAAAACCACCGCCCACAGAGGGTAAAAATCCATCAACAAAACTCCGGCACAGCTTACACAAAGAGCATCTCCCAAACACAGACCCTTAACGAGCCACCGCCATCTGCTTCCTGAAAAATACCAGAAGCGCCCTTCCAAGCGCCGTCACCAGAACCGCCGCCGCAATAGCCTCCGGAATCCCCGAAGCCGTCACGGTAGCCATAATCAGCCCCCACACAGCATCCAAGGCAACCTCCTTAGCCGCCGCATACTGAGAAGCCAAAAGCACATAGATACTCCCCATCACAAAAACCGTATTCACCATAGACCCGACAAACCCGGTAATCGGAAGAGCAATCCAGGGCGACAGACGAAGCTTACGCAGCCCAATCCAGACCCATCCGGCCACAACACCAATCAAAATCCGGCAGCCAATGGCAATCCAGAGCGACTTCACAACACCAAGCAAATCCTCCGCAAGAAACGGCGAAAAAGCAAAAGAAAGCAGGGTAGGAGCCGTCGTATTACTAATCATCGAGCAGATCCCAAACACGCCCCCCAGAATCGCCCCGGCCGAGGGACCCAAAAGAACCGCCCCAATAATAACCGGAATATGCACAGTTGTTGCCTTGATAATCGGAAGCTGAATCATCCCCAGCGGCGTATTCGCCAACAGAATCACAATCGCAGCCATAAGTGCAACACTGACCATCCAACGAGTGTCTTTTCTTGATTTCTCCATATTCAATTTTCCTCCTAAATGTTATTATTCTCCTATTGGAGATACAATACATCTATCTTTATACCACAGATCCCAAAAAAAATATACAAAAAAATAAACTTTTTATGCTATACTAAAAAGAGTTCAAAAAGAGCAAAAGAAAAATGCATCCACCAGGGAATCACTAACAGATACATTGTAAACGGTAAATAAAGACATTCTAATCAAATCTTTAAATCACCATTTGGAGGAATTGTCTATGGATAAAGATAAAAGAAAATTAACAGAAAAAGAATTGAAACGTAAAGATTCCTTTGAAAAATTAAATTCTGAAATGCAGCAAAAGGGATATAAAACAAAGAATATGATAATCAATATTCAACAAGCGAATTATTTAGGTCCTTTGAGCATGCTGCCATTTATGATTATAATATTCCGGATTTACCATAAGGTAAATGGTTTTGATTTAGAGGGAATTTCCTGGGGATTTGCCGTAACAGCATTTTTATCTATCCTATGCCTAACCATTCTGCATGAGTTAATACATGGAATCACTTGGGGGATATTTGCAAAAAATCATTTTCACTCAATTGATTTTGGAATCATATGGAGCAGTTGTTCCCCATACTGTACTTGTTCCGAACCGCTGAAAAAGTGGCAATATCTCTTAGGAATTGTTATGCCTACATTAGTTTTAGGAGCCGGAGCAGCAGTAGTTGCAATAATGGCAAATCAATTACTGCTATTTTTCCTGTCAGAATTTATGCTCCTTTCAGGCGGTGGAGACTTTCTAATTACACTGAAAATTTTGTCATACCGCACAAATAAGAAAAAAAGTGTATACTGCGATCATCCTTACGAATGCGGTTTTGCTATTTTTGAGAAATAAACAACACTTAATCACAAAAGCTTCACAACCAAAGACACAATACAAAAAACAACCAAACAACAAACAACAAACCACGGCCAAGAAACAGGGGATGCCGGAAACGGAGGCCGCAGGCTTTTCCAATATCAAGTGTCCGCCTGTTCGCGCACATGCCGTATGAGCTGGGCGGACATTGCACAAGCAAAAAAGTTTCCGCAAGACATCAAATGCGATGTCCGAACAGAGCATACGGCGTGTACGAGAACCGTGCGAACACGGATATGGAAAAGCCTGCGGCCTCCGTTTTCGGCATCCCCGTCCGTCACCCACCATAACAAAAAAGGAGCCACCATGTTAAAAGGAAAAACCATAATCCTAGCCGTAACCGGCAGCATAGCCGCCTACAAAATCCCAAACCTGGCCCGCATGCTGAAAAAACAAAACTGCAACGTCCAAGTCCTAATGACCAAAAACGCCGCTAACTTCATTAATCCAATAACCTTCGAAAGCCTAACCGGAAACAAATGCCTCATCGACACCTTCGACCGCAACTTCCAATACAGCGTCGAACACGTCGCCTTAGCCAAGCAAGCCAACCTGGTACTAGTCGCTCCCGCATCAGCCAACGTCATCGGAAAAATAGCAGGCGGCATAGCAGACGACATGCTCACCACAACCGTTATGGCCTGTCCCTGCAAAAAACTCATATCCCCGGCCATGAACCACAACATGTACCACAACCCCATCGTCCAGGACAACCTGACCAAGCTTGCACATTTCGGCTACGAAATCATCCCCCCGGAAAAAGGCATGTTAGCCAACGGCGACGAGGGCGACGGCCGAATGCCCGAAGAAAAAATACTCTTAGAATACATCCTGAAAGAAATCGCCTGTAAAAAAGATCTGACCGGCAAAAAAATCCTGATAACCGCAGGCGCCACCCGAGAACCCATCGACCCCGTCCGCTTCATCACCAACCATTCCAGCGGAAAGATGGGCATCGCCTTAGCAAGAGCCGCCATGCTCCGGGGAGCAGAAGTCACCCTGGTATCGGCCCACACAGACACAGCGCCCCCCATGTTCGTACGCACCCTGGCCGTAACAACAGCCCAGGACATGTTCGAAGCAGTAATAAAAGAAGCCGAAACTGCCGACTACGTAATCAAAGCCGCCGCAGTAGCCGACTACACCCCTGTGTCCGCAGCCGATCACAAGCTGAAGAAATCGGACCAGGATCTAACCATAGACCTGAAACGCACAAAAGACATCCTAAAATACCTGGGCGAGCATAAAAAAAAGGGCCAAATCCTCTGCGGCTTCGCAATGGAGACAGAAGATCTGTTAGAAAATTCCAGAAAAAAGCTGGAATCCAAAAACTGCGATCTCATCTGCGCCAACAGCCTTCGGGAGGAAGGCGCAGGCTTTGGCGCAGACACCAACCGGATTACCCTGCTCACCAGAGAAAAAGAGACTCAGTTAGAGCTGATGACAAAAGAACAGGCAGCCCACCGCATCCTGGACACGCTCCGGTACGAGCTTTCAAATGAATAACACT
>OFGE01002112.1_pt1 | contig 15305 bp, 13 predicted proteins | sample 1521681 | NCBI WGS metagenome assembly OFGE01 (sample SAMEA3504093, study PRJEB24116) | mouse gut metagenome | biome: mouse gut; feature: mouse-associated habitat; material: faeces | place: Denmark | collected 2011 | reverse complement strand
TGGCCCTGATTTTCCGGTTCTTTCCCCTGCCGTTCAGGAGCTTGTATTCCTCCATGTCCAGCAGGACCAGCCGAAAACGCAGATGGGGGTCTTTCAGGAAGGCCTTGATCCTGTACAGCTCGGGAAACACCGTGTAGGGGCTGCCCTTTAAAGGTGACTTGCGCTTCCCGCTTAATTCCCCGGTCTCCTCGTCTATCCAGATGATCCATTTCTCCCGGGGGATGGGGTAGACGATGGTCACCGGGTACAGGGGCAGAAAGGCGGAGAGCTTGCCCCGGAGCTTGTCGAACTGCCTGGTCTGGATCTCGATGATCTCTCCCCCTGCAAAGATGTCCGCCACATAATTCTCGATGGGGATTTCCTGCCTGTCCTCGTCCGGCTCATAGTAGTTCTTCAGGATGGCATGGACTGTCTTCTCCGACAGCGTGCCGATGCCCAGCCGCTGTCTGTCGATTCCGATGATTTTCCTTTTTGCTTCCTCAAAGGCCTTTTTGTCCGGCATGGTATCTTCATTCCTTGTTCCTGGTGACTGTGTTTGAGATTATGCCGCATTTTCCCGCGCCCTGTCGCGCTTGGAACCAGAAGCCGGCACAATCCCTTTCTGGGTCAACATTGTACCACACTCCCAGGTTTTTTGCCATCTTGATTTTCCCGGCATTTTTGGTATAATGATATCAAATCAAGATTTAGTAAATCAGGATTAGATAAAGAGAGGAGCCGGCATCATGTTCATAGGAAGAGAGAAAGAGCTAAGATTCCTACAGGATAAATACGATGAAAAAAAGGGTCAGCTGATTGTCCTGTATGGAAGAAGGCGCGTGGGAAAGACAGAGACCCTCAGAGAATTTTGCAGGGATAAGCCCCACCTCTTTTTTTTCTGTACACAGACTACGGACAGAGTACAGCTCGCAAGATTTTCAAGCCAGATTCTGAGGGAGGACATCCCTGCAAAGCAGTATCTCTCAGAATTCGCGGATTGGGAAAAGGCTTTCCGGGCGATCCTGGATCTCCCATACGGAGAAAAAAAGAAGCTCATTGTAATCGACGAGTTCCCCTATATGTGCAAAGGGAACAAAAGCATTCCGTCCATTCTGCAAAATCTCTGGGACATGGAACTGAAGGACGGCAATGTCATGATTGTCCTGTGCGGCAGCGCCATGAGCTTTGTGGAGAAAGAGCTGCTGGCAGAAAAAAATCCATTATACGGCAGGGCCACAGGCATCTACAAGATGACCGAAATGGGATTTTACGAGGCCGCCCGCTTTTTTCCGGATTATTCGGAAAGAGACAAGGTGCTGGCCTACGCGGTGCTTGGCGGCATTCCCCATTATCTCAATCAGTTCAGACCGGAGCTTTCCGTTCAGGAAAACATCAAGCGCAATATCCTGACCAAGGGCTCCGTGCTCTACAGCGAGGTGGACTTCCTGCTTCATCAGGAACTTCGGGAGCCCCCGATTTACAACGCCATCATTGAGGCAGTGGCCCTGGGCAGCACGAAGCTGAATGATATCAGCCAGAAGTCCCTGCTGGAGGATACCTCCAAAACCAGCGTCTATTTGAAGAACCTGATAGAACTGGGGATTGTCCGGCGGGAGTTTTCCGTTGACGCAGGGACGAAGGAGAAGGCCAATGCGAACCGGGGGACATACCGCCTGACCGATCATTTCTTCCGTTTCTGGTATGCATTCGGCTTCGCCAATCTCTCGCAGCTTGAGGACGGGGATGTGGAGGGAGTCTATGAATATCTCGTCCGCCCTGCCCTGCATGAATTTGCCTCATCCGTGTTCGAGGATGTGTGCAGGGAGTTCGTGCGGGAGCTCCAGAAGAAAAACGCCCTGCCATTCCGCTATGCCAGGATGGGGCGTTGGATGGGAAAGACCACTGTCCGTGATAAAAATGCGGAAAACGGACTGCGGATGGCAGAGACGGAGATAGACCTGTTAGGCATCAGCAGAGACGAGAAAGAGTATCTGGTGGGCGAATGTAAATTCAAGCACAGCCCCTTTGCCTATGCCGAGTATCTTGACACAAAGGCGAAACTGACTCCGCAGAAGGAAAAGGCGAAATTTTACTACGCCTTGTTTTCCGAATCCGGCTTCGATGACAAAATCATGGCAGAAGCCCAGGGCTCGGAAAGCCTTTGCCTCTACGACCTTGAGGCGATTGTGGACTTTGAAAAATAAAATCGATATATGTGACATCATCACAGAAGAACAAAGAAATCCATGATATCATAGAGCCACAAAGGAAAACAAAGGAGGACGATAAAATGTCTGCTGTCAATATCAACAAGAACAATTTCCGGAGCGAGGTCATGGATTCCGATAAACCCGTGCTGCTGGATTTCTGGGCACCCTGGTGCGGGCCCTGCCGTATGGTGGTCCCCATCGTGGAGGAGATTGCCAGGGAGCGCTCCGACATCAAGGTGGGCAAAGTCAACGTGGATGAAGAGCCGGAGCTTGCGGGGCAGTTTGGCGTCATGAGCATCCCCACTCTGGTGGTGATGAAAGACGGGAAAATAGTCAACCAGGCCATGGGGGCGAGACCTAAGAGCGCCATCCTGGGGATGCTGTAAGGAGGTGGCCATATGGGATTCTTTGACCTGTTCCGGCAGCCGGATATCAACCAGGGCGTGGAGGAGTACAGGGCCGTCCCCCAGGCGATCCTGCTGGACGTCCGCACCCCCGAAGAGTATGGGGGAGGGCATGTTCCGGGAAGCAGGAACCTGCCGCTGCAGCAGATTGAAAAAATCACAGCCATTGCGGAGAAGAAAGAGACGCCCCTGTTCGTCTACTGCCAGTCCGGGGCCAGAAGCCGCCAGGCAGTAAGCCTGCTGCAGCGTATGGGATATGAAAACGTGAACAACATCGGCGGCATGGCCGCATATCGGGGAAAGGTGGAATGACATGAAGGTGGTCATCATCGGCGGCGTGGCGGGAGGCGCCACAGCCGCGGCAAGAATCCGGAGGTTGGACGAGGCGGCGGAAATCATCGTATTTGAGCGGTCTGGATATGTTTCCTATGCCAACTGCGGCCTGCCCTACTATATCGGCGGCGTGATCGCGGATCCGGAAGAGCTGACACTTCAGACGCCGGAGAGTTTCTTCTCGCGGTTCCGTGTAACAATGAAGGTGCGTCATGAGGTCATTGCGCTTCATCCCAAGGAACATACGGTTACCGTTAAGAATCTGGAATCCGGCGAAGAATTTGAAGAAAGCTATGATAAGCTTATTCTTTCCCCGGGAGCAAAGCCAACCCAGCCAAGGATTCCCGGCACAGCAAGCGATAAGGTGTTTACTCTGCGCACGGTAGAGGATACCTTCCGCATAAAAGAATATATTCAGAAGCATCATCCGCAGTCAGCCGTGCTGTCAGGCGGCGGGTTTATCGGTCTTGAATTGGCTGAGAATCTGAGGCGTCTTGGCATGGAGGTCACCATCGTTCAGCGTCCGAAGCAGTTGATGAACCCCTTTGACTCAGATATGGCGGCTTTTATTCACGGGGAGATGCGTAAGCATGGCGTAAAACTGGCCCTTGGCCATACTGTGGAGGGCTTCGAGGAGAAGGGGGACGGTGTGGAAGTGCTTCTTAAGGACGAGGCTCCTCTTTTCGCAGATATGGTGGTGCTTGCTATCGGTGTCACTCCTGATACGGTTCTTGCGAAGGACGCGGGGCTTGAACTTGGGATCAAGGGCAGTATTATCGTCAATGACCGGATGGAAACCTCAGCTTCGGACGTCTATGCCGTCGGCGACGCGGTGCAGGTGAAGCATTACGTTACCGGGCAGGATGCGCTGATCTCTCTTGCAGGTCCAGCAAATAAACAGGGACGGATCGCGGCTGACAATATCTGCGGCAGGGACAGCAGATATCGGGGATCTATGGGAAGCTCTGTCATACAGGTATTCGATATGACCGCCGCGGTTACAGGGATCAACGAGACCAACGCGAAGAAAGCGGGACTTATCGTAGATAAGGTGATCCTCTCACCTATGAGCCATGCAGGTTATTATCCCGGCGGCAAGGTGATGACGATGAAGGTGGTCTTTGAAAAAGAGACCGGCCGTCTGCTTGGAGCTCAGATAGTAGGATACGAGGGTGTGGATAAGCGGATCGACGTTCTTGCCGCGGCAATCCATGCGGGCATGAAAGCGGCCGATCTAAAGGAGCTTGACCTTGCCTATGCGCCGCCGTATTCTTCTGCGAAGGATTCGGTAAATATGGCAGGGTTCATGGCTGAAAATATAGCACAGGGGATATTAAAGCAGTTCCATCCTGAGGATGTGAAGGAGCTGCCCCGTGACGGAAGCGTGGTTCTGCTCGACGTTCGGACAGAAGGAGAGTACAGCCGCGGACATATTGAGGATTTTATCAATATCCCGGTGGATGAGCTTCGTGAGCGGATCAATGAGATTGAGAAGGGAAAACCAGTCTATGTGATGTGCCAGAGCGGGCTGCGCAGCTATATTGCAGTAAGGATCCTGACAGGCTGCGGATATGACGCGTATAATCTGTCCGGCGGATTCCGCTTCTATGACGCGGTGAACAATGACCGGTGCCTGATAGAATCGGCGACGGCCTGCGGTATGGACCGCTAGGAGGTTTTTAGATAACGTAGTAAGAAAGTATTGGGAAATGGTGTCTTGTGTAAAGGCATCATTTCCCATATGGTATTGCAGGAATTGGATTCCTTCTTTTTGACATTATTTTCCGCTATAAACCATAGCGTTGATACATCTGTTCAAGATATGTCCTGTCCTCGCTTGCTTTTTTCAAATCATCCATAAGATTGTCGTGGAGAAGAAGCTGAATTAACGAATTCAGACGATTCTCTCCCTTTTCCATTCTTATTTTGATATTCTCCTCTTTTTTGTTCAGCAGAAGTTCACGTTCCCGTATCTGAGATTCCATCTGCTGTATCAGGGATTCTTTTTTCTGCATTAGAGATTCTTTTTTCTGCATTAGAGATTCTTTCTGCTGTATCTGAGATTCTTTTTTCTGCACCTGAGATTCCATCTGCTGTATCTGAGATTCTTTTTTCTGCATCTGAGATTCCATCTGCTGTATCTGAGATTCTTTTTTCTGCATTAGAGATTCTTTCTGCTGTATCAAGGATTCTTTCTGTTGTATCTGAGATTCCTTCTGACGCATCTCAAGTTCTTTTTCTTTCCATTCATCTGCAAAGATTTCTTTTAATACATCGCATACCATATTGCAGTCCTCCTCCATAATTTCTTTGTTAGCCTGTATGATCAACTCCATCGCTGACTGGTATAGAACGGAATCTTTATGCTTTTGATATTCTCTGAGCAGCAGCTCTGTATTCCTATTCATCGGCAGATTCCGGGTTAAGCTGCTAAGCCATAGATTTTCTTCGGGCGGGAGCTTGCTGATTAATAGAATCTGCATGGATATCGGATCGTTTTTAAGCTTATAGATGCCTTTTGCCGTTTGTTCGGCGTCTATATTCCTTTCGGCTTTCAGAATCTTCAGCATTTTTCGAGGAAAATGGCTGCATACGAAAGTGATTGTGACATCGTTCATGGAGATGCCGTGAGTATTTTCCGTATTAGATTGAAAGAGGCATGCATAACCGTATACTTTGTAAAAATCATTGATGCTTAGATAATCATCAGGACTTTTGTATTCTATTAAGTTATATTTTCGGAAAATCTTTCCAATGTTCTTTTGTACAGGCGTATCATCAGAATTCTTTATGATCAGAGTGTCAATACGCAGAGCCTTTTTGTATAGCTCATGTTCTGAATGGAATTCCAGATGCGCAGTCTCTCTTTGGAGTTCGATTTGAAGCGACGCATGAAAACCGTCATGCCACTGTAAGAGATCAGCTGCCATTTGCTACCTCCATTATATTCAATATATTGCCTGTATGCAAGGTATTGGAGTTATTTAGATGCAAGTAATGGTGTAACGGATAATTACTGACGAATGTCAGATTTGAAAATCAGATTATTAGATATTTTCATTGACTTTTCTGTAAAACGAAATCCACTGTACGAATCTTTTATTCTGTACAGTGGATTTTAAAATTCTGTGTCCATTGGATGATACCTCATCTTTCTTATATTTAGTATTTTATTCTTTGGATGAAAAATTTAAGTTTTTGGTGGTCTGTCCTCCTTTTCTTTTGTTGATATTATAATATCGCATAAAGAAGGAAATGTCAAGAGAAAATCAGAAAAAAATTATATTAATATATAAAAAACTGATAAATCATTAAAATAGAAAAAAGTGAAAGAGGATTTGCCGATATTTTATAATGTATCTGGTTTACTATCGGATCTTCGGATGTTAGAATGGGAGGAAGAACAGGAGGTAATTCAGAGTATGAATGAGATTTTTTTGGAAAATATTTTGAGTGAGATATCCGTATCCGGCTGCGAAGAGCCGGTGCAGGAGGTTGTAAAAGCGTATATGAAGGATTATGCGGACGAGATACGAGAAGACGAGATCGGAGATGTGGTCTGTGTGCTGAACCCGGGCAGCAGTAAGAGGATCATGCTGTCCGCACATGCGGATGAGATCGGGGCGGTGATCTCCAACGTGACGGAAAACGGACGGCTTCAGGTCGTAAGCCGCGGGGGGATCATTCCTTTCACGTATCCGGGGCAGCAGATCCAGATACGTACGAGAGAGAAGATCGTCTACGGAGTCGTCGAAGCGCGGCGGGAATTCTTCGACAATAAAGAGATGAAAGCGAAGGATTTTCTGGTGGATATCGGTGCGGTGACGAAGGAGGAGGCTCTCCGGCAGATATCTCTCGGAGATGCAGTGGTATTGGACACTCATATCCGAAGGATGATGAACGGAAGGCTGACCGCCCGTGCATTGGATGACAGGCTTGGTGTGTTCATCATTATGGAGGCGCTTCGGAGGGCGAAGGAGAAGGGCTGCAGCGCGGGCGTATACGCGGCTGCAACAGTCGGCGAGGAGACCACGAAGAACGGCGCTTACTGGTGCAGTGCGCGGATCAAGCCGGATGCAGCAATCGTAGTGGATGTCACCTACTGCAGTGATTATGGCGATAAGGAGACGGCAGAGGCGGGGACAGTGACGCTTGGAGGCGGACCGGTTCTGTGCAACAGCCCGACTGTAGCGAAGAAGATGAATGATAAGATGGAAGCCTGCGGAGCAGATCTGCAGATACCAATTCAGCGGGAAGCGGCAGGCGGGCTTACATGCACGGACGGCGACCGGATACATTTTTCCGGGGAGGGCGTTCCTCTGGTGCTGGTATCCATACCGCTTCGATACATGCATACACCGGCGGAGGTAGCGGATCTGAAGGACGTGGAAGGGTGCATAGAGCTGATCGCAGAGTTTCTGTGCCGATATGAATAAGAGAAAGTCAGGAATCCCCCATCATGGCTCTTAGGAGGAGGGATTCCACATAAGTGAAGCCGGACGCCCCGATCAGAAGTGTAAAGATCAGAACGAACAGCATTGTTTGAACGGAGAAGAGGCAGAGGAAGAGTATCGGTATATTCAGTGCGGCGAGCAGCAGGAATAATCCGGGCTTTTCTGTGACGATACGCAGGATTTGCCGGGCGGCCTTGGCGTGCGTATAATGGAACCGGGCAAGGAAAGGAAAGTAGTACAGCGCATATACGCCGAGCAGGATCAGGAAGATCAGTGACAGGACTCCTGTTATCAGAAATAGGAGTTCTGTACTTCGAAGCGCCAGAATGATGTTGAACGAAAATAATGTTCCCATAACGGCGAACAGCAGAAAGGAGATGGTCGCGGGCTTAAGATTTTGCCGGAATGCGCGGAAATATTCTTTTGCAATATAAGACTCTTCATTTTTTACCAGCTTTAAGTTCACCGAGAAAAGCGCCGTCATCGAGGCGCCGACGGTGACGAGGGGCAGAGAAGTAAGGACGAAGAGAAGGTTCAAAAGCAACAGTTCAAAAATTCTTGAAAACATGTCTATTATTTTCATTTCGTGATTCATGATAACATCCTCCGTAATATAATATGATTTCTGTGAAGCAGCGAGCCGGGCAGACATTACACGAATGTGCTGACCGTATTATATTTGGCGGCTGCCGTGAGTTTTTAATTTAGTAAAATTTTACTAATGAAATTTTCTCCTATTTTTATTTTATCAAATTTAACACATGGAATCAAATGAAAAGTCATTGTTAAATACATACAAAAAAGTGGTGTTCTGATTTGGTTATAATGACGGTTTTACTGGTGAATATAGATATTTACCAGTAAAACATTGACTTATAACCAGTAAAATGATATTATAAAGCCGTAAATATACAAAATGTGATGTTGAGGTCAGAAAGTATTTAACCAATTTGACCTTTTGACCCTGGTATCAAAATATTTAACTAAGGAATAGGAGGAAAAAGTGTGTGTCAAGAGTAAAGAAACGTTGGGAGGATGAACAACTTCTGCATATCGGAAGATGCGAACCCCATACGGATTACGGAAGAACATCCGGGAATGAACACCGGCTTTCCCTGAACGGAAACTGGCGGTTCCTCTATATCCAGGCGCCGGAATATTCACCGGAAGGCTTCTATGACGCGGATTTTCCGGATTGCGGCTGGGATACGCTTGCGGTACCGTCCTGCTGGGAGATGAAGGGGTACGGACGGATGCATTACACCGACGTCTGGTATCTGTTTCCGATCAATCCTCCGTTTGTACCTTCCGAGAATCCGACGGGAATCTATCGGAGGACGGTGACGCTGCCAAAAGAGTGGGAAGACAAGCGGAAGATCTTAAGGTTTGACGGCGCGGGCAGTGCTTTTGATGTATGGGTGAACGGACGCCATGCCGGTTACAGCAAGGGAAGCCGCATTTCGTCGGAATTCGATGTTACCGGGCTTGTATGCTCCGGCGAGAATCAGATTACGGTCCGGGTGTACAAGTGGTCTGACGGAACCTACTTAGAGTGTCAGGACATGTGGTGGTACGGCGGTATTTACAGGGACGTGACACTGATCGCCAGACCCAAAGCCGGAATTGAGGATTATGCTGTGGACGCCGGACTTGACGACAGCTATCAGGAAGGAATCCTGACCCAGAGCATCGTTGCGTCAGGGGAGGCAAAACGGGCAGAGTGGAAGCTTACGGATGCATCCGGGACGGAGATTGCATCCGGGACGGAGAAGCTTGAAGAAGGACGTGCCAGAATCCAGACGAAGGTCGGCGCGGTCTGTCCGTGGAGTGCGGAACAGCCGTCGCTTTATACGGTAACGCTTGATCTGTACGGGCAGGGGGAGCTTACGGAGGCTCTGGATTCTGTGGAGGTCGTTACAGGCTTCAGGAGGATCGAGGTCAAAGGTTCTAATTTCCTTGTAAACGGCGTGCCGATAATGATCAACGGAGTCAATATGCATGATTTCAGTCCGGCGGGAGGCCCGGTGGTAAGCAGGGAGACCGTCGAGGAGCATATGCGCATGATGAAGCGTTATAACATCAACGCCATCCGCTGCGCTCATTATCCGAAGATGCCGTATTTTTACGGGCTGTGTGATAAATATGGTTTCTATGTAATTGACGAAGCGGATCTGGAAACGCATGGATTCGAGTGGATCGAGAGATACGAGTGGCTGAACAACGAAAAGACCTGGCAGACGGCATATATAGACCGGGCTGTCCGCATGGTGAAGGAGCACCGGAATCATCCGTGTATCCTGATGTGGTCCCTTGGAAATGAATCCTCGGTGGGGGAGAATTTCAATGCGTCGGCTGAGGCCATCAGGAATCTGGATTCTTCCAGGCTGATCCATTATGAGAGCGACTACGGGGCAGATATCACGGACGTCTACTCTACCATGTATACAAGGCTTGACGGGCTTAAGCATATCGGGGAGAGCAATGACTGCCACGGGAAACCGCATATTCTGTGTGAGTACGGGCATGCCATGGGAAACGGGCCCGGCAATCTTGAAGAGTATCAGGAGTTATTCCGAAGATATGAGAGGCTTCAGGGCGGATTCATATGGGAATGGTACGATCACGGGATCGAGAAGAAGGACGAAAACGGCAATACAACCTGGCGGTACGGCGGTGATTTCGGGGATGAGCCGAATAATTCCAACTTCTGTATGGACGGACTTCTAAGGCCGGACGGAAAGGCGTCTGCGGGATTGCTACATTATAAGCAGGTGATCGCTCCGGTAAGAGCCGAAGCTGTTGATCTGTCCAGGGGTATGTTAAGAATCAGGAATCTTTATGATTTCAAAGATCTGAGCAATATTGCGCTGAATTATCAGATCGTACATGACGAGACGGTGGATGCTTCAGGGCGGATCGATGAATTGAAGGCCGGGGCCAAAGAGGAGATGCTGCTAACGATCCCGAATCAGATAGAAGAACCGGAAGCGGGAAGCGATTATTATATGAATCTGTCTTTCGTGTATAAGGAGGCCACAGACTATGCGGCGGCAGAACATGAGATCGGGACGGAGCAGTTCCTTCTGCCTGACGGCAATGCGAAAGAACAGCAAAACGGCGTACCGTCGGATGCAGAAGCGGCGCCGGGGAACGGTTTGGATGCAGATGAGGCAGGCTTTGGTGTAAGCGGACAGGAATCGAAGACGGCGCTTGCCGTCAGCGAGACAGCGGTCCGTGCAGAGATTACGGGAGAGAAATTCTGCGTTGTTTTCAACAAGATCACCGGGAAGCTTGAGAGCTATGAGGTGAACGGGAAGAACAGGATCATTGACGGACCGTCGCTGAATCTCTGGCGCGCGCCGATCGACAATGATATGTACAAGGTCGCTGACTGGAAGGAGAAGTATTTCCTTCACCGGCAGCAGGAACAGGTGGAAGAATTCACGATCTGTCACGGCGCGGGAGAGAAGCTTAGCGAAAAAGGTCTTATGGCCGGGGAAGATAAAGGCGATGTGATGGTACAGATTCGGACGCATTTTGCGCCCCTTAGCATGGCGTTTGGTTTCAAGGCATGTTATATCTGGCGCGTCAAAAGGAGCGGGGAACTAGAACTGTCGCTGGATATGAAGGGATTTAAGTACAGCAAGTTCATACCGGAGTTCATCCCAAGGATCGGAATTGAGATGAGGCTTCCGGGGGAAATGAAGAATATCGCATGGTACGGCCTTGGACCGGAGGAGAATTACTGTGATATGAAGTCCGCGGCCCGGATGGGCATTTACAGAAGGGCTGTGGAAGAGATGCATGAAGAATATGCAAAACCACAGGAGAACGGGCACAGGGAGGATGTGCGCTGGCTTGCGGCGGGAGATGAAGAAGAGAGTCTTCTGATCTGTTCGGACAAAGGCGTTGGGATCAATGTCCACGATTACACTACAGAGGACCTGGAGCGGGCACGGCATGCGGGTGAGATCCGGCGCTGCGGCGAGACGGTGATCCACATGGATGCGAAACACTCCGGTCTTGGAAGCAACTCCTGCGGTGAGGAACAGACGTATGCAAATAAAACGAAACTCAATGATTATTCCATGAGACTTGTATTTAGATGCGTAAGGAATGAGGCTGTTATTGAGGAAAGCAGGAAAGTTAAGGTGAAAGAATATGAGTAAGAAATCTTTTGTGAACCGCAGAACAATACCTTATATCATGATAGCTCCGGTTGTGGTGATATTTCTTATATTTATGGTATACCCGATCTTAAGATCCCTGTATCTGAGCTTTTTTGAACTGGTATCAGGCTCTTATGAATTCGTAGGGATCAAGAACTATCAGAATCTCTTCAAAGACGAGACATTCTGGAAGAGTCTGCTTAACACATGTATCTATCTGATCGTGCAGGTTCCGGTAATGATCGGCGGCGCGCTGCTGATCGCGGTTGCAGTAGAACAGAAGTTTATGAGGGGGAAGGCATTTTTCAGGACGACGATCTTCCTCCCGTCCGTAACCGCTCTGGTTGCGTACGCGCTGGTATTCAAGGTACTGTTAAACGGCGACCACGGCCTGATCAACTATGTGATAGAGATGGTCGGAGGCAAGGGGATCAACTGGTTCTACGAGGAATGGCCGGCAAGGTTCGCGGTGATCATCTCTATCACCTGGAGATGGCTTGGATATAATATGATCATCCTTCTGGCAGGGATCCAGTCCATACCCGGAGAACTGATGGAGGCAGCCGATATTGACGGGGCGACCTTCTGGGATAAATTATTCTACATCACGATCCCTATGGTGAAGCCGATCATCATGTTCTGTACCATCACTTCAACGATCGGTACGCTGCAGTTATTCGACGAGCCGTTTATCCTGACAGAGGGCGGACCGAACAATGCGACGATCACGATGGGACAATATCTGTACAACAACGGTTTCCGCTATCTTAAGTTCGGATACGCATCAGCGATCGGCTATGTAATGACGGTGATCATCGGTCTGCTGTCAATCGTTCAGTTCAAAGCGACGAAGGAGGATTAGTTATGAAAGCATTCGGAAAAATATTTGGATATATCGTACTTATCATTGCAGCCTTTTTGTCGCTGTTCCCGTTCTACTTCATGTTCGTGTCGGGAACGAATACTAATAACCAGATTTTGTCGGTGCCGCCGAAGCTTTCGATCGGCAGCGAGCTTGTGGCGAATTTTGAGATTCTTGTAGATAAGGTAGACCTGCTGACAAGTATCTGGAACACGCTGTTTGTATCCGTTGCGTATACGGTCCTGGCGCTTTTGATATTCTCGGCGGCAGGCTATGCGCTGGCAAAATTTGATTTCAAGGGAAAAGGCATCATCTTTACATTTGTTATGGGTTCCATGATGATTCCGTCGCTGGTTATGTATGTGCCGTTATTCGAGATGATGATCGAGATCGATATGACGGACAGCCATTGGGCGGTGATTCTGCCGATGCTTGCCAACGCTTTCGGAATCTTTCTGATGCGCCAGAATATGCTGAACTTCCCGACGGCTCTTTTAGAGGCGGGAAGAATCGACGGAGTCGGCGAGATCAGCCTGTTTTTCAGGATCGTACTGCCGAACATCAAGCCGGCGCTCGGCGCACTGGTCATCTATATGTTTACCAGTATGTGGAATAACTTTATGTGGCCGTTGATCATCCTTGGAAGCGAGGAGAAATATACGCTTCCGATTTCCCTGGCGATGCTGGACGGAAATCCGACGAATAAAAACTATGCTGTGATCTTACTTGCTACAGCCGTAGCGACCCTGCCGATCCTGGTTATCTTCCTGGTATTCCAGAAGCAATTCGTAGCAGGCGTTATGGGCGGAGCAGTGAAAGAGTAAATTGCCGCCGAATGAAGATAAGAAGGCGGTACACTATGAAGGAGGAAAAAATAATGAATAAAATATCAAATGAAGAATTAAATATATTAATTGATAAAGCAAATAATGGAGATAAAAAAGCACTTGAAACAGTTATATTAAGTATTCAAGATTTAGTATTTAATTTATCTTTTAGAATGCTAGGAACAAAATCAGATGCAGAAGATGCATCACAAGATATTATTTTAAAAATTGTTACTCATCTTTCTACATTTAAAAAACAAAGTGCTTTTTCAACTTGGGTATTTAGTATAGCATCAAATCATTTAAAAAATTATAAAAAACATATGTTTGCTAAAGCACAATTAAGTTTTGATTTTTATGGTAATGATATAAAAAATGCAAATATTGAAAATTTACCAGATATGACAAACAATGTAGATAAGGCTATTTTAGCAGAAGAATTAAAATTCTCTTGTACAAATGTTATGCTTCAATGTTTAGATTCAGATTCTAGATGTATTTTTATTTTAGGAACAATGTTTAAAATTAATAGTCAAATTGCTTCAGAAATTTTAGGAATAAGTTCAGATAGTTATAGACAAAAATTATCAAGAGCTAGAAAGAAAATGGCTCAATTTTTAAGTGAATATTGTGGAGAATATGGTAATGGGAAATGTATGTGCAAAGACAGAATAAATTATGCAATCATGAGTCATAGATTAAATCCCCATCAATTAGATTATACAACATCATCTGAAATATCACTTGAAAAAATTCTAGATGTAACAAATGCAATGGAAAATATTGATCATTATTCTGAAGAATTTTCATTTTGTAAAACTTATAAATCACCTGAAATTATTAAAAAGTTTATTAAAGATTTATTAAATTCAATGGATATTGATATAATTAAAAATTCATAATAGAAAGGTCTATTAAAGTGGGAAGAATAGTAAAACAAAAAGATTTAATAAATACAAGATTAGCTAATCAATATGGTGGTTGGATATATTGTACAAATTGTAATAAAAATATTGGATATTTATGTTATGTAACTTATGATAAACTAGAATTTCATTATGAATGTGATTGTGGTAGTAAAGGAAGTCTTTTGATAAATTTTGATGATAGTCTTAGTAATGAAATAAAATCAGAAAAAGATTTAATAACAATAAAAAATAGATTATGTTGTTCTAGTGATGAATCTCCTCTTATAACTATATTAGATCAAAAATTAAAAAGTTATGAGTTAGAGATTGTTTGTAAATCTTGTGGAAAATTATATAAAAAAGAAGGTAGAAGAAAATGAAATTTTTATTAACATTATTTATAGGAATTATTGTAGGAATAATAGATATTTTACCAATGATAAAGATGAAAGTAGATAAGTATTCTATTTTATCAGCATTTGTTTATTATTTAATAGTTCCATTTATTATATTTGATACAAATTGCCTAAAAAATTTATGGTGGTTACGTGGAGGAATTATTGCTATAATGATGGCTATTCCAATTATTATTTTAGTAGCAAAAAAAGATAAGAAAAGTCCTATTGCTATGACTATTATGTCTATTGTTTTAGGAACAGTCATTGGTATTGTAGGACATTTTTTTAATTTAATGTAAAGAATAAATCATAAAATTTAAAAGAACAAATAAGAAAAAATCCTTGTTTGTCCTTTTTTATTATATAAAATATCATATATTATAGATATATAAAAAAAGATAATGTTATTCATTATCTTTCAATTATTGTTCCAAAATGTAAAGCTATATATGCTAATTCATGTTCATTAAATTTTTCATTGTAATATTTTTTAACAACTTCATTTAATATTTCAGCACAATGAAATTCAACTTGATGTTGTGCTTGTATATAATCTTTTAAAGGATTATCAGTAAGTTGTTCATTATTTTTTAAACGTTCTAAAGCAGGAAAGAAATGTAAAGTCATGCCTGTGTAGAATTCATTATTTTTCTTTAAATCAATATTTAATTTATCTTTAATCAATATTGTTGTTTCATTAATAATTTCTTCTAAGATATCTTCATCTAAATCATATTCAAAATTAAAATCAATATCTAATA
>OFGE01002106.1_pt1 | contig 15346 bp, 16 predicted proteins | sample 1521681 | NCBI WGS metagenome assembly OFGE01 (sample SAMEA3504093, study PRJEB24116) | mouse gut metagenome | biome: mouse gut; feature: mouse-associated habitat; material: faeces | place: Denmark | collected 2011 | reverse complement strand
AAGCGAGCGCCGGTATATACCGGCGCATTGCTTGCCGCTACCAAGATGATAGGAAAGCCCTGGCAATAAAAGGAGCAATTACATACCAATATTATCGGAAGCTTTGCGCTCTGAGTCCAATTTCAGTTGTTTCCCTTTTCAGCAAAACGGGGGTGATAATCTTATGAATTGGCTCCGTCAGCGGAACCGGCCTTCTCTTTTTTTGCTCATTCATCTGCTCCACAAGAAGGCTGACCGCTTCGTAGGCGATTTTGTCGATCTGCTGTCCGACAGTACTGATTGGGATGACCGCCTCTCTGGAGATGGGGGAATTATCGAAGCCAACCAGAAGAAAGTCATCTGGCATACGGCCGTATTTCCGAACCAACAGGTTCAAAAAAATATTTGCCTGGGTATCATTAGAAATGAAGATTCCCTTTTTACGCTGACCATAGGCGGCTGTCAAATTTTCCAATATATCCGCCATAGAACGCTGAAAGGATTCATGGGTGTCCTCCATCTCCTTGAACAACAGCTCATACTTTTGCCCCTGCTTCTTGCAGTAATCCACGAAACCGTGGATACGTCCATAAGCGGGCACATCTTTGGCGTCAGGAGCAGTGAGGTAATTGATATGAAACAGAATCTCACAGCCATGGGAGGCAAGCAGTTCCGCTGCCAGCCGGCCACCCTGGTAGTTGTCGGTATTGACGCTGCACACATGCCGGTCCTCGCGCTCAATGGTGACAAGGGGGATGGAGAGCTCCGCCAGTTCTCGGGAAGGGATCGTATGGGTCAGTACGATCAGTCCCTCAATTTTATAGGCCATAAGCTCCTGAATATAGCGGCGCTCGGCTTCCTCCTGACCGTTGCTGATGAATACCAGAAACTTATAGCCAAATTCCTCATATGTGGCCAATATCTGATTCAGCATTTCGGAGTAGAAGTGGAAAAACAGGTTCGGGACAATGACCCCCACAAATTCTGTCCTTCCGCTGGCCAGAATTCGGGCAACCTTGTTTTCCTTATAGTTCAAATCAGCCAGCGCCTGAGCGATGATCTGCTGATTCTCCACCGTCAGGGAATCGGGATCGTTAAAATACCGGGAAATTGTGGTTTTAGAAAAATTCGTGTGCTTTGCGATATCGCCAAAGGTCACGCTCTTTTCCCGCTTCATGGTCTGTCTCCTCCTGCTATTTGAATCATTGATTGCCCTATTATTATAACAGGTTGTGCAGCGGCCGGCTACTACAGAATTGGTTAAGTAACCGGTTTTGTATGAATGCACAATTTGTAATGTATGGAATTGGCGATACAGACAAAGTTATTTTTGGGGATTGACAGCAGTTTTTCACGGTGATATATTTTTTATAAAATAACCGGTAACTTAACCGGTTATACGGCAAAAGGCACGAATTGTGCAAACAAAAAAGGAGGAGTTGTCCATGGGAAGATCAACGGTGATGCATGGAAAAAGAAGGGGGTGGAAGCCATGAGCAAAAAAGCGCTGCGGAAACGACTCGCTTTGGGGCTTGCGCCAATATTGCTGGTGGCCTCGCTGACGGGGTGCCGCTTCGGGTTTGCCAGCGACCCGGACGACCCCAACGCAGACAAGCAGGAGGTGGTCATTGACACGTCAACGGATACCTTCGAGTATGACGCCTCCCTCAAGGGGACCAGCATTACGCTTCTGAACACCAAGGCGGAGATCCAGGTGGCTCTGGAAAAAGTCTCCAAACAGTTTGAGGAAAAGTCTGGCGTCCATGTGGAGGTTATGCCGGTAACGGACGGCGATTCTCCCTACACAAAGATGATCAGCCTCTATAACTCCGGAAACCCGCCCACGCTGGCAATTCTGGACACCACAGATGTGCTGGCGCTGGCAAAGGAAAAAGCGGTGGACCTGACCGGCGAGGCCTGGACGAAGGAGGCCCAGGGCTACCTGACCGAGCTGGACGGAGCGGTGTACAGCTTCCCTCTGTGTGTGGAGGGGCGCGGGGTCATCTACAATCAGGCGGTGATCGAGGCCGCGCTGGGAGAAAAATTTGACCCGGAGTCCATTACCACCCTGAATGAATTTATCACGCTGCTGGATAAATTGGCGGCAAACGGAATTGAGCGGCCAGTGTCCATGGCGAAAGAGGACTGGTCCCTGGGGGCCCATCAGCTGCAATACCTGTATGAGACCTACGACGGCACTTCCGAGGGCGCGCAGGAGGCCATTGAGGCCATCAAGGCCGGTAAGCTCGACCTGCACAGCTACAACAGAATGTCGGACTTCCTCAACATGTTCGACACGCTCAAAAAGTACAATGTGGCCGTAAAGGACCCCCTGGGCGCGGATTACGACGAGATGGCCATCGACCTTGTGGACGGAAAGACCGCTTTCTGGTTCAACGGGAACTGGGCCTGGCCCAACCTGGCCGAGGCAGGCGCCGAGGAGAGCGACGTATATGGCTTCCTGCCCTATTTTATGAACAATGATCCGGGCGATTTTGTAAACCAAAAGGTTCAGGCTTCCCCATCCAAACAGATCATGCTGGACGGACAGATCGCCACCGCGCAGCAGCAGGCCGCGGGGAAGGCATTTCTCAACTGGCTGGTTTACAGCGAGATCGGGCAGCAGATGCTGGTGAAGACCTGTAATCTCATCCCGCCCTTTACCAACAATCCCTATGAGCCCGCGGACCCCCTGAGCCGGGATATTTACCAGAAGGTGCATGACGGCAAAGCCTTTAACGCATCGGCCATCGTGCCCAACGACCACTGGTCCGCCCTGGGCGCCGCCATGCAGAAGTACCTGGTGGACCGCAGCGACCGGGAGGAACTGATGGCGTCCATCCAGAGCTACTGGGACGAACAGAAATAAGGAGGGGGGATTTTCAATGAAAAGCAAAAATAACGGAAAAGACTTCGGCATTTTCGCGCTGCCCGGAATCTTTTTCTTCCTCGCGGTGGTGATGGTGCCGTTTGTCTACGGCGCTTACCTGACGCTGACCGACTGGAACGGCGTGTCAAATGTGAAAAACTTTGTGGCGTTCAAAAACTTCGGCGGGGTTGTGAAGGACGCGCAGTTCTGGACCTCCCTGCTGCTCACCTTCCGGTATGTCATTCTGGTAGTGGTGATCGTCAACATCCTGGCTTTCGCCATTGCCTACCTGCTGACCCGGGGGATGAAGGGCCAAAACTTCTTCCGGGCGGGCTTCTTCACACCCAATCTGATCGGCGGCATTGTGCTGGGCTATATCTGGCAGTTTGTCTTTTCCCGGGTGTTTGTCAGCATCGGCGAGAGTACGGGATGGAGCCTGTTCGAGGTGTCCTGGCTGTCCGACCCCACAAACGCCTTTATCGCCCTGGTTGTGGTGTCGGTGTGGCAACTCTCCGGCTACATGATCCTGATTTACGTCGCGGGCTTTATGGGGCTGAACGCGGACGTGATGGAGGCCGCCAGTATTGACGGGGCCTCCGGGTTTACCAAGCTGAAAAATATTATCATACCGCTCATGATGCCCTCCTTTACCATCTGCCTGTTCCTCACCCTGTCCCGGGCATTCATGGTGTATGACGTGAACTTGTCCCTGACCGCAGGCGCACCCTACGGAACCACGGAGATGGCGGCCATGCACGTCTATGAAAAGGCGTTCACCTCCCGGCAGTTTGGCGTCGGGCAGGCGGAGGCGCTGATTCTGTTCGTGATTGTGGCCATCTGTGGGGAGACACGCAAAACGTAATTGAAGAATCTTGAAAGACACGGTTTTATCTGCAATTAAACGATGTTTAAATGGGAATAACTGAAAGCAAATCGAATAAGTATGCACAGCGGCCACCTCCTTCATTTATGGAGATGGGCCGCTGCTGTGCTTTATTCAAGGTCTGCACTGGCTATTCGGGTACGGGCCTGATTGAGCACGTCCCTCAACTGTGCGGCCAAATCCGGGTACTGTCGAACCTGGGCCAGCAAGTCCGCCTCCATCTGGTCAAAGGCAAGTTGCGCTTTTCGTTTGGTGGCGTAGTCCGTCCTTTTGCGGTCAGCCTCAGCCTTGGCCAACTGGACGAACAGCCGCCCCGCCTTTTCAATAGGCATATTGTTGAATTCTTCCTCAGCGGATGAAATCTTCTGCAACAGCCCGCTTTTAAGAATGGCGCTGGTAGCCTCGGTGGTGTCCAGGTCGGGGTTTCTGCCGATAACATCAATGATGTACTTTGTCTTTTCCAGGTCATCGGCGACACGCTGTGCCGATTCAAACACCTTGAAGGCGTAGCGGGATAGGGATGACTGGCTGACTTTGTAGCCTTGTTCTGCAAGCCATGCAACGATATCCGCATAGCTCATATTGTAATTCACCAACCGCTCGTTGACACCATCCAAGACAGCTCTGGGGAGCTGGTATATCTTTGCGTCCGAGCGCGGTTTCCTAGCCTTCCCCATCACAGATCAATCCCCGATTTCGGGTCGCCGCCGCCCTCAATGAAGTGGACACCCTTCGTGGTCAGCCGCGCCACGCCGTCTTGCCTATAGGCGGTGTCCGGGGTAATTTTCTTGTTGGTGAACTCAATGAAGCCCATATCATAGAGGTACTTCAACGGCTCCCAAATATCCGGATCGGACACCAGCCCATCCTGGACGAGGCTGTTAGAGATGCGGTGGACGGCCAAAGCGTTGTGATAGCCCTTTACCAGCATACGGAGGATATACCCCCGGACGGCGGCATTATGTCCGCCGATTTTCTCAAAATCCATAGTCAAGCCCTCCCTTAGATATTCCCATACTTTGCGACATCCTCAGCAGACAGCCCCATCAACTCATGCGCCCTGGAACGATGGTGCGGCATCTGGGGAAGCCTCTCGGCACAAACCTCACCCATGGGCACAACCTGGGGAGCAGTCTTAAGCCAAAGCGTGAAGCTATCCAGATCATTTATAGCGGATTGGAACGCCCAATCACGCTGGAAGGGCAGCACCTTCCCTTCTTTCAGCGCTTCTAGTACCACGCCGTCCGCTTTCATCCGGGCAACCTCGAATTGGCAAGCCTCTGCTTTGAGTTTCAGGGCTTCCCGCCCTTCCAGCAGTGCGGCGATGGCCTGATAGATATCTTCCATGGTGGCAGACGGATCAAGCTGTAACAGCTCCGCCAGTGCCTCCATACCCCTGCCGCTGCTGTCCGCCTCACTCTGATCCGCGCCGCTCTCACCCTCGCTGGGTTTCTCGCTACAGGCAACGGGTGTCATGGCGTCAATGGCGGGGGTGTTGGTGAGGGCGGCGGAGTGGAGCGCAACCACCCGCCGCTCCTTCCCCTGGGTCAGGACAACCGGGGACAGGTAGCGGTACTCCTTATTTTTCAAATATTCTACTGCCCGCTCCGTCCAGTCCACAGCGCCATAGATACCATCGCTTCTCAGTATGATATCCTTGATCCAGCCCGCTGCTGGGGCCTGCATATCCTTCAAGGTCTGGTGCTCATAGTCAATGGGAATTTGGAGTTGCCGCTCCGTAAACTTACAGCGGATAGCCTGGAAGGATTCGTTGTCCACCAAGAAATCCCCTTTTGTGCTGTGAACCAGCCCCAAGGGGAGAAGTTTTACCATCTTGTAGGGCGTTTGGGCGCTGTAGCTGCTTTCCTCAAAAGGAAGGGAATTGCTCAGGATAATGTAATTGATATCCATAGCGCCCTCCTTATGCCTTAGCGGGCATATCCGCCTCACCGGTGGAACCAAAGGCCAACTGCCACAGGCCATACCCGGCGTTACAGCGGGCGTCCACGCCGTAGATAAATTCCTTCTTCATAAAAACATTGTCATCGGAGGGGCTGTCTTTCGCGACAAGCTGGGCCTTGCGGCGGTTCTGGAAGATGAAGGGCTTGACCGGGCGCTTGGTACACAACAGGAACCACTGCTCCGGGTTGGGGGCCAGCTCCGGCACCACCAGCAGCTCGGCGGTGTCCTTGTAGATGTTGACTTCCTGGTGGATCTCACTTGCCATGAGGATGGTACGGGCAATGGCCTCTTTCTGAGGGGCTACCACCAGCAAGTCGGGCACGATGTTCATAACCTCGCCCTGGTCGTTTACCAGACACATCATCTGAGTGCGGGCCGCGCCGTAGCTGTCGGGCGTAAGCTTATACGTCCCCTTGTTACTCTGAGGCTTAACCTTCCTTCCCTCAATAGCTGGGGTGTGGTTGTCGCTGATGAAGGGCTTGCCATCGAAGCACAGCTCAGTAAAGGAGCGGGGAAACAGGCCGAACACCAGCTTGTCCGGGTGTTTCCGGGCGCTGTAGGCCAAATCCTGGAACATGGGCTTGTAGACGCCGATGCAGTCATCCTCCAGATCGTTCCGGGGGACGGACACGGTGGCCTCAAAGTCCTTGTTGCGGATGGTGTAGCCGTAGGCGGTCAGGCTCTTGATCTCCCTGTCTCCAATCCACTCCCGCATGGAGGGGACGGCCCCCAGCCATGCGTAGCTCTCATCCCGCGTCTCACTGGGAACCTCCATAGCTACGCGAGGGTACTGCGCCTCCATTTCCTGGAACGCCTTGTTGAATACAGTGTTGAAGCTCTGAAACGCTTCCCGGATTGTGCCGCTGTTGATAATCATTTTCATGTACCTCCTATTTGCTTTATGTGCGTTTTTTTGCGCTGCGCTTTACAATCTGATACACCCACCGCTGGCTAACGCCATATTTCCGAGCAAGTTCTTTTGTGTTGCACCCGTTAAATTCCTCTTGGATTTTCTGATTCCGCAATGGGCGCAATATGCTTTCTTGGCGTGGTACGTAGAAATCCCCGCCGCCTACCAACCGCGAAAGCTTTAGAAAATTGTGCATACCAATTTCTGTAGCGATTTCTCTATGCAGTTCGTCTGATAGCATTGCGGGAACCAGTTCATCTACCCATTTTTCAAGCACACTATGCACCACCTTCCTTGTAGCAGACTGCTATTGTACAGTAGCATTACTTTCTGGAACTCTCTACACGAACAATTCTTAGAATTGCTTCTAAGCAAAATTTAAATTTGGCAATGACGCCTGTTGTTTGCCACTCGTTCAAATTGCCGTTTAAAGGGCGTATAAGCGGTCTTTGCTCGCAGATAGCAAACAATACACCCAAACGCTTAAACCCCCGTTATCACGCGAGATAACGGGGGTAGAAACAAGGTTATTCTTTAAGTTCCTGATACACCTTCAAAATCTGTTCCGGCAACCTGGAATCGGAGATATACCGCTCCACATCGGCCCCGGTTTTGAGGCCGATATAGAAGCCCAGCAGGGACGAAGCGGAGACAATGCCCGTGATGGCGTCATCGACTTCAACTTCCAACCGCCTGTCATTGGGGGCCATGCTGCCGATCAGCGCGAAAGCGTCGGCTTTCACGCGCTGTATGTAGCCGTCCCTCTCACTCAGCTCGCCGAACTCCTCATGGAATTGCTCACGTAAAGCGTCCAAAACTTTTTTGCTCAACATTTTGTAGTTCCTCCTTATTTCATGCCTTCCAGCATCAGCCGCATAGCAACTTTGAATCCGCAGACAAAGCGCCGCCGCTCCGCTAAAACCAGTTCATCAGAGACCATTTCCTGGTAAGCCTCGAACCATTTCTTTTGCTTGGGATTGAGACTATCCATTAAGGCATCGACACTATCACGGTATTTTTCAGCAATGTCTATGTCCTCCTGACAGTGAACCGAGGTATACTGCCAAAGGACTTCCCCCAGCTCCGCGATGGTCTCATTGTTCACTCTGCTGATATCCAGGTTGTCAAAGTTAAACTCTGCCACAAAAAACACTCCTTTCAAACAATGGGCCTGTCCTATCTTGAAAAACTGAGAAACAGATGGTATACTGTAGGGGACTTCTGACAGGAAGTTGCCCCAGCGCCTGGGCGGCTGTTATTTGCGGTAGCAGCCGTCCTTTTCTCATTTATCCTGTCCGCTATTGTGTGGGCATTCATGTGCAAACCTCCCCTAACAGCTGCCGGTGGGTATCACGAAGGTGCTTCACCGTAAGGGTGCCCCCCTGAGCGGCGGCAAATTCCGCTGCCACGTTATACAGCTTTTTGGCGGTGCGTAGGCTCTCGCCGTGGGCCAGTTTCAGCAGGTAGCCGATACAGCTTTCACTCAGACCGGGGAATATGGCTTCCATTTCCTCGATTTTGTAATCGTTATATATCTTTTTGCGGATGACGATCCGGGTACGGAGTTGGTCAAACTCATAGCTCCGGCGTCCGGCTTTCATCTGACGGTAAATCTTATCGTTGCCGGATAGGACGATACCCACCCCGGCCAGATCATTGAGATTGCGTACAGCCTGGAGTGCGTCCAGCGACAGGTGGTCAGCCTCGTCAATGATAATCAGGCGGTTTGTCCCAGCCAGCTGCTCCACCAGCGTATTCATGAGCGCCGCTTTCCGGCCCGGAACCTGACGCCCCACCTGCTGACAAATCAGGCCCAGTACGGCGGTAGCCGATGTGGTACAGGCATTGGCCGTGATGAAGATAACCCCGGTATTCGTTTCGGCGTAGTAGCGAAGGGCGGTTGTTTTCCCCGCTCCCGCGTCACCGCTCACTAAGGTAATATCGTTGTGCTGGTGGGCATAGAGACAGGTAAAAAGAACCTCCCGCGTGTTGTAGAGTTCCGGGTAAAAAGGCGTCTTTGAAACAGTGTTTAAACGCTCTTCACCGATGGTTAGATACTGGTTGATGGATTTGGCAACTTCCTCATTGTCCCCCGCATAGCAGCCATTCAGGAACTGCGAGATAACGGATGTGGAAAGCCCCGTTTCGCGGGATATCTGCCGCTGAGATTTGCCGCTGCGCTCCATAAAATCGGCAAGGGCGGCTCTGGTTTCAGAAAGCATTTCATTCCCTCCTTTATGCTTGCTTTTGGTAGAAATCTAACAGTGTGGCGCTTACACTATCCTCCTCTCGAATGCGCCGGGCGGTTTCGGCGCGGTCTGTGGCTTTGAGGGTAGCAGCGTTCCGAGCTGCCTGGGGTGTTATATGCTCTACGATATCCGGCTCTCCAGATTCGCTGAACACCTTCTCCATGAGTTGATTTCTGGCAATGATTTCATGGATGTCTACATCACGGGTGGGCTTGTACCTCTGAACCATAGCCCGCGCTTTCTTCTTTTCTTTTGCAGCCCGGATGTAATCTTCCTCACTGGTATGGCGGAACGGGGTGCGGATTTTAGCCTCTGCCATACAGATAGCGCGATTTTCCATATCAAAAACAGCTATTTTATCAATGTTATCCGGGTCATAGACCACAATGACACGTTCGCCCTGATGGTAAAGGAGTGCATCGTTGTAATAGTTGTTGTTCTTAATGGAAATCCCGTTTTTGTGGACGACACGCTCCTCCGAGTTGCCACAGAGAAGGCGTAGGGCATTCAGATCACTGACAACCCGCTTTACTGCCAGATTTTCAGCGTATACTTGGTCTGGGCACTTTCCGTCCATATCTACACCACCGTTAGCCGTCTGGTTGTACTCCGCTATGTAGGCAGACAGCAACTTGATAAACTCATCCAGCGTGGGGGCCTGTGCCACAATCTCTTTATTGGATATCTGCATACACTCGGGCCTGATTTTGGCGTTACAGCCCGTATAAGTGTCGAACCGACGGCTGAAACGGTTGGTAAGTGTACCAAAAAATCGCTCCACAGTTTTAGCCTGACCATGGTAGGGCGTTGCGTATATTTGACCTATACCAAGTTGGTTTACCAAAGACATAGGATAGTCCTTGCTGAAGCTTTTGGACCTATAATCCTTGCCGTTGTCAAAATAAACCTCGTTAGGTACTCCGTTCTGCTCTACGCCAAGGCGGAAGCACTTCTTTACGGCTGTTGCGTTAGGGTCGGCATCCCGGACCAGGAACGATACTACACGGTTGGACCTGGCATCAAAGAACACCGTCAGCCATGGCCGGATTGCCCTGGCTCCGTCTGCACTCTTGACGAACACATCCACAAGATGATGGTCTGAGAACCAGATATCATTTGATGCAATGTCGAGCTTGCTACGCTCCATGGAGGGAAGGGCGTCATTGAATGCTTTCGGACCGTCCCGGTAGTACAGAACCGCATAATAGGGAATGGTTTTGACCTTGCGCTCAAATGCCTTGCAAGAGGGGATATCCGGGTATTCCATCCTGGTAACATCATAGCAGAGCTTGACGCCGCGCTTCTGTTGAGTCATATAGAGCGAATAGAACAGCTCCCACGCTTCCTCGGGAATGGTATCCTTTCCCCGGTTGTGTCCGCCGCGCTGGTCGATCAGTGCCGCAACATCTCTTTCTTGATACTTTCTCTGCCAGCGGAACAGTTTGCTTTTGGTGATAGCGTCCTCGGCCGGATTATGGGAATTGAACCAAGATACAAAATCATCCGGGGATAGTCCCTTTTGCTGGTACTGCTCCACAACCCACGCCTTGGCGTTGGCCTCATCTCGCTGCTTTCCTGTAAATTGCAGAATATCCACAGGAGGAGGTACTTCCCCGCGATATCGGGCCTGTGCATACTCTGGAAGTGATTCTAAGGCGATGCGCAGTTGCTTGCCGCCTCGCCCCTTGCCGTTGACATAGCGGTACTGATATTTATTTTGTTGAACAGCTTTTTTGACGGCGCTATCTGTAACTCTGCATAGAGTAGCCACGTCTGGTACTGTTAACCATGTCAAAGGGCATCACCTCCTGTCGAACTAAACTTATACTATGTAAACAGGAAAATTTTCATTGGCCAAATCCGAATCCCTAGGATTCCTTGCCAAATAAGGCCGCAACCAAATCAAAAGGGTCAAGGCCCAACGGTTTGGCGATCTGTTTGAGTGCTGCCAACGTTGGGATAGCACGGCCATTCATGATAGCACACAGATATGTTTTTGATATCCGGGCCTCCTGTGCCAACCACTTTTGCTGTTGGTTTATTTCTTTTAGGCGCTTGCCTATCATGGTCCCCAATGGCGGCTTGTTGGTAAGGTTTGTTGTTCTCGACATAACTTCACCCCCTTGAAATCCTTAGCGGTTTCCGATATAATTAGTTGTCTGCTTCTATTATAATAGCGGATACCGATATTGTCAACAAGAATTTATGGGATTCCGATAAGGAGGAGTATCATGCCAACGGTAAATGAGCGATTTAGGGATATCCGGAAAGAATTGGGCTTTAATCAGCAACAATTTGCTTATGAGTTAGGTATTTCCCAAACCCACATCTCAGGTATCGAAAACGGAAGGGATAATCCTTCAAAGAGTTTACTCAAATTCCTATGTGCGAAATTCTCAGTTAGTGAGGAATGGATGCTAGAGGGTACTGGAACTCCATTGCCTGAATGGGATATAACAACAGATAAGGGGGCCATAGCAAAGTATAATGCTTTAAGAGTTTCTTTTGAAAAAATGCTCCTTGCTGCCACTGGAGATGATCTTGCCTGCATGGTACAAGCATTTTGTTACCTTGTCGGCGCTTTGGGTGCTCAAAAGCTAGACTTGCAGGAGACCATAAAATACAGAAAGGCTCTCTGCTCCACTGTAGATGAGTTAGAAAAGCTTAGCACGATGGTATCATCTACTGTGTTGCCCTCAAAGACTGATGCAATGGGATGGGTAGACTTCAAGAATTCCTGCTCAGCTGCAACAAACCGCATCAATCAATCGGTCAAAGATGCAATCAATGTTTATCTCGAAAAGTACGGAGAAGAAATGAAGTTATAACTTGAATATTAATTCATTGAATGTGAATTTTTATCCAGTTGCGTTTTGTGTGTCCTTTTTCCCTTAGTCAATTCCCTTTATCAACGCGCATAAAACCCCGCAAGCCCTGTGATATCAGGCACTTGCGGGGTTTTCGTGTTTTAGGGGAAATTCCCTTAGTCGTGTGTTCAGTTGCGTTTTGCGTGTCCTTTTTCCCTTAGTCAAAACAGGCATTTCTCCTACAGCTACAACGGTTTCAGGCGTTTTTGCGACTAAGGGAAAAATAGCGCTTTGCGCGGGCGGCTACACCATCCTCAGCGGAATCCAGGTATATATGACGAAAAAACGGGAGGTGGAAGCATAATGAACCAGACGTCAATCGGAGGAACCAAAAAGAAGGTCGCGGACGCGCTGGCCATGACCGGACTGATCATCATTTTCATCGCGTATATGTTTCCGTTTATCATGGTGGTCATCAATTCCCTTAAGCAGAAGCGGGATATTATCAAGAGCCCGTTTTCTTGGCTGTTTACCATAAAGGGGCTGTCCTTTGACAACTTTGTGAAGGCGTTTAACCAGATGAATTTCCTAAACGCCTTCAAGAACTCCCTGATTGTCACCGCGTCTGCCACCATACTGGTGACCCTCCTGGCGGCGATGCTGGCCTATTACATCGTGCGCCATAAAAATTGGGTCTCCAAGCTCATGCTAGCCCTTATGGTGGCGTCCATGATCATCCCCTTCCAAGCTATTATGATCCCCCTGGTCAGCATCTACGGCGGGATGCTGAACGTGCTGAACCACAGAATCACCCTGATTTTCCTGCACACCGGGTTCTCCATGGCCATGTCCGTGTTCATGTTCCACGGATTCATCAACGGAAATATCCCCATCGCCCTGGAGGAGGCCGCATACATTGACGGCTGCACCCATGTCCAGACCTTTTTCAAGATCGTGTTCCCGCTGCTGCGGCCCATCATCTCCACTATGGTCATCCTGAACTCCCTAGCGTTCTGGAATGACTTCCTGCTCCCCTCCCTTGTGCTGACGGACAAGGAGCTGCTGACCCTGCCCCTGTCCACTTACAGCTTCTATGGGACCTATTCCGCCGATTACGGCACCATCATGGCCGGGCTGTTGCTGTGCGTGGCGCCCATCCTGATCCTCTACGTCGTGCTTCAAAAGCAGATCATCGGCGGCGTGGTGGCCGGCGCGGTCAAGTAACAACAGTTTCTTGAAACAATTCCCCTCGTTTTCCATCCGAGGGTGGAAAACGAGGGGAATGGAGGAGTGTCACAGTGAAGGACAAAAATCTGCTGTTTACAAGGGCATATGAACAGGCGGTCGCGCAGGACGCTGCGAGCGAGATCAAGCCGGTGTTCCATCTGGCTCCCTATATCGGCTGGCTGAACGACCCCAACGGCTTTTCCTTTTACCAGGGCCAGTATCACCTGTTTTACCAGTACAATCCCTACTCCACAGAGTGGGACTCCATGCACTGGGGCCACGCCGTAAGCCGGGACCTGCTGCGCTGGACCCATCTCCCCGCCGCGCTGGCCCCCGACGAATTCTATGACGCTTTCGGCTGCTTTTCCGGCAGCGCCATCGAACTTCCCGATGGGAAACACCTGCTGCTCTATACCGGGGTGCGGGAGGAGGGCGGCGGCAAGACCGTCCAGACCCAGTGCGTGGCGGTTGGAGACGGATTGGACTATCCGAAATACGCCGGCAATCCTGTGATCGATGAGGCCGCCCTGCCCGCCGGGTTGAGCCGGAATGATTTCCGGGACCCCAAAGTCTGGAGGGAGGCGGACAACTCTCTGCGCTGCGTGATAAGCACCTGTAACATGGACGGCCTGGGGCGTGTCCTCCTGTTCAGCAGCCCGGACGGGCTTTCCTGGAGGTTTGAAAGCGTTCTGATGGAGAATGACGGCCGGTTGGGGCGGATGTGGGAGTGTCCTGACTTCTTTTCTCTGAACGGAAAACACGTCCTGCTGGTCAGTCCCATGGACATGCTGCCAGAGGGCTTTGAGTACCACAACGGAAACGGAACGGTGTGCATGATCGGGCGCTATGATGAGGGGGCGAAACGCTTTATCCCGGAGGCGGATCAGGCTATCGACTACGGTATCGACTTCTACGCGCCCCAGACTATCCTGACGCCGGACGGCAGGCGGGTGATGATCGGCTGGATGCAAAACCCGGATACCTGCACGCTCAACAGGATTTCAGAGCGCAAATGGTTTGGGCAGATGAGTCTGCCCAGGGAGGTGTCCGTCCGAAACGGGCGGCTGTACCAACGGCCCGTCCGTGAACTGGAGCAGTACCGGAGCAACCCGGTTTTCTACAAAAGCATCACCGTTCTGGGAAATCTCAGGCTGTCCGGCATAGAGGGACGCACCGTGGATATGGAAATGACCATCCGTCCCGATTATAACTGCGGCTTGTATCAGAAGTTCACGGTCTGCTTTGCCCAGGGCAAGCAGTACAAGACCTCCCTGAGCTTCCGGCCCCATGAATCCACACTGAAGATTGACCGAAAATTCTCCGGCTCCCGCAGGGCCTACATCCATCAGCGCCGCTGTCTTGTCCACCATGAGAAAGGTATGCTGAGGCTTCGGATTATCCTGGACCGATTCAGCGCGGAGATATTTGTAAATGACGGAGAACAGGTCATGTCGGCTGCCATTTCCACCGACATTGCCGCCAAGGGTATTTCCTTTTTTTCGGATGGTCAGGTTCTAATGGACATAACAAAATATGACTTGTTTGCGTAGAAGTGAACAGATGAAAAATTTTATCCAGAAATAAGATTGATAATTTACTGTAAATATGTAGGCCGCCGTTTATGGACATTTCCATAACGGCGGTTCTTTTAATGAAAAATCCAATTCGTTTTGCCAATTTTTTGTGAGTGTGGCTAATAAATAATGAAATGATATATTTCCCCTTGACAAAAGCTCTCTGAAGATAATGTGCAAATAGCACAATGTCAGCTGAATGCGATACAAGGCGTCGATTATACAACTTTTTCATCAAAGAATGAACTACTGACTGTCCAACATAATTTCTGCTCTGGGGTAGTGCCAAAAATCAAATCTTTTTTGTCTGTTAACAACTACCTAAAAAGAGCAATCCTAACAGTCCAAATTGCTAATGTGGAACAGTTCGGAGTAAAGAAACCTATTACGACAACTGATCCGTTAATTTTTCAGACTTTATCCATTATAAATGAGAAGAGTCTGTCTCTTATAGCCGATATATCAAATTACTTAGGGCTTGCTGAAAAAAGCACATAAGGGAACAAGAACAGAATGGAACGGAAAAAGAGGGCAAGCCAACGCACCAGCCGGAGGCTGGCGTTCATGGCCAGGATGATGAGAGCAGCCTCGGTCTTTGCCGTTTCATCCAGTTTAGAGAATAATCGGTCAAGACCAAAGCGGCGTTTCGCGTTGGCGTTTCGTCCCTCAATGGCGTTGCGCTCACAGGCATCCCTATAGATTTGCCGCTTGATTTTGGTGTCTGACTCAGAGGCTTTCCTGCGACCCAAGGGTGGGCCGGACAGCCGGATGCCAAGCTGGGCACAGAACATCTTATTGCGGCGGGTCTGGTAGATTCTGTCCGCCAGAACTGCGCTGGGATAGCAGCCGAATTTCCGAAAATAATCTTCCACAGCGGCTTCAAGGT
>OFGE01002100.1_pt1 | contig 15386 bp, 19 predicted proteins | sample 1521681 | NCBI WGS metagenome assembly OFGE01 (sample SAMEA3504093, study PRJEB24116) | mouse gut metagenome | biome: mouse gut; feature: mouse-associated habitat; material: faeces | place: Denmark | collected 2011 | reverse complement strand
TCTGTGCGCCCTAAATACTGGTTCAGGTTCTCCAGTTTCCGGTTCAGCGATTTCAATTCTTTCTCGCTGTTTTTGTAGGTGGCAGTCAGTTCTTTTTTCTGTGCGGTCAGCGCCTGATATTCAGATTTCAGCTTGTCGATGTTTAAGGCTTTTAAGGAAATGCCCGCCTGTTCCAGCATACGCCTTGCGCCGCCATATAGGATAATCTGGCTCTCATGCCTGCGGAAATATGCGTCAGGGTTTTTCGATTTCTTATAGGAAATATGGTAGGATTTGTTGGCTTTGTATTGTTCCGCATATTTAATGATTTCCGCAAGGTCTTTGATGCGGTTTTCCAGCTTGCGGACGGTCTGCTTTGCTTCTTTTCCGGTGGCGGAAGCGGCAGAGATTTTTTGCTCCAGTTCTGCGATGGAACCTATCTCATTGTATGCCTGTGCAGCAATCTTTAAATTCTCCACCGCTGCCCACCTTTGCAGTCCCGGACTGTTCTGGAATTTCTCATCAGAGGTGTCAATCAACTTTCGATTCGCATAATCCCTTTTCGGGATAACCGCTTTCCGTTCCCTCTTTAATGCAATCCGTTCTTTGATGCGTTCTTTTGTGTATTCCCTGCCGAGGGATTTCACGCTGCCACGCACAAAACGGTCTTTCCCAAGCGGACGGAAGGAGATATATTTTGGTGCATCTTCCCCGAAACTTTCTCCCTTTATTTCATAGCCTTTTGCCTTCATCAGCAGGAGAAATTCCTCATAGGTGGAGGATGATTTTATGGCGGCATTGATGTCTTTTCTTATCTGCGTTTTCCATGCTGTACCGTTTTTGTCTGACTGCCATTCGTTGTATTTTTTTCCACGTTCCCCTCCGGGGATAATGACGGAAAGGTTATGCTCGCTGCACAGTTCATCGCTTAATTTCCGGATGCGGTAATAGGTCTGCTTGCAGTCATGGTATTTGTCATGTTCAAGGTTGTCCGCCGCACAGAAAATGATGTGGTTATGGACGTGACCTTTATCAATATGTGTGGTGACAACATAAGAATATTTCCCCTCTAAAACCTTGTCCGCAAGTTCCTTCCCGATCTGGTGCGCTTCGTCAAAGCTGACCTCACCGGGAGCGAAAGCCTGTATCAGATGATAGGCTTTATTGGGGCTGTTTTCCCGGCAGTGGTCTAAGGTATATTTGAAGTCAATCGCTGCGGTTTCCGGCGCACAGGCATAAGAGGAAATATAGATGCTTTCATCAGTCTTATCCGGGTTACAGATGTAGGCTACCGCTTTATCAACGGTTGCTGTGATAGCATGGATTTTTGTGTATGCCATACCTGTTTCATCAACTCCTTTACTTCGTCCATATCTTCCTGATAGACGTGGTTTGTGCTGTTAATCCTTTTTGCAATCTGGTTCAGGTTAGAGCTGATCCGCCCCAACTCCGTATTGTATTCCCGCAAAAAACTGTAATCCACGTCATAGACATATCCGTATAAAATCAGCTTCCGGATGAAAGCCGATTTGCTTTTCATGCCGGACAGCTTAAACTTCTCATCAAGGATGTACTGCTCTTTGTCATCTAAGTGAAATTCATTCCGGTTGGTGCGTGTCCTGTTTGCCATTTTTACATCGTCCTTTCTAAATTTGGGCATAAAAAAACTGCTGTAACTTGTCCGGTTTACAACAGTCTGGTTTCGTGTCTGTTCAGTTGTTTTGGATAGAATTATCCATGTGTTATTGTAGCAAATCTGCGGAAGAAGGTCAAGGACTTGCAGAGAAAAAGAGGAAAGAAAAGCAAAGAGGGTTAGGGATACTTCCCTATGGAAATTTCATCATACGGACGGCAGGGAAGTATGGGGAATTTTGCTCATGTGTCCGGACATGAGCAGTGCTTGCTATTCTACCCACGACACTCCCGGAGGGTGTGTCGGCATAACAAGACTTTAAGCAGTCCAAATATATTAAGTATCGGTATTGACCTTTTAGGTAAATAGATGTATAATAGCATTGACCTTTTAGGTAAATGCTGACAATAGGAAGGGGAACAGGCATTGACAAAGCTATTAGAGTTAGATACCCAAAGACGTGATGCTATCCTTAATGCTGCTTTAAAAGAATTTGCAGTACGGGGATATGATGACGCTTCAACAAATGTTATTGCAAAGGAAGCAGGGATTTCAAAAGCTCTTATGTTTCATTATGTGAATAGTAAACAGGAACTTTTTCTTGTGGTATATGACTTTTTTTCAGATTTGATGAAACAGGAATATTTCGAGCTGATGAACTATGAGGAAAGAGATGTTTTTGATAAGTTACATCAATCATATGTTTTGCAGATTGCATTAATACAAAAATATCCTTGGATAACGGAGCTTAATAAACTTTCATGTGTCACCAATTCAGACGAAATCAATAATGAACTTGAAAAAAGAAAAAATCATTTAGAATGTTATACCAAATTGTTTGATGAAATAGATACCACTAAATTTAGAAAAGGGGTGGATATAGAAATGTGCAAGCAAATTATTCTTTGGTCTAATATCGGATTTACAAATCAACTATTGCATGAGATTCGTAGTGATGAAACAAATGTAAATTCTGATGTTCTGCTAAAAAAACTTGACAGGTATTTTGATGAACTAAAGAAAATCTTTTATGGAGTTAGCAATGAGTAGGCGATATAAAAATCTTTTCATAATGCTTAAAAAGTGCATATTAAAGCACAAAAAAATAACAATATGTATTTTTGTGATTATGCTGATTTTTTTTAATTCCGCAAAGAAATGGATTGATAGGAGGAACGCTATGCTTGAAATGTATGAGCCGATTATTGTTGAGTTTCCATTACGGGGAGAATGGCTTTCTCCTAATACACCGGGGACAAAAGTACCCAGTCATGGTACAAATCAATTAGGAACAAGATATGCATACGATTTTATCCAAGTGGACTGGAATCGAATAGGTACTCCTGCTTATCGTGTTGGAGTAATGCAATATCTTTTTTCGGGTGTTAAATTGAGCGATTACTATTGTTGGGGACAAGAAGTATATTCTCCTTGTGACGGTATTGTTGTTGGCGCTGAGGACGGTTATGCTGAAAACGAAAAAACAAATCTACTGGCGGATATGTCTAACGCATATAAAAATGCCCATTATTTTGATCCGGAAAAGGACGATATTCAATCAGTCGCAGGAAACTATGTGATTATTAAATATAGTGAAAATGTATATGCTGCACTTTGTCATCTTCAAACAGGCTCTATTCAGGTTTCAGTAGGTCAAATGATAAAAAAAGGTGAAGTTATTGGCAGAGTAGGTCATTCTGGAAATTCCTTTGCTCCACACTTACATTTTCAGCTTATGGACAGTAGTGATATAAGTGTAGCAAATGGAGTGCCTTGTGCTTTTGAACAGTATGAGATATTTCGGGATAATGAGTGGCAAATAATAGAAAACGGTATTCCTACAGATAAAGATCGAATCAGGTTTTGGTAATCAAATATTAAGATAAATGATAGGGGGCGGTGTAAATCAATGACATAATGCTTATTCAAATGAAAAATGTTGATGAGGGTTTTTTATCTAAGCTTCAGCATTTAATGAATGAATATGGCTATCAATTACCTATGGAAACTGAAAAAGATACGTTGCTTTCCTTTGATGGTCTGAAACTTGTACCAGAGAATTATCAGGTTTTTCGTAATGGGACAGAAATTGTATTAACAGGAAAAGAATTTGAAATACTTATGCTGTTGGTACAGAATAGAGGGCGTGTTTTCAGCAAAGAGCAGATTTATGATGCTGTTTGGAATAATGAATATGTTTTTGATGAACGGAACATGACCGCATACATTAACAAAATTCGACGGAAGATAGAGCCTGATCCGGCACACCCAAGATATATCATCACTGTATGGGGAGTGGGTTACAAATTTAGCGAAAGAACAAAATGAGCAGATATTACAGGGCAAGATGGTAATATCTGCTCATTTTGCGTTACAATATGAAAATAAAAATTTTGAACAGGAGGAAATCAAAGATGGAAAATCAGGTATGGGTAAAAGTATCATTATTTCTAAAAGAATTACGCTGTGAGGACATTAAGAGGAACTCTGTCATTCATTTGGAGAGCTGCCAGAAAGAAAAGAAAGCCCTGAAAATAGTTAGGCAAATATGGGAGAAGGAACAAAAGAACTTATCTGAACTGCAACAGAAAACAATCTGCAATTATATAGAACAGATACAGGCGGTGTCTTTTGAGGAACAGCAGGAAGCATATTGTCAGGGAATTATAGATTGTGTGCAGATATTATCAGGTTTGGGACTATTAGAGTCGGACGGAAAAATTGAGAGAGCAATAGAAAAGTTAAAATGAAAGAAAGGCTCATTCCAGACGGATATGAGCCTTTTAAATGTAACATATCAGTCAAATCTATAATTAGGCAAGAAAAACTATAAAAAAACTATAAAAGAATTAGAAGTGGTTACATTTCAGTATAAGAAAATCTATGTTTTCTATGTATCATTTTTCTTTGTGGGATTATCCCATACCAGAGCTTCTGCGGTTGCAAGAAGAACGGAAAGCTGGTACTGGCTGCATTGACCGAGTAACTGTATGATCTTCTGATAACATGGATCGTTTATGTTTTGATTTGGGTAAACATATGAATCAGCAGATATGTTTAATGTACGCATGATGGTACAAAAAAGCTGAATACTCGGCGTACCCTTGTCATTTTCCAGATTTTTGTAATATTGGGGATGACAGCCGATGCGTTCTGCAATTTCTTCTTGTGTGAATCGCTGCTCAAGGCGAGCTTTTTTCATTATTTGCCCTAAAGTGGGAGTCATGTTTGACACTTTTTCACCTCCTGTGACTTCTTTTAAGTAGTGTATAACGATACCTTCAAAAAGTGAAAAGTGTTAGAGATTAAAATTAAATAGTGTATAACACTACCAAGACATTTGAAATCCTTTGGGATTGTAAAAAAAACGCAATCCGGCAAAGGCTTTTTCAAGTGTCTTTTTGCTTTGTGATTGCGTGGGGAGTGCCATGCAACAACTACATCTAAGAGGGGATACCGGGTATAAACGGTTAAAAAAATCTTAACAGACGAGGCAGTAGAGAACACCCTTGAAGGTAGTGTCAGAGATTACAAAGATGTAGCTATAATTTCATATTATGGGATAAAAGACGTCCGCAGGATTTGTACCTGTCCGGGCGTTTTTTATATATTTGAAAACTTTTTCAAATATTTGCAAAGTTTTCGACGTTTTGCCTATTCCCGATTGGGATATGGGGTGAAAGGGAGAACCATTTCACTCTGTCCCATTTGGATACGGAAGGAGGTGAACTCTTATGGAGCAATCTTCTTCCGAAAGAAAACAGACCGTTAGGCATCAGTTTGACAGCTTCTGCAAAATGGTATTGCATGGTGAAAAGGTCAATTATGAAAAGGAAATGGAGTACCGGAGACGGCATGAAATTTCTTTGTCACAAGTGCCGGAGGAGGAGTTGAGTCGGTTGAATACTGTGGATGAGTACATAGCTGAATCGGAAATGTTTCGTGTCCTTGATTATGACATCGAGGTAAAGGACGAGCTTATCAGCGAAGCGTTGAAGTATCTGCCGGAGAAAAAGCGGAATGTAATTCTTTTGTCTTTTTTCATGGATATGTCTGATACGGAAATCGCAAAACACATGAATCTGGTCAGGAGTACCATTCATCATCATCGTGTCAGCTCACTACAGGCATTAAAAAAGATTATGGAAGGAATCAGAAATGGAGAAATCAAGTAAGTGTTCAAAATTGCTGCCCTACCATATTATAGCGGCAGCGGCTTCCGGCGATGTGGAAGCAATCAACAGGGTTCTGAAGCATTATGAGGGTTACATTGCAGCATTGGCTACAAGAAAACTCTATGACGAATGCGGCATACCGCATTACTGTGTTGATGAAACCTTGCGTCGCAGATTGGAAACGAAGCTGATTACAAAGATATTGGCTTTTGAAGTCGCATAACAAAAAGTCGGCGGTGTCCCTTTCCGCTGTCTGACCGGGGTATGCGTACATGAACCTTGACAACTGAATACTGTATTGCATACAGGACGTGAGGATATGCAGAGCCACTAAGCAGATGCGCCATGACGTACCTGCCCTGTCTTATGACGGGGTGAACGTGAGGAAATGTTGAAACAGTACATTGAAGCAAAGGTAAGGAGCGAGTGAGATCGGGCAAAATATGTAGCAGTTACATGGGGCGATGAAGCATATCTGTGATAATGATACTTCCGGGTTGTGGACGAACCACAGCCCGGTCAATGAAATGACGGTGCAAGACCGATGTGGGTGGCGTAATGAGCCGCCACCTGTATTGCAGTTTTTATCTGCTGATAAATGGAGGAAGCGTATTTTTATTGGTAGATATATAATTACCGGGGAAGGAGGAAAAGATGGGATGTGAGAAAACATTATTGTCAGTCAATGAATTTTGTGTATATGTTGGCATAGGGAAAACTAAAGCAAGAGAAATGCTTGCTAATCCCTGTTGCAAATATGTGGTTCGCATTGGTCGAAGGGTTTTCGTACATAAAGAATTATTTGATGAAGAACTGAGAAAGAGTGCAAAATTTCAACTGATTATGTGATTTGAAAAATTCCTCTTGAAATTGCGTCATTATTATGCTACACTTAAAACGAAGGAGATGAGAAGATGCCTAAAATAATACCTATCAGGGAATTAAGAGATACAACAACAATGTCTGAGCTATGTCACAGCACAGAAGAACCTATTTTTATAACCAAAAATGGTTATGGTGATATGGTAATTATGAGCCTGGAAACGTTTGAGAAAAACTCAGGCATGAGTGATTTTTATTCGGATGTTAAGTTTCGTAAAGGAAAATACTCTGATTTGCAAAATAAATAACAGGCATCGAAATTCTTTGGAGTTTTAGGGATTGCTGATAATTTGAGCTTTTCGAGATTGTGAATGAACGATTGCGAGAGGATGAGAATTATGGGTAAAGACTTAAAGGGCAAAGAATTAGGTAGAGGGCTGTCCCAAAGACCAGACGGAAGATATATGGGTAGAGCGCAGGTGGAAGGAAAGTCAATTGTATTATATGATTGGAAGATAAAAGAGTTAAAAAAGAATCTTGCAATAGCCATTGATGAAGTCAAACGGAGTAATCTGATGCCGGATATGGATGGTAAAAAGATTACTTTAAGTGAATGGTTTGAAGAATGGTACTCTAAATACAAGGCACCAACTTTGAAAAATGGTGGTTCACCTTCCTACAAACGAAAATTTCTGAATTACTATGGAGTGCGTATTGGTACAAAGCCTTTGGCGGATATTAGACAGCTCCATGTTCAGACTGCGATTGCGGATATGCTGGAAGCAGGGCGCTCAACTAAGTCCGTCAGAGAAGCAACAGGAATTTTGCAGAATTGTATTGAAGCTGCTATCGCAAACGGATTGATGAGATTAAATCCAGTAGTCGGTGTAATAATACCGAAGTGTGAGAGAGTCGAGCGCAGGGTACTTTCTGTAGAGGAACAGGAAATTTTCTTAGAGTACCTTGAACGAACGAAAAGTTGGTATGAAGAAATGTATAAATTTATGCTTCTAACAGGTATGCGGGTAGGTGAGATTGGTGGTCTTCGTTGGGAGGATATTGATTTTGCTGGAAAGTTTATCTATGTAAAAAGAACATTGTCTTATGACTATGCAGATGGGAAAAAGACAATGAGAATGACTTCACCAAAGACAGAAAATTCTGTCAGAAAAATTCCGTTTTTTGGAGAAACAAAAAGTATTCTTGAAAGACAGATGGAAAAAATTAAAAGGAAACGAGAGGATTTAGGTGAGCGATGGCGTCAACCGGAGGAATTTGGAAATCTGGTATTTCTGACATCTATGGGTTCACCGATTGGGCGTTACAGCGTAGAGAGTGATATGAGGTATATTACAAGCCAGATAAATGATATGTACCGTATGGAAGCACTGTATGGATCTGCTGTACAAAAAACTTTTGAGCGTATACACCCACATGCTTTACGTCACACTTTTGCAACCAGATGTTTTGAAAAGGGAATGACACCAAGAACGGTACAGGAAATTATGGGACACGCAAATTATAATACAACGGTTTCATATACCCATGTGTTGGATGATATAAAAGCAAAAGAAGCCTTGCGTGTAGGGGATTTCCTGCAGAACAGTAACAATAAGGAAACGGTTGAGTATGAGAGTTTGGTAGGTATTATGTAGAAAGATTCTCTACTCAGGAAAATTGAGTAATTTTAGTATGAATCAGTGCGTGTGCAGTGGTTTAAATGCAGATATTGCTTGAAAAATAGGGATTTTAAATAAAAATATCTAGCCTGTTTTTCAAACTTCGCAAAACAGATGGCTGGAAACTAGGCGAATCAAGTCCGTAGGACGCAGATGAGCCTTATGTTGGAAGCTATGCAGCGTTGCTTAGCGAACCGAGCCTGAAAGGCGAAGGTGAGGTTAGCAACAGTCGTATGAATGCGTAGAAATTTGTCGAAAACAGGCGAATAGAGATAAGAATGAGAACCCTTGTAGGTGGCATGAATGTGCCATTTGCAGGGGTTTTATGTATTTTCTATAATAGCAATTGGAAAGATGGGTATAGAGTCTGTCTACAAAAAATATTGCAATTTACATATTTTTTGCATATAATGAGTAAAAAGAGATAATGATAGAATTCAATTCGTGAGGAGGTGTTGATATGGCAACATCAAGTATACTTACTAATATAAAGATTACAGATCCTAAAAAGGTGGAAGATTTTGTAGAAGCATTAGATATTTCAGCGCATGAACCAGAAAGGATACCTTCCAAACCTATTATTCCATTAGTTACTAATATAGGAGAAATACGAAAGTTCATGGGAATGGAGAATAGAGAGAATGAATGATTGTATAGCAGTAAATATTCAGGACATGCTTAAAGCAATCGGAGAGGAGAAATTATCAAAGCTTCTCTCCGATTTTTCGTGTCCTTTAAATAGGGAAGTGGAGGATTTTGTACGAAATAAATCCATTGATTTTGCACAAAGGAAACTTTCCATTACATATCTTGTTATGAAGAGAACGAATGAGGATAAAAACATTCTTGTAGGGATTTATACGTTATCTCATAAGGCTATCGAAATTACGAATTCTAATATTAGTAATACAACTCGTAAAAAGCTGTTGAGATATGCGGCTTTGGACAAGGATACCAATAAATACAATATTTCTGCATTCCTTATTGCACAGTTCGGAAAGAACAATGCCGTACCGAAAAAATATTCGATTACTGGAAATGAATTGATGGATTTAACATTTGAGTTATTGAAGCATGTTCAGTATTGTGTTGGTGGAGGTGTTGTGTATTTGGATTGTGAAAATGTGGTAAAAGTTCTTGATTTTTATCAAAATGGTTGTAACCGCTTTAAAATATTTGGAGAGAGGGAATCAGATGTAGATCAAAAAAGGTATTTGCAATTACTTCGATTTTTTTGAAGAATGTAATATTAGGTTTTGATAATATGTAGAATAGGAAAAAGAAAGATTATAAACAACTCTTTATTGATTATTAGATACTGAAATTGCCTAAAGAGAATTATTTTTTAAAAATACATCATAATAATAGGAGAACGAATATGGAAAATTATTTGGAGAAATGGAATCCTTTGGAAATAATAAGTATGAATGCAGAAGAAAATTATAGAAAACTTGCTATAAGTAGTACTAAACAACAAATACGAAATATTTTGAAATCATATGTTGGGTATTATGATCCTTTTTGTGAATTGCTACAGAATGCAATGGATGCGACAGATAGAATGGCACATATTGTAAAGAACGAATATAGAAAAAAACTAAAAATATATATAGACTTATCAGAAAACAGTATTTATGTAGCAGATAATGGAATAGGATTTGAAAAAGAACAGTTCCGTGCTTTTTTGTCTCCAAATGTTTCTTATAAGACAGATGGTCACACAAGAGGAAATAAAGGTGTAGGAACAACATATTTAGCATATGGTTTTTGTAAAATGCAGATGTATACTAAAACGCCATTTTTTAAGCAGTATGCTGAAATAAATAATGCCAAGAAGTGGATAGATGACAAAACAGGAGATGTAGATATGCCATTTGTTGAGTGTAAGGATGGTGAAGATAAAGCATTTCCATTTGATCAAGGAACGTCTTTTAAATTATTTTTTAAAGATGAAAACGGAAATAAAATCAAGGATTTAGCCTGGATAGGAGTTAATACGGCAGAGAGCTGGAATTATGTGTTATTAACGAATACACCTTTAGGACATTTGACTATAGACGGAAGTGATTCAAAAGTATTTTATGATTTATGTGTAAAAGACATAAGAGGAAAGACAACGAGAATAGAGAATAATCATGCAGAATTTTTTTATCCACATATGTTTATGAAACATACATCTATTAATATTGAAGATGTTATTGCATGGCAAAAAGCAGAAATAGAAAAAGGAAGAGATGGGACAAATATTCCTCAGAGATTTAATAAAAAACTAGGTCTTTATAGATTTTTTCAAACAAATGATATAATAAAATTGGCAGAACGGTCAAAAACGTTGTCTTCTGACGAAATTCAAATGTTAGAGGATTATAATATTATGGCATATGGATTTTTTTGTAATTCAGTGGACAGATGGTCAGATATTAATGAAAAATTTATTAAAGCTAGGAAAGGAGCAAATTGTGTATCTTATGGGTTACAATTAGCTACAGATCATATGATCCAAGGTTCGGCATTGCAAATTCCATTAACTTCAAGCATTGGGCATCAAAAACAATCTCAAGTTATAGTGCATTTTGAAGGGGCTGAACCAGATTTAGGAAGAAAAGGATTTCAGCCAGAATTAAAAGTGCTGTCAGAAAAAATTTCTACTATGATTGTAAGCTTGGGATTAAGTGGTTGGAAACGGCTTCTATCTGCCGATGGAAAATATAATCGTAGAGATAACGATGCTAAACAGCTACATGATTATATAAGGGAAATAGAAAATCATGAGCAAGAGAATCCTTTACTCATTAAAAATCAAGTATTCTTTTTACCTACTAAAAAAATTTCTATGACATCAACTCCGATAAGTGAACAGGATGTAGTGGTTCTATTTAATCAATTACTGGCGGGTGGCGTGATACGTTCAATTGAGTTAATGGCAGCAAGCACATTTGTGAAATATGATGGAGTTTTTAGAATACGTGTTTTAGAACCAATGGAAAATCATTATTTTAATGAAATAAGTAATCCTTTAGGAGTGGAACCAGAAGCCATTATTGAATCCGGGATACAAACAGCCCCTGGCTTTCTTGAATACAAATTTAGTTTTGATGCACTTATACAGGATTTTGACAATGAGGATAAGCATCCAAAGGATTTGGGTTTAGTTGTAGTGTGGACAATGGGAAAAGGAAGATGGAAAGAGAGATTTCAGACAATATCTTATTTGCTGCCTGATTATAGAGATAGGCGACCGTATCATGGTATTACCCATGAAATGTTTGATAGCATGTCTTCTAATCAGAGAGTTTTTTATTGTATCGTGTTGGAAGAACTTATTGAATATTTAAATGATCCTAACAAATATTATGATGAGTTTGGAAGTCAGTATAGTGAGGACTAATGAAAAAATATTTTTGATGTCTCTTAAATATCTGCTTAGAAATTAAATTGAGTAAGAGTTGGGGGAAGAATCCTATCCCCCAAATTTCCCCAAGTGGAGACTGATTATCCCCCAAATTTGAAAAATCAGAAATCGGAAATTTTAGAAAGCAAAATGAATTTTCCCCCAAAATAAAATTTGGGGGATACGGTTGAAAAGCCGTTGTCTTAGAGCAGTCAAAAAGCACAGCAAAGCCAGTAAAATACATAATTTCGGGGATGTGCGTCCGGGACATAAAAAAAAGAAAGTTCGCAAAACAGATGAACGCATAAGGCGAAGTTTGTCTGGTTATTTTGAATGAAGAAACCCTTGTGAATGGTGTGTGAATGCCATTTGCATGGGTTTTTTGATATTATGTATTAGTTTTTCATTTCTTGACACTGTCACGATATACCGTTATAATCAATAGAAAAAGAATCCATGAAATGGAGAATGAGAAATGGAATTGATGAGTTTGTTAAAGGAAAGGCAGCTTTCTGTTTATCAGTGTGCTAAGGAAAGCCATGTACCATATACTACATTGTCAGATATTGTGAAAGGAAAAACCAGGATTGAAAAATGTACAGTAGAAACGATATATAAATTAGCGAGGACGCTTCATGTGACAATGGAAGAACTTTTAACAGATTTTTTTAATGAAGATGAAAATACGCCTGCTGAGATTAATAGATATTGTGAAACTCTCATCGAGAGTGTCAGATTATGTGTGTAAGTTCTCTGGACTGCCATAATAAATTTTATCAAAATGCCAGAAGCCCGTAAAGGCTGGAACCCTTGCCTTGACTGGCTTCCGGCATTTTGAGCAAGGTAATCAAGCAGTTCAAAGGAAATTTTCAGACAACTTATTTACACAGATTTTATGACACAGCCTAAAGGAAATTTTTTAAACTTACACATTTCACTTGACAAACCCTCACACTATAACGATGTGCCGTTATAATCTATAGTAAAAGAACCAATACTTGTTATTCTTCCTTCCACATATCTGACACAAAATACATCAATGCCGCCCAAGTATAAACTGAATAAAAACCCCCCCTGTAATCTGTCCCTTTTTTTAGAATTTTCCGTGCCTCCTCTTTTGTGAGCAGGCAAAACCCGTCAAATAATTCAGACCCTGACGCCCCTTCCTGGGAAAATACAGGGAATTCCTTACAGTTCAGCACCACACATACAAGGGCATTACTTTCATCCGTCATTCCAGGCGTAGAAAACACCAAAGGATTTACGATCTTTACCGTATCCTCCCCTGTAATCAAAAGCCCTGCCTCTTCCTGGATTTCCCGGATCGCAGTATGTATCAAGGCGTCCTGCCCTATCCCATCCTCCTTATCCACCAGCCCTGCCGGGACACTCAACAAAAACCTGCCTGCCGGATAGCGGTATTCATAAGAAAACAATATGCGCGGCTCCTGCCCCAAAACTTGCAAAATTACAAAACAGCTTACCGCATCCGGCAGCATTTTTTGAAACTCTTCATCCGTTTTTACTGCTACAAGCTCCTCTTGTGCCCTTCTGCTTGCATTATAATAATGCTTGTCCGGCCCATACTGCAAATCATACACACGGACATATCTGGACTCAAACAAAACGTTGATATTTTCTTTTTTTATCATCCCACATTTTCCTGCCCTTCTCCCATAAATGCACGCATTACGTTTACACCTGACGCCATTTTTTTCAGCTTTGCAAGCTCCAGCTTCATATAAACCTCAAGCTGCGCCACTTCGCTCTCGTTAAATCCTTTGGAGGATATTATTTTGCAGTCGGGTATTTTTCCTTCCGCATGCTTTTTTCCGTTAGTAAAAAAAACAAAGGCATATGTTTCCCCATCTTTACGAAACACTTGCGATACTGACAGATTGAATGCTTCTTCCATGCTCATAATCCTTTCATTACAATAAATAGCTCGTTTTCCTGCACTCTTTGCACTACTCTTCTTTCTTTTCCCATTCTTTTGTAATGACTTATTAGATTATTATATCAGTTTCTGATCCTATACACAAGCTTTTTAGCGTTTCTATTATTTCAGTGTTTCACAATACACCCTATAGTGGGCTTTGGGGTCAGCGCACCGCCCATGAGGCCACAACTGTTTCATGGGCGGCGCATTGCGTTATGTATCTGGATTTTTATATTCTATATATTTTACATTTTTTACAATGCAAAAAAAGCATCCCCGACGCGTTTTAAAAACCATTCATAATCTACCTTCCGCACTTCCTCTTTAGCACAAATCTCTCTCTTCCAGACTACCTCCCCATCCACCTGGTACTGTAGGGTTCCAATAGCCTGCCCTTTTTCTACTGGAGCCTTCAGGCATTTTTTTATGCTGCATGACACTTTTACTTTTTCCTCCGGCTTCATTAAAAGCGCTGGGGCGTTTCCATCATCTTTTACAAAAACCCCCACTTCTTTTTTCCCATACAAGCTCGCTGTCTGTGCATCTTCAACCGGGATATCTAAAAACCACTCCTTGGGCAGTTCTTCCTGCGACACATCCCTTTGCTCGTAGTGTTCCAGTCCATAAGACATTAGTTTTTTGGTATCCGACCATTTATACGATTTATTATTCGGCCAGCCACAGGCAAGCAGCGCCACTACAAATGTCTTCCCTTCACGTTCTAATGCCCCCACATAACAATATCCCGCTTTCCCGGTAAAACCCGTCTTTCCTGACAACGCCCCGTCCATCATCTGCAAAAACGCATTGTGGTTATTACAGGAAAAACTTCGCTTCCCCTCAATATTAGAAAAACTGTGGGACGGTGTCCTGGTAATCTCCAGAAAAGACTCTTTTTGCGGTGATTGTTTGATACAATAACTCATAATCAACGCCAAATCCCGCGCTGTAGTAGAATGCATGACCGTCTTTACTCCCCCATCTTCCGTCATAATATCCTCTTGGGCATCTAAACCATTGGGAGTTATAAAATATGTATCTGTACAACCGATTTCCCGGGCTTTATCATTCATCATCTGGGCAAACCCTTCCACGCTCCCCCCAATATGCTCTGCAATCGCAACCGCCGAATCATTATGGGACTCAAGCATTAGGGAACACAGCAGATCTTTTAGCCTGTAATGCTCCCCTTTTCGGATATGCAGCTGCACATCCGGCATAGATGCCGCATAATCAGACACTTCCACCTCATCATCCAAATTTCCATTTTCCAATGTAAGGATACAGGTCATAATCTTCGTCGTACTCGCCATAGGGCGTACGGTTTTCCCTTCCTTTTCAAATAAAACACGCCCTGAAGCGGCATCCATAAGCACTGCTGACTGGGCGTATAATTGGTTTTTATCTATTGCTGCCTTTGTTCCTTTTGCCATAATGGGCCTGCTGCCACACAGTAAAACAGCAAAGCTTACCATGCACCATAAAATAGTAAATAAGATACGTCTCATTCATCCTACCTGCATCAAAAAGGTTATTGCATTTTATGCACAAAAGGACATAATTATGATGTTTTACCCCCTTTCTTTACACTTCTATAATTCTGCTCCCAATAATTTGTAAAAACATATCTCCTATTTTATACAAATTTTTTCTGGTAAAAAAATTAAAATTGGGTATTCCCTTTTTAGGAAAATCTGTTATAATAGCTTTTAGCGGGGTATGGCTCAGTTTGGTCAGAGCGCACGGCTGGGGGCCGTGAGGTCGCAGG
>OFGE01002098.1_pt1 | contig 15408 bp, 15 predicted proteins | sample 1521681 | NCBI WGS metagenome assembly OFGE01 (sample SAMEA3504093, study PRJEB24116) | mouse gut metagenome | biome: mouse gut; feature: mouse-associated habitat; material: faeces | place: Denmark | collected 2011 | reverse complement strand
CCGGTTCAGGCTACACCGCAAACTGGCTGTTGTAAAGTTCTGAATAGAATCCTTTTTTCTTCAGCAGTTCTTCGTGGCTGCCCTGCTCCAGAATATGTCCGTCCTTCATTACCAGAATGATATCTGCCTCCTGAATGGTGGACAGACGATGGGCCACGATAAAACTGGTCCGTCCCTGCATCATTTTTGCAAAGGCATTCTGAATCTTCATTTCTGTTCTGGTGTCAATGGAAGATGTTGCCTCATCCAGAATCAGCATGGGCGGCAGGCAGAGCATTACCCTGGCAATACACAGAAGCTGTTTCTGTCCGGCAGACAGACTTCCCCCCTCTTCACCGATAACCGTATCATACCCCTTTGGAAGACGCTTGATAAAGCTGTGGGCATGGGCCGCTTTCGCCGCCTCCTTTATTTCCTCCTCTGTGGCCTCCGGTTTTCCCATAATAAGATTTTCCCGGATGGTTCCTGCTTTCAGCCAGGTTTCCTGCAGCACCATTCCATAGCTTTCCCGCAGGCTCTTTCTGGTGGCTTTTCGAATATCCAGATGTTCCACCTGAATGCTTCCGCTGTCCACATCATAAAATCGCAGAAGCAGATTCACGATAGTGCTCTTGCCGCTGCCGGTGGCTCCGATGATCCCCAGACTTTCCCCCTTTTTCAGTGTAAAACTGATATGAGACAGATGATCTCCCTTCCCGTTATAGGAAAAACTCACATCGCGAAACTCCACCAGGGGAATGCTTTCCTCCGATACCCCTGCAATGGCCTTGTCCGATTCTTCTGATCTGATCTGCACCTGCATCTCTTCCGGAGCCTCCAGCACCTCACTGATCCGTCCCAGTGAAGCCATCCCTTTGGAGCACATGACAAAGATCCTCGTAATGCCCAGCATGGCATTCAGAATCAAAATAAAATAACTCAGGAAGGCGATGATCGCCCCCGGCCCCGTCTCTCCCTTCTGCACCAGATACGCGCCAGTTATGATCACTGCCGTCAGCCCCAGATTCAGCACCAAGGTAGTCGCCGGACCGCTGGCAGAAGATATCCTGCCGGCCTTCTGCTCTATCCTGGCCAGTTCTTCATTGACGCCGTCATACCGCTCCCGCTCATAGTCTGTCCGGGAAAGCGCTCTGATCACCCGCACACCTGTGATATTCTCCTGCAGAACCCGCACCAGCCCGTCCAGCACTCTCTGCTGCCCGGTATACACGGGAATGCTCAGCTTCGTGACGATCCACACGATCACAATGATAAAAGGCAGCGAAGCGATCAGTACCGACGCCAGCTTCGGTTCCATCGTCACCGTGATCAGAATACCGCCGGCCAGGAGGATCGGCCCCCGCACTCCCAGCCGCTGCATCCTGGCCATCATCCGGTTCACATTGTACGTATCGGAAGTCAGTCTGGATACCGCCGAGGACACCGTAAACTCGTTCATCTGCCTGGCGCTCAGATATGTAATCTTCTCAAAAAGATCGTGCCGAAGCTGTCTCGTCATCCCGCCTGCCGAAATCTCCGCCATACGGTTTGCCCGCACATTGGTGGTCACGGAAATGACCGCACATAAGATCATCACCCCGCCCCACAGGAAGATCTGACGCACCTCCCCGAGCGGCACGATATCGTCTATGATCTTTGCCAGCAGGGAAGGAATCAAAAGATCCATCATGGACGCCCCGAATTTCAAAAACAGTGTAAACAGTATATAGGTATTGTACGGCTTTATGTATTTTAAAATCGTTTTCATGCTTTGATGTCCTCATTTCCAGCGCTCCGGACCGGCACCGCAGTATGCCTAAATCGTTTGACCCAATAACAAGTATACAAAAAAATCCGCATTTTAACAATGCGGATTTTTCAGCTTCATCAGTCATTTTCATTCCCCGGACACCTGTGTCCCGTCTGCTTTCATATGGTACTTATCCTTGTAGATCAGCTGTGAGATCGGCACCATAGTCTTTCTACTTTCATCAGTTCTTCCTGACACTGTTCGTCGGAAAGCCGGGACATGTTCTTATGATTCTCTGCTTGTGTCAAGGTAATGTCACAAAAACAGACTTACCGTATAACAATATAATTCTTTTGCTCCTTGACATCTTTTTGTTTTTACTCTAATATAAAATTAACATCTCCCTCAGGCCTCTGTGGAAACATACGCACACTTGAGGGCGTTTTGTCTATATGAGGATATTTTATGTCAACCAAAGATTTTAAAACCATTGATGAACAATTAGAAATCCTACGTTCTCGCGGCCTTATTATTGATAATGAAAATATAGCTAAAGATTTTCTTCTTTACAACAACTATTACCGCATCAGCGGCTATTCATTAACTCTTCGTAAAAATAACATATTTTAAAATCTGCAAGTTTCCAAAATATCATGGACATTTATAATTTTGATCATGAACTCAGGCACGTTATCCTTCAATACCTGGAAATAATCGAAGTACGTATGAAATCTATATTTGCTTACGAATTTACAAAAATCCACGGTTCAACCGGTTATCTCAATGCTGCTTTCTTTACTGACAAAGTCAAACACCGGGAAATCATCTCCAAAGCAAACCAACAGAAAGTTCAACGCCTCTCTCATGAAGCATATCTAAGGCACTTTGTTAATGACTTACAACAGGATATTCCCCTCTGGGCATATGTAGACTTATTTACCATATCCGATATCTCATTTATGTATTCTATTTCCGAACATCCAATACGAGATGCCATTGCCCATACCTTCGGTTTAACCATGAATAAAGGTTCCTTTATTCTCGGAAGCTATATGCACAGCATGACAATCATCCGCAATCTATGCGCACACGGAGGCAGACTATATAATCGACTTTTTGAACAGAAACCTTCTCTCAACAAAAAAGAAAAAGAACTTTTAAGAAAAAACAGTAACGGAGAAATTGACAATTCTCACTTTTACGGTTTTCTATTAATTATGAAACGCATTCTTCCTGTCGACAAGTTCCACGAGATGAAAGAATCTATCATGACACTAAACAAAAAATATCCATTTGTAAGAATGGATTATTATGGTTTTCGAGATGATTGGCAACAAAGATTGTAATATTTTTTTCGCATCAGAATATAATATTTTTGACTTCTCCCACGAGCCGATTTCGGCACAATACTGTGGGCGATTTGCTGCCAGGGGCATTAGCCCCTGGCTTAATTCTTTCATTTTACCATTTCCATAATCATTCCACGGAAAACCTTCCTCTTCTCACCTTCTACTTATATTCTCATGATTCTCTACTCCCCGGACACCTGTGTCCCGTCTGCTTTCATATGGTACTTATCCTTGTAGATCAGCTGTGAGATCGGCACCAGTTCATACCCTTTATCCTGCAGTCCCGTGATCACGGCTTCCAGCGCGTCAGCCGTGTATTTGGCTCCGTTATGCATTAAAATGATCGATCCGTTTTTCAATTTATCGGATTCCACCACGCGTTTTACAATATCGTCGGCCCCGTAGTCTTTCCAGTCGAGAGAATCAATGGACCACTGGATCGGATAGTAGTTGCATTTATGGGTATTGGTTATGACATGATTGTCATAATCACCGTAGGGCGGCCGGAAAAGAAACATCTCGTACCCTGTCAGTTCCTGCACCTTGGTATGTACTTTCATCAGTTCTTCCTGACACTGTTCGTCGGAGAGCTGTGACATGTTTTTATGGTTCTCGCTGTGATTGCCAAGATCATGACCTGCTGCCAGAATCGCCTTCACATCATCCGGATAGCTTTCCACCCATCCTCCGGTCATGAAGAAGGTCACCTTCACATTATGTTTCTTGAGCGTTTCCAGAATGCGTCCCGTGTCTTCATTCCCCCAGGAAGATAGACTGTTGATGGACCGTTTCTGGCAGCTTACCATTCTCTGACATCTTACCGTTCCGTAACGCCTCCACTTCATCGGAAAAGTTATAGACGATCTTCACGGTATTGTCTTCATAAATGTAAATCATAGAGACCATTTCCACAACGATATTCCTGTCAAGATGAGACAATTCCCGGTACTGCAGCAGCCTTTCAATCCACGGACCGTTTTCAGGCGGCTGCTCCTTAACTTCGCCGATCTTAGCCAGCATTGCACTGGCGGCTTCTATCTGCTGTTCGTATTTGTCCCTGTACTGTCGGTACTCGTCCTTCGTGATCAGCTCGTCGGCATAATCTTCGTATGTACGCTCTTTCTTCTGCCTAAGGCGCCTGATTTGTGTCTGATAGCCGGAGCTGTCGCCCAGAGAACTGAGGCGTGTCTTACGCTGTCTCTGATTTTCTTCCGTGACCAGCCGCTCTATATCCTGCACCGACCGGATCATCAGATTCAGGTCCTGTAGCACAATCTCTTCCAGTTTCCGCCCGGTAATGTTATGAATCGTGCAGATTTTCCTGCCATAGCGGTTATAGCTGCCACAGTTAAAATGTGTTTCGCCTCTGCGCCTGATCTTAACCATGGCGCGCCCGCAGTCCCCGCATCTTAAATAGCCGGCAAACAGATGGACGTTGTCCGTAAGACCGGTCTGCCTCGTGTTTCTTTGCAGAAGGTCCTGCACCTTATCCCATGTTTCCCTGTCGATCACAGGCGCATGGGTGTTTTCGACAACGATCCACTTCTCCCTCGGCAGGCTGACCGCATTTTTCTTACACATCTGTCTGAAACTTTTATTCTGCACCATGCTGCCGGTATATATTTCGTTCCGCAATATATTTCTCACTGTCGAATACGTCCAGTAAGCAGTAGTGCCCAGCCGGTTGCCGTTGTGGTAGTTCAGCCCGCACTGCCTTTTATATTCCGACGGGCATGGTACGCCTTCTTCATTCAGAATCTTCGCGATCGTATTTTGCCCGTGCCCTTTTATGTACATGGCAAAAATCCTCTTCACGATATCCGCGGCACAGGGGTCAATTTCCAGCCTGTTGTGATCCTCCGCCGACTTCACATAGCCAAAACTGGCAAAAGCGCCGATAAACTGGCCGCTGTTCTGTTTGCTGCGGAAAGTGGAACGTACCTTTTTGGAGATATCTCTCGGATAAAACCCGTTGCACATATTTTTAAAATCCATCATCATATCTCCATCCGGGTCGATCTCCAGATAGTTCCGGTCTATCAGATCATTGACTGCGATAAAGCGTACTCTTTTGTGCGGAAAATATTCGCCCGTGTACTTTGAGACTTCCGGCAGATTCCTGCCAAGCCTGGACAGGTCTTTGACAAGGACGCACTGCACGTTCCCGGCCTCGATGTCTTCAATCATCCGCTTAAAAGCCGGACGTTCAAAGTTCGTTCCCGTATGTCCGTCGTCCACATAGACATCGTACAGGCGCAGGTCACTCTGCCTCTCCATAAATTCCATAAGCTGCATACGCTGATTTGCAACGCTTAAGCTCTCGGCTTTATCCCCGTCTTCTCTGGAAAGACGGATATACAACGCCGTATTTAACTTTGCATCTTCTTTCGTCCGCGTTTGCTCCTTCCTGTTTCCCATGGCTACTCCCTGCTTTCTGCCCCTTCCGCTTTCTCTTTCCCCTCCTGTATCCTCCCGATGTGTGTTCGAATAATGCGCCTTATCAGTTCTTCCATGTCGTACAGGTTCTTATACTCTCTGATCACCGTATAATTTTGATCCGGTTTTGACATTTTACTGTTTTTACTCCATGTCAGTCTTCTTTCTACTATATATATGCAGAGCACGCCCGGTCAACAACCCCGCCCGGAGGCAAAAGCAGAGCCGGTAAACTGTGACTTCATTCACAGACTTACCGGCTCTGCCCTTACATGTTATCTTCTTAAATATCCTCTTAAATATCTTCTCAAATAAGAAACTGGTCAAACTTTTTGCAGTTTACAAAAGCATCAGTTTTCTGATGTACGCAATCGTATAGTCCACACCCTTATCGCCCAGTTCACCATGCCATGTTGCGGAATGCGGTTCGATACTCAGACCCTCTTCATATCCTTTCTCATACAGCACGGAGAAGAATGCACCCCAATTTGTCATATCCATCCCGGCAGGCGGGTCGTCAAACCGCTTTCCATCGATCAAAAGCGCCCCTTTGATATGGACGTGAATGAACCGTTCGCCCCAGTCTCTGGCCTCCTGCAGGTAATCTCCTCCTGCGTAAATGCAGTGAGAGGTATCGTACTTAATATACAGATCTTTCAAGTACCCATGAATGACCGTGTAGGCCATGGCATCACAGACAAAGTTGTTCCACCTGCAATTATAAGTTGCAATCCTCACGCCCTTCTGCTTTCCAAAAGCGATCAGCTTTTCAAAATAAGAAATTGCAAGCTGGCAGTTTTCATAATAGGAGAGTTCCTCCACATAATTACAGCCCGTAATATAAATGGTGCATCCCAGACTGGCCGCCGCTTCGATCAGACGGCATTCCAAAGCAAGTTCCTCCCCGCAGATGCCGTCCTTACAGATCCGTCCGCTTCCCCAGCGTCCCACAGCCTGGACAGGCAGCTCATACCGCTCACTGTATTCTTTCACCTCGTCCACATGGGCCAAAAACTCCTCCGCACGGTCGTTTACATCCAGTTCCACAAAGGAAAGTCCCTTGTCCTTTACTTTTATAAAATCTTCTTCCCGAATCCAGGAAATAATCCCTAATTTCATTTTCCCTCTTTTCTACTCTGTTCACCGTTTAGTCAAAGTAAATTGTCTTCCCTGTCTTTGCAGACTCATAAATTGCTTCCAGTATCTGTGTCACTACCATCGCCTGTTCCGGCAATACGGTTAACGGTTTCCCATTCACGATTGCATCATAGAAGATCTTCTGTTCCTCGTCTTCCGGCCTTTCGGCTGCTCCGTCATAAAAGGCAACGCCGCCTGCGCCCAATGCCGGTTTCTCCACGCACTGTTTGCCGTACTGTACACGGTTGATACGCAGCCCGTCTTTCATATCGGCTCCCGCCTTCGTTCCGCAGAGGGTCGTCTTCGCCTCATCCACTTCCAGGCTGTTTAACGCCCATGCCGCCTCCAGGTGAATGGCCGCGCCGTTTTTCATTTTAATAAAGCCAAAAGCAGAGTCTTCCACGGTAAACACTTCCGGATCCCAGTCTCCCCATGCGTTTCCGGTATCCTTCTGGTCGGCCAGCTTACGGAACACAGAACCCGTTACGGATTCCGGTTCATAGTTATCCATCATCCAGAGTGTCAGATCCAGTGCATGTGTGCCGATGTCGATCAGCGGACCGCCGCCCTGCTTTTCCGCATCCAGAAATACGCCCCATGTAGGAACCGCTCTTCTGCGGATCGCATGTGCCTTTGCGTAATAAACCTCGCCCAGGTCGCCGTTCGCACAGGCTTTCTTCAGATACTGGGAATCACTTCTGTAACGGTTCTGATACCCTATTGTCAAAATTTTTCCCGTCTCTTTCGCCGTCTTCACCATTTCCTGTGCTTCCGCAAACGTTTTCGCCATAGGCTTTTCACACATAACATGCTTGCCGGCCTTCATCGCCGCGATCGCAACAGGAGCATGACTGCTGTTGGGCGTCAGCACATATACCGCATCCAGGTCCTCCTTGATGAGTTCCTCATAATCCGTATAAACACGGGCATCCTCCGTACCGAACTCTTTCTTTGCCTTCTCGGCGCGTTCTTCAACCAGATCGCAGAAAGCGACGATATTGTAATAACCGGTTCTCTTCATAGCGGGCAGATGCTTATTGTTTGCAATGCCGCCGCATCCCACAACACCAACATTTAAAATTTTCATGATACTGTCCTCCTTACAGGGCTTGTTTATTTTACGTTACCTGATCTCATTTCGCTTTTACGCATTTCAGGCTCTTCTCCATATTTTCCATGGGCGTGCCAAAAGTGTGCGTATCCTGTTCGATCACCAGCCACCTGGCTCCGCATTCCACAGCGGCAGGCACCACCTTTTCCGCACCGACCTCACCGTCTCCCACTGCCACCAGCACGACTTCTCCGTCCTTGCGGATAAAATCCTTCACATGTACGATCGGGCAGCGTCCGCTGTACTTCTGCAGACAGCTGACAGGGTCTGCTCCGCCCGCTTTTACCCAGCACAGATCAAGTTCTGTCTTCAACTGTTCTGCGGGAATCGCGTCATAGAAGGCATCCAGCTGATATCCGCCCTCCGCCGTCTTTTCAAACTCAAAATTATGGTTGTGGTAAAGCAGTTCCATGCCCGCTTCCCGGCATTTCCCGGCTATCTTTGCGATCATATCAAGGGTATCCTGAAACCTGCCGCCGTACCATCTTTCTTTGTCCAGGTAGGGAATCGCCACATATTGACAGCCGATCTCCTTATAGTCCTGCACCGTTTTGTCTAAATCCCCTTCAAAATCGCTCATCGGTACATGGGCGCTGATCGCCTGCAGTCCTGCCTGATCCAGACAGGCCCGAATTTCCCCGGCGGATTTCCCGTATAATCCTGCCAGCTCCACGCCGTCATATCCCATATCTGCAAGCTGCTGCATCGCCCCGCCAAAATCCGCCTCCGCCTGCTCACGCACAGAGTATACCTGTGCCGCAACTGGTAATTTCATAACAAATTGCTCCTTCCATTATTTGTTTTACGCTTCAAACTGTACCACCTGTTTCTTCCCGGAAGATTCGAATATCGCTTCCATCACGCGCATAACACGCGCCACTTCCTCCAACTTGATCAGGCTCTCTTCCCTGCCTTCCAATACCGCCATCACATTTCTGTAGAAATCGCAGATATCGCTCTTTTCTTCCGGACGCTTTTCCGTAAAGATGCTGTCATCACGCCGCGGCGCCATCGTCTTTGTCAGACCGGCCGCCGTTCTTACCGGAACCACATCCTCTTCGTCCGTTCCGCAGGCCCGCACGATTTTTAAATTTTCTCCCCAGTCCCCAATCATTGCCGTGCCGTCTCTGCCCAGCACATACCAGCGGGGAAGGTTGATAAAATTGCTCGTCCCTACTTCCACGATCATGTGCACGCCGTTGGCAAATCCCAGATCTGCCGTAAATCCATCGTCCACCAGCTGATTGGTCACATTCGTAACCGTTGCATAGATCGTCTCAAGCGCCGTACCAGGGAACATCATAAGCGCCTGGTCCAGAAGATGCACGCCCCAATCCAGCACCATGCCGCCGCCATGTTCTTTCTCCTGACGCCAGTCCCCCGGGATTCCGCGGGAACCGTGTACTCTCGATTCCAACCGGTACACTTCCCCCAGCGTTCCCTCCGCCAGCAATTTCTTTACAGTCAGGAAATCCTCATCCCAACGGCGGTTCTGGTGTACCGTCAGGAACCGGCCGCATTCTCTGGAAGCCTCGATCATCTCCTGCAGATCCGCCGAACACAGTGTGACCGGTTTCTCGCTGACCACATTCTTTCCGGCCTTCATCGCTGCGATGGCAATACTTTTATGCACATCGTTCGGCGTCGCTGCCAGCACAATATCCACCTTTTCATCCGCTAAGAGTTCTTCCAGACTGCCATATACAGGAATCTGTCTGGAACGCGCGTATTCCCGTCTCTCTTCCCTGATATCCCAGATACCCGCCACTGACAGATTCTCTATTTTTTCAATCAAGTCATAATGCCAGCCGGCCATTCCACCGAAGCCGACCATCGCTAAATAATGCTTTTTCATGCCCAGTACATACTTCCTCTCTCTTCGAAAATGAGTACATTTTTCAGACATTCGATTGCCTTAAGCAGCCCTTCCCTGCCGGACATCAGACTGTCCTCATGCTCAATGCTGACAGCGTAATCATAACCCGCCAGTCTCAGCTCTGAAGCGATCGCTTTCCAGAATTCCTCTCCGTGGCCGTATCCTACGGATCTGAAAATCCAGGAACGCTCAATCTCATTGCCATAGTGCGTCGTATCCAGCACACCGTTAACTGCCGTATTGACGGGGTCGATCTTCGTATCTTTTGCGTGGAAATGGAACAGTGCTCCCGCTTTGCCAAGCTCACGGATACATACACAGGGATCCATGCCCTGCCAGATTAAGTGGCTGGGGTCAAAATTGGCGCCGATCTCCGGTCCTACCGCTTCCCTTAAGCGCAGCAGGGTTCTCGTATTATAAACGCAGAAGCCCGGATGCAGTTCCAGTGCAATTTTATGTATGCCATGCTCTTTTGCAAAAGCCACCTTCTTCTTCCAGTAAGGAATCAGCACTTCATTCCACTGGTAATCCAAAACTTCCGTAAAATCTTCCGGCCAGGGGCATGTCACCCAGTTGGGCATGGTATCCTGCGGGCTTCCTCCGGGACAGCCTGAAAATGTGTTTACCACAGGAACACCCAGCTTCTCCGCCAGCAAAATCGCGTTGGTCAGATCATCATCAAACTTCTTTGCGATTTCCGGATTCGGATGCACCATATTGCCATGGCTGCTCAATGCGCTGATCTCCAGATTATGTTTGTGGATCGTGTCCAGAAATTCCTTCTGCTTCTTCTCGTCCGCCAGAAGAGCCGCCGCATCACAATGCGCTTTTCCCGGGAATCCGCCGCATCCAATTTCCACCATCTGCACGCCGTTTGCTGCTAAAAAGCTGCATGCTTCGTCCAAAGATTTGTCGCCCAGCACTACCGTAAAAGTCCCTAATTTCACTTCTTTTTCCTCCTTTAAATTGTGACTTATTACCAACATACCTGTTTCGTATTACGAAAATTTATATTTTCGCTCCGTTGAAATTGTGACTATTATATAAAAAGACAGCAGAAGAAAGATAGCTTTCTCCTGCTGAAAAACTCATACGATTCTGCTGTTTTATTGAGGCCTGTTATTTACGCTGTGTCTTTTCACTGACGTGCGCCTGTCTGCGCGCTTCCAGAGGCGTACAACCAAAATACCTGCGAAACATACGCCCGAAGTTATTATAATCCAAAAAGCCCACTGCCTCCGCTGCTTCCGTGGCCGTGATCGCATCCTGCTTAAGAAGTTTCATTGCCTTATTGAGCCGGATCTCATTGATATACTGTTGGGGAGCCACCCCGGCACTCTCCTTAAAAATATGATAAAACCGCCCCTCACTCAAATGTACCAGTTCCGCCAGCTCACAGTTGGTTATCACTTCCGCATAATGCATCTCAATATACTGGTAAACTCTGTTGAGACGTTCCAGCTTTTTACGCCGTTTTAAAACGCCTTCTTCCGAGAGCATTTCAATCGCTTTGTTGCGCGCCAGATATGTAACAAGCTTTAAAAGCTCCCCTTTGCAGACCAGTTGATAGCCAATTTCTTTCCTTTGATATTCCTCATAAATATGTAACATGATTCTGGAAATTTCCGCGTCGCCGGAAATCATCGGACAAAAGATGATATTCTTGTCCGCAAATTCCCTGGAAAAGTCCTCCATGTCAAAGATCACCACCAGCACTTCCATCTCACCGTCTCTGTTATATCCTTCGTGCAGAACATTGCTGTTGGCTATCACAAGCGCGCCTTCCCCGGCATCCATCTCCTCCTGCTCCAGCCTGATCACCGTCCGCCCACGCACCACATAGTGCAGTTCGATCTGTTCATGCCAGTGCGCACCAAAATATTTTCCTTTGCTGTTCCATTTATTTACAAGCAACTGGATCGGGAATTCTTTATCCTTAAGTATTTTCTTTTCATACAGTTCCAAATTCCTTTCCATCGGTACAATCCTTTCTCATATGAATGTAACCGGACCGAAATTCTGGCCCGTTCCATTCACCTGCCATTCCCCCAGGCCGCATCAAAACTGAGTGCCACCTGCTTCTTATCCGTCTCCACACAGTAGATGGGAAGCTCCCTTCCACCCACGGAACTGCTGACCGTGATGGAATCCGGCAGATGCCTGCTCACGCCCTGGATCAGGGCGATGGTCGCCAGTGCAAAGGCCGCCGACTTGGCTACCTGCACGCAGACGCTTTTGATAAAATTCTGCCGTTTCTTTTCCTCCTTGGTGACAGGAATCTCCTGCGCCGTGCAGCTGCAGTACTGTCCGCAGCCCCGCTGGCGCTGTCTTTCCGCCGTCCAGGCTTCCACCTGCTCCTGCCTTGGCCATGTCTCTTTTCTTCTATCATGATACGCCGATTCTCCCTGTATCTTCCTCTCCAGCTCGCACATGGCCAGTTTCATCTTGTCGTTCCAACTTTTGCCCTTTTTGTGCATAATGATACCCTGCATATTGTTGTTACTAAAATATATGCAGGGCAGCTTATCCATTACGATTAATTTATTGATGTATCTTACATGTCTGTGATCAACCGTCCTCTGCATTTTCGTTACAGTAATTGATTCTGTTTCTGATCTCCATTACAGCCTTTGGTTCGATCATATTGAAAATATATGCCTTCAAGTATTTTTTGTTAACTTTTTCGTAGGTGTGGTCTATCATATTTCTAAATGCTTTCAATATGCCGGCATTAATACAGGTCAGAGAATTCTGAGTATCGTCTGTCAGCAATTTAGCCGCTTCTCCGATCTGTGCCATATAAAAAGCGCATAGATCAAAAGCCATCTTATCCTGTTCTAAATTATTCTGACTGCATCCGAAACGCTTGATCACTTCTTTCATGTCATTCTGTCTCTGTAAGATTGACATCAACAACTGGATATCCTTTTTATAGGATTTTGTCATATCCACCTGACTTCCTGCATCACTGTCTTGTATGCTGAATATTGATTGACCGGCAAACCGTTTTCCACTGCAAATCTGTCTAACTCATCATCTTCCTGTTTCATCAGATCCACCCATAACACATCAACCGTGATATCAAACAGGCTCTTGATATATTCCATAATATCAACCCGCATGGAATCGCCGTCTATTACAACATCTATGTCACTGGATGATTTCTCATTGCCATTCGCATAGGAACCGGCTACACCCAACCGGATATTGTCATATTTATTATAAACCTGTTTTAAAATAGTAATAATATCATTCAATTTCATGTTCAGCCCTCTTTGTTATATTATACTGCAAAGACCGACTAATTACAAACGCTAAAAGGAAGCCGGTTTCTCCCCGATCATCAGATTTAAGATCGTCACATCCGTACAAATAAGCAATGGCAACGCCGGTGCTACGGCAGCTGTTTTCCCGCCGCCAGATACAACTCGTACCACTCTTCCCTGGTCAGCTCCGCCTCACCTGCTTTGCAGATCTCCCGAATGCGCCCTGCATTCACGCTTCCGACGATGGTCTGGATCCCGGCCGGATGGCGCAGTATCCAGGCAGTGGCTATCGCATTCGGCGTCACATTATACTTTGCCGCCAGCCTGTCCAGCACCTTGTTGAGGGCAGGAAACTTCTCATTCCCGATAAATACCCCCTCAAACATGCCGTACTGGAAAGGCGACCAGGCCTGCAGCCTGATCTTTTTCAGACGGCAGTATTCGATCACGCTGCCCTCCCTGACACAGCCGGCATCATTATGGATGTTCACATTCAGACCGGCGTCAATGGAAGGACAGTGGGCGATGGAAAACTGGATCTGATCCACGCAGACCGGTTCGTCCAGACAGCTGTTCAACAGCTCGATCTGCATCGGATTATGATTGCTCACACCGAAACTTCTGACCTTGCCCGCCTCCTTTAACTGCCGGAAAGCATCCGCCACTTCCTCCGGCTCCATCAGGGCATCCGGGCGGTGAAGCAGCAGGACGTCGATATATTCCGTTCCCAGTCTTTTCAGGCTGGCATCCACGGATGACAAAATATGATCTCCTGAAAAATCATAGCAGCACCCGGGACGGATGGCACATTTCGTCTGGATCACCATCTTCTCCCTGTCTCTGCCCGCAAGCGCTTTGCCGAACACCGCTTCCGCCTCCCCGCCCGCATAGATATCCGCATGGTCGAAGAAATTGATTCCCTCTTCCATACAGACATCGATCAGGGAGCCGACTGCCTTTTCATCCTCCAGCCCCGCCAGTCTCATACAGCCTAATCCGATCGCCGATACCTCCGGCAAACTGTCATTGATCTTTAACATTTTCATCGCAATATCCATTCCTTTCTCTCAACCTGTTACTTTCCATTTTCCTCTTTCTCTCCAAGCCACCGGTCCAGCCCGAGCAGGGCCCGCACATAGATACGCACCGCGCATTTGAGATTTTCCACAGACTCGGCCTCGTCGGCGCAATGGCAGTTTCCATGCCCCTCCGGCAGGCCTGCCGCCGTATAGTCCCGGCTCATGCCCGGCCCGAAGGCCACCGCATTGGGAATATGTCTGGCGTAAGTTCCGCCTCCCATGACAAAGGGCTCTCCCGTCTGTCCCGTCTCCTGTGTCCAGGCATTCATCAATACAGTGACCAGCGGATCTTCTTTATCCCGGTAACAGGGTGCGGAATCCTGCACCGCCGTGATGCGGTATCCCGCCTGTTTTGCCTTCTCCTGCAGCTTCGTCATAAACCGGCTGCTTTCCATTGTGACCGGATAACGGATATCCAGTACCAGACTGATCCGGCCTTTCTTAAGTCTTACGACTCCCGCATTGCAGGTCAGCCTGCCGGAAAGCGCATCCGCACAGGCAATTCCCAGCCCTTCTCCATAGCCGTCTGACGCTGCCTCCTTGAGAAAAAGCGCCGTGCGCCGTTCCTTCTCTTCCAGCAGCTCCATCGGTATCCTGTCTGCCAGAACGCCCACCGCATTCACTGTCCCCTCCGGAGCAGCAGCATGACCGCTCACGCCCGCGCCTTCAATCTCCATCTTCTTACCCTGCAGGAGCAGTTCCGCCACGGCATGTTCCGGCACGCTGTTACACACGGTCCCGCCCTCCAGACGCAGGAATTGCCCCAGTACCGCTTCCGTCTCCAGTTCCACGCGGCAGATTCCCTTCTCTCCGCAGCAGACCGGAAAACCGCAATCCGCCACAAAGGAGTAGTCCGGCACCTTGTAGTGGTTTACATAATACTTCACATCTTCCATGCCCACTTCTTCCCTGACACCGAGAATCTGTCGTACCCGGATATTCTGCAGCAGGCCCTTTTCCCGTAAGTAGCGCATCGCATAGTAGGCCACCACCGCCGGCCCCTTGTTATCCTGCACGCCCCTGCCGATCAGAAATCCGTTCTTTGCCTGCATCGCAAAAGGCGGATACAGCCAGTTTCCCTCCGCCGGCACTACATCCAGATGATTCCAGATGCCGATCTCTTTCTCTCCGCTGCCCATTGTTATGGAAATACAATAGTCCTCGTGCCGGGTCGTTTCCATGCCGTCCCGTCCGGCGTAACCGGCCATCTGCTCCATCGCCTGACAACACGCCGCAAAGCCGTTTTCGTCCGCCACACTCTCAATGCCCACCAGCCCGCCAATATCTTCTATCATCTGTGCTTCATGCTCTTGCAGCCATACAGCAAGTTCATCCATCTTTACCTCCATGCCGAAGCAGTTTTTTTGCGGAGACTGCGAGCCAAATTTCAAATTTGGCTCTGCAATTTCGAGTTTGTGGCTCCGG
>OFGE01002088.1_pt1 | contig 15479 bp, 12 predicted proteins | sample 1521681 | NCBI WGS metagenome assembly OFGE01 (sample SAMEA3504093, study PRJEB24116) | mouse gut metagenome | biome: mouse gut; feature: mouse-associated habitat; material: faeces | place: Denmark | collected 2011 | reverse complement strand
CCAATTAAAAGAAACACTATATGTTGTAGTTGATTGAGTTAGGTTGTTAACATTGATTTATAAATAGGAAAACATTAAATATAGAAAGACAGTGGCTAATAATATATTTGATTTACTTGCTATATCTTTTGCTTATGATTGGAATCTCTGTAATTCAAAGAGTCGAATTTGGAACTATAATCAGGTTTTTCCTAGTTCTTTCCATCATTCCGCTCTTTGCTATTATAAGAATAGAAGATTTTAAGAATGAATATAGAATTTTTATTTTATTGGCTGTAGCAAAAAGTATCTTACTTCTATATTTTGCAATAATACTTATTCGTACAGGAAGCTATATTGAATTAAGAAATTGGGCAGAAGTAAATCATTATGGAGATATATATATTAATCCATATACTCATTTACCTAAAGTTCAGGTTCATGGAAATGGTATATTGCCTATGGTCCTCATTTTAAGTATTTCTTACGGTAAAAGAGGAGTGATTAATACTATTATTAACCTTGTTTTAGCTTTAGGGACGTTTTCGGCAGGTAATTCTGCATATTTATTGGGAATTGCAGTGTTTTGTATTTACAGACTTTATATCAATGTGACAAAAAGAGGAAAGTCTAACTGGATCAAAATGTTATCAGTTATCATTTTGATAGTAGGTGGAGTAGCATTCATGGCTTATGCTATATACATATTAAGTTTAAAATCAGGTTATTCTGATGCGATCAGACTTGAACAAGCAAAGGCATTAATGGATAACTATATTGTTGTTGGAAATGGGCTTGGGCACAAGATATTTTATGTGGGAGAGATGCGTTCTTATAGCGGTGATACCTATTTTGAATTACAGACACTATATATATTCAATCAGATTGGTTTAGTTGGATTATTTATGTTTTATTGGCTTACGATTAAACCGATTAAAAAAATTGGCAGATATGAGATGATGTTATTTTTAATATATTTACTGTATACATTTTGGAATCCGTATTGTTTTGATTCGACAGAAATGATTGTTGTATCTTTATTGACGAATTATTCAATATATACAAGGCAACATGACAATACTTACAAAGAGAGTGGAGATTGAGATTTAATGAAGTTTTTTTCAGTTATATCGCTTATTACATTATACAATCCGACTAATGAGCATCTAAAGAATGCAAAGAAAATTGCCGAACAGTCTACATTAACAATTCTGATAGATAATAGTTATAATTCTAATGAGTCATTGGTAGGGAATGAAAAATGGAAAGATAAGATAGTATATTGTCCTAATTACGACAACCTAGGATTGTCTATGGCTTTTAATAAATGTTTAGAAGATAAAGAGCTATATGATTGGAAGAAAGATGATTTCGTGATATTTTTTGACCAGGATTCTACAATTGATGAAGGACATATTCCCAAATTAATTGAAGAGTATATTAAGCTTGAAGAGCAGGGGATTAAAATAGGTTGTATAGGTCCGGCATATTTTGATAAGAGTCATGGTTCAGTGAGAACGCCAAAAGCATACAAACGTATCTCTGATGAAAGTATTATAGTTGATAGTATTATGACATCATCGATGGTATGCAGGTATAAGAACATTAAAATGGTTGGATTTTGGAGTGAAGATATATTTCTTGATATGGCAGATTGGGATATATGCTGGAAAATGAAAAAAAGCGGTTTAGTAACAGTTATGACCAGTACAGTATTACTAACTCACACAGTTGGTGAAGGAAGTAAACAGGTAGGTCCGATTACGTTAGATATAGCTAAACCGTTTAGAGAGTATTACGAGACTAGGGACTGCATATATTTGTTAAAAAAGGATTATGTTCCGTTGAAGGATAGAATCAGATTTTATTTGCAATTAACAATACGTCCCTTACTTCATTTAATGTTTCTTGATGATAAAGAGGAGAGAAAGTACTATATTAAACTTGGGATTAAGCATGCAAAATATAATGTAAAGGGAAGTCTAATAAATGAATGGAAATGGCATTAAGCAGTGTCAACATCTATATAGAAATGTAAGAAAGGCTGTTCTTGAAAATAAATATAAATGGATGTACAAGAATCAAGATAGTATAAAAATATCAGAGAAAAATAGCACTCTTTTTATTACAAATGATAATATGGGAGGAACAAGAGTTTTTGAAGATGGTTATAAAAAAAATCATCAAAATATTATAGTTTTACGAAGAATATCATATGGAGAGAGGCCTGATATTATGTATAAGATTGAAAATCGGACCAGACCAGATATTCTTTTGTTGAAAAAGGATCTTGAACTTCTTTGGAAATCAAAATTTACGGAGATTATAATTAACACACTTGTTCATTATAGTGAAACGTACTATTTTTTAGATTCAATAAGGCAATATAAAAAAGATAATCCAAATTGTAAATTAGTGTATATGGTACATGATTATAACTCTATATGTGTTAATTGTAATTTGTTTATAAAAGATCATTATTGCAATCTTGAGTGTAAAAAAGAAAAATGTGATCTTCGGCTGGCAGATACGAAAATTAATCTTAATATATGGAGAGAAAAATGGTCACAGCTATTGGGGGTTGCAGATGAAATTAGAAATTTTTCTAACAGTAGCGCTTCAATATTAAAGACAGTTTATGATTTTATCCCTAAGGAGAAAATTACTGTTAAGCCCCATGATATATCGTATATAGAACAAGAAAAAATAAAATTAACTAATACTATGCCATTTCATTTAGGCATAGTAGGAGACTGTAATGCTGATATTAAAGGTAGGCCTATAGTTAAACGACTGATAAACGATTTTGGAAATGATATAAGAATAACTCTTGTCGGATCAAGCTTTATTCATTATAGAATTATTAGAAGAAAAGTAGAGTATACAGGCGGGTACAAACGTGATGAGTTAAAAAAAGTACTTGAGGACAAACAAATCACTTGTGTTCTTTTTCCTTCTTTGTGCCCTGAGACTTTTTCCTATTTGGTGTCTGAACTAATTATTATGGATATACCTGTATTATGTTTTAATTATGGTGCGCAAGCGGAAAAAATAAAAGCTTATGATAAGGGAGTTTTGCTCAATAGCAATGAAGAATTGTGGAAATATATTGATCAGAAAAAATAAATGGAGTTATCAAATGAAAATTGCAATTTTGACTTTTCAATTTGCCTATAATTATGGAGCAATGTTACAGGCATATGCATTAAGGAAATATCTTATATCGCTTGAGCATGAGGTTGATGTTGTTCCGTATTATCCGTTGCATCTCAAACAGGGATATTCGATTAGTCCATTTGAACAGGGAATTTCTTTGAAACATCGTATATATAATCTTTTAACATATTGGAAACGTGCGGAGCAAGCTTTGAAATTTGATGTTTTTAAGAAATATCTTGTTAATACGGAAGAATTTACGGAATCTGATAAGATCCCAGAGTATCTTAAAGCTTATGATTTACTCGTTTGCGGGAGTGATCAAATCTGGAACAATAAAATTACTGGGAACACGGCTATATACTTTGGAGGTAATATACAAATAAGTAAAATGGCTTATGCTGCAAGTTTAGGTGGAAAAATATTAGATGAGGTTCAAATGAAAAATGCCAGGGTCTATTTGCCATCTTTTGTAACTGTTTCTGTAAGAGAGGAAATGACAAGATTACTTCTAGGTCATATTAGAGATGATATCGCTGTGGTTTGTGATCCTGTGTTCCTTCAAGATGAACAGATGTGGAAAGAAATAGAGAAACCAGTGAAAATAGAAGAGAAATACCTTCTTTTATATTTTCTTGAAGACAGTAAGGAATTGGTAGAAAGAGCAAAAGAATACGCAAAGGAAAATCATTTGCATATTTATGAAATACATCCTACTTTTGACATGCATCATAATGGAATAAAAATCCTAAAAAAAATCGGACCTGCAGAATTTATATATTTAATACGTAATGCATCTGCTATTTGTACAAATTCATTTCATGCAGTATCATTTAGTATCATTTTTAGAAAAAAACTACTGCATATTCCTAATAGTATGTCTCCTGAACGAACACAGAATATTTTGAATAAGTCGGGTATTGAATTGCATGACAATGATCCGTTTTATGATTTGGGTGAGGCAGTAGATAGGTTGGCCGGATATATTTCAGAATCCAAGAATTTTATAAAAGAGTCATTGCAAAAGGTGACTTTAAAGAAAGAGGAGTTTAAGTTCTGATGAATCATAACTATTTGATAGATAAGTATAAGGAACTTCCTATACAGATTAAAGCTTCCTTATGGTTTTTAATTTGTGCCTTTTTTCAAAAAGGTATTTCTGCATTAATCATACCGATTCTTACAAGACTTTTGTCCACGACAGAATACGGACAATATAGTGTATTTAATTCATGGCAAGGTATTATTAACTGTCTTATTACACTAAACTTATATGGTGGTATGTATGCTCAAGGATTAGTAAAGCATGAAGGAAAAGATAGAAGGGAATTTATATCGTCACTTCAAGGTCTTACCTTCGTGCTAGTTGTTGGTTGGTCAATAGTATATGTTATAGGATATAAGTTTTGGAATAATTTGTTTTCATTAACAACACAGCAGATGATTTTGATGTTTTTAATCATATGGGCAACAGCAGTTTTTAATTTCTGGTCTGTAGAACAACGAATTAATCTTGAATATAAAAAGCTCGTTGGAATAACTCTCACCGCATCTGTAGCAGATTCTCTTTTGGGGATAATACTTATTAATATATGTCAGAATAGAGTAACTGCAAGAATCTTTGCCACAGCAATCGTTGAAGTTTTTTTATATACATTTCTTTTTATTGATCAGATGAAAAAGGGGAAAGTTTTCTATTTACGTGATAAATGGAAATATGCTTTGACTTTTTGTATTTCGTTAATACCGCATTATTTGTCACAGATAGTTTTGAATAGTAGCGATCGAATTATGATTCAAAGGTTGGTAAATGACTCTTCTGCGGGTATATACAGTCTTGCATACTCGGTATCTATGATAATGTCTTTATTTAACACATCATTACTCCAAACTATAGAACCTTGGCTCTATCAGAAAATAAAGAATAATGAAATCGACTATATAAAAAAAGTTGCTTATCCATCATTTGCACTGGTTGCTGGTGTTAATATTCTTTTGATTGCATTTGCACCTGAGATTGTTAGAATATTTGCACCCTTTGCATATTATGAGGCTGTTTGGGTCATTCCACCTGTGACTATGAGTGTGTTTTTTATGTTTTTGTATTCATTTTTTGCTTTATTTGAGTTTTACTTTGAAAAACCTCAGTATATTACAGCTGCAACTATGACAGGTGCAATCCTTAATATTGTGTTGAATTATATTTTCATTGAGAGATATGGGTATGTTGCAGCTGGATATACTACTTTAATATGTTATTTTATTTATGCATTAATGCATTATTTTTTTATGAATAAAATTGTAAAAGATAATTTGAATGGAGTTAGGGTATATGATACGCGTATTATTGTCGTAATAACTGTTGGATTTGTCTTTTTAGCATTTGGTTTGATGGTCACATACAATTATCCTGTTGTCAGATATTCTGTCCTTCTTGTAATAGTTCTGATAATTATAGTTAATAAAAAGTTAATATTCGATACTGTCAAAAATTTTGTTTCATTGAAGAGTAAACAGTAGTGTTGGAGTGATATTTATGAAGATTTTAAGCAATGTGTGGTTGAAAAATTATACGACAATTAGGATTGGTGGTTTAGTAAAAACGATGCTGATACCTGAAACGGTGGATGAATTAAAAAATGTGATAAATGTACATGGAAATAAGTTTGTGTTCGGCGGAGGATCGAACCTGTTGGCATCTGATGAACATGAATTTGATTTTATTGTGAATTTAAGGGAGTTCAATAAAGAACTTGTCTATAATGGAGGAGGTAAATTTACTGTTGGAGCTTCAGTTCGTTTACAGCAGTTAATTAATACTGTCAATTTATGTGGTTATGGTGGAATTGAATATCTGTATTCTGTACCAGGATTGGTAGGTGGGGCAGTATTTATGAATGCTGGTGGTGGAAAAAATGAAGGTAATTCAATAAGTGATTACATCGTTTCTGTCAGTGCACTATATAATGGAAAGATTGTAACTTTGGAAAAGAAAGATTGTGATTTTTCTTATAGAAGTTCTGTTTTTAAAAAAGATAAAGAATATATGATTGTTTCGGTGGAATTTGATTTTCCTGAACAGATAATTGAAGTATCAAAGAAAAAGATTGAAGAGAGAATGGAATTTTCAAAAAGAGTTCATGATATCTCTTATCCAAATTTTGGATCAGTGTTTAAGATATATGACCCACATATAATGTCTTTTGTGAGAAGAATGCAGAGAAAAAAGAAATTTGGTGTTAGATTTTCAAGTAAAACTGACAATTGGCTCATTAATTGTGGTGATGGAACATATAGCATGGCGTTAAAGAGGATTAATAAAGTTAAAAGACTGCATCGTATATTTCATCGAGAATGTCAGACGGAAGTAATTATTTGGGATTAGGGATGATTTTTAGAGAGAAACAACATGGAGTGGAGAAAAACGAAATAGTTTTTACTGAGGATATAAGTTATGTTAAACATTGTAACAATTATAGCGTTATTATCTTTTTTTACCGCCAGTATCATTGAAATGATATATTTTAAGATAGAATTTTATGAGACAATTCCAACTAATTTCTGTGGTTTATGTATTTTCCTTCATTTTTTGGCATTCGTCAACCGATTGAGTTATATAGATCTCATAGAGTTATGTGTTATTATCATTGGAAGTGTAATTATAGCGAAAAACAAAGATTGGGGAAAAGTAATATCTATTTTTAGACAAAATGGTAGATATATTATTCTGTTTTGTTTTCTGATTGTTTTGGTATGTGTAGGGATGAGAAATAGAAACATTGCCGGGTGGGACGATTTTAAATTTTGGGGTGCACAGGTAAAAGCACTATATTACCGGAATGGCTATGGAACTAAATACACCAATATTGCTAGTACATTCGGTGACTATCCTATGGGTACATTGCTTATTGAATGGTGGTTTGAACATCTGAATGGATTATTTGCAGAATCGCTGTTATATATAGGTCAAATGATTTATGCAATTATTTTTCTCATGCCGCTAATTAAAAAATTGTCTATAAATCTAATTTCTTCTATCATTGTAATACCGATCATTATAGCATTTGGAACAGCATTTACAAGGTTTGGTATTGGATTAGAACCGGATCGGGTAATGGCATTTGCATATGCAGGTGCATTGTGCAGTGTGATAAATATTGGAAATAATCGAGGAAATCATTTTTATCAAATTCAATTTCTGTTAATTATATCTTCTATATGTTTAATGAAGTCTATCGGTGTTGTATGGGCCTTAGCTGCAGTGATTTTCTACATTATCTATGATAGTGAAAAGGGATATACCAAATTATGTAGAGGAAGCATTTGTTTGTTAGTAATCCTATTGATTTGGGGAGGATGGACAATATACTGTAAACAATTTGAACGGACAGCATACTTGACAGAGATACTGAAATCAAATTTAAAAATGTCAGTACCTAATCAAATAGAACACATTCACAGTCATATTTATATTTTATGGATGTATTTGAAAGTTATGATTTTTAAAGGGATGAATTGTAGTGATTTTTATCCTGAAATTTATCACTATGGTGTAAGCTTATCGCCTGTGTCATTTATAGTTATATCGACAATAATATGTGTGCTGATGGCAAGGAGGGATAAGAAAATTAAGAAGGCTCTTTGGTTTAATCTAACAGTATGTTTAGTGTATGCATGCATATTGTTATACAGTTATTTTTTCATGTTTTATACTGAACTTGATGAATCAAGAGGATTACACATGCAAAATATGACCTCGCATTACTATGAACCTGCAATTGTTGGAATTGTGGTTTGTTCGATTAAATTTTTTCTTGATTTAAATATTGATAATTCGAGAATTTATTTAACAATAAAAAAATTTGTAATCAATAAATATGTAGTTGTTGCAGCTGCTGTTTTTCCTATTATTAATTTTCCTATGTCATATGTATATTCTTTTAGCGATAATATGGATAATGCATATTATGAAGTGCAAAATTCTACACGTATTGTATGCCATGAAAAGATAAGAGGGATTGTTGATAGTATAAAATCAGGTATAGATAATTGGGAAAATAGTAGAGTGCTTGTTTGCACAAAACAGCAGTCGGAGATAAATTATTTAGATATCTGTCTTATGCATTATGAAGTATCACCTATCTCAACGATCGAATATAATGCTAAACCCGATATAGATGATCTTAAGGAAATTATTGATATGAATCATTGCAATTATATATATGTTGATTCTTCATATAAGGAAGATAAAAGTATATTTAGTGATATAGTAGGAGATTCTTTTGAATACGATGTTTTGTTTTCATTGAGTGGAGAAACATATTGATGAAGTATGATCAAATAATTATAATACCGGCATATAAGCCGCGGAAGTCACTGATTCAGTTTATTGGTCAATTATTAAGCAGATTTGAAAATATTGTAGTCATTGATGACGGAAGTAAAGAGGAGTATAGATACGTGTTTAGTGTCATAGAGAATGAGGGTTGTATAGTATTGACACATAAAGAGAATAGAGGAAAGGGAGAAGCGTTGAAAACCGCGATAGCTTATTGCTTATCGAAGCCGGAAATTAGTCGAGCGGGTATAATAACTGTGGATGCAGATGGTCAGCATAAACTTGTTGATATAGTTCGAGTTGCAGATATTATGAATAGTAATTTCAATAGTATCGTTGTTGGATGTCGTAAGTTTAATACTGGTAAGATTCCGTTGAGAAGCTTAATAGGAAATATTATTTCTAGAATTGTATATAAATGGATTGTGGGTATTGGGATTTCAGATACTCAAACGGGTTTGCGCGGATTACCATTTGGTTTTCTTCCTATAGCTTACAAAAGCCGAGGTAATAGGTACGAATATGAAACAAATATGCTGATAGATATCAAAAAACATGGATTTAAAATAATAGAAATTGAAATAGAAACAGTCTATGAAAATAATAATGAGTCCTCACATTTCAGACCTTTAATTGATTCGTGCAGAATATATGCTGTAATAATTAAATACTCTTTGTCTTCACTAATATCGGTTATTTCTGAGTATATTGTTTTTGGGATAGCATTACATTTTGATGTAAGTATCTTATTTGCAACTTATGTCGCCAGAGGAATTTCCTGTATTATTAATTTTTCTATGAATAAGAGATTGGTATTTAAGAAGAATGGAAATGCGGCAGTACAGTTTGTTAGGTATTTTTTGTTGGTAATTATATCAGGGACAATTTCAGGATACAGTGTGACATGGATATCTGAAGTATTGTTTCAAACTAGTCCAATAATCATAAAGATGCTGGTGGAACTGAATTTATTTTTTTTAAATTTTGTTGTTCAAAAAAAACTTATTTTTTATGAGAATGATGAGTAAATAATATTTGATATCTTTTTGTGCACTCTCATTATAGATATTTATCAACAAGTATAACTGGTAAGATACCGTTTCAAACTCCCCTGTATGATTACCGATGAAAAGAAGAGACTGTAAAATAAACTGTGTATTGTCGTAAATTGGAATGTAAGAGAGTGTCAGATTATGTGTGTAAGTTCTCTGGACTGCCATAATGAATTTTATCAAAATGCCAAAAGCCCGTAAAGGCTGGAACCCTTGCCTTGACTGGCTTCTGGCATTTTGAGCAAGGTAATCAAGCAGTCCAAAGGGAATTTTCAGACAACTTTTTAATAGAAACATAATATAATACAACATAAAAATACGCAAAACTTGAATAAATCTTTACACCTTTTTCATAATCTGTTATGATTAGAATGTAAAAATTGATAAAGATTGAAAGACGGACAGGTGACGGTATGGGGGCATTGGACATTCAAATAACCGATATGGCAGGGGCATATATAGAGCATTCCATAGTTATTTCTAACTTTGTTGGAATTGTAAGAAATCAATTGAAAGATTCTTTGTGTCGTGTATTTCCAGATAACGTACAATACAGATGGATGGTTGAGGGAGAAGAAAAAACAGTTATTCCGGATGCCTCTGTCAATTGTCAAATTAAGGCTAAACGTGGGAATTATTTTATTAATGCACCGCGATTTGTAATGGAAGTCCTGTCAGATTCTACGGAAAAATATGATCGGACAGAAAAAAAGTATATCTATCAAGAGCAGGATATTGACGAATATTGGATATTAGACTGGAGAAAGAGGAAGATAGAGATTTATACTTTAGATTATGAAGATGACTTTCCTCATTACCGTCTTTTTAAAGAAGTTACGCGGAATAACAAAGATGAATTAGAAATAATACATTTCCCTAATATCAAGATTAATTTTGATGATTTATTTGATGGCATAGAATAAAAATAAAATTATAGTCACAGACACTACACTGGTATGGGACGCAGTAAAATTGCAATTTACTGCGTCCCAAACTGACTGGAACAGGTTATTCCAATGCTTAACTCTGCGGCAGTACAACAACCTTCACAGAATCATTCGCCATCTGTTTCTTGATGGCTTCTTCTAATTGTTCTGTCGGATATCTGTGCGTGATCAGCGGCTTAAGGTTCAGTCGTTTCTCGCTGATCAGTTTTGCAGCGCGGTACTGGGTATCCGGATTCACGAAAGAACCTTTGATGGTAAGCTCCTTCTGGAAGATATCGATCAGCGGCAGTTCGAAGGTATCTGTCGGATTCGGAACGCTGAACAGCAGTATCTTGCTGCCCTTTCCGGCGATGTGAACAGCTTGTCCCACGGCGACTGGCCTGCCGACGCATTCGATGATAACATCCGCGTAATCCTTGCCGATGGCTGCCTGAAGCTGTTCTTTAAGATCTCCTGCCATAGGGTCGATCGCAGCGTCGGCGCCTAGAGAGACTGCGAGGTCTCGCCTCATCTCCACCGGTTCGCTGACAATGACTTTGGCGGCGCCGCTGATCCTTGCAAGCTGTGCCATGATCTGCCCGATGGCTCCGCCGCCGACGATGCAGACGGTATCGCCCTGTGTGATGCCGATGTTGTCAATGCCGCGCAGACAGCACGCCACAGGTTCAGCCATAGCGGCTTCTTCGTAATCTACATCCGGAGACAACAGGATCGCCTGTGACTCAGGAACGGCACAGTAGGCTTCAAAGCCTCCGTTCTGGTTCACTCCGACTGCGCTCATGGACGGGCAGTAATTCTTCTTACCGTTCAGGCAGTGGTCACAGTTCCCGCAGTACATATTGGGATCGACCGTCACCTTATCCCCAACCTTGATCCGGGAGGTTCCCGGCGCGCATTCCACCACTTCTCCTGAGAATTCATGGCCGAGAACGACAGGCACGGTGGCTTCGGTGGCTCCGGGCGAGCCATGGAAGATGTGCACGTCGGTTCCGCAGATGCCGCATGCCATGACTTTGATGAGGATCTCGTTTTCTTTCAGTGTGGGGACGTCTATTTCTCGTGTCTCGATGCTTTCTTTTCCTAAAAATACAGCAGCTTTCATGTTAACCTCCTACATATTATTATTTTTTATAAATACAACAAACCAAATGTCCGCATAGAATAGGACATTTGGTAAGTGTTCTCTGGTTTATCTTACAAGCACAAATGCTTCGTATGGTTTTACCGTAATATTGTTCTTGCTGTAGTCATTTTCCATATTCGCGATCAGGCAGGATCTGCCTGTGAATTCTTCCGGCATAGTAAATGCGACATCCTGATCTGTAAAGTTGCAGACGATCAGAAGTTTTTCGTTATCCAATGTGCGGGTGTAAACGAATAATTCTTCGCTGTCTTCCAGGAGCGGCTCGTATTTACCGTATACCATGACCGGATTCTCTTTTCTAAGAGCGATCAGTTTCTTATAATAATGGAACACAGAATCCGGGTCTTTGGTCTCGGCTTTGGCATTGATCTCTTTGTAATTCGGATTGACTGGGATCCACGGAGTTCCTGACGTGAATCCTGCCTGTTCGCTGTCGTCCCACTGTACCGGCGTCCGGGCATTGTCGCGGCTTCGGAACGTAATGCATGGCCAGAAGTCTTCATGGGAGACATTGCCGCTTAAGCACCATTCCTTATAGGCGTTGATACTCTCGATATCGCGGAAATCATCGGGGCTCCGGAACGGATAGTTGGTCATGCCAAGTTCCTCGCCCTGATAGATGTAAGGGGATCCCTGCATCATGTGGAGGCAGGTGGCAAGCATCTTAGCGGAAGCCTCCCGGTGCTCTTGCCGGTCGTCCCCGAAGCGGGAGACGGCTCTTGGCTGATCGTGGTTATCCCAGAACAGGCTGTTCCATGCCTTTCCGTACAATTCCGTCTGCCAGCGGGTCAGGATCTTCTTAAGCTTGGTAAGCTGCCATTTCTGATCGTCCCATTTTCCGTATTTTCCATGATTATCCACATGCTCGAACTGGAATACCATGTTAAGTTCTCCGGCATCTTCTCCGGCGTACTGTTTCGCCAGTTCTGTGGTGACGCCGGGAGTCTCGCCGACGGTCATGATATCGTATCGTGACAGTACCCGTTTATTCATTTCTTTCAGATACTTATGGATATTCGGGCCGTGTATGCAGTAAGGACCGTAATCACCATAGAAATCGGTTACTTGACCGTCCGGCATCTCTTTTGTCTTGGAGATCATGCTGATGACATCCATGCGGAATCCGTCGATCCCTTTGTCGCACCACCATGCCATCATGTTGAAGACTTCGTCGCGGACCTTGGGGTTATCCCAGTTGAGATCCGGCTGTTTCTTGGAAAACAGGTGCAGGTAGTACATTGCGGTCTCTTCATCGTACTGCCATGCGGAACCGCCGAAGCAGGAGCCCCAGTTGTTAGGAGGTGTCTTCTCATCCTTCCCTTCCCGCCAGATATAGTAATCCCGGTATGCATTTTCTTTGGACCGGCGGCTCTCCATAAACCATTTGTGTTCGTCGGAAGTGTGATTTACCACCAGATCCATGACCACACGGAGCCCTCTTGCGTGAGCTTCCGAAAGCATCTCGTCGAAGTCTTCCATAGTTCCGAATTCATCCATGATCGCCTGATAATCGCTGATATCGTAGCCGTTATCGTCATTGGGCGATCGGTAGATGGGAGAGAGCCAGAGCACATCGACTCCCAGGTATTTCAGATAATCCAGACGGCTGGTGATTCCCTTGATATCTCCAATCCCGTCTCCGTTGCTGTCCATAAAACTGCGAGGGTAGATCTGATAGATCACAGCCTCTTTCCACCATGTTCTGTTCATATATTTCGGTCCTTTCTATATTATACTTGTGTCTGTTCTTACATCTCTAATACAACTACCTGATATCCGTGCAGTATTAACGTCGTTCCTTCCTGTACAAGCTCCGGATAATTGTTCAGAAGTATCTTCTTATACTCTGAATGATATTCGGAAGGCAGTTCAACAGTCTGTTCCTCCATCTGGTAATTTCCGATCACCAACAGTGTCTGCTCTCCTTTTCGGTAATAAGCCATCAGGTTATGCTGTTCTTCCAGATATGGCTTAAGCTCCCCGTATACCACCGTCTCCTTATAGTCCGGATCCTTGCGCAGGGCGATCAGTTCTTTGTAGAAGCTTCTCACAGAATCCGGATCCTCAAGCTGGTCCGCGGCGTTGATGGAAGTGTAATTCGGGTTCACTTTTAGCCAAGGCTTTCCTGTGGTGAAGCCTGCATTTGCTTCACCGGACCATTGCATCGGAGTCCGGGCATTGTCGCGGCTGAATTTTGCTACGGCATGTAGTGCGTCGGCGGGACTCAGTCCGGCATTCAGCGCCACCTGATATTCGTCCAGTGTAGAGATGTCGTCTATCTCATCAATAGAAGAGAAGGGGACGTTTTCCATTCCCAGTTCCTGCCCCTGATAGATGAAAGGAAGGCCTCTTAACATGAAATTCATGGCGGCGAGAAGTTTCTTACTCTGTGTGCAGCATTCGCCTTCCGGAATATAACGGCTGACACCGCGGGGCTCGTCATGATTCTCGATGATGTTGGAGAGTAAACCGATGTCTCCGATCTTCGCCTGGGATTCGAAACAGCACCTCTTATAATCGTCCGGAGTGATCGGAGAAGCGTCATACCAACCCTTCTCGCTGGTTCCGAAGATCGTCTCATTAAAGTCGAACATACTGGAGAAGTAACCGTTATCTCCGATAAAATCTGGGATCTCTTCTGGCTTCTCGTTGAACACCTCGCCTACGGAGAATGCGTCGTAATTCTTGAACGTGCGGTCGCGCATCTCGCCTAAGAATTCACCGATGCCGCGGGCTTCCTGCAGCATGAACTGGATACTGCACAGTCCGTCCGCCCGATCCGGTTCGTAATTCCGGAAGGGAGAGGCTTTCTTGATATTGATGATCGCGTCGATCCGGAAACCGCCCAGGCCCTTATCAAGCCACCAGTTGATATTCTTATACACTTCTTCGCGAAGCTCGGGATTTTCCCAGTTAAGATCCGGCTGCTTCTTGTGGAAGACATGCAGATATTGCTTGTCCGTACCCGGCAGGTCTTCCCATACGGGACCGCCGAAGTAGGATCTCCAGTTGGTCGGAAGCTCTCCGTCTTTCTTGTCTCTCAGATAAAAGAAGTTTCCGTATTTTCCGTCCGGATCTTCGCATGCCTTCTTGAACCATTCGTGTTCGTCGGAACAGTGGTTTACGACCAGATCCATCAGGATGTACATATTCCGCTTTTTTGCTTCTTCGATCAACTGCTCCATATCTGCCATCGTGCCGAAGCGCGGGTCGATATCGTAGTAATCGGAGATGTCATATCCTTCGTCGGCAAGGGGAGAAGGATAACAGGGGGAGAGCCAGATGATGTCGATGCCCAGGTCCTGTAAGTAGTCAAGTTTACTGATAATCCCGGGAATATCACCGATCCCGTCTCCATTGCTGTCATAAAAACTCTGTGGATATATCTCATAAAATACCGCGCTGTCCAGCCACTTCGGCATCTTAAAAACCTCCTTCATCTTTTTGCTAAAAATCGGTTAAATTTCCTCTTTCATCAAACGGAAACGGCTCTGGTTTCCCCACAAGCTCCAAATTCGGATTTTTCCGTGCTTCTTCCGCCAGTGCCTCTGAAATATATATTTTTTCAATATTCTAACATATTTTATGTGAGTTGTATACGTTTATTGAAAATTTTTATTCAGTTAAAAAGAAAAAAATGAAAAAAGTTTTTAAATGCCCGTTGACAAAAAAAGTGTTTGATGCTATAATAACTAAAAAGCGTGGATGGGGAAAACCATTCCAATGCATACGGCTATAGAGAGGCGCTGATTGGTGGAAAGTGCTGCGTGTGCGGAATCTCTCGCCCCTGAGCTGTCGGCTGAACTTCTTCAGTAGGCTTGACCGGATCCCTCCGTTATCATAGGGAAGGGCATGCAGTGCCT
>OFGE01002080.1_pt1 | contig 15514 bp, 15 predicted proteins | sample 1521681 | NCBI WGS metagenome assembly OFGE01 (sample SAMEA3504093, study PRJEB24116) | mouse gut metagenome | biome: mouse gut; feature: mouse-associated habitat; material: faeces | place: Denmark | collected 2011 | reverse complement strand
ACGGCTGTCCTAGATAGATGATCATTCACGACATAACCCGGCTTATCGCTTTGCTTATCTGTTTGAATAGATGAAGTTTTTATAAAATGTTTCTTAAAAGTCAATAGGTCAGTTGACAGTCCTTGTTTTGGAATGTACCATTAAATCTGTACAGAAAGTAAATACGGATGAAGGTGCATAGAATGAGAGAAAAAGTACAGAGATTTATGTATGGGCGTTACGGTTTTGATGAGCTTTCAAAAGTAGCCCTTGCCGCCACACTTGTGCTGATGGTGGTTTCATTGTTTACCAAAAACAGGTTTATTTACCTGGTTTCGCTTATACTTTTGGTTTTTTCCTACTGGAGGGCGCTGTCTAAAAATACAAAGAAGCGGCAGCAGGAGAACCGGAAGTTTTTAAGTATCAGGTACCGGGGCGTGGCAAGATGGGGCAAATGGAAGGAACGACAGGCGCAGAAGAAGGTTTACCGGTTCTATAAATGCCCAGGGTGCGGGCAGATGGTACGCGTGCCGAAAGGCAGGGGGCGGATCTGCATTACCTGCCCGAAATGCCAGGTGGAATTTATCAGGAAAAGTTAGGATGAAATCTTATGTTTGGATATATTAACATCAACAGGGGGGAACTGGCAAAGGATGCTGCGAAAGCATATCAGGCATATTACTGCGGATTGTGCCAGGAGCTGAAAAAAAGCTTCGGTACAAAGGGGCAGATGCTTTTGAATTACGATATGACATTTTTGATTGTGCTTTTGACTGGTTTGTACGAGTTTGGGCACAACCAGACCGAATTTACCTGCCCGCTGCACCCGACTAAAAAGCAGACAGCATGGGAAAACCAGGCGACCGGGTATGCGGCAGATATGAATGTAATGCTTGCATACCATAACATGGAAGATGACTGGCGGGACGGCAGGGCATATACCAAAAAAGCGTTTGCCAGGGCATTTTCAAAGGATTATGGGCGTATCCGCGAAAGGTACCCCAGGCAGGCTGCGGCAGTTGAAAGCTATATGCAGCAGCTTATGGCTGCAGAAGAAGCGCAGGAAGCAAATATTGACCGGATCGCCGGGCTAACTGGGGAAATGACTGGGGAAATATTTGCATGGAAGCAGGATGAATGGTCTGAGGAACTGCATTGCCTGGGTTTTTATATGGGCAAGTTTATTTATCTGATGGACGCTTATGAGGATTTGGAAAAGGACAAAAAACGTCAGGCGTACAATCCGTTTGCGGGAATGGTCTGTGAACAGGAAGGTGATTTTGAAACGTTTGTAAAGCTGCTTTTGACCAGCATGATGTCGGAATGTGCAAAATCCTTTGAACGCCTGCCTATCTTACTGCATGCGGATATCCTGCGAAATGTGCTGTATTCCGGCGTATGGTCTAAGTATGAATATATCCAGCTAAAAAAGAAGAAACTGGAGAAGAAAAAGAAAGGAAAACAGAATGTCAAATCCTTATGAGGTTTTAGGCATTAAGCCGGGTGCGAGTGATGAAGAAATCAAGAAAGCATACCGCAGCTTAAGCCGCAGATACCATCCGGACGCGAATGTAAATAATCCCAACAAGGCTGCTGCGGAGGAGAAATTTAAACAGGTGCAGCAGGCATATGACCAGATTATGAAGGAAAAGCAACAGGGCTACAGCTACGGGGGCAGACATACCTATGGCGGATACTCCTCCGGAAACGGCAGTGATCCGATTGAACTTAAGGCGGCGGCGAATTATATTGCTAACCGCCATTATGCGGAAGCGTTAAATGCCCTTGGGGCCATTGAACCACAGAACAGGGGGGCTCAGTGGTATTATTTTAGCGCGGTTGCCAATATGGGGCTTGGGAATAATGTGACGGCCAAGCAGCATATTGAACAGGCGGTGCGGTTGGAGCCTAGTAATATGGAGTACAGGCAGTTTATGCAGCATCTGGCGTTTGGAGGGACGTGGTACCAGAGTATGGGTCAGGGATATGAGAGGCCATATGCGGGTACGGGGAATTGGTGCTTGAGCATGTTGTTTTTAAATATGTTGTGTAATTGTTGTTTCAGGCCTTGCTGAGGGCTGCTGCGTTTGGGGTGCGGCGGCTCTTTTTTTGATCGGGAACATGTTTGACAGGCCTTGCCAATATTATCTCTGGACATATGAATGGAATTCGGTTATACTTTCCATATTATTTGGAGGATGGAAAAAGCAGGAAAGGGAGAGGTGCTATGCCAGGTAGATTTAATGGGTTATTGGGGATGCTAGGGCTTAAGGAAAAAAAGCCTGATGTGATTAAAAACAGAAATACAGCGCCAAAATATGAAGAGAAGGCAGTCCCGAAAAGGACGAAAAAACCAGAGGAAGAGCGAGGCGCTGACATGGATATTATGCAGCATCGGCCGCGGCGCGGAGTGAAGCTGCAGCCATTGGATGTTATTGAGGGGTTTCAGGTGCGGCCAGGGTTTTATAATAGGGACGGTGCGACGGCGACTTCAAATGGGGTCAGTTTTACCATCCATTCGATTGGGGCGACAGGCTGTACACTCCTTTTGTTCCGCCCACAGGAAAAAGAGCCATATGCAAGGTTAACCTTTCCGAAATCATACCATATAGGGAACACGTATTCTATGCTGGTGTTCGGGTTAAAGATTGAGGAATTTGAGTATGCGTTCCAGCTCGACGGGCCTTATGACAGGGAAAAGGGAATGCTTTTCCAGAAAGAAAATGTTTTGCTTGACCCTTACGCGAAAGCTGTTACGGGGCAGAGGAACTGGGGGGAGCGCCCCGAATCCGGCAAAGAATTTGTATATCATGCAAGGGTTGTGGAGAATAATTTTGACTGGGGCAATATGATGCAGCCGGAGTACCCATTAGAGGATTTGGTTATTTATGAGACTCATGTAAGGGGGTTTACAAAGCACAAATCCTCTGGTGTAGAGGCAAAAGGGACATACGAGGGGCTACGCCAGAAAATTCCGTATTTAAAGGATCTGGGGATTAATGCAGTTGAGCTAATGCCTATCTTCGAGTTTGATGAAATGGAAAACAGCAGGGTTGTAGACGGAGAACGGCTGTATAATTATTGGGGATATAATACGGTCTGCTTTTTTGCGCCCAATACGGGATATTCTTCCGTCGTGGAACATAACCATGAGGGTGACGAGCTTAAAAGGATGATATATGAGTTAAAGGAAAACGGGATAGAGGTTATTTTAGATGTAGTGTTTAACCACACGGCAGAAGGCAATGAAAATGGCCCTTGTTTTTCCTTCAAGGGAATTGACAATAATGTTTATTACATTCTGACGCCAGACGGATATTATTATAATTTCAGTGGATGCGGCAATGTATTAAACTGCAACCATCCGATGACGCGCAGGTTTATAATTGACTGTTTGCGGTATTGGGTGACGGAATACCGGGTGGACGGCTTCCGGTTTGATTTGGCGTCTATTTTGACGCGTGACCAGAACGGCGCACCAATGGAAGAGCCGCCGATTCTGCAGGCGATCGCATGCGATTCGATTCTGGGCAAGGTAAAGCTGATTGCAGAGGCCTGGGATGCAGGGGGGCTTTACCAGGTGGGGAACTTCCCGGCATACCGCAGGTGGTCGGAGTGGAACGGCAGGTACCGTGACGATATGCGCCGCTTTTTAAAGGGCGATGAGGGGATGGCAGGGACGGCAATTACAAGGATTACAGGCTCGAGGGATTTGTATGATCCGTCCGAACGCGGCAAGAGCGCTTCTGTTAATTTTCTGACTTGCCACGATGGGTTTACACTGTATGATATGTATTCCTATAATATGAAGCACAATGAGAAGAACGGCTGGGATAATACAGACGGGGATAATAACGGCAATAGCTGGAACTGCGGCGTGGAAGGGGAAACGGATGATCCTGCGATTGAAAGCCTGCGCCGCCGTATGGTAAAAAATGCCTGTGCGACTCTGATGTTAAGCCGTGGACCCGCTATGTTTTTTGCAGGGGATGAATTTTGTAATACCCAGTTTGGGAATAATAATGCATATTGCCAGGATAACCTTACATCCTGGCTGGATTGGGACAGATTAAAGGAGTACCGGGAAATTCATGATTTTTTCCGGTTTATGATCCGTTTCCGTAAAAAATATGCAATTGTAAGGAAGCCGACGGCGAAGGCAGTATGCGGCCTGCCAGAGATTAGTATTCACAATGGTTATCCGTGGAATGGAGGAACTGATCATTCGACCAGGCTAATTGGTATTATGTATGCGGGCAGGGATGAAGCGGATACACGTGACGATATTGTATTTTATGGGATGAATGCGTTTTGGGAGCCTTTGGATCTGCAGCTGCCTGCGTTGCCGGATGGCAAGCGGTGGAGAGTTTGTGTTAATACGTTTGTGGAATACGAGGATGGAAAGGATATTGGGGCACAGACGGAATTTGATTATGAGAGTAAGCTGAAAATTCCACCTCGGACAGTTGTGGTTTTAGTGGCAGAATGACTGGGGTGAAGGGGTAGAGCGTGTTTGGGATGCTTTAGAGCCCCTTAGCCCCATCACAAGGCCCCAGTCTCATATCCTGCCCTCTGCCTGACTACGGTTTTGGCTGGCCTACGGAGGGGTTTTTATTCATGTATGCCGGATGTTATGGAGGTATCCTTTTTTGTTTCTGTGCTTTTGTTATATTGTGTAATTTTCAAACACGTTTTAAGATGAATGTGGAGATATTTGTATAAATTATTTTATTACTGGAAAAATATTTTTTGTGTGCTATAATTAAATTTAAGTGTACAGTGCAGAAAGCTTTGTTTTGTTAAGGAGGACGTGGCATGAAGAAAATTTTTGTAACAGGATTGGCGGTTATTGCTTTGGTTGGTATTTCTATACCAGTGATTGCTTCTAGTGCCTTGAAAGGTGATATCCGTATGGATGGCAGGGTACAGGAAATGGATACGAAGAATACGGAAACGGATGAAGCGGCGGAGTGGGATCAAGCAGATGTACAGCAGCAGGAGGCACAGATAAAGGCGGAGCCTGTGTCTGATGTGGTGCCGGCAGATTTGGCCTGTAGTTATTATATAGACGCAAATGGAGACGGGATCTGCGATCATTGTGCAGGGGGAGGCGCAGATGCGGTTTCTGGTAATGGGATTTGTGATCAATTTATTGATGCAGACGGGAATGGTATTTGTGATCACTGTGTAGGGAATAGTACGAATGCGGCATTCGGAAACGGATCCTGCGGCTATTATGTGGATGATAATGGGGATGGGATTTGTGACCATTGTACAGGGACAGCGGCTTCTGCAGGAAACGGAGCATGTGGGTATTATGTGGATGACGATGGAGACGGTGTGTGTGACCACTGTGTAGGGGGATACGGCAATGGTAATAGGCAGCAAGGCCAGGGGGGTCACCATGGAGGCGGTCACCACGGCGGGCGGCACCACTGATAAAAGTATTGGAATTATGTTTTGTTTATATTAGAGCGTGTTTAATAATTGCTTTGTGCCAGTGCTAGAGCGTGTTTGAAAAATGCTTTTCGGCAGATAGTTCCAGACTTCAATTTCTGTCCGGATGGGGTACTAGCCCCCTTGTTCTTAAAATTTTTTGTTCAATGAGCTGAAATATTCCTTTATCTATGAGTATGCCGAGTAATACAATTACCAGCATTACAGTCATTACCTGGTTTATATCTGCCAGATCCCGCCCTACCATGAGTGTATAACCAAGCCCTATTGATGCAGACATTACTTCACCGGACATGAGGGCGCGCCAGGCGAATGACCAGCCCTGTTTTAATCCGGCGATAAATGCAGGCAGGGCGGCAGGGAAAATAACACGGCGGTACAAAGCAAAAGAATCCACTCCCATTGTGCGTGCGGCTTTGATATAGATCGGGGGTATATTCTTTACACAGCTTTCAATCGAAATAGCAATTGAAAACGCTGAACCCATAACTACTACAAAAAGAATAGCGCTCTCTGAGAGCCCGAACCATAGGATTGCAAATGGAACGAAACAGATGCTTGGAAGCGTCTGCATGCCCAAGATTAGAGGTTTTAATTGCTGCCCCAGCCTGGTATGCACGATTAGGGAGCCAAGTATAATCCCTATTATAACTGAAAGTATGAAACCGAGAAGTACGCGTGACATGCTGCATAAGATTGCGGCAGTAAGCGTGCCGTTGGCAAATAAAAGAAAGGTGCAGCGTATTACCCCGGCAGGGCTTGGTACGGCGTAAGGCTTCGCCCAGTGCAGCCAGTCGCAGGCAGCGGTGTATAGAAGCTGCCACAGCAGCAGTATAACAGCAAAAAACAGGGCATTTGCGATATATTTTTTTCTGTGCATTTTTATTCCCTCCCAGTTTGATCAAATTCGCCTGCGGCGCTTTTCCATGCAGAAAGCTGTACTTTTGAGAGGATCTGTTTGCGGAGGGCGACAAATTCAGTATCTTCTATGTTGCGTGGGCGGCTTAGGGCAATGGGTACGATTTCTTTAATTCGGCCAGGGTTTTCCGCCATTACGATGACACGGTCGGCAAAATAGACGGCTTCTTCGACGCTGTGTGTCACGTATAAAATAGTCCGGCCGTATTTTTCCCAGATTTCCTCAAGCTTGGCGCGTAAGATGTGGATGGTTTGTTTGTCTAATGCAGAAAATGGTTCGTCCATTAAAAGGAGCTTGCCTTCTAATGCAAGCGCCCGTGCAAGTGCAGTACGCTGGCGCATTCCGCCGGAGATCTGATGGATGTGGTAGTCTTTATAGTGCCAGAGCTGTACCATTCTCAGATATTTTTCCGAAATTTCTTTTTGGCGGGTTTTTGAATATCCCGCGGCCTCTAAGCCGAACATGACGTTTTGCATAACGTTTAGCCAGGGGTAGAGGGCGGGTTCCTGGAACATGACAACACGGTCAGCGCCAGGGCCAAGCACGCGCCTGCCATCTAAAATGATTTCGCCGGAAGTGGGTGTATCAAGGCCTGCAACTAAATTTAACAGCGTAGATTTCCCACAGCCAGAGGGGCCTACAATACAGATAAATTCCCCCTTCTCAACATCAAAGGAAATATCCTTTAGGGTTTCCTTATTATTGCCGAATGGCAAAAAGGTATCCTTTAGGGTTTCCTTATTACTGCCGAACGGCAAGGAGGTATCCTTTAGTACCTCTTTTTTTGTATGGGTAAAATATTTATGGACTGAGTTCAGTGTTAAATACATCGGTTTCCTCCGGTATGGCGCTGTAAAAGCCTTCTTCCTTGCCAATGGCGGCAAAGGAAAGGATGGCTTGGGTATTTAATTCAGTGGTGGCTTCTATACGGGTAAATGCGTTTTGCATTATCATTTCGTCAATGGGCTTTCCAGTGGTATTTTCGATTTCTGTATTCACGATTTGCTGTGCTTCGTTAGGGTTTTGGTTGATAAATGAAGTGGTGCTTTCGTGCATTTCAAGAAATTCTGTTACAAGTTCCGGATGTTCCTGGATAAAATCTGCGCTTGTGACGACAAGTGCAGCGGGGTAATGGCCGTTCCAGAACAGCTCGTCGTAGTCTAGCAGGATTTCGGCGTTTCCATTATTCTCTATTATTGTCCCCCAGGGTTCAGGGACGACAGCTGCATCAATGCTTCCGGCGTCCATTAGGTTTACGATATCAGCATTGGAGCTGGCATTGATAGTGACATCGCCGCCTTTGCCGGTGGGTTTTAGCCCATGCTCTGACAGCAGGGACAGCAGGCATAAATGCTGTGTGTTGGCAATCTGCGGCACAGCGATTTTTTTACCTGAAAGGTCTTTTATAGAAGATATTCCGGCGTTTTTGCGCACTAAAAGCACGGCTCCGGCATTTGTAGCGTTTGAGATGATTTTAACGTCCCCTGAGGATTTGATATTGGCATTTAACGCAGGGACAGGGCCGATGTAGCCGATGTCGATTTCTCCTGCAAATATAGCTTCGATTTCGGAAGGCCCGGCATTAAATGAAGTCCAGGTAACATCACAGGTATCTTCCCATGCTAACTCTAAAGAGCCTTGGTTTTTTAAGACAAGGGCCTGTGTATGGGTAATGTTTGGAAAATAAGCGATGCGCACGTTTGTTTTGCCGCTGCCTGCGGGTTCGTCCTGCGTGCAGGCAGCAAGAGACAGCGACAAAACAGCCGTGGCGGAAAGGGTTAAAGTAAGCCTTGTGATTTTTTTCATAGCGTCTGTTACATCCTCCTGTATGTGATTATGCTTTTGGGATTATGATGCTCCGGCGCCTGGCATGGCAGAACTGCAAAAGCATAATATGTATCCGGCAGTTGCCGCCGGAGGATGAAGGACGCACAGCTTTTGGGCAGGCAGACTAAAATTATTCTAAGTGGCGTTTCTTTTTCCGCCGCTCGTCACAGTATTTGCAGCGGTAGATTTCCTTACTCTTATCGGCCAGGATAAAAATTTGATCCAGCTCTTGTTCAATGGAAGTTATGCACCTGGGGTTTTTACATTTGATCACATTGACAACCTGATCCGGCAGGTGCAGTTCTTTTTTTTCAACTATATTATTGTCTTTGATAATGTTTACAGTTATATTATGATCAATAAATCCCAAAATATCCAAGTCAAGCGTATCAATCGGGCATTCGACCTTGATCATGTCTTTTTTACCCATTTTATTGCTCCTTGCGTTTTTGATAATGGCAATTTGGCAGTCGAGATGGTCTAATTTTAAGTCTTTGTAAATGGACATGCTCATGCCTGCCTTGATGTGGTCAAGTACAAAGCCTTCCTGGATTCCACTGATATTTAACATATTTCTACCTCCATTCTAACAGGGTGAGAATCAGGGCCATACGCACGTATACGCCGTATTGTGCCTGTTTAAAATATACGGCGCGCGGATCATCGTCTACTTCTACGGCAATTTCATTGACACGCGGCAGTGGATGTAATACGAGCATATCTTCTTTGGCATGCGCAAGCTTGTCCTTTGTCAGGATATAGTAATCCTTCATACGCACGTAATCTTCTTCGTTAAAAAAACGTTCTTTTTGTACCCGTGTCATATATAAAATATCCAGCTGGGGCATGGCTTCTTCCAGGCGTTCCAGCTCTTTGTAGGGAATTTTGTTGTTGTTAAGCACATCTTCCCTGATATAGCTTGGGACACGCAGCTCTTCCGGGGAAATCAGGATAAACTGTATGCCTGGGTACCGGATTAACGCATGGATCAGGGAATGGACGGTGCGGCCAAATTTTAAATCTCCGCACAATCCAATTGTAAGGCCATCTAACTTCCCTTTTAAGGAACGGATGGTAAGCAGATCGGTTAAGGTTTGCGTTGGATGTTGGTGGCCGCCGTCTCCGGCGTTGATGACTGGAATGGAAGATTTGGAAGAAGCAACAAGCGCTGCGCCTTCTTTGGGGTGGCGTATCGCACAGATATCTGCATAACAGGAAATAACACGGATGGTATCGGAAACACTCTCACCTTTGGCGGCGGAACTGCTGTCGGCGCTGGCAAAACCTAAAACGGAACCGCCGAGGTTTAGCATCGCAGCCTCAAAACTGAGCCGTGTCCGGGTACTTGGCTCATAAAAGCAGGTTGCAAGCTTCTTGCCTTCGCATGCATGGGCATATTTGGAAGGGTTGTGTTCAATGTCGTTAGCCAGGGTCAGAAGGGAGTCTAACTCTTCTACAGTCAGGTCTAACGGACTCATTAAATGGCGCATAGAAGTCCTCCTTGATATAGATTTTTATTATCATATAACGAAACTGCAGAAAATACAAGAGGGAATGTGGCAGGCCTGGCTACAGTCTGCTTAAATCTGAAAAAAATATAAAATCTCCCAAAATCAATATCACCCAAACATAAATTGTGATAAAATACAAACGTTTAGCACAGTACGATGTGGACATGGAGGTTGCGATGATTAAATACAGTGTAAAAAAGCCGTTTACGGTACTGGTTGCGGTCATCATTGTTCTGGTAATCGGGTTTGTCTGCCTTACGGGCATGAAAACAGATCTTCTGCCAGATATGAGTATGCCGTATATGGTGGTTGTTACGACGTATCCTGGAGCCAGCCCGGAGAAGGTGGAGGAGAGTGTTACAAAGCCGATGGAGAGTGCGCTTGGTACTATTAACGGCGTCAAAGAAGTAACCAGTACCAGTGCGGAAAATTACAGTATGGTAATGCTGGAATTTGAAGAAGATACCAGTATGGATTCTGCAATGGTCAAGGTTTCGTCTGCAACAAACCAGATCAAACCACTGCTGCCTGACACCTGTGGTACGCCTAATATTATGGAAATCAGCATGGATATGATGGCGACTATGTACGCCAGTGTCAGCTATGATGGCAAGGATATTTATGAGTTGTCGGATTTTACGCAAGAAACCGTAATCCCGTATTTTGAGAGGCAGGGGGGCGTGGCCAGTGTTTCGGATATCGGAATGGTGGAAAAGTCCGTTGAGGTACGTTTAAATCAGGAAAAAATTGATAAAATAAATGAAAAAATCCTGCTTTTGACAAACGACAAGCTATCCGACGCCAAAAACGAGCTTTCCGATGCAGAAAGCTCCCTGGCAGAAGCCAGATCAGAGATTAATAAGCGGGAGGAGGATCTTTCAGACCAGCAGGAGACAACGACTACGGAGCTGGCGGATGCCACGCTCGCCCTTAACCAGGCGGTTGCCACAAGGGCTTCCTACGAATCGCAGCTTACCAGTTTAAAAGCCAGCAAATCTGCGTTGGAAGGGGAAAAGAAAGCTTATAAAAAAAATAAGGTTGAGAGTACATATAACAGCTTAAATGAAATGTTTTCACAGATGCAGGCGGCAGCGGCAGCAATGCAGGCGCAGCTTGGGGAATACAGCCCATTAGATGCAGCGCAGATGCCTGTAGATGTCAAGGATGCGATTGATAACCCAAAGAAGCTAAAATATTTTAAAACAGCAGTAGAAACCCTCTCTTCAATGCCAGGCTCCCAGCTGGACGCTTCTATGGCCCAGCAGGCAAAGAGCCTTGACAAAAAGACACTGCAGCAGCTTTATGATGTGGTCAATGTCCGCCTGTCTCAAATTGATACGGAGATTGCCAACCTGGAAATCGAGATAAAGGTGGCAGAGGAAGTGTTAAAACAGGTAGAAACACAGATGGCGTCTATAGACGACGCTTATAAACAGGCGGAAGCCGGAAAAATCACGGCGGCCGCTGGATTTGGCTCGGGAAGCGCGCAGATTGCGGCTGCCAAAACAGCAATGGAAGAAGCAAAGGAAGAGCTGGAAAACGCCAATAAAACGTATCAGGATTCCGTGACGGAAGCGCGGAAAAATGCCAATATAGACCAGATGCTGACATTAGAAGCGCTCTCCGGCATGATTTATGCGCAAAACTTTTCCATGCCTGCGGGCTATATTGATGATGAAAACGACAAGCAGTGGCTGTTAAAGGTTGGAGAAAGCTATACATCGCAGGAAGAGCTTGAGAAGATGGTGCTCTGTGAAATCAAGGATATCGGCGATATCCGCTTGCAGGATGTAGCGGATCTTACAACAATTGACAATACTGGGGAATCCTACGCAAAAGTAGGAGACAGCCCAGGTATTATTCTTTCGGTTTTTAAAGGCAGCACAGCGGGTACGAGCGATGTGTCCAAGGAGTGCATGCAGGCAATAGAGGAGCTAAAAGAGGATTACCCAGATCTAAATATTACCCCCCTTGTAGATCAGGGCCAATATATTTCCGTGTTAATTGAGAGTATTGCATCGAGTATGCTGATAGGCGCGCTGCTGGCTATTTTTATCCTGGCTGTTTTCTTAATGGATATCCGGCCGACGCTTGTCGTCGCATTCAGTATCCCTTTTAGTGTGCTGGTGTCTATTGTTATTATGTATTTTGCAGGGCTTTCTATCAACATGATGTCGCTTTCGGGATTGTCCTTGGCGGTCGGGATGCTTGTAGACAACTCGATTGTAGTCATTGAAAATGTTTACCGTTTACGGTACCGGGGGCTTAATGCGCCGCGTGCTGCCTTCCAAGGGGCAAAACAGGTAGCGGGCGCAATCATTGCATCTACGCTGACTACGATATGTGTCTTTTTCCCGATGGTGTTTACAACGGGCATGGTACGTGATTTGCTGCTTCCCTTTGCGCTTACGATTACATTTGCGCTTACTGCATCCTTGATTGTAGCGCTTACTGCCGTACCGACGATTGGCTCTGCACTTCTGAAGAAAGCAACGCCAAAGCCGCATCATATTTTTGACAGGATACAGGAATGGTATGTTGTTATTTTACGGTTCTGCCTGCGTATTAAGGTAATACCGCTTGGAATATCAGTAGCGCTTTTAATATTTTGTATCGTTACAGTGTTAAGCATGGGGATTGTGCTGATACCAGATATGGGGGGCGATCAGATTTCTGTCACGGTTACTATGCCGGAGGATGACAGCAAGGAAACTGCTTTTGGCAAAGCGGATGAAGTGATGGAAGCTATTTTATCGGTTGAAGGCGTGGGGTATGCCGGAGCTATGGACGGCAGCAGTTCTGCCGGGATGTTTGGCGGCATGGCGGAAGGCTCCGGGGAGGGCTTTGGCAGCTTTTCCATATATGTCCTTCCAAAAGAAGAATTTAACAGTAAAAAACAGGTAGAGGAAATCTGTAAGCAGATCGTTGAAAATACAAAAAAAATGGACTGCGAGGTTGCCGTATCCAATTCCATGATGGGCGAGATGGATCAAATGCTTGGAAGCGGCCTTCAGGTAGATATCTATGGGCAGGATCTGGATCAATTAACGGAAATCAGCGAAGAATTAATGGAAATGTTCCAAAATGTAGAAGGGTTTGCCAATATCAGCAATGGGCAGGAGGAAGCCGACGAAGAAATCCATTTGAATATCGATAAGGATAAATCCATGCGTTTAGGGCTGACCGGGGCACAGATTTACGGGGAAATTTCGGATAGGCTGACTACAGATAAAACGGCTGTTACCATAAAGGCAGACGAAACAGATATGGATGTTGTTATTGTAGATGAAACCGACCTTCTGACCAAAGAAAACTTGATGGATATGGAATTTGAAACGCAAAAGCAGGATGAAGACGGCAAAACCGTCACGGAAACACATCGGCTGAGCGAATTTGCCACACTTGATTACGGCACCAGTGTGGCGGGCATCAACCGGGCCAACGGGGAGCGCTATATGAGCGTAACGGCAGAGACACTGGATGGGTATAATACAACGATTTTATCAAGGGAAGTGCAAAAGCTGTTAAATGGATATGATATGCCGGAGGGCTATACTTATGAATTTGGCGGCGAGACGTCTAATACGACGGATATGCTAGAACAGATGGGCAAGCTTTTAATCCTGGGCTTTGTATTAATTTATCTGGTGATGGTGGCACAGTTCCAGAGCCTTTTATCGCCTTTTATCGTAATTTTTACTGTACCTTTGGCTTTTACGGGAGGGCTTTTGGCGATGCTTTTTACAGGGGAGCAGATGTCCTTGATTACACTAATGGGCTTTTTAGTATTGATGGGGACCGTTGTAAATAACGGGATTGTATTTGTAGATTATACCAACCAGCTGCGCGCAGGGGGGATGTCAAGGCACGACGCTTTGGCCGCAACTGGGAAAACACGTATGCGCCCGATTTTAATGACGGCGTTTACAACGATCCTTGCGATGCTTGCCATGATTTTTAGCACGAATACAGCAAGTGAGATGGGCAGGGGCATGGCGGTCGTTGTAGCGGGCGGCCTTTTGTACGCTACATTTATGACGATGTTTATTGTCCCAGTGATGTATGATATTTTATACCGCAAGGAAGTTCATGTGGTGGATATCGGAGACGAATCCATGGACGATGCACCGGATGACGCGGCAGAATTTATGGAACAGATGGATAAGGGGGAATAATACAAAATGAATCGGTTTGAAACGGTTTACAGTGAAAAAAAAGGTATGTTTGATGAAACTCAGATTTGGGTGGATCGGGAAACAGGCGTACAATATTTATGGCACAAATCAGGTTATGGGGGAGGGATTACGCCGCTTTTGGATAAAGATGGGAAGCCAGTGATTGCCATGAGGGCGTCTAAGGATACAAAATAAAAGCTTTTTTCAAACACGCTCTAATAGTTTAGGGGCATATAAAACAGGATTGATGTGCGGCATCAATCCTGTTGAGATTTATTTTACAGAAGCCTTTACGGTTGGCAGGTGGCTTAAGTTGTTTTCGTCCGTACCGTCAGGGATGGATTTTAAATATTCGGTCCCCCTGCGGTGCGCAATGCCAACACCTGCAATTTCCCCGGCTTTTGCAAGGGCAACCCCTTCTTCTTTGTCAACGATCCGGTTATCCGAAAGTTGGTATCCGGTGATTTTTCCGCCCCTTTTTACTAATCCAGTGATTTCTTTTGCATTTTTTTTCGGAGTGGGAATATCGTCCAGGGTATTAACGGCAAATGAAATGCCAGTGTTTTCTGTTACGTCCATAACTGGTCCTCCTTTCATGTAGTTTGTTAAGGCGGGGATTAGTTTATGGAGGTTCGGGTAAAATATGCAAAGCACCAGTTCTTTTTTCTACTGAACTTTTCTGTAAGCGTTTGCAAACATCGTAAGCCTAGATAAAAATGCATAATTTTTCCCCTCAGAAAGCATTTCTTTCGTTGATTTTACTGATTTTCTAAAAACATATTGTAAAATGTAAAATAATAGTTTATATTAATGAATGTGCTTTAGGAGGAAAGGAATCATGAGCAAAAAAAAGATTGTAGTTTCTAATGTTTCAAAGGAGTATGATAACCCGATTGCTGAATTGGTGCAGGTTGCTTGTCAGTTTGACAGTAGAATTATTTTAGAAAGTGAGAACCGCAAAATCAATGCCAAAAGCATTATGGGAATCATGGCCTTTAACCCCTCGAAAGGGATGACTGTGAATATCGTCACAGAAGGTAATGACGAACAGGAAGCATTACAGGCAATGGAAAAGTTTTTAGTATGTGAATAGTAAAGGATTAGGGAGGTCAATGATAATGCAAGAAGGATCAAAGAAAACATCCGGACAAGCAGAGAAGGGCAAAGAAACGACGACAGTAAAGGCAGACAAGACAGCAAAGGTATCTGTTTCAGCAGCAGTAAAAGCAGAGCCGGTAAAGAAAGCGGCAGAGCAGAAGAAGGAAGAACCGGTTAAAAAAGCAGAAGTAAAGAAAGAAGAACCGAAAAAAGAAGCAGCTAAGAAGGAACCTGCTGCAGTAAAGGCACAGGCCGAGAAGGTAGCCAAGAAAGAGAAAAAAGCAGCGAAAGAGCCGGTCGTTCCGGAATTTGTGCTCCAGTTTGATGATAATGGCACACAGCAGGCTGATTTAGCAAATGTCGTAGCAAAGATTAAAGCTGCCTATGTTGCAGAAGGCCATCGTGAATCCTCCATCAAAGCCCTGCGCGTATATTTAAAGCCGCAGGATTGGAAAGCATATTATGTCATTAACAATAAAATCGAAGGGCAGATTGATTTGTTTTAAGGCTAATGATCTGTCACAGAATGAACATAAAAGGTTACGGCC
>OFGE01002075.1_pt1 | contig 15522 bp, 10 predicted proteins | sample 1521681 | NCBI WGS metagenome assembly OFGE01 (sample SAMEA3504093, study PRJEB24116) | mouse gut metagenome | biome: mouse gut; feature: mouse-associated habitat; material: faeces | place: Denmark | collected 2011 | reverse complement strand
AAAATGGACGGCCCACGTTTTGAACCGCAGGCCGTCCGCTTAGATCGTGTTCAGCTTTCCTTGCACCGGGCGGCGAGTTCCTCGCCCATGCGTTTAATGTCCTGTTCCTCCTGATCGGTCAGATCCCGCTTGTAGCCATCGGTGAGAAGATACCCCTGGTATTCCTCATAGCTGGGGCGAAGCACACTCAGCAGCTTTTTGGGGGTGGGGCAGAGCTGGGACGTCACCCAATTATTTTTGCAGCTCTCCCAATCCACCACCATAATCCCCCGGCTGGTGGTCAGTACCTCGCAGGCTTTGTCCTGGGCCAGATAGTCTCCAAAAACCTCTAACACTTTTTCAAAAGACAGCATAGAAATCACTCCCTGATTTTTTCTTATACCAGCATAGCGCCGAACATGATTTTTTGCAAGGATGCGGTGGTCCCCGGATGCACAAGTTTATTCTTTCCCCGCCTGGGTGGGATATTGGAAAATAACCTTTTTCTTTCGCTGGGCAAATTCCAGGGTCCTGGCCGCGCCGCCCCAGCTATGGGTCACGCCGGAGATCACCACACTGCTCTCGGACACCATCCACTCGTTGCGCTTTACAATGGCGTACCGGGGTGGCACCCGTTCCAGCGGCGGATAGGTGGTGCCATCATAGCGGGAAGCATCAATATCCCGGTTGAGATAGGCCAGCACCAGGATCAGCTCAATGTGGGGATAAGTTTTCTTTTGCTTTTTCACCGCCGCCGCAGCCAGACCGTCAAAGGCCCCATAGCCGCCGAGATAAAATGTGGTAGCCCCGCCCTCAATGAGCGAGGGCAGTATCATGTCCAGCCACTTTGAAAATCCATCAGTCTGATTGATCTTGCTGTGTCCGCAAAAGGTAACTGTCACTTGACGCACCTCCATACCAAAAGACTTGCCCTATAACATAAAGTGCTATCACTTACCTGTCAAGTAACTGTATAATTTTTGAGCAGAAACCCATATCATAAAACCTACAAACGCATCGAAGTGAGGGAATGGTATGGCTACGAATAAACGAGTGTTCACATTACGTTTGCCCGATGAAGTCTTTGACAAAATTGGAATCCTTGCCACACAGGAGCATCGCTCCATGACAAACTATATTGAGTATGTGTTGATGAAGCATTTGGCCGAGGTGGAACAGGAACACAGTGAAATTATAGGAAAGCAGGATGGTGAATAGTTTTCCTATTGGATTTTTGCCAGCGAAATCAAAATGCTTTGTGCCGCGTCCCACAACCGCTCATGGCTTTGCCGCAGTTCTTCCAGATCAGCGTCATAGAATCTCCCTGTCTCATGCACCCGGCGCGTGAGCTGGTTGAGGTTGTTGCTGGACCGCCGCAGCAGGGACACCAGCTCCCCCAGCTCCGGCAGTTCCAGATTCACCACAAAGCCGTCAATCGCCATCTTGCGGAGGTACGCCGCCATGTTTGTGGTGCCGAGCTGGGCCATCTTCTGCTCGATCAGCGCCCGTTCCTCCGGGGTGACGCGGAATTTTAATTGTACCTCTCGTTCTAAGTTTGCCACTGTCACCGCTCCTCCTGCTCTTTATCCCTGGAAGGGCTGGACACCTTGGACGATACGGTTGTCTCTTGTAGCTTTTTCAGGACGGAAGGCTTTGGCAAAGACACGACATCCCGCTCTGGACAATATCCCAAACGTCTGCATTTGTCCTCGCATTCTTTTCTCGTCCTTGCACTTGTTACATAGTTACCAAAATCATCTTTTGCTACCCAGCTTTTCGTCCTTTCAAGCATAAAATATCCATTGTAATATTGCTCCAGATGTACCCTCGGTTTTCTGTAACGCTTTCTCAAAATAATACCCTACCGTTCTTGAGCTTTGGTCCGATCTTTGGTGGGCGGCTTGGGTGCGTCCTGCTGCTCCTGGAGTTTTTTCCGCACCGAGGGCCGACGCAGCACCAGGGGCTGAAAACGGTTTTCGTCCTGCCGGATCAGGGCATAGGTGCCCTTCCGCCCGTTCAGCGCGGAGAAGGTCAAGGACTGGAAGGGCAGCATAGCCATCAGCCGGTCGTGGTCCTTCGTCTTGGCCCGCGCCAGGAAGTCCGGGGAGATTTGGGCCATGTAGTGGGTTTTGTTGGGGCTGTTCGGCTCCGGGGCGTTTTGGAACTCCGCCAGAATCCGCGCCGCTTCCGCTTTGATGTCCTCCCGTTTGAGGGGCAGGGACAGCAGATATCCATGCCGCGCCTCGCTCACAAACAGGTTCAGAAGGCCGGGGTGACTGCGGGTGATCAGGTAGGAGGTATCCCGCCGCCCGCTTTCAAACGCGACAGGGATCGTCCGCGCCCAATCCTTGTTGGCACGGGACACGCGCCCATCCTGTTCCATGTCCTGCACGGTATTTGCCAGCACATAGAGCATCCGCTCATAGCCGAACCGCTTCACCACATCCTGGACCGCCGCCGCTGTATTGAGACAGTTGTCGCTGTAGTGGTCAGCGATGGCCTGTTCAATCGCCTCTTTGCAGCCAATGTTGGCGGTATGGGACGCGATGTGCTGTGTTTCCTCCTCATGCTGGTAGGCATATTGAAAAGATTCTGTGTAAACCGGGGTCTTGTCCATCTTCATTCCCTCCCTTTTATGCTTTGTGGAACGTGCCTCGGACTTTTCCTGGGCCAGCTCCAGAATGTCCTCACGCACCACATCAATGAACAGATCCACCTTGGCGGGGTGGCTTTCCAGGGTACAGCTATCCCGCCCCCCGGCCATTCCGTACATCGGAACAGTATTGGCCCAGCTTGCGTTGTGGCCGGAGAAGCGGTTATCAAGATTTTTCTCACGGACGGTATAGGCCAGAATGAACGCCACCTTTTCCGGGCCAAACTGCTTCAAAACGCTTTTGGCGGAATCCCTGGCAAAATTCATTCCATCCCAATTATCGTTGATGGCCTTGTCGATGGCGCACTTACAGTCGGTGAGAGCTTTCAGCGACGCCCGGTACTGCTCCAGTTCGCCGTTTTCCCGTGCATAGGCGGCGGGGTGTGGGTAAATTGGGGTCTTATCCATGTTGCGATCCTCCTTGAATAAAATCAGCCAGGAGGCCGAAAACCTCCTGGCTGTTCGTTCGATCTACGGTGTTGCAGCTATAAAAGCTATTTACTTTTACGCTAATATCAAGTACAATATTAGCGTAGGGGGGTGAACAGCATGACGGATGCTCAAAAGCTGGCGTCTCTTGCGGCGGCAGATGGCGGTGTCCTGACCACCGCAGCAGCAGTTGCGGCAGGTATCTCCAAAACAGCATTGGCAAATTATGTTGCAAGCAATCATTTTGAACGGGTTTCGCTTGGGATCTATCTTTCGCCGGAGGCTTGGAGAGACGAGGCATATCTGCTACAGCTACGTTGCCCGCAAATTGTATTCTCCCACGACAGCGCCCTGTTCTTCCATGAACTGACTGACCGGGAACCGCTTCAAAGCACTGTCACGGTAAAGACGGGGTATAATCCAAAGCACCTGACCTCTCAGGGAGTAAAAGTTTATACGGTGAAGAAAGAACTCTATGCGATTGGTATCTCAACAGCAGCTACCATTTTTAATCATCAGGTACGGGTATACGATATGGAGCGTACCGTCTGTGATGTGATCCGCAGCAGGAACTCAATGGAAACGCAGGTTTTTCAAGACGCGCTGAAGCTGTACGCCAAGCACCGAGGGAAAAACCTGCAAAATCTCATGGACTACGCAAAGACATTCCATGTAGAGAAGCTGGTACAGCAGTATATGGGGGTGTTACTGTGATCACATCGGCACGGCAGTTGAAGGACAAAATCTGAAATCTCTCAAGAGAAAAATAAGCGGATATATAGAAATAGGGACAAACTGCCGCCGTGTCACAGCTCTGGGCCAAAGTGCTTGGGCGGCGCTCCCTTGTCCGGCCCCGGCTGGGCAGGGCGTTTCAGCCCATCCAGCACTGAGGGGCGCTCCCGGCCCTTTGCGGCCAGTTTCTCGGTGCAGTCCTCAATCACGTCCCGGATGTCCTCCATGTGGTGGGTCTCCACCGAACTCCACTCCCGGTACAGATCCGCCAGCGGGGTGGGCGAAGCCAGCAGCGCCGCCGCCTGCTCCGCCGGAAGCTCCACCACTTCCATCTCCACCAAAATGTCCTCCCGGATCGTAAACTCGGCGGCATGATCCAATATCTCGTCGGGCGGCTGGGCCGTCAGCCATGCCCGGTATTCCTGCTGCTCCTTGTCCATCTTGTCGTAAAGCGCGTCATTGAGCTGGTTTTGATCCATCTGAATCGTATCCATTTTGTATTCCTCCATTCCATTTGAAGATTTTTTGTGATATAATGCGAAAAATATAGAGTTGGGGGCGGAAATATGGCGTACAGCGACGCGATGTGGGCGGAAGCAAAAAAGAAGTGCCGGTTGAATAACGAGGATATTGCCCTGGCAAAGCGCCTGGGCCTCAATCCGCGCAGCCTGATCAAAAATATCCCCAGCAAAAGCGAACCGTGGAAAGCCCCGGTGAAGGACTGGCTTCACGAGATGGATGAAAAGCGCCAGAAAAAGGCGGCGCAGAAGCAGAAGCGGAAAGCAAAGTCAGGCGGAGACACCCCCGCCTGACTTTCCCTTTTATAGTTCCTGCCCCACAGCCTTGGACGTTTTCTTGTCCGATCCCGGCTGGGCAGGCCGTTTCAGTCCATCCAGCACCGAAGGGCGGGCACACTTGGCAATGGCCTGTTCCTCATGCCTGTGCCCTCCGTCGATGTTGAGCAGGGCGTCCAGCTCCGCAAGACGGGCGGACTTCTGCCGCAGCTCGTCCTCCTGGGGGAAGGGCTTGCCCACCTCCGCCTTTGCCGCTTCCTGTTGGGCGAACAGGTTGTCAAGCTGGGCCTTGATCATCGCCAACCGCTCCGGCATCTTTTCCAGGGCGTTGTCGATGCGGAGCAGGTTGCCCCGCACATCAAGCCCCAAATCGGCCTCATGGGTCATCTCGCCCTTCAGCGCCAGCTTGTGCTTGAACAGGCTGACGCTCACCGACATGGTGAACCCGCGATAGCTGCCGATCATGACCGGCTCCGTGTCCTTGACCTCCTTGCAGGCTTCCAGCAGCGCGGCCCCCGCCGTCTCCCGATCCTCATAGGCTGTCCCTTTTATCACCATTCCGGCAAACCCCTGAGAAACCTCTTTGGCAACAGCGGCGGGTGCAGCAGGTTCTGTCCCCTCGGCCTGTCCCTCCGCCGCAGGTGCGGGCGCGGGGATCTCTTTGATGATAGTCGGATGGGGATGCTCGGCCAGCGTTTTCATGTCAGTTTCCAGACCTTCAATGTAACCCTGATACTGCCTAATTTGCTCCGGAAAATGCTTTATCAGGTTATCCTCCAGCTCATATTGCTTGTTTTGGTGGGCCGCCTTCATGATTTTCAGCTTGGACACATCCACATCCAGCTCCATGCGCTCCTTGATGCGGGGGTCCCCGGCGCACAGGGCCTTGATCTCGGCGTAGGACAGCGCCGCCTCGTCCACATCCTCGCAGGAGCGCACCGGGGATTTGGAGGTCATAATCTGCGAGATGAACTTCTGCTTGTTCTCCACCGTCTGCCACAGGTAGGCGTCAAATGTGCCCTCGGTGACATAGCGGTACACCCGGACGATTTTATTCAGATTACCCCGGCGCTTAATGCGGCCCAAACGCTGGATCAAATCACGGGGCCTCCACGGACAATCCAGGTCATGGAGGGCAAAGAGCAGATCCTGGACGTTGGTGCCAGCGCCCATCTTGAAGGTGCTGCCCAGCAGGACACGCACCTGCCCGGAGCGGACCTTGGCAAACAGTTCCTTCTTCTGCACATCGGTGTTGGCCTCGTGGATGAACGCCACCTGTTCCGGGGCCATACCCCCAGCGATCAGCTTCTGCCGGATATCCTCATAGATGGTGAAGGGCTTCTCCTGTTCCTCGTCGGGGCGAAATCCGCTGCACTCCGTTTCCGGCTCCGCCGAAAACTGCGCTCCGCTCCTTTGCCCCCCCTCTCCCCACCGCAACCGCTCCGCTGGGTTGCGGCGGGGGCCCCATTTTCCCCTTACAGCGGGCGCGGCCTTGGGTGTGCTGATATCGCAGAACACAAGCTGGGTCAGCTTCTGACTGTCCCCATCCCGCCAGCATTGCAGGATGTTCTCCACGCAGCGGTTGACCTTGGTGCCTTCCTCGTCGGGCAGCATGGGGTCAATGATCCGCTGATCCAGCCCCAGCTTCCGCCCATCGCTGGTAATTTTCAGCATATTGTCCTCGCGGGGGTCCACGGTGCCGGAATGGACGATGGTAGCCCGCTTGGAAAGCTCCTTCACCATCTCCTGCTGGATCTCGGTGGGCTTGGAGGCAACGGTGTGGTACTCCACCTCCGGGGTGGGAAGGTTGAGCTGGTCGGCGGTCTTGATGTCGGCCACCTCTTTGAACAGGTTCATCAGCTCCGGCAGGTTGAAGAACCGGGCGAACCGGGTCCGTGGCCGGTAGCCGGTGCCCTCCGGGGCCAGTTCCAGGGCGGTGACGGTCTCGCCAAACCGGGAGGCCCAGCAGTCGAAGTGCCCCATGCCCATCTCCTGGAGGCGGTCAAACTGAAGATACCGCTGGATGGTATACATTTCCGTCATGGAGTTTGAGATGGGGGTGCCGGTGGCGAACACGACGCCGCGCCCATGGGTGATCTCATCCAGGTAGCGGCATTTGGCAAACATATCGCTGGATTTTTGGGCGTCGGTGGTGGTAAGCCCCGCCACATTCCTCATTTTGGTGTAGAGGAACAATGGTAATAGGTAACACTTTGAAGTAATCTCCGCGTTTTCCCCTACCTCACGCCGGGCGTGCAGCTTTCACCGCACCCGGCCTACCATCAAGTTGACTTACTTTCTACTGATTTCAATACTGCCGTACCCTCGCGGAATACAGCGCACTTACAAATTTCACATTTTTAATTTCTTGCGGTAATTCTCGATTTTGCGTACCGTCTTGGCATCCATACCAGACGGAATGGGACTGCCATGTACCATGCGGTGGCATGAATCACATAGCCACGCCAAATTAGGAACTTTGTTGATTCGTTCGATGGGAAGTTTATTGTTTACGTGATGACAACGCTTAGGAACATCCTCCGAAAAGGTTCTGCCGCAACACTTGCATTTGCCTTTATCCCGATTATAGGCATACTCTCGGTTCATAATATACTCAAAATTGTACTTTCCTTTTGCATACACAGACAGCGCAATATCTTCCGGGGTATTGATGGATGGGCGGTCACACGGTAAAGGCTTGTGCTTGGAACGATAGTTTACATACCGTTTCCGCCCGTCTGCTGTGTAAGGGGTCATTTTCTGGTCAAATGGCCGGCTTTCATAATTGCTATGGGAAATAAAAGCGTAGGTAATGCCAAACCATTTCCCTTCAATTTCAACCGCGAATGTTGTACTGTCATACCCCTCATGCCGGTGCGGGAGGTTGCAAAGTGTTTTTAGCGGGACCTGCATCTGGTTGTATTGCTTGGGAAACATCTTTTTCCAGACCGCCAACGCCGTATTATTTACCCTGCGGTCGATTGCGTGAAAGGCGCTGGAACAAATGGATGGCTGGATATACTGCGCGATTCCCATGATAACCGAGTTCACATATTGAATTTGCGCCGCTTGGGTGTTGTTTTTCTCGCACATCCCGATTTTCCGCACTTCTTTTGCTAGTTTACGGATTTTCCCTCCAAGGCGCTCCATATCCGGGAACGGCTTGCCTACCAGAAACGGCGTCCAAGTTTTGGGGTCCGGGGTTTTGCGTTTGCGCTCTGCTTTGACAACAAATCCAAGAAAGTGTATCCCTTCCTGACGCAAGTCGGTGACATGGGTTTTCTCTTGGGACAGTTCCAGCTTCATCTTGTATCGGAAATATTTTGTCAATTCACGTTTCAGGCGAAGGGCCTCGCGCTGTGTAGAGGTCAGGATCACCCAATCATCCGCAAAGCGGAAATTATACTTTGGGGTGACTCCGGCCCACTTCAAGCGCCGGGTATCGTTGCATTTGTGCTTGCATTGGCGGTGCGGTTCCATATAGGTACGTCCCACATACCAGTCAAAGTCGTTCAAGTACACGTTGGACAGCAGGGGTGATAAAATGCCGCCCTGCGGCGTTCCTGCTTTCGTCGTGTAAAACAGGTCGCTCTCAATATATCCGGCTTTCAGCATCTGGCTGATGAGCTTCAAAACTCTTTTGTCATGGATGCCTATGCGCCACAGCTTTTGAAGCAGTACCCGGTGATTGATGTTGTCGAAACACCCCTTGATGTCACCTTCTACCGCCCAAACAGCTTGGTCTTGTGATTTGCAGCCTGCATTGATAACATTGACAATATCCCGGATTGCGTGTTTTTGTGCCCGATAGGGCCGAAACCCGTAGCTATGGGAATAAAATCTAGCCTCGCATATCGGCTCTAATATGATTCTTACGCATTCCTGGACAATTCGGTCCAACACTGTGGGGATTCCCAGCGGTCTCCGCTTGCCGTTGCTTTTGGGGACATAAACCCTCCGCGCTGGTTTTGGCTTATAATTTGCTGCGGTCGATTGAATCAACGTAATCAGTTCATCTCTTGGCATTTGCAGGTATCTGTCCATTGACACACCATCTACTCCGGCGGTTTTACTGCCTTTGTTCGACTTGATGTTATGAACAGCGGTGACAATGGTCGCTTCATTGACCATTGCCTCCAACAGTCCCGAGAAAGGAATTCCCTGGCCTGATTTTTCATACAGCAGGTCTTGAAACTCCTTTAATCCTGTTTCTGTTGAAAACCTGACGTTCAAATGCACAAGGCTCTCACCTCGCGGTTCGTCACCCATCTTTCAGGGAGTTATTTGGTTCTCATTTTGTGAAATTTGTAAATCAACTTGACTCGTACCCTTCGCCGTGGGGCATTTCAGCCCCGTGTAATTGGCTTTCCCAATCTCAGACTACTATGGTACGGCTGACTTCCTGTAATGTTCATCACACTGCAATGCTCCCATTACAGGCTCTCAAACGTTCCCAAATCTCTATCCTCGTGGCCATTTCTGACCGCTGAAGCCCTTAGGCCGCTACCTTACACCGGGAAAATCCAACCATGCTTTGAATCACAGTTTTTGCATGATTCCAGATGGATATTTCATTCCATCGGGCGTATGCGGAAAAACCAGCCGCACACACCTTTTCCAATTTTCACTCTTTCGAGTGCCAACGTCTTACGATGCTGCATAGCTTTCACTTACGGATAGCCATAGGCTTACGGAGGCCCGCTCCATTATTATCCATGCCTCTCTTGCGAGAAGTTTAGGTTTTCAGGCTACGACTTCACCACGCTCTTGCACCCCGTCCATTTGCAGATGGACAACGCACAGTGGAGTATCAGCCCGCGTACTGCCTGCGGTATGACGGACCGCTTCGGCATTGATTCAGTACGGCAGGGGAACTTCACCCCTGATTTCGAGATTTGAGTTCTCTATGGTCTTTTCTTGATTTACAAGTGCAACCACATGGCGCTTTTCGCCGTTGTTGTCAGCAACGACTTGTAGCGCAACGTTTCGCACGGTTTTTATAGTTGTCACTTTCGTCCACGAACATCATGTCCACACCCAACTGCTCAAACGTCACCACGTCATCCTTGCGGTGGTTGGCTTGCAGCTTTTCCAGGCGGGCCTCCAGGTTCCGCTTGGTCCGCTCCAACTGCTTCACGGAAAACTTCTCCGCACCGTTCCCTTTCAGCTCCTGGATACCCTGGGTGATCTCAAAGATCTGCTCCTGGATCAGCCGCTCCTGGCGGGCGTAGCTGATGGGGATCTTCTCGAATTGGGAATGGCCGATGATCACCGCGTCATAGTCCCCGGTGGCGATGCGGGCGCAGAACTTTTTGCGGCGGTGCTTCTCGAAATCCCGCTTGGTGGTGACGAGGATATTGGCCGAGGGATAGAGGCGCAGAAACTCCGCTGCCGTCTGCTCCGTCAGGTGGTTGGGCACCACGAAAATGGATTTGTGGCACAGCCCCAGCCGCTTGCTCTCCATGGCGGAGGCGATCATTTCAAAGGTCTTGCCCGCGCCCACCTCATGGGCCAGCAGGGTATTGCCGCCGTACAGCACATGGGCGATGGCGTTGACCTGATGCGGCAGCAGCTTGATCTCCGGGTTGATACCAGAAAAAACGATCCGGCTCCCATCGTACTCGCGGGGCCGGATGCAGTTCATCTCGTCGTTGTACTGCCGCACCAGCGCCTGCCGCCGCCTGGGCTCCTTGAAGATCCACTCCCGGAACGCATCCCGGAGGGCCTGCTGCTTCTGCGCGGCCAGAGTGGTCTCCTTGGCGTTGAGGACCCGCCGCTCCCTGCCGTCCGCCTCCAGCACCGTGTCATAGACGCGGACATCCCGGAGGTTCAAAGAATCCTCCAGGATGCGGTAGGCGTTGGCCCTGTGGGTGCCGTAGGTGCTGTAGGCCGCGACATCGTTTTCACCGACGCTGCCCTTATTGGAGACCGCCCATTCAGCGGTATGGCGGGAATAGCTGACCTTGATCTTGCCCTTGAGGTAATAGGGCGTTTTCAGCGTTTCATACATGAATTGCTGGATGTACTTCTTGTCGATCCAGGTGGCCCCCAGTCGAACCTCAATTTCGGAGGCGTCCAAATCCTTGGGCTGGGCGGCGGTGAGGGCGTCCACGTTCACCTGATAGGCCGGGTCGCGCTCCGCCGCCGATTTTGCCTCCAGCAGTTTCTGACGCACGTTGCCGGAGAGATATTCGTCGGCGGTCTGCCAGCCTTGCAGGAAGTTTCCGCCCGATGCTGGGTCTTTGAAAATCACCCCCCGCAGGTCTTTGGTCAGGGCTTCCTCATCCATGCCGGTGAGCTGGGCCATGAACGGCAGATCCACACAGGCCCGCTCCCCGATGGACACGGCCAGGGCGTCCATGGCGGTGTCCGCGCTGGTGACGGCCCGGTGGGGCTTGATGGTGCGCTTGGTGAACATATCCGCCTTGCGCTCCAACCGCCCGTCCTCGTCCAGCACCTCCAACGCGCACAGCAGATAGTAGGAGCTGTCGGCGGAGAACGCCAGACGATTGGCCCGGTCATTGATCAGGCCATATTTTTTGGCGAAACGGTCATAGAGCCGGTTCAGCTCGGCCTGCTTCCCCTGGATGGCGCTGTCCGGGGTGTAGTCGTCCATTTGCAGGTCAATCAGTTCCCGCACACAGTCCCGCAGCTCCACCATGCCCTTGACACGCTCCCTGGCAGAAGTGGTCAGGTGGGGCTTCACCATGACGGAGTTCTGGCGGTAGTACACGTCCCCGTCTACGATGGCATAGGAGTAGTTTTTCACATTGGGGTCGGCGGGGATGGAAGCGACCTCCGGCTCACTGATGTCCGCGTCCAGCTCCGGGGCCTCGGCCTCCCGGTACTCCCCATGGATGTGGGACACCGCCTCATGGAGCTGCTGGGCGAGATCCGCGCCGGGGATGGGCTGGCACACCAACTGCGCCCCAAAGGGGCCGGAGGTGATCTCCAGGCTGCCCAGCACCATTTCGGGGTGGGCCTGGAAATACCGATTCATGGTGACGAAGCCGTGCGCCTGTTCGCCGCTGCCCCTGGTATAAGTGTGTTCTTCCAGCGTGTCCACATCCACCCATCCGGGCAGGGGTTCATCCCGCGTCAGGGGCACGTCCCGCTTCTGAAGGAACACGATGTCCATGCCCGCCTCCGTCCCGGCGTAGGCGAGGGAGGCGTTGCAGGGCAGGCGGATAGCCCCCAGCAGGTGGCAGCGGCGGGCGATGTACTCCCGCGCATGGCGGTCCTTCTTGTCCATGGTGCCGCCGCTGATACCGTTGGAGGTGACAAAGGCGATGACGCCGCCGGAGCGTACCTTATCAATGGTTTTGGCGAAGAAATAGTCGTGGATCAGCAGATTTTCCTTGTCATAGCGCCGGTCCACCAGCTTGTAGCCGCCGAAGGGGACGTTTCCGATAGCGAGATCAAAAAAACCGTCCGGGAACTCGCTTTTCTCAAAGCCCTGGATGGAGATATTGGCGTTGGGGTAAAGCTGCTGGGCAATGCGCCCGGTGATGCTGTCCAGTTCCACGCCGTACAGGCTGGACGTGGCCATGCTCTCCGGCAGCAGGCCGAAGAAGTTGCCGATGCCGCAGGAGGGCTCCAAAATATTGCCGCTCTTGAAGCCCATGTTCTCCACCGCCTCATAGATGGCCTTGACAATGGCGGGCCGGGTGTAGTGTGCGTTGAGGGTGGATGCCCGCGCCGAAGCGTACTCCGCCGGGGTAAGGGACGCTTGCAGCTCCAAAAATTCCTCCGTCCAGCCCGGTTTATCCGGGTCAAAGGCGTCAGGCAGGCCGCCCCAGCCCACATAACGGGACAAAATCTCCTGCTCGGCGGGGGTGGCGGAGCGGCCCTCCAGCTCAATGCCTTGGAGGGTGTTGATGGCCTCCATGTTGCGGCGGAACTTCTCTTTCTGCGTCCCAACGCCCAAATCATCGTCAGTGATGCGGAAATTCCCGGCGGTGGGGGCCTGATCCGGCTGATCCTGCACTTGTTCGGGAACTTTCAGCCGCTCCACCACAATTTCATAGGGGAGATGGTTCGGCTCCGCCGGATAGACAGCAGTCGTTTCCGTGGTATACTCCTGGGCAGGGGGTGCTTCCGGGGTAAACAACCCAGCATTGCGTTCATCCTGGCGAAGCGCGTCCTCAAAGACATCCCGGTTGATGATCTCATTGCTCGAAGAATATGACCCGGTGTCAACGCGGACGCTGTTCTCCCCGATCCAGCCGATGGTGCCGCTGATTTCGCGCTCACCATAGGGGAATGTCACCTTGTCCCCCACCTGATAGACGGGCCTGCCCTCCAGGTGGACGGCGGGGCGCTGGACCGGCTCGTGGGTAAAGCCGTCCAACTCCTGCTGCCAAAGGGCACGGAGGACGGAGGGAATCAAGGCCCAGCCCATATACCGACTTGACGCGACCATGCTGCTGTGTACGTTGATCTCCATGCCGGTGGTGGAGGTGGAATAATCCACCGTCCCGCCGGTGGCAAGCCGTATCGTTGCGGATCGGCCTGCGAACTGTTCCGCGAGACGGTTCCCGATTGGGGTATTGCCCAGGCCGGAGCGCAGCCAGGAAGCGATCCGCTCTTTGTCCCGGTCTGCCAGCAGGCCGGAGGTCAGGGCTTCCCGGAAGTAGTCATGGGGACGCTCCAACCTGGCGGGCAAAAACTCCGTGATATAGCTGTTCCGGGAATCCTGCCACAGCAGGGTTTCAAAACGCTCTATGGGTTCAGAACGGAGGATAGGATAGGCTTGGGCGGGGTCCTGGAGATCCACATCAAGCAGGCCGATGCCGTAAATCTCATAGGCGGTCTTGTCCAGGTAGACGGTATCTCCCGGCTGATAGGCCGGGGCCAGCGGGTCGCGGGCGGGCTGGGCGAAGCTGTCAGGGACAGCGTTTTGAATCTCCTGCCATTCCCCGTCTGAAACGGTGATGTCAACCTCATGGGCGGCGTCCCCGCTTCCGATGGTGAGGGTATCGCCCTCGCGGGTGATGGAATGGCCGGACAGATCGGGGGCCTGGGACAGCATGGGATAGGTTTCGTCCACGATTTCCCGGTGCAGCCGCAGCCGGAAATCGGCCATGTCGAAATACAGCCGGGTAAAATCCTCCGCGCCAACTACCGCCGTTGTTCCGTCCGGGAACATGACGGAAAGCGCCGCCCGTTTTACGGCTTCCTCCCCCTCCATCAAAGCGGTCTCTTTATCGGAATTTTTGCAGGCATTTTGATAGGCTTCATCTGCCAGCACCTTATCTTTGATGATGGGCTTGTATTTCTCGTAAATCTCCCGGACGGTGGGCGCGGCGTCGGAAGCCTCCTGTTTCGCCTCCTGTCCCGCCAGCCGCTCCACGTCGGCCATGACCTGCTCTACAAAGGGGGAGGGGGCGTCCCCGTCTCGCTCCAACCGCTCCCGGATGGCGGCGGGGTCAATGTCCTCAAAATTGTCCTGCTCGGCCTGGGTGAAAAATCTGTCCTCCTTCACCAAGCGGGCAAGATGGCGCTGCACCTTTGTCCAGGGCAGGTCGGCAGCCGCGCCCTCCACGGTGACAGGGAACGCCGGGAGATCATCGCCGTACTCGTTTTTCAGCCATTCCGCCGTCCCCCGGTCACGGGCATGGTCGGCCATGTACTGCTGCACCCGGCGCTTGCTGTCCATATTGCCGTTCCACTTCTGGAGGGCGGCGTCAATATCTGCCGGGGTGATCTCCCTGGGCGGCATCGTGGCCGGAATGGGAGGTGCGCCGCCCGGTACATGAACAGGGGTGTCAGCTTCCTGTCCCAATGCTTCCGCCTGGGGAACGGAAAAAGGACCGGGCGCTTCCGCGCTCGGCCCCTCTTGGGCAGGTCTATTCGGTTCGTTTAGCTGTAGATCAGCTCCGTCAGGATAATTTCCTCCGCCTGGGCCTTGCAGTTGTTCATCAGGCCCACCCATTTCATCTGGTCGGTGGCTTTCATCTCCTCCGTTACGCCCTGCTTCTCCGCTAACTGCTCCGTCAGCCGGTCTGCCATCTCCGTGGCCTGCTGGTCGATTTCTTCCAGGTGCCGGTTCAGCTTCCCGCTGAGCTGCATCCCGGTGTAAATCCCGTTGTGGTGTTCCCGTAGGAAAGTCCTGCGCAGCATCCCATATTTCCCGATCTTCGGGGCCTCCGGCGGGATTAGGTCGGGGAGCAGATAATTCCCCTCGTTGTGATAGGTCAGATTCATGGTCTCGGCTCCTTTCTTCCTCTGTTTTTGTAGGGCTATCATATCCTGCCATTTGCCGTTTTGCAACGGTACGAACGGTCACAGCGATTTCCCGCAGTGCAACTTCTGCAATATCACTGGCGGCGGCACCCAAGACAGAGATCGTCTCCTGGCTGTTAAACTCGTAGACATGGGCAAAATCCTCAGCGGTGAAATATTCTCCGGCATCGATCCCGCAGCGGCTGAGCAGCATGAAAGCCACGCTGTTCTGCACCAAGTCCCGAAACCAGACCTGGGCACTGGTTTCGTCCAGCTCTTCCAGCAAACTGCCCGCTTTGGCCTCATGCAGGTCGGCATAGTAGTCGCTGATGTTGTCCTCTGTCAACAGCTTTGCCGTTTCCATCAACGCTGAAGGGAAATCCGATCTGTCCAAGGTCAGCCCAAAGGCGTTTTCTAACTCTTCCATGACGGACGATTCATACTGTGATTCCATCCTCCAAACCGGTATTTCCGGCCCTCTCTCCGTGTCGGACTGGTCAAATACATAGCGCAGTTTGTAGGATGCGGCGGCATCCACCAGCAGCGCAATCCCTTTCGTCCCCCGCTTGACCCAGCGGCCCCGACGGTTCCAGAAGCTGATTTCCGCACAGGCGGCGGCATCCGGTTTCTGAGCATGGATAAGAAGCTGGTCCCGGAAGCTATACTTGAAATTGTTGGCAGCAGTTTTGAGAAAGGCCATATACGGCGACC
>OFGE01002074.1_pt1 | contig 15525 bp, 15 predicted proteins | sample 1521681 | NCBI WGS metagenome assembly OFGE01 (sample SAMEA3504093, study PRJEB24116) | mouse gut metagenome | biome: mouse gut; feature: mouse-associated habitat; material: faeces | place: Denmark | collected 2011 | reverse complement strand
GCACTATGTCCTTTAGCTTGGTTGTAAATTGAAGATTCTTATCCCGAACTCGCGTAATTAAGTGATCATATCTGGGCACGCTGTGAATCGATGGTATTTTGCATCAATTCCAGCTGAGACGTAAGACCGGGGAGGACTGCCGCTATGTCGTTAACATGCTGCTTCACAGATACAAAAATAATGATTTTATCTGAGATACGCAAATAAAATCGCCACTAATTTTGTGAAAATCAGAAGATTATTGCAATATATCGCTATACCCCTTCGATGTAACGATTCGCTGCATAGTTACCACTATACATCATAAAGGTTAAGATATGTTAAAAATGTTAAATGATAACAATTTTACACATTATTATCATATATTTGCAACGTTGTTAATACAACGAGTACAAAAGGAAATGTAATTTCCGAATCTTTGAATTAACCTTAATTAATTAATATCATGAAAAAGATTCTATTTTTGTTATTGCTACCATTTTTGGTAGCTTGCTCTTCCGAAATTTTGCCGGAAAGCCATGGTGTCGAAGGATCGGTGGCAAGTCACGAAGTATCCTTGGAGAATGCTCTTAAAAGAGTAGAACCATTATTTTCTTCAATAGGAGGTAAAACAAGATCAGGTTTAAAAGTATCATCCGTTGAATATGTTACTGCTCCGCGCAGAACACGTTCTAACATAGATTCGGTGATGTATTATCTTGTTAACTATGGCAAAGAAACGGGTTTTGCTCTTCTTGCGGCGGATGATAGGATTTATCCAGTATTGGCAATCTCTGCAGATGGAAATATGGTCATGGAGGATACGGTGAGCAATCCAGGTTTAGCAACTTTCTTTAGAGAAATAGGCTGGAATCCCCCGATAATTCCGGATACATTAGTAAAGCCTGATGATCCGTTGTATTTAATACAGTTGGTAAATGTCGTCAAGCCTAAGTTATCCCAAGCGGTAAGTAAATGGGATAGAGAAGAAATTGCAGAATTGGTTTATAATCAATACGGATATTACACAGATAAAATTAAGGGTACAACTTTGTCTACTGTTCAAATAATGTCGCATTATGGTCATCCGAATGCGTATCAATTAAAGGCAAATTATCCGTATCTTAGAAGTATGGTAAATTGGGATTTTGTGAGATATTATCCGGCGAATTCAGATGAAAATAAGCCTTTGATAAATTTGTTTTCTAATTTAGATGAGGATATGGATGATTATCCCTTGGCTATTGCATTACCATATACTTTTAGAGAATGGGGATATGAAAGTCCACATTATAGCGATCCTTTGGATAGACTTACGTGGCCGAATTTTGGAGGTTCGGAATATATTGCGGATGCCTTGGATGATGGATATTTGGTGCAAGCTTTTGGCGAGGATACAGGTGGTATAATATGTGCTTGGACTATTGATGGATATATGAAGTATATCTATCCGACAGCAATTGCTCCGAAAGATGAGGATACTGTTAACCTATTACATTGTGTATGGGGAAACGGTGGCAGGGATAATGGGTATTTCTTTTGTAGAGTTAATAATCCGGTGGATGGTTTTGATATCGGCGCTAAACCAGAGAAACCCGATTCGCAAACCACGGAAGATGCTGAACCACGAAGCGCGGTTGAGTTTTACCAATATAAATACGAACCAAGATGAAAGGATTTAATAGAGTTACATTGTTTTTAATGTCAGTCATATCTGTCATATCGATATTTGTTTCTTGTGGTCATGATAATGAACCTGAAAGCAACGAATTTCCTGTCCCGCAGGATATGAGGAGATTTATGTATGCGTTAAATATCACGAATGAGGGAGTATACGGTATGCCGAAAGCAGTTGCCACTCCCAAGGTATACGGATGGATTTTACCGGTACCGGTAGATTTCGGTAAAACAACCCTGAATATAAGATATAGTAAAGAAACGGTTCAACCGCTATATCTATCATATAGGAAGGCAGGGAAAACGGAGAATGTGGATTTTCCGGAATCCGGACGCATGGAGTGTGACGGCTCGATTACAATGGAAGTAGTTGATGAAGAAGAATTCATTTTAGAACTTCCAGCTGTGACTCATGGCGTAGAGTACAATGGTGTTTCTGATTTACGAATCATGCTGAAGGCGAAGCCTGATGAAGTAAGGGTTGATGGGCTGAGAACCGATGTCGATGAATCTAAATTTCCGGAAGAAATCCCTCTCGTTATTTTGCCGGGCGGATGGAAAGATGGAGCTTCCGAATATTCAATTCCTTCTTTATATCCCATAAAGTAATTTTGAAAATAACCATAGAAAAAAGATTTGTCTCCGTCGTGATTGTATGGAGACAAATCTTTTATGTACAAAAAAAACTCCGGGGCCGAAGCTCCGGAGTCCCTTTCCCGGTCATGTAGTTTTGGTGGATGGCCCTTTATAAGAACCCTGAATGGCCGGTGAATGTATTTTGCGGGGGGACTCATGCCTCTCCGTTGTGTCAGACTACTCCATTGTCTACGCCGGTGATGGCCTCGAATGTGCCTATTGAGTACAGCCACCAGAGAAGAATGAATATCAGTATCAGTACACCCAACCACAGCCACAATTTGTTGACTTTCCTCGTGGAATTGTTTTTGCGATGCTTTGCGTCCGCGCGGAGATGGCTCGAATCCCTTACGATGTCGCGGCGCTCCTCTTCATATTTTTTGTCTCTTTCTTCCATAACCTCAGTGTGTTTTTATGTTCTTTGCAAATAAAACAACGCAAGACCGGGGTATGTTCAGAAATATTAAAAAATTAGATTCAGAATGGCACCTCGCTGTCGCCCGGGCCGGGCATGATGTCGGGCATCGGGGAGCCGGATGCGGGAGGTTGCGAGAAATTGAATCCGCTGTCGGAGAAGTCTATACCGGACTCCACACGGTTTCCGGTTCCGTTCCCAGCACCTTTGCTTCGTTCCTCCTCAACGCTGCGGAATGTCTCCTGCATTATCTGATACCCCTCGTCCCAGTTCTCGAAGCGTGCGAAACGGTTGACAAACCGTAGCTTCACGTCGCCGACCGCTCCGCTTCGGTGCTTTGCCACAATCAGTTCGGCGAGTCCGCGGATGTCATTGCCGTTGGCGTCTTCGGTGCTCTTGGTGTAATACTCCGGGCGGTGGATGAAGCATACGATGTCGGCATCCTGCTCGATGGCGCCCGACTCGCGGAGATCGGAAAGAACCGGCCGCTTGTCCTCGCGTGTCTCCGTGCTTCGGTTCAGCTGCGACAGCGCGATGATCGGTATGTTGAGTTCCTTGGCGAGAGCCTTGAGCGAGCGCGATATGGTCGACACCTCCTGCTCGCGGCTTCCCAGTTTCATGCCGGTGGCGTTCATCAGCTGGAGGTAGTCGATCATGATAAGTTTCACGCCGCGTTCACGCACAAGACGCCGCGCTTTGGTGCGCAGTTCCGTAATGGAGAGGCCCGGTGTCTCGTCGAGATAGAGTGGAGCGCTGAAAGCCAGGCGTATGCGCGAATTCAGACGGTCCCATTCATCGGGAGTCAGCTGGCCGCTTTTGATTTTCTCTCCTTCCAGATCGGCGATGTTGGATATAAGACGCTTCACAAGCTGGACATTGGCCATCTCCAGGGTGAATATCGCCACGGGGATGTTATAGTCTATCGCCATATTCTTGGCCATGGAGAGTACGAATGCCGTCTTACCCATGGCGGGGCGCGCGGCGATGATGATCAGGTCGGAGTTCTGCCAGCCCGAAGTCATCTTGTCCAGGCCCGTGTAGCCGGTCTGCAGACCGGAGAGTCCGGTCTCGGCATTGGCCGCAGTCTGGATCTGTTCCAGGGCGAGATTCAGGACAGGGTCTATCTGAGTCACTTCCCGTTTGAGATGTGTCTGCGATATATTGAAGAGTTCTCCCTCCGCTTCCTGAAGAAGGTCGTCAACATCGTTGCTCTCGTCGAAAGCCTCCGTCTCGATTTTTGAGGCGAAGGAAATCAGGCGCCGCGCCAGAAATTTCTGGGCCACGATCTTGGCGTGGTATTCCACATTGGCAGCCGACAGCACGCGTGCGGTCAGTTCGGTGATGTGGACCGCACCGCCTGCTTTCTCCAGGTTGCCGTCGCGCCGCAGCTGCTCCTTCACCGACATCATGTCGATGGGCCGCTGGTTAAGACCCAGAGTCGATATCGCCTCGTAGATCATGGCGTTCACCGGGTCGTAGAACGCGTCGGCCGTCAATATGTCGGCCACGTTCATGTATGCGTCCTTCTCAAGCATCAGCGCTCCGAGCACCACCTCTTCCATCTCCGTGTCGCGGGGAGGGAGTTTGCCTGTGGCGTCCTGCATTACGGGCTGGAACTTAGGCTTGCTGTATTGTCTGTTTTCTGCCATTGAGAATGGGTCTTGTCGGTCATGAATACAAGCTTCTGACACATCAGAAGCTTGATAATTAATAATTATGTTTGATAAGTATCTTTGGCTGTCATCGGAATGACATGGATGCGAGTAGCCATGCCGATACGAAGAGCATCAGCATGGCGGTCTTCCCGAGAAGGGGATTGAGCTGTTTTCCGCTGCCGTTCCTGAGTTGTGTCCAGAGGAGATAATGGATGTTGATATATACAAGCATTCCGATCTGCCACAGGACTGGGAGAGTCGCGATGGTGGCGTATTCTATCAGTGCGAGGGCTATGAATCCGTTGAGGAGATAGTCTGTGGCCATTTTCTTGCGGCCGAAGATTACGACCGTCGTTTTCTTTCCCACGGCCTTGTCTTCGTCCATGTCACGGTAATTGTTGACGATAAGCACATTCGCTCCCATCAGCCCGACCGCAACAGATACCGGCAGAGTCACCGGGATCATTTCCCATGAGCCGGTCTGGATATATGTGGTCATGATCACGGGGACGATCCCGAAGAAAATCACTACCGCGATGTCTCCCAGTCCGTGATGGGAGAGGGGATATGGTCCGGCTGAATAGGCTATGGCGAAGAGGGCGATCGCTATGCCTACGAAGACAAGCCACCATCCTCCCCAGAAGATAAGGGAACAGCCTACCGCGCATGTTGCTGCAAGGAGGCCGAAAGTAGCGTTCCGCATCGCTGCGGGCGTTATGTCGCCCTCTGTCACTCCGCGGCGGAAACCGTCACGTCCCTTGCGGTCAAGTCCGTTGCGGAAGTCGAAATACTCGTTGGCAAAGTTTGAGACTATCTGGGCCATGACCGCGAAGATAAGGCAGATGGTCCATGGCAACGGTTTGAACGAGCCGTAGTGCGCCGCGCAGCCCGCTGCGGCGATTACTCCTGCTGCCGACACAGGAAGGGTGCGGAGACGCATTGCCTCTATCCATGGCTTTATCTTCATCGTCCCTGCCGTTCTGAATATTCCGCCACGCGTTCGGCGAGGTCGTTGAGGTAATCGAATCTCAAAAGTTTCTCTTTCTCGGCCGGAAGGGCGTCGTAACCGTAGCGCAGACCGGCGAGTGCGCCGGCAATGGCAGCGTTGGAGTCGGCGTCGCCTCCCTGGGCGATGACGGTGTCGAAGGTCTCGGTGGCAGAGGATGAATGCCATAACGGCCATAGCCCCGCGCACATGGCCTTTCGGGTGTAGGACAATGTGTCCACGTCATCAAGTTCGAGATCCTCTATTTTGCAGACGCGGGTCTTTTCGAGCCACTGGAGTGTGCGCGGATCTATGTGCTCGCAAATGTCCACAAGATCCTCGAAGTCGGGAAGTTTCTCGTCCCACAGCAGGGAATGAGCCGTGCGGGCGAGTATCATGCCGGTCGACACGCAGCGGTTGTCATCGTTGGTGATGAGCGTGATGCGGCGTGTATGCTCCATCAGATCGACATAGCGGCTGGTGATGCCTGTCACTATGCCGCGTTGAGTTGCCTCGTTGGTTGCTTCGACAAATTTGCCTGACTGCCATACCTTGTGGGCAGCCGCTATCGGATGCTTTTCCCAGTCGGGAGCCTTGCACACAGTCCGGAGAAGGGGTGAACCGTCAAAAGTGTCGCTGCTCACAAGTTTCTTGAGCGACAGGGCTATTGCATGAATGTCGAATCCGCCGCAGCCGAGTATCGTTTCCAGAAACCGGGTGATGATTTCTGTGTCGTTGGTCCACTCTCCCGGAAGCCATTGGATCCGGTGGGCGTCGCGGATAATATCTTCAAATCGGTGAAGACCTCCCGGATAATAATTCCTGATTTCGTTGCGGGTCATGAATTCAGCGCCCACACCCAGTGCATCCCCGAGTGCGAAGCCGAATATGGCTCCTTTGATTTTTTCCTGATGCTTCATTTGTAAGGTTAGAAATTGAACGGAAACCGCTGTTTCCTATTATAATTAAGGTTACTTGGTGTGCTTTTGCGTTCAAAGGTAATAAAAAAAAACGATATGGCAAAAAAATTGAAGCCGTACAATCTCATGTACGGCTTCCAGATAGTCTTTGTACAGCAATTCCTGTGGGGCGGTAGGCACAAGTCGGTCCAGAAGGGTTTTAGCCCGCTTGCCAGTCGTTGCCGACTATTTTCTAAGCTTTTTGAAGAAGTCTGTCATCAGCTGGCGACATTCCTCCTCGAGCAGTCCTCCTTCCACTGTGGTTTTCGGATGAATCGGGCTGCGTGCGGGGTTGAAGTAACTGAAAAAACCCCGTTTCGGGTCGGAAGTGCCGTAGACTATACGTCCGATCTGGCTCCATCCGAGCGCGCCGGCGCACATGGGGCAGGGCTCCACCGTGACGTATAGCGTGCATCCGGGGAGGTATTTTCCTCCTAACGAGGCGGCGGCCGCCGTAATCGCCATCATTTCGGCATGCGCCGTCACGTCGGTCAGTGTCTCCGTAAGGTTGTGTCCACGGCCTATCACCCGCCCGTTGCTGACTATCACGGCTCCGACAGGTACTTCTCCTCGCCGCGCGGCCTCTTCCGCCTCTTCGAGGGCCATCCGCATAAACCGTTCCTCTTCTCTGTTGATCATATTTACTGATTGGTCCGTTATTTTTCGGCTGCCTGTCTGTTTCCTGAAACCAGTTCCGCCGCTTTTCCAGCGACTTCCTCCATCAGCCATGCCGGTGTCGATGTGGCGCCGCAGATTCCGATGCTGGCGGCGCCTTCGAGCCACTCGCTCCGCACTTCCGAACTTTCCGTGACGGAGCGGGTGCGCGGATTCACCTTGAGACATTCCTGCAGGAGCACCTTGCCGTTGCTGCTCTTCGCTCCGGTCACAAATATCACCACTTCGTGGCCCGCGGCAAATTCACGGATTTTTACCGACCGGTTGGCTACCTGCCGGCAGATTGTGTCGAAGTACTGGAAGTTGCCGTCGCTTTTCCGCCGCTTTATCTCGTCTACTATCCGGCGGAAGCCGTCGATGCTCTTTGTGGTCTGCGAGTACAGGAGCACGTCACCTGATAGATCCGTGCTGTCGAGTTGCCCTGTGTCCTGGATCACCACCGCGTTTCCTTCGGTCTGTCCCACCAGCCCATTCACTTCTGCGTGTCCTTCTTTCCCATAGATGAGAAAGAGGGGCATCTTGTCGATCTCTCCCGACCGGAAGGCTCTTTTCGCCTCGTCGTAGGCCTGCTTGATGCGCCGTTGCAACCGCAGCACCACCGGGCAGGTGGCGTCGATTACCGTGATGTCGTTGCGGCGGAGAGTGTCGTAGGTGGAGGGAGGCTCGCCGTGGGCGCGAAGCAGCACGGTGCCCCCGCCCAGTCTGTCAAGGTCCTGGTGGGTGATTGTCTGCAGTCCGCGGAGTCTCAGCCGTTCCACCTCGGAGGCGTTGTGCACGATGTCGCCCAGACATGCCAGCCGTCCGGAACGTTCCAGTTCCGCCTCGGCCTTGTTTATGGCGGTCACCACTCCGAAGCAGAACCCTGAATTTGAGTCTATCTCAATGGTCGGTATCAATCGCTTCATGGTAAAGTTCAAGCAGTCGGTCCATCTGTTGCTCTCTGGTGAGGCCGTCGTTGTCGAGCACGTGGGCGTCGTCGGCCTTGCGCAGGGGCGACACCGCGCGGGTGGTGTCGATGCGGTCACGTTCACGGATGTTTGCGAGCACCTCGTCGAAGTCGACTTTCTCTCCTTTCTGTTCCATTTCGAGCATGCGGCGACGCGCGCGTTCCTCGGGAGATGCTTCGACAAACACTTTCAGCTCGGCGTCGGGGAACACTGTCGTGCCGATGTCGCGGCCATCCATCACTATTCCTCTCTCTTTGCCGAATTGCTGCTGTAGTCTGACGAGATGTTCCCTCACTTCCGGAATCGCCGCGACGGGGCTTACCATGCGACTCACCTCCATGTCGCGGATCGGTCCCTCCACATCGCGGCCATCCAGCATGGTGTGCTGCACTCCGTCGGCTCCCGCCGGTTTAAAGGAAATGTGGATCAGAGGAAGAGCCTTTACGAGTTCTGCGGCGTTGAGGCCGGTATCCGGCGAGGCCATGCCGTGTTCCAGAGCGTAAAGGGTAACGGCCCTGTACATTGCCCCCGAGTCGATGTAGACATAGCCGATGCGGCGGGCAAGTTCGCGTGCCATGGTGGATTTTCCTGACGAGGAATATCCGTCGATGGCTATTGTGATTTTCTTCATTTGTCGATTTTATTGATTGTTGTCTTTTTTACATCCGGCTTTCCGGCGGTCAGGTTCGGGTTTCTCCATTCGGAGCACCTGCGCGGACCGTGCCGGCATGTACATCTTGAGCCAGCCTTTGCCGGCGGGCGAGTAAAGAGGGTCGGGCATGGTGAAATGCGGTACGGAATCATCGGCAAGGCCAAGACCACCGAATGCCGGATCGTCCGTGTTGAGCACCACTTCATATTTCCCGGCGGGAGCGAGGATGCCGTAGTCTGCAAACGAATTGACGGGACTCCAGTTGAACAGGAATATCAGGTCGCCGCGGCGGAAGGCGAGCACCTGGTCGTCATCCTTGTCCCACAGCTTCTCTATCGGCAGACTCTGGAAATCATATTCTTTCGAGACAAGCTCGATCATGGCGTTGTCAAAAGCGTTGAGAAATTTGTATTTCAGATCCTCGCGGTCGACGAGGTCCCACTGACGGCGGGCGTATTTGTGGCCCCAGCCGTTTCCTTCGCGGGGGAAATCAATCCACTCGGGATGTCCGAATTCGTTGCCCATGAAGTTGAGATATCCTCCGTTGATGAGTGCGAGGGTCACGAGTCGGATCATCTTGTGGAGTGCCATGCCTCGTGCCACGGTGCCGTTGTTGTCGCCGACCATCATGTGCCAGTACATCTCTTTGTCGATCAGACGGAAGATGATGGTCTTGTCGCCCACGAGCGCCTGGTCGTGGCTTTCGCAGTAGCTTACTGTCTTTTCGTCGTAGCGCCGGTTGGTGAGTTCCCGGTAGATGGATGTGGGATGCCAGTCCTCGTCACGTTTTTCCTTTATTATCCTGATCCAGTAGTCTGGGATTCCCATGGCCAGACGGTAGTCGAATCCCATTCCCCCGTCTTCGAAGCTGGAGGCGAGGCCGGGCATTCCGCTCATTTCCTCGGCGATGGTGATGGCGTGACGTTTGACTTCGTGGATAAGGAGGTTGGCCAGAGAGAGGTACACTATGGCGTTGGTGTCCTCGTTGCCGTCGTAGTAGTCGGAGTAACTGCCGAAAGCCTGGCCGAGTCCGTGGTTATGGTAGAGCATGGAGGTGACGCCGTCGAAGCGGAAACCGTCGAAATTGTATTCCTCAAGCCAGAACTTGCAGTTGGAGAGCAGGAAATGGAGCACGGAGTTCTTGCCATAATCGAAGCATAGTGAATCCCATGCCGGATGTTCGCGCCGCGAGTCGCCGTAGAAGTAGAGGTCGTGGCTGCCGTCAAGCCGGCCGAGGCCTTCGAGTTCGTTCTTGACCGCATGGCTGTGGACTATGTCCATGATCACGGCTATGCCCATGCCGTGGGCTTCGTCAATGAGCCGCTTCAGGTCATCGGGTGTGCCGAAGCGCGATGACGCTGCGTAGAAGTTGCTGACGTGGTAGCCGAACGAGCCGTAATAGGGATGTTCCTGGACTGCCATGAGCTGGATTGTGTTGTAGCCGTCTTTTGCTATCCGGGGAAGGACGTTGGTGCGGAACTCCTCGTAGGTGCCTACGCTTTCTTTGTTTTCGGCCATGCCGATGTGGGCCTCATAGATGAGCAGAGGCCTGGTGTCGGGGATGAATTTCTGGACTTTGAACTGATAGGTCTTTTCCGGAGCGTAGACTTCGGCGGAGAAAATCTTGGTGTCGGGGTCCTGTACCATGCGGCGGGCGTAGGCGGGTATCCTTTCCCCTTCGCCGCCGTTCCAGAAGACGCGCATCTTGTAGAGGTCGCCGTTATGGATGGCTTCGGCAGGAAACATTCCCTCCCACGTGCCGTCTTCAAGCCGGTTGAGGTTGTAGCGGGAATCATCCTTCCATCCGGTGAATGTGCCGGTTAGGAGTATCTTGGTGGCGTTTGGAGCGTATTCGCGGAAAATCCAGTTGCCGTTCCTGTCGCGGTGCAGACCGAAATAATTATAGGCGTTGGCGAAACTTGCCAGCGATCCGTCGGTGGCGCCGGTGAGTTCCTCAAGCTTATTCAGGACATCCTGATGCCGCCCCTCTATGGCCGGTGCGTAGGGTCCGAGCCAGGGATCGTCGCGCAGGATTGCAAGCTGTTTTTTCATTTCTGTAGGGTTATATGTTATTATTTTTTTCCTTTCGCATGCGGGACTGTGTTTCCTGTCTGCGGATGGGTGTCCCTTGTGTCGCGGGAGTGTCGCTCCGGTCGGCTGTTCCGTTCTCGTCGGCGTGCAGACAGTGCTTTATGGATGTCCGCAGATGTTCGGCATCCTTGCCGTGCCCTTTCAGTGCGTTGATTACACCGTCGACATAGTCTTCTTTTGTCCTGTAGCCGAGAAGCAGATGTACGCCGGAGTCGGGAAGCATGGGCTTGTGGTTGAAAACCTTCAGTATGCCGAGATAGTCGTTGTCGCGTATCATCGCGGCGAATTGCTCGCGAAGCAGGTTGTAATGGCGGCGAGGCTGCAGCTTGTGCTCGAGCTGGCGCAGATGCATCTCGAGGGCGGTGATGCAGCTGAACCGGGCATCTATCTTGCACTCCACATCACGCTTCACTTTGTGTCTCACATGCTGGAGGGCCTGCTCCTCGGCATGGCGGCGGAACATCCGCACCACGTCCCGTTCGAGACGTCGCATGATTTTACCGTAATCGCGTCCGCGCCGTTCCGCCATCACCTTCACAACGTCGGGGAGGAGGAAGATGTTTTCAACTTCTGCCACATCCGGCACCATTATGCTTTTGTTTCTCAGGTAACCGACTTCCTTGTCACTGCGGCGGTCGCGGTCCACTATCCCCTGACTCTGCAGATGGTGGAGTCCCGGCTGGTCATTGAAACTCCGCGTGGTCTCGATTACCTTGTTGCAGGAACCGAGCGGCTTTACCGTGAAGTCTGGAAAGACAAGCGAGTAGAGTCTGGCGTCGATGGACCGGCGCGCCTCACCCTCTATGAAAAGTATCGGACGCCGGCTTCCGGCAAGTTGCATTATTATCTCGTTGCGGAGTCCGGACGTGTCGAGTACTTCATAGTCCCATGCCTTGTGTTCCGAATTGTAGTTCTTCACCCAGATGCAGAGCGATTGACTGCGCGAGTTCACGAATTCGGCATCGACCGAATTGTATACGAACGTGCAGTCGGGGCGCATTTCTTCTACGGCGTTCCAAAGGTTCGGAAGTATCGAGGGATGGACGAATATGGAGGGTGTGTCGATGAAAACCACAGCGTCATTAGGTGCGTACGAAGCGGCGCCGAGGTAATAGAACGCCGCCTTCTCACCCTGGCTCAGTCGCTGGACCGGTATCAGGTCTCCGCCGGCCATGGTGGCGAACATCAGATGTCCTTTCTGGCGGCATATCCTGTTGCCTGGGAAGATTTTCTCCCATACGCGCTTGATTGTATCGAGCCTTGTGGGTTTCAGGGTGACTTTGCGGTTCGCTCCGCAGGACTCCTCTTTCATGTCCAGCAGGCTCTCCAGTTCATCGGCGAAAATCATGTATACGAGTTTGTCAAGCTCGCTCACTGCGTCGGTCCGCATGTATGGCTGCTGGCGTACCGACTCCCGGTAGAGCGCATCGATCGAACCGGGACGCATGGACTCCTCCCTCTCTGGATAAAATGCCTTTAGAGCGTCAAGGATGTATGTGCGGTCGCCGCAGCATACTGTCATCTCATCCATGAAGCGCGATTTTCCGGCTCCATTGGCTCCGATTATGGTGATCGGCCTCGTGCCGTCGACTGCGGACGCCGCTTTGGGATTGAGCGACGGCGGGAGAGATATTGATTTCATCGTATTCCGTTTAACTGTAATTACTCCGACCGGCGTTTCAGGCGAATCCCTGAATGTACTCCATACCGGCGTCGGGATTTTTTGTTGGATGGGTATATGATTTTGTAAATTTAGCAAAAAAATTGCTAACTTTGTTCCAAATTTTTCAAATTTCGTAAAAATGTTTTCAGGAATAGTTGAGGAGGCCGCCGAAGTGGTGTCGCTCCGCAAGGATGAGGATAATCTGCATCTCACCCTCAAGTCTTCTTTTGCCGGGGAGTTGTGTATCGATCAGAGTGTGGCCCATAACGGGGTATGCCTGACCGTGGTGGAGTTGCCTGGTGACGGCACTTATACAGTCACCGCGATTCGGGAGACTCTCGAGCGTTCCAACCTCGGGATGCTTCAGCCTGGCGCGCTTGTGAATCTTGAGAGAAGCATGCGCGTCGACGGCAGGCTTGATGGTCATATCGTCCAGGGGCATGTGGATCAGACCGCCGTATGCACCGGTCTCAGCGAGGCCGACGGAAGCTGGTATTATACGTTCGAGTACCGCGTTTCGCGTGCTATGGCACGGCGTGGTTATATCACCGTCGACAAAGGCTCTGTCACTGTCAACGGTGTCAGCCTCACTGTCTGCGAACCGCAGGAGACCCCTGATCCGTCGGATCCCGGCTCGCTGATATGCCGTTTTAAGGTGGCTATAATACCCTATACCCGTAATAATACGAATTTCTCCGAAATCGCTCCCTGTACAGTGGTAAATCTCGAGTTCGATATTCTTGGGAAATATCTCTCCCGGATCGCATCTTTGTAAATAAGCGTTTACTGGTTACTTTTATAGGATTTGCTCTGAGAGGTCTGTGTTATTTACCCAGACCTCTCAGAAATTCCAGCCCTTCTTCAATCATTCCGGATGAATTTCCGGTATTATTGCTGCTCTTGTTGGTGCTGGTGCTCTTGTTGGTGCCGCTTTTTATGTTGCCATTTTTCTGTCGCTCAAGTTTGAAGCCTACGCACATTCCGTCGTAGCTGTCAAGCAGGGAGCCCATGGTTTTTGCCATTGTGCTTCCGCTGAATTTAGCTATCGCCGACACAAGAGCCTTGAGCTTGGTTGCGTCGAACATCATATCCATAGTGCTCGATGATTTCTGGATATATGTTTTGAATGTGCCTATTTTCGCTCCCATAGCTGTGAAGCTGAAGTCGAACACTCCCTGCTCGCTGGTATCGCAGATGGTGCCGCGGAGAGTGACGCCCTTTACTGTCAATGTCACGTTTCCTTTCTTGTCGATGGTGACGGTGGCGCCGTTCAGGCCGTATTGCTTATAATAAGGAGCAAGCTTGCTCTCGATTGTCGCGGCTGCTGCAAGTCCTCCCGCCTCCTTCAGAAAGCCTTCTCCCTTGAAACTGATTGCCGGACCGGTCGATATCCATGTCCCCTCCATGTCCGCCACTGTGATCTTGCTGCTTGTGAACACCCCTTCTATCAGGTTGCCGAGTATATTGCTGCCTCCCCCTCCTCCGAACAGGTCGGATAGTCCCTGGGCATTACCTTGTGCCGCTCCTGCAAAGCCGATGGCAAGGGCAATAAGCGTTAATTTGATTTTCTTCATTTGGTCTGTTTAAAATAATGATTTATTTTTGTGCTGTGAATAAATTAACAGGTAGTTCCTTAAGTGGCTGAAAAAATAAAGAACTGATAAAACATGGTTGTTTTTGCCGACTTGGCGGTGAAATGAAGGTGAATATATGCATATTCGACTGAATGACAAAGCTAAAGCTGTCAAAACTACAAGTTTTACCGTTCAAAATTTAAATTACACATAAATAGTTTAAACTTTCTCAACTACTTGACAATATATTAGACAACATGAAAATTGAAAAGATTATTGTGGTTATCTTTGCGATTATCTCCGCGTTTCCCCATCAGGCTGGAGCTCAGACTGCCCCTGCGGTTGTTCCCCGTACAGGGATGCAGAAAGGAGTGGATCTGTCCACGGATGTCGTCGCTGTCGCGTTGCCTGCTGCCGCTCTTGTCGGCACTCTGTGCGCCCAAGACTGGAAAGGACTTATTCAGGGCGTGGAGACTGCCGCTGTAACTGCCGCCGCAACTCTTATCCTCAAATACAGTATAGATGAGTGGCGTCCGGACATGAGCAATTGCCATTCATTCCCCTCAGGTCATACGGCGGTGAGTTTTGCGTCTGCGGCGTATCTTCAGCGAAGATACGGATGGGCATACGGAGCTCCGGCTTACGCGCTCTCTTGTTATGTGGCCTGGGGGCGTGTGTTTGCTAAGAAACATCACTTCTGGGATGTTATCGGCGGAGCTGTAATCGGAGCCGCGAGTGCCTGCATATTCACCACACCGTTTGCGCTTAGACATAATCTGCAGGTTTCTCCTGTAAGCCATGGTAATGATATCGGTGTGTATGCCTCTTTCGAGTTCTGAGCGAAAGTGGAGTCGGCCGGTTATGTAATTGCCATTCTCTATATAATTAATGAGCATAATAATTAATGAGCATATAAAAACAAGCTGTTATGAGATATCATCATATATATATAAATTATTTTCTAAAGCGTGGGCGTTCGTTCGTATATGCCTGGCAGGGTATCGTCTCTCTCTTCGGGAATGAGCCGAATGCCCGGATTCATCTTTGCGTGGCACTGCTGGTGGTGGCCGCCGGCTTTTTTTTCAATATCAGTGCGTCGGAGTGGTGTTTTGTGACATTATGCATAGGTGGAGTTTTTATGGCGGAGGCTTTCAATACTGCGATCGAAAAACTCTGCGACAAGGTGTCTCCTCAAACAGATTCCTTGATAAAAATCGCCAAGGATGTGGCTGCAGGGGCGGTGTTGCTGTTCGTTTTCGCTGCCGTTACGGTCGGATTAATCGTTTTTTTGCCAAAAATCATCGTTTTTTTCAGTTGAGAACCTTGAAAAATTGTTGGAGCAAGCTCCGATATCGCTTAAATTTGGAGCCTTGTTTAACATTTAATTACACATTTTAACATATTTTTAAAATAAAGATTATCAAATAGATATAACTGTGTGAACAATTATTTTGCGAATTTGTTGCAGAAAAATTTGCACAGCGCGGATTTTTGCTATAACTTTGCAATCGCAATCCGGGAACGACACCGCCGGACAAGAGGTCTGGGAAGATGTCGGGATTGCGACGAGAACTTTGAAATTTTGCCACAAGACAAAGCAGCGAAAGTTGTTTGAAG
>OFGE01002072.1_pt1 | contig 15539 bp, 13 predicted proteins | sample 1521681 | NCBI WGS metagenome assembly OFGE01 (sample SAMEA3504093, study PRJEB24116) | mouse gut metagenome | biome: mouse gut; feature: mouse-associated habitat; material: faeces | place: Denmark | collected 2011 | reverse complement strand
CTTCCAGATCTATTACGACTTCTCCGGGTATTCCGATATGGCCATCGGCCTGGGCCGGATGTTCGGCTTCCGGTTTCTGGAGAACTTTGACCACCCCTATGCCTCCACCTCCATCACCGAATTCTGGCGGCGGTGGCATATCTCCCTGTCCACCTGGTTCCGGGACTATGTCTACATCCCCCTGGGGGGCAACCGGACGGGACCCGGCCGGCATCTCTTTAACCTCTTTGTGGTGTGGATGCTCACCGGCATCTGGCACGGGGCCAACTGGACCTTTGTGCTGTGGGGCCTGGGGTACTTCCTGCTGCTGATGGCGGAGAAGTACGGGCACGCGGACCGGCGTCTGGGGGTGCTGCGCCGGCCCTATACCCTCTTGTGCGTGCTGCTGCTGTGGGTGCTGTTCCCCTGGATGATATCCAGTCTGCCCGGGCTGGTGAGGTGGCTGGATTCGCTGGAACTGGAATTGTCCGATTTCATACATGATATCTGCGGCATCGTGGGGAAGTCACTGGGAATCGACAATATGTACCTGGAGCAGATGCTGCAGGAGGGCATCCAGGAGGGAATCGACTATTTTCAGCTGCAGTTTCTGCCCGGGATGCTCTCACAATCTCTGGCTTATGTGAAGACGCTGGCCACGGTCGGGGGGTTTTGGGTGACATTTTTAATCGCCACGGTGCTTTTGGCGAAGGACTATGACGATATCATGAACCGTCTGCTGAACCGGGAAGAGTGCTATGTCTATCTGGAGATCATCTGCGGGATTATACGGTATATCGCCACTTTTGTGAAGGCCCAGATGATTATCATGAGCACCATAGGGGCGTTGACGGCGACGGTGCTGGGCATTGCCGGGATACCGAACGGCGTGCTCTGGGGGCTTCTGGCGGGGGTGCTGGACGCGCTGCCGTTCATCGGGACGGGGGTGGTTCTGGTGCCGCTGTCTTTGCAGCAGTTTTTTGCGGGAAATTATGTCCAGGGGGCGGCCTGTCTGCTGGTGTATGTGGCCTGTATCTTCATCCGGGAGCTGCTGGAGCCGAAGCTGATTGGCAAGAAGATAGGGGTGTCTCCGGTGCTGATACTGCTGTCGATTTATGCGGGCATCAAGCTATTCGGCATCTGGGGAATCATTGGCGGCCCCCTGGGATTCATTATGATTTACCAGGCTTATCTCAGCCTGGAGAGACGGGCGCAGATGCCTGTGGCGGAGTAGGGGCTGTGGATTTATCAAAAAAATTGAAAAGATTTAAAACTTTTTCAGCGCGGTAGAAGTTATATTATGTAGGAAGCAAAAGTAGTTTTCTATAATCGAAAGCGGCGCGAAGGGCGCGCCTATTATCAGAAGCGAAGTGCATGCTTCCGACAAGCTATATTATAGGAAGCAAATGTAGCTTCCTATAATCGAATGCGGCGCAGAGGACGCGCCTTTTATCAGAAGCTAAGTGCATGCTTCTGATAAGTTATATTATTAGAACAAAACATGGGAAGGATACAAAGGAGCCGTTGTGGACGAGCGTCAGTGGGTGCAGGCCATTCAGAAAGGGGATAAAAGGTATCTTCAGGATATCGCGGAGAAGTATTACGATGATATCTTCCGTTTCTGCGCCTTTCAGACAGGCAGCAGGGAGGACGCCTATGATATGGCCCAGGAGACGTTTCTGCGGTTCATCCGGTATGTGGAGGGGTATCATGACCGGAATCTGAAGGGATATCTGCTGACCATCGCCATGAATGTGTGCAGAGACTACCTGAGACGGAAGAGCAGGGAGGACGCGGTGACGGTGCGCTGTGGGGAAGACTGGCAGTGGAATGACGCGATTGCCGCAGCTTCCGGCAGCGCAAGACCCAGACAGAGGAGTGGAATCGCTGAGGCTGGCGGAGCAGAGCGGAGCCGGAGAGATGAGGCCGACGCGCTTGGCGGAGGAGGGGAGAAGCCGGGCGCGGCTTGGATGCCTGGGCTGGCGGGGGCAGATGCGGAAGGGAATCGGGCGGTGGATCCGGAGCGGCATGCCGTGGAAGCGGATGTCCATGCCAGGCTGATGCAGGCGCTGGCGCAGCTGCCGGACATGCAGCGGGAAGCGATTCTGTTACATTATTTATATGATTTGAAATACCGGGAAATCGGGCGGCTGACGGATGCTTCGGTGTCCTCGGTGAAGTCCCGCGTCCGACAGGGGATGGAGAAGCTGCAGGGCATTCTCCGGCAGGAGGATTTTCTGGATTGATGACAGGAAGCGGAATGAGAGAAGCGATTATGGAAAAAGAGAAAGACAGAGCGGTAAAAGAACAGATTCTACAGAAAGACAGAGAGGCGGAGAAGCTTGCGCACATGCTGCAGACCCTTGCCCCGGAAGAAGGCAGAAGGGACCGGGCGCTCCGGGAGATACGGCAAGCCGCCCAAAGGAAGACGATTCGCCGAACCCTATCGCCCCTGGAGCTGGCCTGGACAGAGCTGCAGTACATCTCCCCCGGGTTCTGGCTCTTACAGGGGGCGCTCGCGGTGGCGCTGGTGATCTTGCTGGAGGAGACTGCCCTGAATGAGGGCGGGCTGAAGGACTATCTGCCGTGGGCATCCGTGCTGGCGGCGTGGATGGGCGTGGCGGGCTGCGTCAGCCTGGGGCGGCATTTTTCCCGGGGGATGGCGGAGCTGGAGCAGAGCTGTTTTTTCAACCTGTCCCAGCTCTGGACAATCAAGATGGCCTTGTCAGGCACGGCGGATATCCTGATTCTTCTCCTGGCCAGCGGCAGAATCGCGGCAGAAGCTTCCGTTCCTTTCATACAGGTCTGTCTCTATGTGCTGGTGCCGTTGGTGCTTGCCAATATATGCTGCCTTCTGTTCTTCACAGCCATCCGGGGCGGCAGAAGCCGGTACGGCCAGCTGGCCATGGCGTTTATTGCCGGAATCATTGCCGTAATTCCCGCGTCCTGGCCCGAGGAAGCTTATGGGGGGGCGTCCTTGTGGGCCTGGGTGCTGGCTCTGTTTTGCGGAATGGGAATCTATCTGTGGCAGCTGCGGTGCATGTACATGAAAATCAGGAGGGGTGAGATAGTATGTTGGAACTGACCTTGGAGGGAGTGACAAAAAAATACGGGGACAAGAAGGCCGTGAGCGGGGTTTCCTGCACCCTGGGCCAGGGCGTGTACGGGCTGTTGGGGGCCAACGGTTCCGGCAAGACCACTTTGCTGCGGATGATCTGCGGCATCCTGGAAGCCACGGAGGGCAGCATCCGCTATGGCGGCAGCCGGATCGGGGAGCTGGGGGCGGAGTACCGGCGGGTTCTGGGCTATCTGCCCCAGGATTTCGGGTATTATCCGGAGTTCACGGCGAAGCGTTTCCTGTTGTATCTGGCGGCGCTGAAAGCCATGCCGAAGGAGGAGGCCGAGGCCAGGACGGAGGAGCTCCTGGAGATGGTGGAGCTGACACGGGAGAAGGGGAAAAAAATCAAGACCTTCTCCGGCGGCATGATACGCAGACTGGGCATCGCCCAGGCCCTTCTGAACAGCCCGGAAATCCTGATTCTGGATGAGCCGACTGCCGGCCTGGATCCCAGGGAGCGCATCCGTTTCCGGAATATCATCAGTTCTCTGTCAAAATGCCGCACTGTCATCCTGTCCACCCACATCGTGTCGGACGTGGAGTACATAGCGGACGAGATTCTCCTGATGAAGGGGGGAGAGCTGCTGGCCATGGGGGACATCGGGCAGATGCTGGAGCGGGCCCGGGGCAGGGTGTGGGAGCGCACGGTGAGCCCGGAGGAGACGGAGCGGTATCAGGCCTACTTCAACGTCAGCAGCCTGCGCAACACCCAGAAAGGAGTGAGACTGCGCATCGTTTCCGACACCTGCCCCATGGAGGGCGCCCAGCCCGCGGATCCGGATCTGGAGGATGTGTATCTGTATCACTTCCGGGAGCAGTGAGGGGGACGGCGGCTGGGGGGCAGGGCATGGGAAAACGCGTGCTGGCCCTGACCAGGGGAAGGAACTGGGGCAGAGCATGGAAAAGCGTAGGCTGGCCCGGCCCTGGGGAGGAACGGCAGAGTATGGAATAGTGCAGGACGGGAGAGCCTGGGGAGCCGGGAAGGAGGACAGGGATGTTTAGGACAGAAATATACCGGATATTGTCCAGGAAAGTGGGAGTGGCCGCCATGCTGGCGGGCCTGCTGCTGTTGCTGTACATGGCCATGGGCATTACGGTGTGGGGAGAGGGACTGATCGATGAGGGAAGGATATATTACGGGGCCCGGGCCATCGCCAGGGATAAGGAGATTGCCGCCGAATTCGCAGGCCCCCTGACAGAGGACACCGTCAGGGCAATCTGGGAAAAATACGGCCCTCCGGTGAACTGCGCCATGCGCAGCACCACCATGGAAAGCCTCCGGGCCGCGGCGGCATCGGGGGGAAACGACAACTACTGCAACCGTTTCGTGGCAGAGCATTTCGGCACCCAGGTGCAGGGAGAGGACGGGCGGATCACCTATGTGCTGGCGGAGGGCTGGACGGAGAGCGCCTATCTGAGCGGGGAGCACATATTCGGATATACAGGGGCGAGAGATTACTGGGATAGATTCCTGTTTGCCTATGTGCTGGCCCATATCTCGATCATCGTGCTGCTGAGCCCTGTGTTCTCCGAGGATTACGCCTGCCGCACGGCGGACATCATACTGCCCACGGTGAACGGCCGCTTCATCCTCTGGAGGCGCCGCATGGCCGTGGGCTGCGCCCTGGCATCGGCCTGCTACCTGCTGGCGGGCGGCAGCATCTTCCTCCAGCACATCGCCTGTTACGGCACGGAGGGCTTTGTGGTCAGCAGCAGGATTGCCGGGATGCCCATGTTCTTCGGGAAGGATTACCTGCCCATGGGCACAGCCCTCCGGGAGCTGTATCTGTGCGGCTGGCTCTCCTCCCTGGCAGTGGCGGTGCTGACCTGCTCCGTGTCCGCCCTGTGCAGGCAGTCCTTTTCCTCGCTGGTCAGGTCCCTCCTGGTATACATAGGCCCCTATGCGTTCCTGCGGCTGGTATTGGACGCGCTGCCCGTGGGAAGGGTCAATGCCCTGCTGCACTATCTCTGCTACAGCGCCCCCATTTCCTACCCGGGCACCTTCTCGGAGGCCCCGGGGAACGCCAGGCTGCTGCTCACCGCCATGGCGCTGGCCGTGACGCTGTCGGCGGCTGCGCTGGGGGCATACCGGTACTGCAACCATCAGGTGAGGTGAACCGCCGCCGGGAACAAGGCGGATATGGGCCGTGTTCCCGGGACGGGGCACTGCTTTTCCCATGAGGCGTCATCAAAGAAACGGCGCAAGGGACTTCAGGGCGTGGAGATCGCCGCCCCGCATAAGGCTTTCAGCCATCTTCTGCAGGGTCTTCTGAGGCAGGAAGGGATAGAGCCCGGAAATGTCCACATGGGCATCGTCAGGCAGCTTTTCCAGGAATCTGGCCAGAGCCTCTTCTCCCAGGAACGGCGCCAGGGCAACGATGTGGGACATATCCTGCCGGGGATCCGCGTTTTCTATCAGAGCGCCCAGGGCATCGCTGCTAAGGAAGGGGGCCAGTCCCCTGATGCCCTTCCAGTCGTCCAAAGGCAGCATCTTCTGGACGAGCCTGTCCAGGGTGCCGCTGCTTAAAAAGGGAGCCAGGCCGAAGATTTCGCCAATGTCCCCTTTTTCCTCCGCTTTATCCACCAGAGCGTCCAGGGTCTCGCTGCCAAGGAAGGGGGCCAGGCTGATGATGCCGGATATGTCCCCCTTTATGTCGGCCTCTGCCACCAGAACGTCCAGGGTCTCGCTGCTGAGGAAAGGGGCCAGCCCGGCCAGGTCCTTCAGGCTGTGCACATGGGCCCTTTTGATGAGGGCATCCAGATACTTCTCGTCCAGAAAGGGGGCCAGCCCCGCGATTGCCTTCAGATCGAGCTTCTCCCCGTCCTCCTGATTGTCCAGGCTGTCGTCCACCAGCCGGGCCATGTCGGCGGGGGGCAGGAGCGGGGCCACCTCCTGGATTTCCTCTATGGTGACGGGCTCCGCGTCCGCCTTGGAGGGCTCTTCCTTTTCTATGATCCGGCTCAGCGTCCTGGAAGCGCTGTCCGTGCCCAGGAGCTCGTCCACGCCGATTTCCAGGATTTGGCAGAGCTGCTCCAGCTTGCCGATGTCCGGGCAGGAGCTGCCCCGCTCCCAATTCGAGACGGCCTGATAGCTGACCTCCATGGCGTCCGCCAGGTTCATCTGGGTCATGTTCCGGGCAATCCGGGCCTCTTTGATTTTCCGTGCTACTTTCATGGTATCGAACATAATCTTTCTCCTTTTCTTCTTCGCGCTTTTCGCGGGTGATGGTTCAGGAATGTGCTGCCGGTGACGCGCCTGCCGTCCGTTCCATGGTTCCAGTATAGCCTATCCGCCGTAAAATGGGAATCAAGAGTTGCTTGAGGCGGTATCTTTCCCGGGGCTTCCTGGGCGCGCCCGCGCTGTCTTTCATGGCGGCACGGCGGGGAGGACGGCCCAGGAAGGGCAGGGGATGGATGGCGGCGGGAGAAGTGAACAGGGGCACGTCAAATACATAGTCTTCTTTAAGCAAATTCGTTTCAAACATGGTTTCAAGCATAGGTTTCTCCTCTTTTCCTTTTACGCAGTATAGAAATACCGGTGCATCGGTGGCGGTTGGGCTCACCGGGTTCATGCTGGCAGTATAGCCCATAGACGGGGAACTGGGAAGAAAGCGCTGCTTGAGTTTGGGACTAAACAGGCGCTTGAGGCCGGGATTGGCCGGGGGTATGCCGCATATCCGCGAAAGATTCTTGACAGGGCGGCATGTTTTCATTATACTGAAACTGTGGATCGGGGAGGGCACCCATGGTAAAAAACGGCATTCACGGGGAACATCCAGGGACAGGCCAAAGCGTCGGCGCTGGAGAGGATCGTGATCCGCAGGGAAGTCGCGAACCAACAGCTCCTGGAGTTCTATATGAACGTGTACAAGGATTTTAAGGCCCAGTCGTGAGTTTGTAAAAGCATCCCACAAAAATGCAATGTGAAGAGCATTCATTTTTGTGGGAGTTTTTTGTCTGGAGAAATGGATATCGGTATTGATAAGTGCCAGGCCATGGGATATAATCTCATCATGAAGGGATTATGGGACGGAGGAAAAGCATTTTCATGAAAAACCGATATGACAAAACAATCACAGCCTGCTTCGTGGGATATATCGTACAGGCGATCGTCAACAATTTCACGCCGCTATTGTTCCTGTTCTTCCAGAGGAGCTACCGGATTCCTCTGTCCCAGATTACGCTGCTGGTGACGTTCAACTTTGGGGTACAGCTGCTGGTGGATCTGCTCTCCGTGGGATTTGTGGATAAGATAGGGTACCGGGTGTCCATGGTCATGGCCCATGTGCTGTCGGCGGCTGGGCTGATACTGCTCACAGTTCTGCCGGAGGCGTTGCCCTCTCCCTTTGCGGGAATCCTGATTGCGGTCATGATCTACGCAATCGGGGGAGGGCTCCTGGAGGTCCTGGTGAGCCCGGTGGTGGAGGCGTGCCCCTCAGACAATAAGGAAAAGGCAATGAGCATGCTCCACTCCTTTTACTGCTGGGGACATGCGGGGGTGGTGCTGATCTCTACGGTTTTCTTCGGTGTGGCAGGGATCCAGAACTGGAAGATATTGGCTGTCATCTGGGCGCTTATTCCTATGGGGAACGCGTTCGCCTTTGCGAAGGTGCCCATCGCGCCGCTGATCGAGGACGGGGAAGCGGGCCTGGGATTAAAGGAGCTGTTCCGGATGAAGGTGTTCTGGATTCTGCTGGTGATGATGGTATGCGCGGGGGCCAGCGAGCAGGCGGTGAGCCAGTGGGCCTCCACCTTTGCGGAGAAGGGGCTTGGCATCTCCAAGACAGCGGGGGACCTGGCCGGGCCTATGGCCTTCGCGATTCTCATGGGGTCCGCCAGGCTGTTCTACGGGAAATACGGAGACCGGATTCACCTGGAGCGCTTCATGGTCTACAGCTGCTGCCTGTGCATCCTGTCCTATCTGGGGGTGGCCCTTTTGCCGATTCCCCAGCTGAACCTCATTGCCTGCGCCGTCTGCGGGCTATCAGTGGGAATCATGTGGCCGGGAACCTTCAGCAAGGCGGCCGCGGCGCTGCCAAGGGGCGGGACGGCCATGTTCGCGCTGTTGGCCCTGGGCGGGGACATCGGCTGCTCCGGCGGGCCTACGCTGGTGGGGATGGTGTCGGGAGCGCTGGGGGACGACCTGAAGATGGGGGTATTGGCCGGCGTTGTCTTCCCGGTGCTGCTGTTGGCGGGAATCGCTCTTCTTGGGAGGAAAAGGGGGGCATAAAAAGGCAGGGCAGTTCAGGGAGAATGCGGGTGGCCGGAAGGATAAAACATATGGCAAAAAATTTATATCGGAATACCGGAACCCTTACCGTCTGCATGGCGGCGCTTGGCCTGCTGCTCACGGTCTGCGGCGCGTCTGCGGGAGGGGCAGGCGAAAACGGATGGGAAGCTTCCGATACGGGAAAGGCTTCCGGCGGAGACGGTATCGGGGGAGAGGCAAAAAGCGCCCAGCCGGAGGAAGAAGCGAAAGAATGGCCGGGGGAGCAGGATAGCTGTAAGGTACAGGAGCTTGGAGGATATCTGTATGGGCATGTTTCCGCAAGTCCCTATGCCAGCGCGGAAATTATGATAAAGGGCTATGAGGGGGAAGCGCTGGAAAGCGACTGGGACGCGCCGTCGGCTTTTCGGTTTGCGGGAGAGGCGGAGGTGACATGGCGTTTCTACAGTTCTCTTGCGGAAATGGAGACGGCGTTGAATGAGGTTTCCCGGCGGGAAGCGGAGGGAGCCTCGCTGCGCTTTCTGTACTATACTTTCCCCATGACGGAGAACGTCCACGCCCTTGATCTGTACCATGATCTGAAGAGGAGATTCGATACGGAAGAGCATCCCCTGACGGTATGGAGCATGGACAATGGGAAGCTGCTCTGCTTTTTACAGGAAACGCTGAAAATGGAGGACGGCTATGAGCTTATCTATCTGCGCCACCAAAGCTCGAAGGTCAATCTCTATGTGAAGGATAGGACGGCATACGGGCTTACCCTGCTGGATGCGCCGTCGGAGGAGGATGAAACTCTGGAGTATGTGTTTACGGATATTTTCCAGAGCTACGGCAGTTTGGGGAGCGGCTGGGGGCTGGATGAGGAAACTCTATACTGGATTGACCATGATGAACGGCTGACCGAGCTGGAGGATCCGAAGCGCAGCTTTCTGGAGGTCCGTGGAATCGATGAGAATTGGGAATATGCCGGGGACGAAGGGGTTATGCGGTATTTTGGCCTGCTTGTGGAGGCCGATTACGAGCTGGCGCTGACGGAGGGCGGCAGGATGCTTTCTCTGCACTTCTCGCTTTCCGAGGAGGGGCAGGAAGAGGATTCTGTTTCCGATTACATATATGACTTCAGGAAGGACGCCATTATTTCCGCCATCGGTTCTCTGGCGGAGAGCGGGGACGGGGCTTCCGCGGAGGAAAAGGAAACGGCGGCAAAGGAGGATGCGGAACCTCGCTACTATCTTCTGAACGGCTTTTGTATGAAAGAGCCCTATGACATGACGGTCACGGATATGGAGACCGGGGAAACGCTGCAGGAGCAGAGGGTATCCCTGAGCATTGAGCTGCCGGACACGATTACTTATCCGGACCTGAACGGCGACGGTTACGCGGATATGCGGGTCGGTGCGCCGGTTCATCAAAACGGCGCAAAAGCGGAGGAGGAATCTTTTACGCCGCCCTCTTATCTGCTCTGGGATTCGCGGACGGAGCAGTTTGTGCGCAAGACGGAAAAAGAGGTGGAAAACAGCAGGCGGGCGGTGGCGAACGGCTTAACGGAGGAAGAGCAGGAGGAAAAGACAAAGCGGGAAAGGCGTAATCCTTTCGAGCCGGTTCAGGAGCTGCCGGAAGGAGCCGAGCCGGAGGACTATATCAGGCTCACAGGGGATAAGCTGCTGGAATACCAGGCGCGGGAAGGAGACAGTCTATGGCGCATCAGTGAACGCTTTTACGGAGACGGATGCCTGTGGGCCACCATCCTGCGGGCCGGGGATGCACCGGAGGATCCTAATTATCTGCCTGTGGGCGAGACGGTGTCCATGCCGGAGGTTTCCTATATCCGCAGGAATCCGTATTCCAGGGGCGGCCTGCGCTCCGAGGGGAGCTTCCAGATAGAAAAGCCGGACGGATTTGCCCATTATTTTCTGGCCAGCGATGTGGCTTATGTCTCCTGGAAAGAGGAGAATCAGATTCACAGTCTGCCGGTGACGAACCCCGTGGGAGAAAATCCCTTTCGGGAGCCAAAGGACTGGGAGGCGTTTCAGGCGGAGGCCATACGGTGCAGCCAGGAGCTTTGTCCGGGAAGGGTGTCGGACCTTACCTTTGAAAAGTATCATATGGAGGATGGCTGCGATTTGTATGGGTACTCCTTTGCGTATGATACGGGGGAAGAGATTATAGAGTATGTGGACTTCTTCAAGTTCGGCAAAGCCAATATGGCGGAAGTGATCGGCGTGCGCCAGCAGGAGCCGAACACTGTGCTGGTGAATACCGTCCGGTACATGGCGGCCAGCTTTACCGATTACGGAGGCAGGCCGGGCATGGGCTGGGGGGATGATGCGGGGCCCAACGTGGGGGCGGATCTATGGGAGTATCCTTACCTTCACAACCTGTTTGAGGCGGCCAGGAAGCAGTTTGAAAATCCACAGTTCTAATGAGGATTCGCACCGTACATCCCCGCGCTGTGAAATCCCTGCTATTTACTACTCCTCGTCAAAGCCTTTTTGTTTTGAAGTAAGGGGCGTATAACCCGGGAGTGGCGGAAAGTCAAGCCCTTTTTCAAAATACCGCAAAATGTAAAAAGGCTCTTCCGCCGTCAGGAATCCGGGCATGCTTTCGCGCTTATGGGGGAACTCGTTGGTGTACCATTTGGCCTGGATGGCCTCCATTCCTGCCGCTCTGGCGCCGGGAAGCTCATTGCTGCCGCCGTCCCCCACGAAGACGCACTCCTTTGGGGAGACGCCCAGCAGGTCGGCTGCCTTTCTGTAGATGCGTATATCCGGCTTCCGCAGCTTTGCCTCGTAGGACAGAATCACCTGGTGGAAATAGCCGTATATCCGGCTCTGCCTGATGACAGTCACTTCTTCCGAGGAGCAGTTGCTGACGATGGCCAGCTTGTATCCCGCCGCTTTCAGGCGCTCCAATAGCCCATATACATCCGGGTGGACATGCTCGAAGCACAGGGACTTGGTCTCTGTCCGTTTGCGGATGATCAGGGAAAGGGTGGAATCATCGACAGGCTTGCCGCATTTTCCGCAGACATACAGGATGGATTCAGGGAAGCTTATCTCGCCGATATATCGTTCCGCCTCCTTTTCGTCCCAGTAGGCATCGAAGCGCCCTCTTTCCAGGCCTAAATCGGCGCACATTTCGTTTTTGGTATATTTTTTATGGCCCCATTCGGTGATTAGGGTTTCAAACAAATCGAAGATGACTGCTTTGCGCTCCATGGATGTCCCCTCTTTCTCTATCCGCTTTCCATCGCTTTTCCTATGCTATGGGGCATTCCTTATTCCGCTTTCCTCTTCACGGCGCAGTAGGCAAAACAGGAAAGGTTGCTGTAGTATTCGAACTCGACGCTCACGGGAGAGATTGGTTCATACCCATGTTTCTCAGCCTGCTCATGGATGGGCCCGTACAGCTCGAACACTTCGCACTGTTCCTTGCCAAGCAGCTTTTGCGGAACCTCTGCGCTGTCATAGTGGACGCGGATGTACAGGGAGGCGGGCGTCCGGTATAGGTTGTACCGTTCATCCTGCTGCGCCGTGGCAACCTGCTGCATGAACATGATTCCCCGTGGCGCGCTGCCTCCCGGCCAATAATCCAGGCTGATGCAGCCGCTCCAGGACGGGGCCAGCAATTCCCGCTTCTCCACAGGCACAAGGGCCTGATACGCCGCCAGCAGCCCCGGGATGTCCGGCTCCCCCGTGGGGTTGGTGGCATGCCCCAGCGTGCCGCACCAGATGGCCTCCTCCCGTTCCACGATGTCGAAGCGGATGCCTTTGTCATGAATCGTGTCTACCAAGGTCTCGCCGGGGAATAGGAAAATCTGTTCTCTGTCCATTGCTTGTCCTCCTAGCATCATACATGAATTTATCGTTCGCGGCAGTCCTCCCGTTCTTCCATGAGGGTATCAAAGATATGGTTCAATCTCCTGACGATACCCTTGTCTTCTGTAGGCTGACGAAAAAGCCATAATCTGTCCCCAGCCCCTGGAAGATGGCAAGGAGGGCTGGGGGAGTCATGTTTTCTGGGATTCCCTGTCTGGCATGGCCAGGGAGATGAACTGTTCCAGGCTTTCGGCCCGTTTGAGGGCCAGGATCCAATAGTCGAGGGTTTCCGGATTCATCTCCGCGAGGATTCTGGATTTCACGGCCTCCGGTATCTGGCCGAAATCTGACAGTTGCAGAAGTATCATTTCTGCCTTGGCTTTTGCGACCAGATATTGCTCAGCTTTTGCCATGGCATCCTCATACCAGCGTTCCAGAACCTGGAGGTTCCGCTCCGCCAGGATGCGCTCCCGCTCTTCCTGGGAGACAGTGCCAGTCTTTTCCAGTAGGCGTATGACTTCGTTCGCTTTTTCGGCTGCGGTAGCCCTTGCCCTGATAACCTCTTCGCCTTCCCACATCTTCATATACGCTAACCCCACTTCCCTGTCTGCCTTCACTTTCGTCACCATCTCATGCAGCCGCCTCAGGCCCTTCGTCCGCGCGTTCGCTTCGGTGGATTCCGCCATGTACCGGGTGAGCTCCCGGAGCTCCTCCGGTGGATTCCCCTCCTGCCCCTTTATGTAGAGGAACAGCGTCCTGGCGCCGTCCTCGTAGGGCATTACGGGCACTTCCACGCAGCCGTTCTTCACGGTATACACCATCCGGTCCAACCCGAAGGGGTCATAGGTGGTGATGAAGATGACCACCACATTCCGGAGCGTGCCGTAGCCTTCCCAGGCGGTCAGGTTCCCGGCATCAATCTTGGCATGGTAGAACCGGGCCCTCCTGGGCAATGCCTTCACATCCGCGGAGCTGCTGTTCTGGTCGGGCTCGATATCGAAGAGCTCCCCGTCCTCCTCGTCCAGGCAGACATTCAGCCGCACGCCGTGCTTCTCCGGACTTTCGCCATACCAGGTCTTCTGGGGCACCACCGTCAGGTGCCGGATGCTGCGCTGCAGGATGCACTCTAAGATGTAGCGGGCCGCTTCCTCCCCGTAGACCTTGTGGGAGGTCAGGCTGTAGACTAAAAAGTCGTCCACCAGGTTCATTTCTTGCAGTTGTTTCATTTCTCCTCCTTTTCTAGGCAGGAAATACGGACTGCTGCGCCAGAAGCTCCTGCCTTGTAAGTTTAATGGGTTTCAAAGCATAGAGTTTCTGAATGAGACCTTTAGATGGTTGAGATGATTTAAGCATCTTCAAGAAATATGCTTTATGATTACATCATAGCATATCTGGCCGTATTGTCAATGCAGCTTGTCGGTTTTTGTCAAAATTCTTTAAAGCCAGGCCTTTTATGGACGGGCTTGCCTGACGGCTTTCACATCCCTGTGGTACATTAAGCTGCGGATGACTGCCAATACGGCTTCCACCACAGGCTGCGCCGCTATGACGCCGTCCAGCTGCCAGAAGCGGTTCAGGAGGATGACGCCCGGGATGAACGGCACGGCGTTGCGCAGCACCGTGATGGTCAGTGACTTCACTGCCTTCCCCAGCGCCTGGAAATAGCTGGTCATCATATTGATGATGCCGAGCAGCGGGACGGACAGGCAGAGGATTGTCAGGAAATATCCGGTCTGCCGGATCAGGGCGCTGTCCTGGAGGAAGATGGAGGCAAGGGGCTTTCCGAATTGTCGCATGTATATTGTCCGCGGGACATCTTTCTCCATCATTTAACATTTTGACAGGTACAAAAAACAAATGAATGTGGCGGTCCCACAGCTTTTCTGTGTATAATGGATTTCAGATGACAGCGCATGGAAGGGCGCGGAACGGAGGCAACATGAAGAACGAGATTTTGAAACGGTTTGAGGAAGTATTTGGAGGCGGCGAGGGCGTGAAGGCCTATTTCGCGCCGGGCAGGGTGAACCTGATCGGAGAACATACCGACTATAACGGCGGGCATGTGTTCCCCTGTGCCCTGACCATCGGCACCTACGGCGCGGCCAGGAAGCGGGAGGACAATAAGCTGCGCTTCTATTCCATGAATTTCGAGAAGCTGGGCATCATCGAGTCCTCTTTAGATGAACTGGTGCCCGCCAAGGAGGCAGGCTGGACCAACTATCCCAAGGGGGTCATGTGGGCCTTCGGCGAGAAGGGCATGAAAGTGCCTGGCGGCATGGACCTGATGCTGTACGGGAATATCCCCAACGGCTCCGGCCTGTCCTCCTCCGCGTCCGTGGAGGTGCTCACCGGGTACATCCTGCGGGATTTCTTCGGCTTCGACGTGACGAATCAGGACCTGGCCCTGATCGGACAGTACGCGGAGAACAATTTCAATAAAGTGAACTGCGGCATCATGGATCAGTTCGCCATCGCCATGGGAAAGAAAGACAACGCCATCTTCCTTGACACGGCTGACCTTTCCTTCGAGTACGCGCCCATCGTGCTGGAGGGGGCGAAGATCGTCATCGCCAGCAGCAACAAGAAGCGCGGCCTGGGGGATTCCAAGTACAACGAGCGCCGCAGCGAGTGCGAGACGGCCTTGGCAGAGCTGCAGCAGGTGGTGCAGATTAACGGACTGGGAGATTTGAACGAGGAGACGTTTGAAAAATATCAGTCTGCCATCAATGACGACGTGCGCAGGAAGCGGGCGAAGCATGCGGTGTATGAGAACCAGCGCACCGTCCGGGCGGTAGCGGCTCTGAAGGCCAACGATGTGGCCCTGTTTGGCCAGCTGATGAACGCCTCCCATGTGTCCCTGCGGGATGATTATGAAGTGACGGGAATCGAGCTGGACACCCTGGTGGAAGAGGCCTGGAAGGTGGAGGGCGTCATCGGCTCCAGAATGACCGGCGCGGGCTTCGGCGGCTGCACCGTCAGCATCGTGAAGGACGAGGCTATCGACAGCTTCATCGAGAAGGTGGGCAAGGCCTATCAGGAAAAGATTGGCTATGCGGCGGATTTCTATGTAGTGGAAGTGGGCAACGGGCCTGTGACGCTGTAAAATGGCGGCGGGATGGCCCTGCATATTGTAGGTGGCAACGGATTAGGGAAAGGCGGCGTGGTAGGGATGGAAAGAATAGGGACGGATATCAGGAAGCTGGTCGACTACGGAATCAGAAAAGGGCTCGTTCCCCAGGAGGACGAGATTTTTACAGTCAATCAACTGCTGGAGCTTTTCGGATTGGATGGGCCGGAGGAGAGCGGGGAGGAAAGCTCCGCTTCGGAGGCTGCCGGGGAGCGGGAGGGGATTTCCCGGGACGGGGCAGAAAAGGAGCGGCCCGGGGAAGCCGGGGCT
>OFGE01002071.1_pt1 | contig 15544 bp, 17 predicted proteins | sample 1521681 | NCBI WGS metagenome assembly OFGE01 (sample SAMEA3504093, study PRJEB24116) | mouse gut metagenome | biome: mouse gut; feature: mouse-associated habitat; material: faeces | place: Denmark | collected 2011 | reverse complement strand
AGGCGTGGCGGCCAGTTCTCCATCCTCCATTTCATCGTTCATTTCTCTGTCCTCAAAGGTTACTACCCCCAGGCGGATATTCTCCGCTTCCTGAATGACGGCGTTCTTGATAGAGCAAAACTCTTTTTGTTCAGAAAGCTTTGGGCGTTTCCTCTTTTGCTCCGAGTAGTAGTCCATGATCTCAGATTGGAGTTCCCACCAGGTCTGGTAGCATTGATCCACCACAGGGATATTCTCCAATTCATCTACAATCTTGTTCACGGTTTCCTTGACTTGGGGAGATAGCCGTACTTCTTTTTACCGGTGACCGTGTTCAGCTGCATCACCAGTGTCTGCATCAGCGGCTCTATCTCCGGGCTGTCGCAGATACCCTCCCGCATCTGCCGAGTCAGTTCTTTCATCATCCGGCGGCTTTCCCGCACCAGTTCATCTCTGGATGCGGACTTCTGCTCGTAGGTGTGTAGCATCTCTTGGCGGAAGATATCGTTAGTGAGGACGGACCTGATTTTCTGGATACCATCTTTCGAGAGATACGCCTGTCCCGGTTTCACCGACCACGCCATCATGTGGATGTGGGGGTGGCCGCCCTCGTCATGGAAGGCAGCATACCAACGGAAGTCGCCGGGCGGGATATTCATCGCAGCGGCAATCTCATTGCGGTGGGATCGGATCAGGTTGCGCCACTGCGCGGCGTGGTCGTATCCCAGCCGCTCGGCATCCTCCCGCTTGAGGGAGATGATGTGTGTCCAGATATTTCCAGGGTATTTGTTCAGCTCCTGCATGGCAGCATCTAGATTTACCTGATCCTCGTCACTGAAGAGGCCGTGGGAGCGGGGGCGCTCTGCCATATACTCCATGTAGCCGGAGGGCATCAGCTCCACGCCGTCACGAGTGCCGATGTACTTGACATACCCTCCAGCTCCGCCACCGCCTTTGATGTAGGGGCTCTTGACGATCAGTCGCGCCATTGGTCTTCACCCCCATAGTCTCTGGCTTTCTGCTCAAAGGTCAGCATCCCGTTCGTGGCTTTGACGTTCCGTACACTGTTCGCGCGGAGCTTCCGCAGGTAGTCGGGATCAATCTGGAGACAGTCGAGAGCGGCGGTCACGCCCATGTCCATCTCCACGGTCAGCTTGTAGAGGAGCTTTGCCATCCGGTCCTCAAATATTCCCAGCCGGCCATCAATGACAGATTGGATCTCTTTGGGGAGATAGGCTCCAGCGCTGTTGACATCGAGATAGCCCAGATAGAAATCGATTGCTTTTTCTATGAACGCTGTGATGCTTCGACAGCCATCCTCCCGGTATCGCCGCTCCAGCTCCGCCTTTTTCTCTGGCGGGAGATACAGCGCAAATTTCACTTTTTCACTCAACTTGTCCTCCTTCCGGGGCTTGCCCCCAATAAATTTCTTGAAATACCGGCGTTTCAGAGATATCTGCCCCCAAGAGGCACGTTCTTCCCTGTTATTGACCCCGGCGTAGGCACCGGGAAACTGCCCGCACTGCGGGCAGAAGTGACCGGGCAGGCGTCACTTGTGACGGCAGCCCTTTATCCTGCTTTTCCTTCTCCTCCCCCATTTTGTCGCCTCCGGGCGAGGCAGGGGCTGAATCGCTTGCCTTCACGTTTCGCCACAAGCGGCTCACAGCGGCATTCAGTCTGCGGAGGCATCCGTATTGGCTGGAGCAGCGGGAGGGCCACAAATCGGCTCACAGGGGCTTACACGGTGGTTTGGGAGGCGAGGCTGGATTTGGTTACGTCTAGCTCCAGTTTATGGAGTTGTCGCTGGTGATAAAGTTCCACAGCCTCCCGAATGGGGCGGATGGTATAGCGTAGTGTGCCGTTACGCTTTTGACCAGATTTAGTGATGACGCTGGTAGGTTCGACGCTGATGAAGCCCCTTTCACCGAGCGCGGCAATGTACTTTTGAACTGTGTTTACGCTCATACCCACTGCCTGGCCAATCGTTTTGTAACTGGGATGGCACTGATACGTCTTGCGGTCCTCGCAGTAGAGCAGATAAGAATAGACTGCGATCTCTCCAGGAGACAGGCCGAGAGAGAAGATCACGTTCGGCAGAGGAAAGTAGTTTTTATATGCTTTACTCATATGCCGCCTCCCTTCGTGTTCTGCCCGACCCATGCGATAAACTTTTCCTTCGGCACGACCATGCGGCTGCCGATTTTCAGAACCGGAAAGTCTTTTTCATGCATCAGCTCATAACTGCTGGCGGCGGAGATGCCCAGCACTTGAGAGACCATGGCTGCGTTGAGGAACAACGGTAAGTCATCGTAAGATTTGTAGATAGATTGTTTCATTTGTGATTCTCCTTCGGCAAAAATTTTCTTGACTTTTACGGCGGAAAACGATAGACTTATATCGTATATATTTTTTATGCGTCGTCCACATTATACAGCGTAACACCAAATCCTATGATTGTCAAGTCTTTATGAAAAACAATATTTCATCTGTCTATAGGAGGGCGTATGTTCACATATGAATTCAAGACCTGCATCACGAAAGAGAAGGAGCTCTACTATTTTATTGAGTGTGAATCTGGGAACCAGCAGATGCGTTTCAGAGAAATTGAGTTTCCAGACAGTCTGCTCTCTTTTCTGCACTGGGATATTGAGTTTATGATGCAGGAATTTCGACAGCTTGCAGATGGGACACGGCAGGTTATTGAAACCGGAGCCCCTGCCGCATGGGACGACACATATGATCTTTTGCAACGGCTGGCAAACTATCACATTTACTTTGAACTGCTTCGGCTGGACTGGGAGCATAGGTTTAGCCATATGCGGGTCACAGGACTGGCATCGTTTGAAAACACCGCTTTTGCGTCGTGGTTGGAAGAGCTTCCAGAACGATTAACCGTCATTCAGCGGCAGGGGCTTTCGCTGATTAAGAATGTCTTGGATACCGATTCTCCGAAAAAGCCTGTTGATATGAAGATGACCGATTATTATCTTACTGCGGAGCAGTCGGGCGAAGAGGTATTCAAATTCAAGCCACAGCGGACGAGTTTTGAACTTCTGCATCAGAAAACCTTCGGGGAAATCTTGAGCCCGGATACGATGTATGACCTGATCGACTACCACTTGCGGGAATGCGTCAGGCGGGAGATCAGGATGCGTGTCTGCAAAAACTGTGGGAAATACTTTGCTGTGACCGGGCACGGCGGAACGGAGTATTGCAGCCGGGCCTTTGACAGCAAAGGCCGCACCTGCAAGGAGATCGGGGCAGTGACTCAGTGGGCCAAAAGCAAGCGCGGCGATGTTGTGTTCAAGGAGTACCGCCGGGAGTACAAGCGGCGGTTTGCGTGGATCAAGTCTGGCAGAATTGATTCGGAAGAGTTCTATGCCTGGAGCGAGGAGGCCAGAGAAAAGAAAGCGGAGTGCGAGGTGGGAAAGATCTCCTTTGAGGAATTTTCGGCTTGGCTGGGCAACTCATGAAGAAAACCGCAAAGAGAAACGAGTGGCTGGTTCCTCCTTGCGGTCTTTCTTTGCTTACTGCTACTCAAAATTAGAAAAGCACATGGCCAAGAATACTATAATTCCTTCATGATTTCCGTAAATTCATCCAGTCTATAGGCCCCGCCAATGTTGAAGTCTTTATTTCTGAAAACTATAAAATATCGATAGTTCGGCCCCGCCTGCGCCTGCCATTGACGGCCCAATTCTAGTTTCATCTTGCTGTCGCTGTTATCACGGTCATCGCCCTTGAACTCAATCAAGACCAACGGGTGGATTGCGCTTCGAGTATGATCCAGAGAAAAACCGGAAAAATATTGAGAAACATGGAATATCCTTTCAGAGTGCCGCCCGCGTGTTTTTTGACTATGACCGCATTGAGCTTTACGATGAAGGGCACAGTGAGACAGAAGACCGTTACAATACCCTCTGCGGGAAATCTGACCACGATTGGGACTCTGCAGGGCCCCCAGCGGATAGATGATATCCTGTTTGCTGTATATACGGAGAGAATCATTCGTGACGAGCCGGGAAAGCCTGAAGAGGTCATTCGGCTGATTTCTGCGCGTATGGCTACCAGTTTTGAAAGGGGTGTGTATTATGGGAAAATTGGATGATCTGACAAGAGAGCTCAAAAATGAGTTGACTTTTACTCACGAGGAATTGAAGGAGCTGGAGCGGGCCAGGACCATGCCGATCACCTTTGATGAGGATTGTCCTGAGACTACCCCGGAGCGGGCAATGAAATTTCGGCGTGTCAATCCGGTGCGGCGTGTGGCAAATTGAGGGGCTACCCCACGACCTGACCCACACGGGGAAAGAAGCGGATGGAGACAGTGGAGCGGACAGGGTGAGAAACATCATTTTCCCGGAACAAAAAGGCCCGGAAACTGCGGGATACCAGCGGTTTCCGGGTTTTCTATTACTTGGAAAAGCCCTCCCGCACATAGCGCTGCTCCTCCTGATCCAACCAGTTTCATCAACTCATCAAAGGCCTTTTCAATAGTGACACGATCCTGTTGGCTAGGATTGGAGCAACTGGCGCCGCCCACATTGGCGGTGTAGTCGGCAAACGTTTTTCTCAGAGCTTTTACAAGAGATACCACTCTTCCCTCGCTATGAGACGTCTCCTCTCTTTTCGCTTTATGTCCTCATTATGTCGTCAGATGAGTCCCATATTCAGGACTCTCCCCGGTCTGATTAGAAGGGATAACCACAAAATAAATTTCTGATTATGCCGGGGTTATCAGAAACGTGTTATGGGATTAGCTCTTAGAATAACTGCATAAAATTACTCGGCTATTTTATAGAATTTTTACAAAGGGAAAAAAGCAATTGACAAACTTCACCAAAAGGGATAAAATCATTATATCAGACAAGGCAAGTTAACTTGTGCTTGATGATTATATTTACCAAAAGAAATCAACTTACCTACAAGGAGGCGAAATGAAAAGACAACTTCTATCTTCCAACGAACTTGCGATTCTCACCGCACTTTGGGAGGCTGGCCAGCCCTTGTCTCGTCCACAGCTCTTGGAGAGAATCACAAAAACGGACTGGAATCCTAACTCCATCAATGTGATCTTGAACAATATGATCAAGAAGGGTTACATTGCAATTGGGATGTCGGTCCGGCATGGGACGCATTATGGCAGAACCTATTATCCACTGAAAAGCCGGGAAGAGTGTATCATCAGTTTGGCTACATTTATGCTACCGAATGCTTCGGAGGAGGAGCGCGCACTACGGTTTATGACTGCGATGACCAAAAGCAAGGGCATCAGCGAAGCCGCTATCCAGGAAATGGAGCGAATGCTGGAACAGCGGCGCAAAGAACTACAGCAAGAGAAAGCTGAACCGGAAAAAGAAAAGAAGGAGTAGCCCATGTCCGCCTCACCGTATTCCATCGTGATGGCTATGATTTGGTTCACGCTGGCCTCCTTGATTGGACATTTCATGCTACACCGGGCAGAGAGGTGTGGACTTGCTTTTATCGGAATGGTTTTCCTGTTGACAACGATTCGTATTTTTGCGCCGTTGGATATTTCAGGGAGCATTATCATCCGTTCTCAAGTCATTTACCCTGCGGTGCAAAACTGGATGAGGCATTCGATAGCTGGTCCAGTCACGGTTGGCGGTTGTCTAATCTTTTTGTGGATGGCCGGAGCTGTATTTCAGTTTGTTTGGCTGCTGTTGGATTGGATGCAGCAACGGAAGTTTTGGAGAAAGGCGAAGCTACAGGAAGACGATAGTCGCTTGGATATGCTGTCCAGACGAGTAGCAGATGAGTTGGGGTATCATGGCTCATTTTGTTTGGCAGTCGGGGAGAATGTGACATCTATTTATCAGGCCGGTTTTTTCCATCCGTACATCCTGCTCCCAGCGCAGATCGACATGTTTCCGGATGAGGATATTTGCAATATGTTCCGGCATGAGCTGTGCCACTTCCTTAGCAGAGACTTGTGGATTAAGGTCGGCTTCCAAGTGATAGGTTGTGTCCTATGGTGGAATCCTGTGATGCCGCTACTCAAGCGCAACGTTGAGCAGCTTCTGGAACTCCGTTGTGACCAGAAGGTATGCAGGCGGCTGTCAGCAGAAAAGCAATTGTCCTATATGGAGACCTTGTCAACCTTGGTGAAGCACGGTTCGATGGGGATTGCTCAAGTGTATATGGGATATTTGGGCGGGGATAATGACACCGATATGGTGCAACGTTTTCGGATGCTACTCTTGAGTAAGCCAAGTGCAACTGAAAGAGCTCGGCATGTAATTGGCTGTGCCCTCTGTATTGCATTGTTCGTTGCTTCTTATTATGTGATTTTGCAACCGTGGATAGAACCCGATGTTAGCAGTCTAGAGTCAGTTGCTATGTTTGATATGGGGCTAGAGTCGGGATATATTCTTTGCAAATCTGATGGGACGTTAGAGCTCTACTATGGCGACAAATTCCTCTACACACTTACGAATGAGTCTTTAGACATAGAGCCTTTTAGCAAAATGCTGATTATATACGAAGGGAGTGAAAACTGAAGTGAAGAGAATTATTACGAAAGCGTTGGTATGTGCAAGTATTATCATTGCGTTAATCAATGTAATGCCTAATGCCTCGGCAGTTGCTATTGTTGAGTCCGCTGTTACTCAAGAAAGCGGAGGAGCAGTTTCTCCCCGCACTGAAGAGACGACATGGTATGTCCGCGTTTATAATGGCAAGTTGCAGAGACGCCTGTGGTCAAATACTAGGGGGATTTGGCTGACTGATTGGATGGACTGCCCGTAATTTTCTTTCGGGTAGAGCCTGCATAAATATGAGAGAAGTGGGTGGTGATTGTCTTGGCAAAACCGTTTGTTCAGTTGTTTAAGACGCCGCGTAGCCAGTACGTTTTTGATGTCAACAAGAACGAGATGTTGCCTGTTTCTGCGGAGTCATTTGACTTTTTGCAGCAGTGTATGGCTGGACAGGCAGACATCGAAGCGGCAGGCATCGAGGAGATTCAGGAGTTGATTCGGGAAGGGTATCTTCGCACGGAGAGTGTCGTGCAGGAGATTCAGCATCCCTATACACCGTACCTGAAGTACTTCCTGGACCGCAAGATTGAGAAAATCACATTGCAGGTTACCCAAGGATGTAATTTACGATGCAAATACTGCGTCTATTCGGAAAATGTCAATGTCCAGCAACGCTCCCATTCCAATAGGCGAATGAGTTGGGAGACAGCCAAAAATGGAATTGATTTTTTGTGGGAGCACTCAGTCGATAGTCCTAGGGTTAACATTGGCTTTTATGGCGGTGAACCGTTATTAGAATTCTCTCTCATTAAGTGCGCCACAGAATATGCAAAAAAGATATTTAGGGGCAAAAAGCTGTCATTTTCCATCACAACGAACGGGACCCTTCTCACGGATGAAATAATTGACTTCCTTGTTCGGGAGGAGGTGTGGCTTACAATTAGTCTTGATGGTCCACAGGAGATTCATGACAGAAATAGGGTTTTTTCTAGCGGAGAGGGAAGTTTTTCTACCATCATGAAAAACATAAAGCGAATTGAACGATTAGCACCAGATTATGCTCAGAATATAATGTTTAGCATGGTGATGGATCCTCAAAATGATTTTGATTGTATAAATGAGATAATGGTTGGACTCGACAATTTAAACTCGCATACATTTTTGGCTTCAATTGTTGACCGTGAGTATGATGATGCTGAAGTCCTTTTTTCTCAAGAGTATTTATGGAAATCTTATTACCAGCAATTTTTGGCATTATTGTCTATTCTGGGTCGATATCCCATTGAAAATGTCTCTGCAATATCAAAGAAGATTTCTGATATTGCGATAAATGACGCAAGGCGGTTGCGTTTGCCAGCCCCTCTTCGTCCTATTGACGTGCCGTCTGGTCCGTGTATCCCAGGACAATTGCGTTTGCTTGTTAATGTGGATGGATACTTCTTTCCCTGTGAAAGGGTAAGTGAAAATTCTGAAGCTATGTGCATTGGTTCGCTCAATAATGGCTTTGATATCCCAAAAGCAAGAAGTTTGCTAAATGTTGGCTCAATTACTCCGGATGCCTGCAAAAGATGCTGGTGTTTTCGACAGTGTAGCATTTGCGCAAAAAAAGCGGATGATGGTTCGGCTCATCTTTCACCCAGAATAAAATTGTCTCATTGCCGAGAGATTCGCTCAAATGCTTATGTTGCCATGCGCCGTAGTCTACTACTGGCTGAGGCAACACAACTTTATTCTCAACAGACAAGAGAGGAGTTTAAACCATGATTTCAGCCGCACTGCTTCCTTTTACTGAAGCGGCGCTTCCAATTGTCAGACATTTTGATGAGCAGCAAAATACATATAAATTTAAGCGATTGTTTGCGTGGGAGGGCCTCGGTGTAGTAGGAAAAGATGCTGCGTACATCTGTAACCAAACGCCGATTGGAATCAATATTTCGAGAACTGGCGATTGTTTTTTTCGAGGCTGGGATACACTCATTGTTGATTATGACCAGATGAATGACAGCACTTCGACTATGATGAATGCTAGCTTTTTTCAGGAATGTATTAGTAACAAAAAAGATATTCTTTTTGTTGGTAACATCACTGACGGATTATTGTGTTCCTGTATGGAGCGGGACCCTGAGACAATAAGTATGCTTAATACTGAGACTAGCATTAACCTAGGGATGTGGGCTGATGAAAAGTTCGATTCCATACCTGTTCCCGTTATTGGTGTAGGCGGGTTAATATCAAGTAGTGATACGCTTGAGGCTGTACTTTCTTTGCGTAATTACTTTTTAAAAGAGGGACATACAGTTTCCTGCATAACAAAAAGCAGTCTTGGCCTGCTTTTCGGTATGCATAGTCATGGTCCTATTTTTGATAATATGTCCCTTAGCGAAGAAAAGAAAATTCTGTTACTAAATCAGATTACACGAGCTGTCGTAGGGAGAGAACGTCCTGAACTAGTGATAGTTGAACTCCCTGATGCCGTAATGAAGTATAGTGATGATGCCCCAAATGGCTTCGGCATTCGGACATATATGCTCAGTCAAGCTGTCGATTTGGATTGTTTTATATGTTGTATGCCGTGTGAGCTTGTTTCCAAAGATTTCATTGAGCACATTAACCAGAGTTTTTGGGAAAAACTCCAGATATCTCTTTCAGGCGTGTATGCTACAAATATGCTGATAGACTCTGTGTCACTTGTGCAAAATGGTAAACCTAGCCATGTGCGTATTGATGTAGAATTAGCATCTAAAATTGTTCAGAAAAATTCTGAAGGTTGCTTGGTTCCTGTTTTTTATATGAGTCCTAGTGGCGATAATAGCGAAAACTTCCGTCATTATGCACGCTCGCTGTTTCGGTAGCAGATGATAGAACAATATGCAAATATATCTTAATTTAGGAGGTGTATATAAAGAAATTATGAATACATTTAATCGAGAGCAAAAAAAACGAATACTTAACGTATTGAAAAAATGCGTTTCCCTTACAGACGAGATGTCAGTCTATGAAAATTGGGAAGAACCTTTGACGGGCCCCTACTTTAAGTTGACAGCTATAGATTTAGTATATTTCTTGTTTGAAATTGAGACGGAGTTTGGAGTTAGAATACCACATAGTATGCTGAAAGAATACGGATTTAGCACGCTCGGCAAGATTTGCGCAATTATTCAGGCGCAATTATCTGCCATTTGATTCCGCTATACTATATCTTCATGGTTTGATTGCTCACTTACAAAACATTAATTGAGGAAAGGAGGACCACTTATGTTGCATTTGGAAAAAAAGCTTCCTAAGATGAACTCGGTACAGGCATATCTCATCTATGGCCCCGCGTGTGGGTGTGCAATGGCCTGTGTCTGTAGCAGTCACTGTGGTGTGAGTAGCGCACTTAAGGATTCTTCGGATACGACCTTGACCAATGAGCATGATCAGCTGCAAGCTGCGGAGCAAGAATAATCACAACTCCCTTTGTCTACGGTGCCCAGTATTGTTTTGTGAGCAATAGAGCGATGAGAGAATAGTATAAAACATCAATAGTGCCTCCCCATACTTGCAAAGGCACTATTGATGTTTATTTTGGACCTGCTCTGCAAACCATCGTAAGCGCTTAATAATCAGCCTCCCCAACGAAGCGGGGACCTCATCAGAGGGCCCCGGAGGACAAAGAAGATAGGGAAGCGGCACAGGCGGCATGGAGTGCAGGCTGCCACGGCATGAAAGTATCCAGGTCATTATGGCAGGGATTACGGCCCAGGTAGGGAAGCGCCTTCAGGAGCTGGAGGAGATATGTATATGGGTTCAGTCCAACCGCATGCGCTGTTTCCACCAAGGTGTAAACAATGGCACTGGATTGCGCGCCTTTCGTGGTATCAGAAAACAGCCAGTTCTTTCGCCCAACGACAAAGGGGCGGATGGCATTTTCGGCGAAATTGTTGGAAATATCCACCTCACCGTGCTCCAGGAATGCAGACAGGTACGGTTTCTGATTTTGGGCGTAGGTCACCGCCTCGGCCAGCTTGCTGCCGGGAACAGGGTCCAATGTTTTCAGCCACAGCCAATAAGCCTCAAGCAAAGGCTCCGCCTTCACCTGACGCGCTGCTTTTCGCACATCATCGCTCATTCCGGAGAATTTCTTCTCCAGAGCAAACAATTTGTTGCAGTATTCATATCCAATTGCAGCCTTGGAAGTGGCAGTGGTGGCACCTTTCGGCATTGCATCCCGCCATTTCCGCCGCATATGCGCCCAGCAGCCGCAGCGCACCGCGCCCGTCACCTGGTTATATCCGGCGTAGCCATCCGTTACCAGGCAGCCGGTAAAACCCTTCAGGAACGCTGCCGCATGCTTCCCGCTTCGGTCCGGCTGGTACGCAAAGAAGCGGATCGGCCTGCCGCCCCGTTCCCCGCTGCCATAGACCCACATCCGGGACTCCGAGGAGGCCGGTTTCCCGTCCTCCTTCAGCACCTGGACAACCGTCTCATCCGCATAGATGACGCGGTTGTCCAGCAGATGCTTTTTCAGCCGCCGGTACAGAGGTTTCAGCCAGGTCTGAGCCGTCTGGATCACCCAGTTGGCCATAGTGGCGCGGCTCAGCGCCACGCCCTCCCGCGCCCATATCTTCTCCTGCCGGTACAGCGGCAGACCGTCCACATATTTGCGTACCATGATGTCGGCCACCGTGGACGGGGACGCCAGGCTGTGCTTCAGCAGCCGGGGCGGTGCCTCCACCGAATAGAGATTGGCATAGCCGCTCTCCTTTTCGCAGTTTTCGCAGGCGTAGGTTGCCGTGTAATATTCAACGACATTGACCTGCCGGGGGATGACCTCCAACTCCCGGCGCACAAACTTCTTTCCAATCGGTTTCAGCTTATGCCCACAGGACTCACAAAATTGCTCATTCTCAGACAATCCCAGCACGACCTCCCTCACCGGCAGACCCTCGGTCAACTCGTCTATGGTGCGCTTGGGCTTACGCTTACGCTGGTCTTCCTTTACAGTCAGGGTTTCTTCTGTAGGTTCCGGAGCCTTGTGGTCCTGTTCCGCCTCCGCCTCGTTGAACATCCCCAGCTGGTTGGGCATCACATAATCCCGCTTCTCGCTGCTCTGCCCGAACCGCGCACGTTGTGCGTTCAACAGCAGCTCGTTCATCCGCTCCAGCTTCCTGCGCAGTTCTTCATTCTCCTGTTTCAGCGCGGCGTTCTCTTCCCGGAGCTGTGAAAAAACGGCGGTATCCACCTGGGAGGAGAAATCCTTCTTTCCCATCGCGAACACCACCGTTTCTCTGCAATTTATGAGAATATTATATCAAAAACCCAAGAAAAAGTCCAGTATTTTTCAAAACAAATCCTTTGCCCTGCCTTTTTGGATCGCTTTTCGCTGCTCGATTTGCAGGCCCTCCATCAACCACCGGAAACTGCGTGCGTCCAGTTTCCGGAGTTCTGCCGCCATCCTCGGCCACTGAAACGCTCCGTTGTTCAACCGCTTGTACAGCAGCACATAGCCGTCCCCGGAATAGTACAGCGCCTTGATTCGGTCCGTTCGCCGCCCGCAAAATAAAAACAGACTGTCTTCCCGCAGTTCTTTCCCGAATTGCTGTGTCACTATGGCCGCCAGCCCGTCGATCCCTCGCCGCATGTCCGTGTACCCGCAGGCCACATAGTACTTGTTTACACGGCTCAGATCCATCATAGCTGCCGCAATGCCCGAAGCACTGCCGCGATTGCATCTATGTCCGTTCCCTCCGGCAGTCGCAGCTCCGACCCACGATACCGGATATACAGCATCCCGGCCGGTTCCTTCTGCTCCGCCTCCAGCTCCATGATCTGTGGTGCCGCCTGCTCCATCGCTGCCGTGCGCAGTTTTCGAAGCCAATAATAGTGTGTTTTTTCTGAGATCCCGTGCTGCTCACAATACTGCTTGTTACTCAGACCGCTCTCCCGGCAGTCCTGGATGATCTGCCTCCACTGTTCCATCCGGTACCCATTGCGCACCTGCAATATCTCGCCCATTTACCTCCAGCCCCTCCCATCTCCTTGACTATCTGCTTTGCAGTTTTTCAACTCTTGGGAGTATTTTCTTCCTTTTCCCCTGCTTTTTCAAGGCGGCATGTTATTAAGCGCTTACAAACCATCTGAGAGATAAGCAATTTGGGACGAAATGGAGCTGTTGACAAAGTGTCTGAATTTTAGAGATAAGCATGGTATAAGGCAAGAAAAAGACTCCTCTCAGTGCCAATTCAAGTGTCGGATTATCCTTTTGAGATTCAAGGTTGTAACAGAGGGAGGCAGTGGTCTTCCGTTGCTTCTAAACCTCGTCGCCAGAGATATGTCAGGTTGTGTCCCCATTTTTATGCGTCAAAAGTACCCTCGCACCAGATTTTATAAGAAAGGTGACTTTATGCTAACGCCCTATCACCGTTTGAGTTGGCATTGTGATAGTCAGATTAAAGGTTATTAGTATGAAATATGGTTGCAATGTATTCTTACTCTCGACACAGCGACAACCAGTTCGGGTAATCTGCCTTGCGCTGGTGATTGCGTTTGTCGCCTTCGCCTTTGTGGGGCGGGTGTCGGAGTATCTTCTGATTCGGCAGGAGACGGAGCGGCTGGGGAGCTACTACCGCACCGTCGGAGAGCTGGAGCCCCTGGAGGACGGGGCTGCCGTGGACCTGGAGAGCGCCGCCGCATACCTTGCGGGGAGCGGCTATGCGCAGACAGTCGACCGCACCCGCTTCACCTCGGCCATAATGGCGGAGGCCATCAATAGCACGCTCAATGGTGAAGGGACCGGGGCGTGCAGAGAGATGTTCTTCTATGGGACGCTGAACTACGCATCTGCCCTTCCAAATGGCGCCTACCGCTTCTATTTTGATGTGGATACCGTCCTGGCAGGCCATTCAGAATTCGTCCGGGCGGGGAACAGAAGTGTCATGGTGAACACACTTGATATCAATGGGGGTGGAAATGCGGACTTCGACAGAGTATACGAGGAGCTGGAGCTGGAGCGGCGATACTTGATGCGGGGTTACTATTTGCCCTATTATTTCCCAGGGAATGATGATAATCCAATCCAAGTGCAGCCGCTGACGGAGGGCGGCCCCTGGTTCATCCCCGTGGCAGAGGGGGAAGCACTGGATTTCAGTTTGCCGGAATACGCCAAAGTAGGGGCAGAGGTCCAGCGTGTGTGGGATAACGTCCACGCTGTCTGCGCCATCGCCACGGAGGACATGAGCGCCCTGCCGGAGACGCAGGAGGTCTCCCAGGACCTGTATCTGGCGTCGGGCCGCTGGCTGGACGCATCAGACAGCGCGGCGGGAAACAGGGTCTGCGTCATCCCCCAGGAGCTGGCGGACACCCGGCACCTGGCGGTGGGGGACGTACTGACGCTGACCCTGCGGGACGTGGAGAGCGCGTATACCTCCGGCCCCTATGTGCTGGACGTGGATGCCGCCCCGCCGGAGGCGGACGCGGAGCCCTATGAGATCGTGGGCATCTACGGCCTCACAAATCCGTCCGCTGAACCCTTTACCGATTCCAGAGATATCTACATCCCCGCCTCCGCCATTCCCTACAGCTTCACCCATGCGGAGCTGGAGGAGAACATCAGCTATGTCCTCACCTCCCCGACAGTGGAGTGGGACTTTTTGGACGAGGCGAAGGAGGCGTTAGCGCCGCTGGGCCTGCGCCCTGTCCTGCTGGACAACGGCTGGAGCAGCTTCCAGGCGGCGGCAAAGCCTATGCGGCGCTCCGCCCTCTTCAACGCCCTGATCTACTCCCTGGTGCTGGCGGCGTCGCTGTGCCTGGTGGAATTCCTGTATTTCTTCATGCGGCGCAGGGAGCTGGCCATCACCCGGGCGCTGGGTCTGCCCGCCAAGGTCTGTATGCGGCAGGCATCCCTGCCCCTGCTGATCCTGGGCGTCTCCGGCATTCTCGCGGGCGGCGCTCTGGGCTGGTGGTGGACCCTCCACACTGCGGCGGACACCCTGCAAGCTCTGGCCGCCTTTGGCGGCAGGACGGACGCGGCCCTCAGCGGCCTGTGGCTGGTCCTGCTGTGGGGGATTGTTCTGGCGATACTGCTGGCATTGACCCTGGGGAGCGCGTCCCGGCGGGTCAAGCGGCCCATCCTGGCCCAAGTCCAGGGCGGCGCGCCCGGGGGAGCAAAACGTGCTGGGAAAAAGAGCGCGGCAGTCCCGTCCTCCAGCGCACCGGCGGCAGGCGCGCTTTCGCTGTCGGCCATCGCCCTGAGCCAGCCTCTGCCGCGCAGTACCAGAGGCATAGCCTATATGGTCCGCTTCGCCTGGCGTCATGTGGTCCGGGCGAGGATGAAGTCCGCCCTGGCCGTCCTGCTGGCGGCGGCGTTTACCGTGGCCCTGGGGGCCATCCACCTGGCGATCCTTACCAGTGAGGAAAAGCTGAATACTCTCTATGAAACCACTGTGGTGGAGATGGAACTGGTCCGCTCGGAAGGTATCCAGTTTGGAAGATTCACCGGCTACATCCAAAGGGAAGTGGTGGACCGGATATTGGACACCGGCTTTGTCTCGGACTGCTACCTGGAGGGTGCCAGCTCTGGCGCGATCCTCCTGGACCCGCCGGAGCTGGAGGAGGGCCAGCCGCTGAGCGTCAGGGCGGAATCCGTCAACGCATCTATCCGCTCCCTGGATGACCCGGCGGACTTCTTCGGCGGCGTAGGCAATGGAGGCGGCGTGTCTGTGACCTATTTCGACGGCTGGAGTGAAGCGCTTTTTGCCCAGGACTGGTCAGGCAGAGGCCCGGTGGTGGTACCCAAGGCACTCCTGGAGAGCTGCACTCTGGAGGCCGGGGAAATGGTGGGAATCGCCACCAAGAGTGGATATACAGTCTGCCAAGTGGCGGGCTTTTACAGCGGAGAGGTCAACGGAGCGTCTGATGAGCATCCTATCCTCCTGCCCACCAGTGTCTGGGAAGTCCTCTCGAAGGATAATCTCTTATACAACCGGGCCCATTTTACCCTAGATACGGCCCAAAACCGGAATTTGCCGGTATTTCGGACGACGGTGGAGGAGATCATGGCGGACGTGCCCGCCGGGCTTGCGAAACTA
>OFGE01002070.1_pt1 | contig 15547 bp, 10 predicted proteins | sample 1521681 | NCBI WGS metagenome assembly OFGE01 (sample SAMEA3504093, study PRJEB24116) | mouse gut metagenome | biome: mouse gut; feature: mouse-associated habitat; material: faeces | place: Denmark | collected 2011 | reverse complement strand
CCGGGAGGGAGCTGCCCGTAAGCTGGCAGGGAGGTTTTCCTGCGTTGTTGTGGCGAAGGATGCCGCCACCATAGTGGTTGCCCCGGGGGAAGAGAGGATGTATATCAATGTTTCAGGAAATGACGGCATGGCATCGGCCGGCAGCGGTGATGTACTGGCTGGCATAACAGGAGGCCTCCTTGCCCAGGGAATGAGTGCTTTCCAGGCGGCCAGCCTCGGCAGTTATTTACATGGCCTGGCGGGGGACTATGCCGCCCGGGAAAAAGGGCGCTATGGAATGACAGCAGGGGACATTGCTTGTAGCATCCCCTTTGTAATGAAATCATTGGAAAATTGTTCTGCATAAAGAATCCTGGAAGGGCGGATGCGGGACTGAAAACAGCAGAAGCCCGTACAGAGCCTAGGCCAATTGCTGCCCAAGTATTAGGGGCAGGGATTGGCCTGTGTAAAAGGGTTCTGGAAGGGCGGATGCGGGACTGGAATAGGAGCAAAAAATGAAGGATGCGTATTTGGTGCCAGGGGAGCAGATACCGGAGCGGTATCGGAGGCTTTATGCGGAAATAAACCTTGACGCAGTAAGGGAAAATTTAGGGCGTATGAAGGAAAATCTTGCGCCAGATACCAGTATCATAGCTGTAGTGAAGGCGGACGCTTACGGCCATGGGGCGGAGGTGGTAGCCAGGGAACTGGAGGAAGCCTCCTATGTTTCCGGTTTTGCGGTGGCTACCTTTGAGGAGGCGGTCTCTTTAAGGCGGGCGGGAATCGTAAAGCCTGTTCTGGTGCTGGGCTATGTTTTCCCCTGCTGTTATGGGGAGGCCATCCGCCAGGATATCAGGCTTGCCCTTTTTCGGGAAGATACCCTAAAGGAGCTCCAAAAGGCAGCAGGGCTTTTAAAAGCCAGAGGAATTTTAAAAAAGCCAAAGGTACATATTAAGGTAGACACAGGAATGAGCCGCATTGGCGTAAGGCCGGATGAAGAAGGGCTTGCACTGGCGCAGCAGGCCCTTGCTGCACAGGAACTGGAAGTGGAAGGTATTTTTACCCATTTTGCCCGGGCGGATGAGGCGGACAAAAGTGGGGCCTTTAGGCAGCTTTCCCTGTTCCAGGATTTTCTAAAAAAGATAAAGGAACGGACGGGAAGGGAGATACCCCTTAAACACTGCGCCAACAGTGCGGGGATTATCGAAATGCCGGAAACGTATATGGACGCGGTAAGGGCCGGAATTATTCTTTATGGCCTGTGGCCTTCGGAAGAGGTGAGAAAAGATATTGTTCCCCTTACCCCGGTGATGTCCTTATACAGCACCATTGTGTACCTGAAAGATATTGGGCCGGGAACCCAGGTCAGTTACGGCGGCACTTTTACAGCACCTGGAAAAATGCGGATTGCCACAATACCGGCAGGTTACGGGGACGGATATCCCAGGGGGCTTTCAGGGAAAGGGTTTGTGCTGATAAGAGGAAAGAAAGCTCCCATATTAGGGAGAGTGTGTATGGACCAGTTTATGGTGGATGTGACGGGGATTAAAGACGCGGCTGTAGGGGACAGGGCTACCCTGATCGGTGCCGATGGAAAAGAACGGATTACCATGGAGCAGGCGGGGGAGCTTTCAGGCAGGTTTAATTATGAATTTGCCTGCTGTATTGGGAAAAGGGTACCGAGAGTTTATTTAAAAGGCGGCAAAGTTTTTTACTGCCAGGAAGACTGCCCGGAATTTGTTCCTGATATTTCTTAGCCATGCTTTGTATACCTTCTGACAATACGGTTATAATACTATTAACATCAATTGCTGTCACGCTTGGCGGGCCAGCTTATGGAATTAAAATATCCTATTGGAATGAAGGGTGTGTGAAAAAATGAAAAGAGGGGATATTTACTATGCAGACTTAAGGCCGGTGGTAGGTTCTGAGCAGGGCGGCATCAGGCCGGTGCTGATCGTACAAAATGACGTGGGCAACAGACACAGCCCCACGGTAATCTGTGCGGCAATTACATCGAAAATGAATAAGGCGAAACTGCCTACCCACATAGAACTGAGCGCGGGAAAATATGATATGGTGAAGGATTCTGTTATTTTGCTGGAGCAGCTCCGCACTATAGATAAAAAGCGTCTGAAGGATAAAGTATGCCATCTGGACGAGGAGATCATGAAACAGGTGAATCATGGGCTTATGGTCAGTCTGGAACTGAATACATACACAGAGCCTGCCGCTGTCCAAAGTTCGGCTTCATGAAAAATATGGTAATCCGTCCCGGAGATGGGCGGAGGGAGCAAATGCCCTGCGTGAGAGATCGTGCAGGGCATTTTAGGTGGAAGAAAAACTTCGGGAATCTGTAGCCGCGCCCCTTGACGCTTAGAACAGGAAATGATATAGTTTAATCTGAAATTTTGTTTGAAAAAGGAGATGGGATAATGGACGATGGCGGGCCTACGGCCAGTTATATTATTTTTTTCGTGCTGCTGTTGATTGAAATGCTGTTTTACGGCTTCGGCGCAGCGGTGAAGGAACTGAATTCCAAAGAGCTGTCAGAGCAGTTTGAAGAAACAGGGAGTAAGAAGGCTAAAAGGCTTTACCGGATCACAGTAAACCCTGACCAGTATATCAATACTGTCCAACTGGTGGTGACGCTGATCAATCTTGTAATGGGAGGTTTTTTCCTGGGAGTATTTATCAGGTATGCAGGACGGCTTCTGGAGTGGGCAAAGTTTTCGCCTGCGTTATTTGCCATAGCCGCAATTCTCCTTGCAGGCGCAGTGCTGCTCTACATATTGCTTACCTTCGGGGTGCTGATCCCTAAGAGGCTGGGGGCAAAGTATGCTTCCAAATGGGCATATGCCTGCATTAACCCTATTTACTATATTACAAAGATATTCAGCCCAGTAACAGGGCTGGTTTCCCTTACATCCAAAGGGATACTGCGGGTTTTTGGTATCCATACGAACGGGAATACGGAGGATGTGACGGAGGAGGAGATCATCTCCATGGTAAACGAAGGGCATGAGCAGGGGGTGCTGATGGCGTCGGAAGCTGAGATGATAACGAAAATCTTTGAATTCGGCGACAAGGAAGCCCATGATATTATGACCCACCGGGTCAATGTCCTGGGGATTGACAGAAATACTACTTTGGAAGAAGCCATTGACTACATGCTCAGTGAAAGCAAAAGCCGTTTCCCGGTTTTTGAGGAGAACATCGACCACATTATCGGGATTCTCCACTTCCGGGATGCCATGCGCGCCCACAGGACGGAAGGGAATATGGAATTGCCAGTGGGGGAGATCCCAGGGCTTTTGCGGGAAGCAAGGTTTGTTCCTGAGACGAAAAATATAGACGCACTGTTCGAGACCATGCAGCATACGAAAACCCAGATGGTAATCGTCGTGGATGAATATGGGCAGACTTCCGGGCTTGTGGCCATGGAGGATATCCTGGAAGAAATCGTAGGGAATATTATGGACGAATACGATGAAGAGGAAGCCCATATTGAAAAAACAGGAAATGCGGACGAATATATCATAGAAGGGATCACCCCTTTAGAAGAGCTGGAGGAGTGGTTTGGGATTTCCTTTTGCGAAGAGGAATTTGAAACCATTAACGGCTTTATGATTTCCAAAATGGATAAGATACCGGAGGAGGATGAGGAGTTTTCCATTACAGTGGACAACTATGAATTCCAGATCCTCCAGGTGGAAAACCGGATGATTAAAAGTGTTCTTGTAAAGCGTCTTCCGGAAAAGAAGGAAAACATGCTAAACAGGAATACGGAAGAAAAAGAAACGGATAATGAAGCATAAGAAAAGAGGTATGATATGTCAGGACATTCAAAATTTGCGAATATTAAACATAAGAAGGAAAAAAACGATGCTGCCAAGGGGAAAATTTTCACCATATTGGGGAGAGAAATTGCGGTGGCGGTAAAAGAGGGGGGTGCCGACCCGGCCAATAATTTCAGGCTGGCCCAGGTAATTGCCAAGGCCAAATCCAACAATATGCCCAATGATACTATTGAGCGTGGGATCAAGAAAGCGGCAGGAGACGTAGGGAATGTAAATTACAAGTATATTTCCTATGAGGGATACGGCCCCGGGGGGACGGCCATTATTGTGGATGCCCTTACGGACAACCAGAACCGGACTGCGGCTAATGTCAGGAGCGCCTTTTCAAAAGGAAACGGCAGCATTGGTACGCCTGGATGCGTGTCATTTATGTTTGATAAAAAGGGACAGATTATCATTGACAAGGAAGAGTATGAAGGTGACGGTGACGAACTGATGATGCTTGCCTTAGACGCAGGGGCGGAGGATTTTGCCGAGGAAGAGGACAGCTATGAGGTGATTACGCCGCCAGAGGATTTTGATAAAGTACACAAGGCATTGCAGGAGGCGGGGATTCCCACTGTTTCCGCAGAAGTTACCATGATCCCACAAAATTATGTGGAGCTTACCGACGAGACGGCCATTAAGGGCTTGCAGAAGATCCTTGACCTTCTGGATGATGACGACGATGTACAGGCCGTTTACCACAATTGGGATGAATAAGAAGACGGAAAAACTGTTTTATCCTCTGGGCATACTGGCCCTTGGGGCTGGAAAACTGTGGTACTATGCCTTAGCCGGGCCGGGGGTAGTGGATAGCCATGGATATTATGGGGAAGCGGTTATCCGGTTACAGCAGGAAGGCACCATATACTTTTCCGGGCTTGCCTGTGTCTATACGGAAACGCTGTCAGATATTTTCCCCTTTGTGGGAAACCGCATAGAAGCTGCCGGTATCTGCCAGCTCCTTTTTCAGGTGGCCTGGCTGGAGGCCCTGTTTGTAGGCATGGGAATGATTTTCGGGAAGGCGGCAGGGGCTGTAACCGCAGGGAGCCTCGCCCTTTCCCCGTGGATTGGGGAAACTTTGTTTGAGATTTGCCCGGAAAATTTTTATATGCTGCACTGGAGCGTTGTGGCAGTGGTATTTGGCAGCCTGGCCTTGCGGATGAAATTTGCCGGATGGTGCGCTGACAAGTGGGAGGCGCTTTACCTTTTGCTGGCCGGCCTTTACATGGGGCTTGTCTGCTATTGGAACTGGCTTGGCTTTTTCTTGTGCCTTCCGGCGGGGTATTTGCTGGCAAAGGCTTATTTTGCGTATGGGAGAAAAGGGCTGGCAACTGCGGCGTTGGCGGCAGGGCTGTTTTTGGGTGTAACTCTTGGATTTTTTACTGTACTGTCAGTGGATGCGGGATTGACCGGTACCACAGGGGCAAAGCAGTTTATTCGCTGGTTCCGGGAGATCCGCCAGCCAGGGGGAGGGAGCCAGGATATGGATATCTGCCTGGCACTGTGGCTGGCAGGGGGGCTTCTGGCAGGCGTGTTCTCCCAGTGGGCATTTTGGTGCCTGGGCAGGAAAGAAGTTACAGGAGGCATGGAAAAAGTGGCGGATGCAAAAAATACGGCAGAAGAGGAAGGGCAGGGCAATTATATTGTGACCCAGGATGGCAGGAGGATCAGGCTCCTGGACAATCCCCTGCCGGGACCGAAAAAGCATGTAAAGAGAAAGATGAGCTTTGATATTGAAGAGGTCGGGGATTTGGAAGAGCTTGCGGATGTGGCTGGGAAAGAGCAGTGGCAAGGGATTGGCCGGGAAGAAGCGGAGGAAAAACCTGATCTTTTGGAGGAACGGCCTTTACAGGACGGGTTCAGGGAGGAGCTGTCCGGGGAAGAGGACGATTTTGATTTCCAGATCAGCCAGGGGGACGACTTTGACTTGTAATAAAAAGGCACTTTTGGCCCTGTAAAACCTTACGTATAAAAAACATATAAAAAACCATACTAATAAGGACTGCCAGGGCAGTTCTTATTTTTACAATAAACTGGCCTGGCAGTGTTTACTTGGAAATAATTACTTGATCAGGAGAGGTTTTTTATATGGCATCAAAAAAAGTTGAAGAAGAAAAGCATCGAAGTGAGAAAATTGAGGAAACAGGGCAGGTAACTCTGGACAAAAACGGGAAAGCCCATTCCATTCACCTGATTTCGGTAATCGGGGAGGTGGAAGGGCATGACAATCTCAGTAACAATTCCAAAACCACCAAATACGAACATATTCTTCCAGAGCTGGCGGCCATAGAGGACAGCCAGGATATTGACGGGGTATTGATTTTATTAAACACCATGGGCGGGGATGTGGAGGCCGGGCTGGCCATTGCGGAAATGATCGCATCCTTAAGCAAGCCTACGGTGTCTTTGGTGCTGGGGGGGAGCCACTCTATCGGGGTACCAATTGCGGTGAGCACAGATTATTCCTACATTGTCCCTACAGGGACTATGGTCATCCATCCGGTGAGAATGAACGGGATGGTAATTGGCGTCCCCCAGACCTTTGACTATTTCAGGCAGATCCAAAACAGAATTACCGGGTTTGTATGCGGCCACTGCCGGATAAACAAGGCCAGGTTTGAAGAGCTGATGATGGAAACCGGCGTCCTGACAAAGGATGTAGGAACTATATTGGTGGGGGAGGAAGCAGTATCCGAAGGGATTATCAATGAAACCGGCGGTATCCATGAGGCCATGGAAAAGCTCCATCAACTGATATCCAAAAGAAAAAAGGAGAAGGATAAAAAATAAACGGGAGAGCGGAATGACAATTGTTTTATTACGAAATACGGTTTGCTAGTGACAAGGTTTGAGTTAAATGCTATACTGTATAAGATTATGTGGATGTGTTTAAGGTACAAAAGGGGTTTTGAAGCATGGCACAGACAAAGAAAAACACAACAGGAAGAAGCGGTACATCAGGTACAAAGAAGAGTTCAGGAAGCGGGACCCGCCAGAGAAAATCCACTGGTTCACGTAATAATACCAAAAGGCCGGAACCCATGGATGTGGCCATCCGGGACGAAATCCTGCTGCTTGTACTTTTGGCAATAGCGATATTTTTATTTTTATGTAACTTTGGTGTGGGTGGTGTGGTGGGGAAAACGCTCAGCGGTGTTATGTTCGGCATTTTCGGGCTGACTGCTTACATCATGCCGCTGGCAATGTTTGTAATGATTGCTTTTGGGATGGTGAACAGCGGAAACGTTATTGCTGCGCGGAAGCTGGTAGCAGGGGTAATGCTGTTTTTAATGACAGGGATATTGCTGGATTTGTTTACAGGAGCGCCGGAATCGGCGGATAGCTATCAGCTAAAGGAAATTTACGAAAGGTGCAGCGAAAGCCATGGAGGAGGAGGCATCATTGGCGGTTCCCTGGCATATTTGTGCTATCATTTCCTGGGCATGATTGGCACGGTTCTTTTGATTCTGGTAGCGGCAATCATTTCCGTGGTGGTCCTTACAGAAAAGTCCTTTATGTCCGGGGTGAAAAAGGGCGGCAGGAAGGTTTATGAGCGGTCCCGGGAGGACGCCGCTTACAGAAGAGAGCGGGCAAGGGCACGCAGGGAGGAAATAGAGGAAGAAAGAAGGCAGCGGGAGGAGGAACGCAGGCTCCGGGAGGAAGAGAGGGAGAATGAAAAAATCCTCCGCATGGATAAAAAGGTTTCAGGGGTAATGATGGATACGGCCCTGGGGGCCAAAGAGGAAGAAAAGGTTAAGGAAAGGGATGATATCCATGAGATTAACCTTACGGATTTTGAAGAGCAGATAGAGCAGGCAGAGGAAGAAACCGAACCGGCAGATTCCCGGGAGATGGGCGGATTTGATTTTGACAATGTAAAAATCAATGGTATATATCTGAAAGAAGAGGAAGGCAATGACGAGCTCTCGGAGATTACTTTCGAGGGCTGGGAAGAGGAAGGGAGCGGGGAGGCACAGGATCCGCAAAGCCCTGCCAGGGGAATGCTGGCGGAGGATGAGGAACCAGCCGGGGAGGCAATGGAGCCTGGTTCCCGGGAAGTTTCCCGGCATTGGGAAGAGCCTGTGTATGAGGAGCCGGAACCGGAAGAAGAGCCGCCCCAAGGGACCCATTCACTACCCAAAGCTATTGAGGAAAAGAAGGCTGCCAGCCAGGGGATCCCAGGGGGCAGCCAGCTTCAGCCTGGCTCCCAAAGCACGGTTTCCATGCCAAAAGAGCGTATTCCCAGAAAATACATATTCCCGCCTGTGGGTATGCTGGCCAAACCCACCGCAGGTGCGGGAGGGGATTCTGCCCGTGAACTGAAGGAAACAGCCCGTAAATTGCAAAAGACCCTGGAAACCTTTGGCGTCCGGGTGCAAATTACGGATATCAGCCAGGGGCCTTCGGTTACAAGATTTGAGTTACAGCCGGAACAGGGAGTAAAGGTCAGTAAGATTGTTGGGCTGTCAGATGATATCAAACTAAACCTTGCGGCCACGGATATCCGTATTGAAGCGCCCATTCCCGGCAAGGCGGCGGTGGGCATTGAGGTTCCCAATAAGGAAAATATGATGGTATCCCTGCGGGAGCTGTTAGAGAGCAAAGAGTTCAAAGAGTTCCCCTCCGAGCTTGCATTTGCTGTGGGGAAGGATATTGGCGGCAAAGTGGTGGTAACGGATATCGCTAAAATGCCACATATGCTGATTGCAGGGGCCACCGGCTCCGGTAAGTCGGTTTGTATTAATACCCTGATTATGAGTATTTTGTACAAAGCACGGCCGGAGGATGTGAAACTGATCATGGTGGATCCTAAGGTGGTGGAGCTTAGCGTATATAACGGCATCCCCCATCTATTGGTGCCTGTGGTGACAGATCCCAAGAAAGCCTCTGCGGCGCTCCAGTGGGGAGTGGCGGAAATGACCGACAGATACCAGAAGTTTGCGGATCTTAATGTGAGAAATATCAAAGGTTATAACAAGAAAGTAGAGGAACTGCGGGAAAAGGGCGGCGGGGAAGGGATGGAAAAGCTGCCCTGCATTGTGATTATTGTAGATGAGCTGGCAGATCTAATGATGGTCTGCCCGGGAGAGGTGGAGGAGTCTATCTGCCGTCTGGCACAGCTTGCAAGGGCTGCGGGCATTCATCTGATTATTGCTACCCAGCGTCCTTCAGTGGATGTAATTACCGGGCTGATCAAGGCGAATATGCCAAGCCGTGTGGCTTTTAGCGTATCCAGCGGCGTGGATTCCCGTACCATACTGGATATGGCCGGTGCGGAAAAGCTTCTTGGAAAAGGGGATATGCTTTTTTATCCCCAGGGCTATGCCAAGCCAGCCAGGGTACAGGGCGCTTTTGTTTCCGACAAGGAAGTGTCCGATGTGGTTGAGTTTTTGAAAAACCAGACCCTGGGCAATATTTATAATACGGATATCCAGGAAAAGATCTCCACCCTGGGGACGGGAAATGGCGGAACCACTGGGGGAGATGGCGGAGAGCGGGACCAGTATTTTGTGGAAGCGGCAAAGTTTATTATTGAGAAGGATAAAGCTTCTATTGGAATGCTCCAGCGTATGTTTAAAATCGGCTTTAACAGGGCAGCCAGGATCATGGACCAGCTCTGTGAGGCGGGGGTGGTAGGGGAAGAGGAAGGAACCAAGCCCCGGAAAATATTAATGAGCCAGGAACAGTTTGAACAGTATATGGAAGAGGCGGGATAAGATAAGGAGGATGGGCCGCCAAAGAGAACAAAACCATCACAGCCGCAGGTATTGCCTGCAGGCAGAACATTGGTGAAGTATCGCAGGCAGGGCCTGCGATATGCGGGAGGTAAAATAATGAAAACAGATATTCAGATCGCGCAGGAAGCAGTACTTTCTCCAGTGGCAGAGATTGCAGGAAAGCTTCAGATTTCCCCGGAGGAACTGGAATTATATGGCCCATATAAAGCGAAAATTTCCGATAAGTATATGGAGAGGATTTCCCACAACCCGGAGGGGAAGCTGATCCTGGTCACTGCAATCAACCCCACCCCCGCAGGGGAGGGAAAAACCACCACCAGCGTGGGCCTGGGGCAGGCTTTTGGCAAAATGGGGAAAAAAGCAGTGATTGCCCTGCGGGAGCCTTCCCTTGGGCCTTGTTTTGGGATAAAGGGCGGGGCTGCAGGGGGCGGATATGCCCAGGTGGTCCCTATGGAAGATCTGAACCTTCATTTTACAGGGGATTTCCACGCCATTACTTCTGCAAATAACCTTCTGGCGGCGATTCTAGATAACCATATCCAGCAGGGAAATGAACTGGGGATTGATACCAGGTCGGTGGTCTGGAAAAGATGCCTGGATATGAATGACAGGGTTTTGCGGAACGTGGTAGTAGGCCTTGGGAATAAGATGGACGGGACGGTAAGGGAAGACCATTTTGTTATCACTGTGGCTTCGGAGATTATGGCGGTTCTCTGCCTTGCTTTGGATATGCAGGATTTAAAGCAGCGGCTGGGAAGGATGGTGGTTGCTTATAACTACCAGGGAGAGCCGGTCACTGCCAGGGATTTGCAGGCGGTAGGCGCTATGGCGGCGCTGCTTAAGGACGCCATGAAGCCAAACCTGGTCCAGACCCTGGAACATACCCCTGCCCTTGTGCATGGAGGCCCTTTTGCCAATATTGCCCATGGCTGCAATTCCGTCCGCGCTACGAAGGCAGCTTTGGGAATGGCGGATTATGTGGTTACAGAAGCTGGGTTTGGGGCAGACCTGGGAGCGGAGAAATTTTTTGACATTAAGTGCAGGGCGGCGGGGCTTAAACCGGATGTTGCGGTGCTGGTAGCTACCGTCCGGGCGCTGAAATATAATGGCGGCGTCCCCAAAGCAGAGCTTGGGAATGAAAACCTAAAAGCCCTGGAGGGGGGGATCGCCAATCTGGAAAAACATATGGAAAACCTGTTAAAATATGGGGTTCCTGTAGTGGTAACGCTTAATGCCTTTGTCACGGACACAGAGGCAGAAACTGCTTATGTAAAACAATTCTGCCAGAGCCGGGGATGTGAATTCGCCCTTTCAAGAGTATGGGAGCTGGGAGGGGAAGGCGGCAGGGAACTGGCGGAAAAGATCCTGGAAACCTTAGAGAAAAAGGAAAGCCATTTTCATCTGTTATATGAAGATGAGAGGAGCCTGAAAGAAAAAATTGAAACCATCGCAGGTGAGATTTACGGTGCCAGCGGCGTAAACTATACCTCTGCGGCACAGAAGCAGCTTGAGAAGCTGGAAGGGCTGGGCTTTGGGAATCTTCCTATCTGTATGGCCAAAACCCAGTATTCCCTTTCTGATGACCCGGCGCTTCTGGGACGGCCGGAAAATTTCAGCATTAATGTAAGGGAGGCTTATGTTTCTGCAGGTGCGGGCTTTGTGGTAGTACTCACAGGGGAAGTTATGACTATGCCGGGACTACCCAAAAAACCTGCTGCCTTTTCCATAGATGTGGACGGGAGCGGCATGATTACCGGATTATTTTAGAAAGGACAGGGCAGGAATGGCCAGGATAATTGATGGGAAAAAAATTTCCCTCCAGATAAAGGATGAGTTGAAAGAAAGGGTACAGGCACTGAAAGAAAAGGGCCGGGAGGTCACCCTGGCCTTTCTGGGCAACCTGCTGTATGAGCTGGACAGTATTCAAAATTACCGGTTTATTACTCCATCTGCTGACTTGACAGGCAGTCCGACGGTTCTTCCGTGTCTGGGAACGGTGGCCGTCTCGGCATGGGAGGCGTGATATGGGATACGGGGAGCATTTACGAACCTTTCTGCGTCCCTTGGGCATATACGATCTCACGCCAGGAAGTCTGAGCGGAAGCGAGTTGGATGCCCTTGGTCATGGTCTGGACGTTTTGAGCTGCCGAATGGACTATGTGGAGCGGGAGAGCGCTTTGTTTACCGCTGAAGGGGAGGGACTGAGGCGGAGAGAGACGCTTTTCGCCCGCACTCCTGTCCATTACACTACTGAACTGCGGCGGCAGGCTATTGCTGCGTTACTGCGTATCGGAGGAGATTGCTTTACCTTGTCCGATATCAACAGTACAATTTCCGGCTGTGGCATCAAGGCCCTGGCGCAGGAAAAGGAGCGGTTTGGCTATATCCGTGTCATTTTTCCGGATGTGGCCGGCATTCCTGAGGGGTTTGAGCAAATTCGGGAAATTATTTTAGATATTATCCCATGCCATTTGGAGGTGGAATTTTATTTTCGCTATCTCACATGGCAGGAATGCGAGGCGTTTCAATATACCTGGGCTGTGATCCATCAGCGGGAATATACTTGGCACGGCTTCGAATTAGCCGTTTGAAATAAAACCGGAGGCTTGATATCTGTCAAGTCTCCGGTTAGCTTTTTGCTATAAACAGCGTTACGTAAACCAGATTGTTAATTTTCAAATTTGCGACTCTACTTCCGGGAAAACCATCCGGAAAGCAGTCGATATCCCCAAATCCACCAACCCAATTGTAAACTTTCTATGAAAACGCTACCAACCTGCTACCAAGCCTTCCGATGCCGCTACCAGCTGCAAACCGGTAGAAAATAACCAAATTTGTTGACATAATCTGTTCTCCTGCTACCAAACCGCAAAAATCGTCTACCAAACTTTTTTGCCGTCCCCTGAAACCCTTGCGGCGCAACGGTTTTAGGGGACGCTTTTTCGCATAAGGGGCTTGATAAAAACCGTCTTGTAAAAAAAGTACGTAACTTTTTCGAAAGATTGTGATTTTCAAGACTTTTGTCCTCAAAAAATTAGAAGGAGGAAAAATCCACTATGAGAAATCTGAAAAAGATTCTCGCAATGGTGCTGGCCCTCGTTATGAGCCTCTCGCTCATGGCTACCGCCGGCGCCGCTCAGTTCCCCGACGTGGACGACAGCAATCCTTATAAGACTGCTATCGACGTGCTGGACGAGCTGAAAGTTTTCCAGGGTTTTGAAGATGGTACCTTCAAGCCCACCGACACCCTGAACCGCGCACAGGCCGCGGTACTCGTCTACCGCATCGCCACCGGCGATGTCGAGAACAAGTACCTCGACAACTACACCTACATGCAGCAGAGCAAGTTCAACGACCTGGATGGCTACAACTGGGCAAAGGGTTACATCAACTACTGCCAGAACGCCGGTATCGTTGTCGGTACCTCTGCCACCACCTTCAACCCCGGCGCTCCCGTGACCGGCTATCAGCTGATGGTCATGCTGCTCCGGACCCTGGGCTACGGCAAGGCCGGTGAGTTCACCGATCCTAAGGGCTGGGAACTGGAGACCGCCAAGATTGCCGAGCGTGAGGGTATGCTGAAGAACGTCACCGGCGGTGACTTCGGCGCTCCCGCTCCCCGTCAGATGGTCGCCGAGATCCTCTTCCGCGGCCTGCTCCATGATACCGTGGAGTACAGCCCCCTGACTCCCGGCGGTTACACCAACTCCGGCGAGACCCTGGGCAAGAAGAACCTGGGCCTGGAGGACATCTCCGGCGTGGTCATGGCTAACGAGTTCGCTGATCTGGAAGATGACGATACTCTGGCCGACGGCAAGACCCGTCTGGATGTGGACGGCAAGGTCTACAACCTGGACATCAAGTCCGAGCTGACCGACATCGGCGAGATCCGTCACGCCTATGTCCAAAACGGCACCAAGGTCCTCACCACTCTCGAGAACCTGAATGACAGCGTTGTCAATCAGCCCGAGAACGGCAAGGCCTCCAAGGTTTCCGACCTCAGCAAGGTCAACGGCGACACCCAGTACTTCAAGAACTTCGAGCCCCTGGAGAGCAACACCTCCGAGTGGCGTATTGAGTTCAACGTGGAGTTCGTGGATAACGCCGATCTGAACATCACCAAGGAAAAGGCCAAGGCTGATTTTGAGGCTGCATATGGTGATGTGGACTATTTGAAGAGCGTTGGCGGCAGCGCGTATAAGTTCACCAAGTCCATCAAGGCCGGCAACGAGATCACCCCTGCTGACCTGCAGATCATCAAGGGCATCTTTGACTGGGCCGATGGTGAGGACATCAACGGCGCTGATGCTGACATCAACGACGGTATCAAGGGTTCCGTCTATGCCGGCGCCAACAGCCAGAGCAGCACTAACCGCAACAAGAACCTGGCCGTTGAGATGACCTTCAACAAGTTCAAGGCTGAGTACATCGACGGCACCTATACCACCATTTCCAGCTCCGACAACGGCGAGTGGCTGAAGACCATCGACAACAACGGCGACGGCGTTGCTGATTATGTCTTCCGCACCGACTTCGTCATGAGCGTCATCGCTGACTACAACACCAAGAAGGAAACCTACTTTGTCGAGTTTGACGCTGCCAGCGTTGGCACCGACCGCAAGGCCAACGACAGCATCAAGAAGAGCGACATCGTCACCGAGGACGAGCTGAAGGTCGGCGACGTCATCCTGTACACCTGGATCGACGGCAAGTGCTATGTCAGCCATCCCGAGGTCGATGTCAAGGCTATCGACAAGAAGGGCATTAACTACAAGGCCAAGACCATCACCTGCGGCGATACCACCTATGACTGGTCCGGCATCGAGCAGGAAGCTTACCACTACTATCATGACGTGTCCGAGGCCAATGTTGAGGTCAACTACAACCTCTACAAGGATCACTTCGGCTATGTCCGCCTCTTCGCCGAGGCCAACAAGGGCTTCGTTCTTCTGACCGACGGCTTCTATGCCACCGATCTGAAGCGCGACCACACCTACAAGGCTGAGATCTGGGACAACGCCGCCGAGGAGCTGGCCGAGATCGATGTTGCCAACGACAACTTCATTGATACCGAGCTTGATAACAACAACGGCGGCGATAAAAACCGCGAAGAGGGCACCTGGGACCGTCTGCTGGCCTTCGAGGAGTCCTATCCGGATCATGTTGATGCAGATGCTGTGAACGGTCGCAATCCCCGCACCTATGTTACCACCATCGCCGCTTACGATGTGAACAACGATGGCGTGTACTCCCTGGATGCAGTCGGCGCTTACACCGGCCGCTACGCTTACACCCAGCACGAGCTGGATGTCAACAGCTTCAAGGATCGCAGCCTCAAGGATAAGGACCTGAAGGTTACTGCCGATCATTTGGACCGCAATGGTGCATCTGCTGACCACCCCGAACTGAACCGCATCAACGCTACCGATGAGACCGTGTACTACTACGTGCAGTACGAGGTAAATGACAAGCGGCAGCACAACGAGATCGTTGACGTGACCACTTGGACCGGCTACAAAGAAGGCAGCGTCAAGCTGGTTGACGGCGATCGCGCCTATGCTGTGACCCTCTGCTACCGCAACACCGACAACGATGCCTGGCTGAACTATGAGACTGCCGAGATCATCGTCATCGAGCATGAGGTGGGCAGCGAGAAAAACACCGTTCTGCCTGTGACCCTGAGCCAGCGTCTGATCGGCAAGAACAACAAGGTCGGCGGCAATGGCTTTGTCTGGGATTCTGAGACCGGCAAGTGGATTCTGGATGAGTTCGAGGGCGAGTACATCGATCAGGGCGCTCCTGTTGTCGGTGTCACACCTCTCTCTCTGGTGTCCGGTGAGGCTGATTTCGCTCCTGTTGACATCAGCGACCTGCTCCACTTCTATGAGATCAACGAGAACGGCGAGCTGGAGCTGATTTCCGCCAACTACGCTGAGGATTACAACATCTACGCCGGCGTGATCGTGACCGAGATCGGCACTGTCA
>OFGE01002066.1_pt1 | contig 15570 bp, 12 predicted proteins | sample 1521681 | NCBI WGS metagenome assembly OFGE01 (sample SAMEA3504093, study PRJEB24116) | mouse gut metagenome | biome: mouse gut; feature: mouse-associated habitat; material: faeces | place: Denmark | collected 2011 | reverse complement strand
TTTACAACAAATTCTGGTGCGCTCAACAAGAAATCGTCTCGCCGCAGCTGCTGGATTTTTGGCGGCCAATCCTACCACGCAATTTTTTGAAGGCCGTCAATGGTTTCTTTGTCAAACCGATGGCGAACAATTTTAGCGGGATTTCCGGCTACAATGGCATAAGGGGGCACATCCTTTGTGACGACAGCGTCCGCCGCAACAACACCGCCGTTGTGAAGGGTCACTCCAGCCATAATGGTTGCACCATGGCCAATCCAGACATCGTTTTGGAGGATAATTGATCCCTTCCGCTTTATTCTGCTATATGAAGGCGATTTTGGAAGAAAGGATAATTCTCCTTGGCAGACCGAGGCATAATCGTGGTTCAAGTCGATCATAAAGGTGATAGACTCGGCCAGGGAGCATCCCTTTCCAATTGCGATGCAATGTCGCCCGCCCGCTACATCAAAGTCGATACCGCTTTGTACCTCAACACCAACAAGGTAACTGTCCCGGTCAATAGACAGGAAGGGGAAGCCGCTGAGCGATCCTTGAGAATTGATGGTAATACATGCATGATCGCTGATCTGGTGGGGAGAAATTGTCAGTTTCTGTATCATTCAAAGCTCCTGTTCACATGGACTCCTGATATTCTGCCAGTGTGGGCAAAGCGGCGTCCTTATCTGAAACTGTAGTCTGCTCCACCCGGTCCAGCGGCCAACTGATGGCCAGTTGTGGGTCATTCCAGCAGATACCGCCGTCCGACTCCGGGTCATAGCGGTCGCCGCAGAGGTAGCTGAACAGGGTATCGTCCTCCAGCGCCAGGAAGCCGTGGGCGAAGCCCTTGGGTATGTAGAGCAGCTGGCGGTTTTCCGCCGTCAGGTAAAAGCCCTCCCATTTACCAAAGGTCTCCGAGCCCTCCCGCAGGTCCACCGCCACATCGTAGACCGCGCCGTGGAGCACCTGCACCAGCTTGTCCTGGCTATGGCGGCGCTGGAAGTGGAGGCCGCGTACCGTTCCTTTTCGGGATCTGGTACAAAAAAGCTCAAAACCCCGTGTATCAATACCATTTTCTCGAAAAATTTCCCGTTCAAACGACTTCATAAAAAATCCACGTACATCCTCTGCGTAAAACGGAGTAATCATCCGAAGCTCTGGAAGGCTTGTGTCTTGAAAATTGAATATTTCCATTATTGTTTCACAGCCCTTTTGATTTGTTCAGCCATAAACGTTACGTTTTCATCGGAGAGGCCAGGATAGACCCCCACCCAGAATGTGTCCGCAGCAACGCGGTCCGTCTGTTCAAGCGGAACAGCAGTTCGGAAAGCGTTCCGGTCCAAGGCTGTGAGACATGGATGCCGCGTCAGATTGCCCGCAAAAAGCATCCGCGTTTGAATGCCTGCACTCTCCAGCGCACGGACTAGTTGGCCACGGATACCAGTCCTGCGGCAGGTGACAGGAAAGCCAAACCAGCTTGGCTTCGCCTGCGGACAGCACTGAGGAAGGATAAGATCATCTGTCAAGCCCGCTAGACTATCCTCCAAAAGTTGAAAATTATGGTTCCGCTTTGCAATAAAATTCGGCAGCTTTTTTAACTGCGCTACACCAATTGCCGCTTGCATATCGGTAGCTTTCAGGTTATATCCGAAACGAGAATAGACATATTTGTGGTCATATCCTTGGGGGAGAGTTCCAAACCGCCCGTCAAAACGGTGTCCACAAGTGTTATCCTGCCCGGAGGGACAGGTACACGCCCGCCCCCAATCTCGCAGTGAGCGGATAATGGAATGGAGTTTGGGGTTATTAGTATAGACTGCGCCGCCCTCACCAGTGGTGATATGGTGGGCGGGGTAAAAGCTGGATGTTCCGATGTCGCCTATCGTCCCAGTTTTGTGCCAAATCCCATCAAGCCGGAATTCTGCACCCAGCGCATCGCAGTTGTCCTCCACCAACCAGAGGTTATAATGGTCGCAGAACGCTTTCACACCGGCTAAATCAAAAGGATTTCCCAGTGTGTGGGCAATCATAACTGCCTTAGTCCTGGATGACAAAGCGCTCTCCATCTGACTAACGTCAATATTGTAGGTTGGAATCTCAACATCGACAAAGACGGGGACCGCGCCATATTGGACGATAGGCGCAACAGTGGTGGGAAAGCCGCAAGCCACAGTAATAACCTCGTCGCCCCGCTGGATTGCCCGCTTTCCTAACTCCGGAGCAGTGAGTGCCATAAACGCCAGAAGATTTGCGGAGGAACCTGAGTTTACGAAAGAACAGTATGTCACGTCCAAAAATTTCGCCAGGTCACGTTCAAACTGTTCCGAATATCGCCCATTAGTCAACCAGAACTCTAAAGCGCTATCTATTAGGTTGACAACTTCCTCTTCATCAAAAATACGTCCCGCATAAGATAAAGGCGGAACAGAAGAAGTTTTCTGGGGATAGTTCTGGTGACAGTAGGTACGTATTTGGGATAAAAGTTCGTCCTTTGTCGGCATATCCACATAATTCATCGGTGCAACTCACCTCAATTTTCACTTTTCTTCTGGCACTGCGTACAAAATGCAGTCATTTCCCTGGTAACTGTGCATCCTGAAATAAAATTTATAGTTTACACACTGTTCTATCAAATAGGGTGGCACTTGAAGAAAATCAGACTGGTAATGCCCGATATTGACCGCAATGAGCGGACGGTATTTATGAATGGAGCGTTCTCCACCCTGAAGGATCGGCAGCGTTTCACTCATGGAATAGCACCGCAGATAATCAAAGGCTGTGTCTTCCATAGCTGTATCGATCGTTTTTACGGGGACGGCATACATTTGCTTCTGAGTAAATGGCCGCATCAATCCAATCCTGCGGCAGTTCAATGTTCCGTCCTGTCCGGCGGCTTCACATTCAAAGAAAGATACAGGCCGGCCCTGATATTTTTCCAGCAGTGATTGCATGGGGACTGTTTGCGGCGTGAGCACATATGAATACACACGCCCATCCTTGTTCCGTTGCAAGAAACTGTCAATGTACCCGCCGTCCAGCGCGGCAGTATCCAGCATAATGCCGCATCGGCTGATCTGCGCGTTTAAAAATTCCGGGAAATACTTGCTGCCGTCCAGCGCCTGTTCTCCGTCAGTTCTTTGGGTAAACCACTGGCAGGCGGCGCGGTAATCCAAAACGGATTTTTCATCCGCGAAAGATGGCGTGCCGCGCAGGTCCCGCGCCCTCCACGTGTTCAGAATTTCGTCCTGCGTATATTGGGCATTGACATAATCCCCCGCAGGCACTACCCATTGAAAGCCAAACTCTAGCAGGCTCTTTCGTATGCTGGAAAAGGGACAGACCGCCATTGCAACCAACGCGGCGGCGTCACACAGCTCTTCTGGCGTGTTCGACAGGCTCCAGACTGGAACGCCCGAAATGCTGCTTCCCCACAGGGCAGGGTTCCCATCTATAAAACCTGTCACTTCACAGCGGCCGCGCAGGAGCTCCAACGCAGCTCTTCCCATGTTCCCCGCACCATAAATGACTACTTTTTCCATTGTAACCGCCTTACTTCCGAATCTTGTTCAGCAGAACTTCCCGATACGGGTCAATATTATCCAGAACTGCATATTCCAACTGCCCACAGTTTCGACAGGTGTGGTATATACTGCGTTGGAACATCAGATGGTTTTCCCGCATTTCCCGCAGCCGCTGTCCATTCCAGATTTCCAACAGGCTCTGGCATTTCAAATCCCCGATCAGAAGCTGGTGATTCCAATCCATGAGGCAGGCGCTGACAGTTCCATCTGAATTGACGCACAAGGAATAGAACAGATACGGGCATACCTGCGCTGTGTCCCGTTTCGCCATAGGTCCGCCGTAAATGTCCAGCTGGTCGGTCGATTTCAAATTCTCGTCCACTTCAAATTCCGGCCAGACGGACGAAACATGCTCCACCGCGATCTCGTCGCAGATATCGGCAAACATATCATAAAATTCCTGCTCTGAGTGGCCTTTCAGCCCCAAATCGGAAATTTTAATAAAGATATGGCATCCATTTTTGTTATGATACAGAAAGCGCAGCCTCTCCAGATATTCACGATAGTTGAGTTTCACACCCGAGATTTGCTCATAGCCCGCCTCGTCCAGCGCCTCTACCGAAATGTTAATCCGGTCTACGCCTGCGTCTGTGATGGCCAGAGCGGTATCACAATCGAACAGGGAGCCGTTGGTTGTGAAGTCGATTTTTTGTGTGACGCCCTTTTTTCTCGCATAGTGAATCATGTCCGGCAGACGCTTGTTGACCAGCGGTTCTCCCTCTTTATACAGCCGCAGTGTTTTCAGCTTCCCTGGAAATTCCGTCAAGTCGTCTATGATTTTGCGGTAGAGCTCGTAGGGCATTATGCTTACCCGTTTTTCCGGGCTCCAAAACTCCTTGTTGGCTCCACCGCAAGGGCAAAATTTACAACGGAAATTGCACACACTGGAGGGGTCGACAAACAGTAGATAGGGAGTTTCCAGGGGGATGACTTCCTGAAGGGGAGTCCGGTCGCCTGTCCAGCGGGTTCCTTTTTTTGCGCCCATGGGTGCTTTATTCCTCCTCAAATTCTATTTTAGAGCCACTATTGCGTGTGGTCTGCATCATTTGTAAGACATCCGCATAACATGTTGCCCCAGCTCTGACATATTTCATTTCTTCAGAGGTCAACTGCTCTCCTGGAACTACACGGACTGAATCCTCGCATAAACCGGTGCAATAGGCGCAGGCGGATAAACTCTTCTTCCTATAGATAGCCCTGATTTTTTCGCGCTGCTCCTCAATGGTGAGGGAGTCATCGAACAAATCAATATATTCACTGGGATCTGCTTCGAACCCGAGCTGAGCTCTCCGCTTTGCAGGAGCGCACGGCCACATCTCCGACCCCATTATGGGAAAGCAAAAATGAAGATTCTGCGCAACGGAACATTTCGCAAACAGTTTTTCTGCCAGCTCCAATGATCTCTGTGTTTGTTTTGTCAAAGGTCCAAAATCGACCCATCCGCCGCAATGCGGGTCACTGATTGTATAATTTCGGATTGTATGACGAATATTTTCATTTGCCAGGAGCATATCTATTTCTTTAATTTTAGTCGAGAGCTCAGCACCATAGTTGTCGACAATAAGAAATGCTTTTTGTCCCCATTGTTTAAGAGGTTCCAATATCTTCTGTGAAGGGACGAGCGTACCGTTTGTAACGACTTGGACTTCACCAATATTCAAACTATAATTCTGGAGATGTTCAAGCAATTCAAATAGATTAGGATGTAATAATGGCTCTCCACCGGAAATTGTGAATATACCAACGTATGTTATGATCTGGAAAAATTTATCAATCGCTTTGGTACAAACCTGAAGGGGATAACGCCGCAGATCTAAGGGCACATATGGGGAGTAGTTAGAACACAACCTACATTTGAGTGTACAATCATAAGTAATTTCGATTGTAGCCCGCTCCATCTGAAAAGCTTCCATTCTCTATTTCCTTTCCGAAATGAAACAATACAACATAGTCTCCTCATCCGCAAGGCTATGGTGTCGAACCGTAAAGTGATATTCTGGGACCAATTTCTTCAAATAAAGCGGAATTCGGAAAAAGTCATAAACGCTGTGATAAATGCAGATCGCTAGTTTCGGTTTACACCGTTGAATCGTCTCTTTCGCTCCATGGAGCATATCCCACTCGTAAGATTCAATATCCGCTTTGATTAGCGTGATAGTTGGATTGCCCTTCTCCTTCAAGTATTCATCTATGCTAACAACTCTGACATTTCCGGTTGTGTCTAAATTGTGGGTTATTTGAGTTCCGATGTATTGGTCGCCGGCAATAAATGATAAAGCCGCGCTTTTCATGCCTACCCCTGCGTTCTCGCAAATAATTCTTTCCGGCTCTAACGCCCAAATGTCACACAAAAAAGAAACCCGTTTCCGCAGGGCTGCATAGTTCCGGTCATTTGGCTCAAAAGCGTATATCACCGGTACACTACCGAGAGAATGCTTGATCATTTCTTCAACAGTGTCTCCCACAAACGCACCGCAGTCTATAAATCCTCCTCCGGCTCCGTACTGAAAGAGGTAATTAAACTTCGGAAGAGAAAAGTATGGATTGCCGCAGAAATATTTTTCAGCCTCTGAGTTATCGCCGCTGACACGGCAGAGCAGAATTCCGGCATATATCTTTTTGGCATCGTCATCCAAAATATCAAAAACACTTTCAAATTCGGCCCAATGCTTTTGCACTATGTAAGCGTCTAAACTGCAATGGCGAATTTCCATCTGGCTCAGCTGTTGATGGATACTGCTGTAATGTTTGACACTACCGATTAGAACAAACGCCTTGGGGTAATCTAAAAGCTGCGCGGGAGAAATGCAAGGCACGCCTTCAATCATGGTTCCTACTTTATTCTTGTCGTTGTCGCAGAAGGCAGTAACCTTATGTTCCGCTTGCAAAGCTGAAAGAGACATTACCCCCAATCCTCCTGCACCAAACAGGATCACTGTATCGTTCTCTTCCGGTATGGTAATTTGTTCCGTAACTGTGCGGACCATTTCAAAAATCTGTGCTGCATTCATAAATCAGTGCTCCGTTTCAAATAGTTTATTTGTTCCGTCCATTGGGTGAGTCGGTGGTTCTCCGCGAGCTCCCCACTGGCCCGGCAGCGCTCCAGTAACATTTCGAAATCCATGAGAGATTCGCTCTCCGTCATGAGTCTGACTTCTCTGTGAGGAACAGGTATTCCCTGCACAGCATCCTGTTCAGGATATCGCTCCGCTGAGCCTTTGGCAGCTCCGCAGGGATAAGATTCTCCACTGTCCGGCGGGAGTTCTCACCCAGATCAAATGGGATAGAGATAACGGCCTTGACCGTTCCGAGGCGGCTCAGGGCGGCGTGAACGACATCTGCGGGGAAACCGTAAGCAAATTCCCGGTCGTAGACCTGCCGCTGGCCCAGGAGATGGACATATTCCTGGAAGGAGAAGGTGTTTTTCAGCTTGCAGGCCACCATACCGCCCGGCTTGCACAGGGAGAAAAGCCCGTCCAGCATCTTCTGGGGCTCATGGTAGCGGTTCAGGGGTCGGTCTGCCACCACATAGTCAAAGTAGTCTGACAGGAAGGAATCCGTCAGAAACTCCTCCCGGTCGCAGAGGACAGGCCCTGCGCAGATGGTTTTCAAATCCAGCCAGTACTTGGGGTCCTGGATGAAAGCGGAGAGCTCCGTGTCGAAGATACCGGATTTTCGGAGCCAGTTTTTGATGTCCAGAATGGGGGTGCCGCAGCGAACATCCACCCCCAGCACCCGGGCCCTGCCGGTCACTCTGGGAGGCGGGAAATGGCCGAGGTAGGGGATGTAGAAGTTGTTTACATCCTCCCAGGCGTCCACGCCAAAGTACTTTTCCCGAAAGTTCTCCCGGCCGATTTCCAGAGAGCGATGGAACACAGCGGGGTCCTTGTCCTCCCCACGGCTTAAGTCGTGGTCGTGACAGATCCAGGTGTCCCCAGCCAGCACGGTACGGTAGCCCAAGCGGCGGATCTTAAAGGTCAGGTCATCATCACCGAAGTCGTGGAAAAATCCCGCATCGACCATAGGCCAGCCGGAGGCCAAAAAGACCTCCTTGCGATACAGGGTGCCCAGGGTGATGATCCGCAGCCGGTCCTCCCACTTTCGGGGATCGGAGAGGTTGAACCGGGCGGCCTTCTTCTGCATCTCCTCGTAGGTGCTGTAGGAGAGGTTCACGCCCTGCAGGTTGGAAGCGTTGGAGGATACCGGGTTCACCATGCCAATCTTTGGATCAGACCGCATACAAGTCAAAAGGTTGTCCAGCCAGTTGGCGGTGACAATATTGTCATTTGCCAATACACACAAATATTTTCCCAGAGATCTCAAGCTGACCTCAAGCATCGGATATCCCGCGCCTATATTTTTTGTAATATGTATGATTTTCTTTTTTGGCCAAGGTACTGAACGGAAATAATCCAATGTTCCGTCGCTGGAACCGTTATCCAACAAAATCAATTCGTAATCAATGTTTTTCGTATGGGACAAAATACTTTCCACACACCGTCTGGTCTTTTCCAGCCGGTTGAATGCCTGAACAATAATGGATACCTCGGGTACATCTTCCTGCATCTCAACCAGGGCTGTCCGGTTTTCATACAGGCCGTCCCCCACCTTGGGTGGATCCATCCGATCTGTGTTAATCTCTATAAAATCCCTCATAGCTACCTCTCCTTCACCGTTGACTCCCCATCGAAAAACCGCCGAATCTGTTCCTCCATAAAAGCGGGTACATCCTTTCCTGCGAGCCACGCCTTTGTCCAGGCTGCTGTCTCCGCCACTGCCCGGTCCACATGCCAGCGGGGTTTCCAGCCCAGTGCCGCACGGATGTGGGAACAGTCCAGCCTCAGGACTGCGTCCTCATGGGGGCCGTCATCCCCAATGTGCTCCCAGGAGGCGCCGCCGCCCCAGGCTTGGCAGAATAGGTCCGCCAGCTCCGCGGTAGAGACGCAGTCGCAGCTCTCCGGGCCCACATTGTAGCACCCGGCAAGGTGCCCATCCTCATACTGCTTTTGGGCGATGAGCAGATAAGCCGACAGGGGCTCCAAAACGTGCTGGTAGGGCCGGATGGAGGCTGGATTCCGCAGTTGAATGGTCCGTCCGGCCCGTGCGGCCCGAACACAATCCGGGAGTATCCGGTCTGGCGCGAAGTCCCCGCCGCCGATGACATTCCCCGCGCGGGCGGTACTGACGGCTGTTCCCCCATCCGCAAGGAAGCTTCTCCGATAACTCCCCGTCACCAGCTCCGAACAGGATTTGGAGCTGGCATAGGGGTCAAAGCCGCCCAGGCGGTCCGCTTCCCGATAGCCCCAGGGCCACTGGTTATTTTGGTAGACCTTGTCGGTGGTAACGTTGAGAAAGCTCCTGACACAGCCGCTCCGCCGCACGCAGTCCAGAATATGCACCGTCCCCATGACGTTGGTGTGATAGGTTCCTATGGGGTCCCGGTAGCCCTCCCGCACGATGGGCTGGGCCGCCAAGTGCAGGACGATTTCAGGCCGTGCCGCGTCAAAAGCTGCGCTCAGGGCGTCAAGGTCCCGGATGTCGCCGGAGACAGACCGGACCCGATCCTCAACGCCCGCTAAAGTAAAAAGGTTTTCCTCCCCGGCAGGGGGCAGGGCAAAGCCAGTGACCTCCGCGCCCAGCATTGTGAGAAGGACGCACAGCCAAGAGCCCTTGAAGCCGGTGTGACCGGTGACAAGGACGCGCTTATTTTGATAAAAGTGATTCTGGTTTAGCCATACGGTTTGCATTGACACCTCCATCATTTTACTCAGCATGCTCAGCGGCACATCCTCCGGGTAGATCGCGGCAAAATGCCGTAGAGAGCTCTTGCGCTCCTCCCGGAAGACCGGCGGGCAGGCGGACAGCAGCTCCCGCCCTTCTTCTGAAGAACATTGGGCCTTTACTGTCTCAAACAGCCGGCGGTTCTTCCCGGCGCAGAACAGAAACCATTCCCAAGGTGATTCCCCCATGCAGGAGAAATCATGCCGGCCATCTGACCGGCGCATCGCCGACCGGCAGGCGTTATAGAACGTGTCCGCGTTTGTTTCGGCGCGGTACGCTGTCTGTACATAGGCCCGTCCTTGACGGCCCAGCTGCTCCCGGCGGGCCGGGTCGTGGTACAACTGTGACAGGACTTCCGCATACTGCCGGGCATTCTCCACCAGATATCCCGCACGTGCCGGGACAATATATTGCTCTACGTTCTGCCGCCTCGCCACAACCGGAACTCCGCACGCCATTGCCTCCAACAGGACATTTTCCGTTGTTCCGTAATGGGTGGGGTTCAGCAAATAGCCAAACACATCGAACGAGCGCATCAGCGCCGGAACATTGGAGACAAAGCCCGGAAAGGAGAACCGGTCCGCAAGTCCAGCAGACTGTATGTCGTGCTCCAGACACAGGTCTCGATCCCCCGCCATGACAAAGCGCGCGGAAGGAATCTTTTCACAGACCGCCTGACAATAGGCGGCAAATTCCGGGTGCAGCTTCCCATAATTCAGAGTGCCAACATACCCGATGACAAAATCCTTTCCATTGGTATAGTCCTCCTTGGGAACAAATTGCTCCGCGGAAAACTGTCCCATGCCATAGACAATTTGCGCCCTTTCCCGGATTTGGAGCCGCTCCGTGTCCGTCCACGCGGGGTTTTCCAGAGAGAAGGGAGAAGTAAACAAAACTTCGTCAAACTGCTCCGCCAGCCGGAAAGGCAGGTAGGGGTAGTGGCAGCCGTTCACATGGCTCCAGAGAACCAGCGGAGTGGAGAGCGGCGGAAGATCGTGCAGAAATTGGGCCATGGTCGGGTGGTTCCACCAGCTGACGGCGATGACATCCGCCCAGTCCAGCTGGGACTTGTCCCCCGACCACACCGCCGTCCCCACACCGCCGTCCCGGCAGGCCTGGACATAGCCGCTTTTCTCCGGCTCCTGGAGCAGCAGGATACGGTGGGTATCCCCAAATTGTCTCTGTCCCTGGAGGGCTGTGCCGGAAATCGCTTTCCCAGCGCCTCCCCCCAGGTGGGCCGTGATATGTAAAATGTTCATAACGTGTTCAGACCTTCCACGGAGCTTGAGACGCGCTCCACAGCGCCTCCAGCTTCGCACGGTCCCGCTGGGTGTCCATGCACTGCCAGAAACCGGTGTGCTTGTAAATCCCCAGCTTTCCCGCTTCGGCCAGTTCCTCCATAGGCCCGCGCTCCAGCACACAATTTTCCTCAGTGCTGAGACAGCCGAATACCTCTGGCTCCATGACCATGAAGCCGCCGTTGACCCAGCCGCCGTCCTCCTTCGCCTTCTCCCGGAAGCCGGTGACTGTCTGCCCCTCCAGGTCCAGCACGCCGAACCGCCCGCCGGGCTGAACACCCGTCAGGGTGACGGTTTTCCCCGAGGTTCGATGCTGTGCCAGCAGGGCGTTCAAATCCACGTCGCTCACCCCGTCGCCGTAGGTGAGCATGAAGGGCTCGTCCCCGATGTACTTCTGCACCCGCTTGACCCGGGCGCCGGTCTGGGTATTCAGGCCGGTGTCCACCAGCGTCACCCGCCAGGGCTCGGCTACGTTCTGATGGACCGTCATGCGGTTTTCGGCGGAGAAGTCGAAGGTGACGTCGGAGCGGTGAAGGTAGTAGTCCGCAAAATACTCCTTGATGACGTGGCCCTTATAGCCGCAGCAGATGACAAAGTCGTGGAAGTTGAAGTGGGAGTAGTACTTCATAATGTGCCACAGAATAGGCTGATCCCCGATGGTAATCATGGGCTTGGGCTTTAAGTAGCTCTCCTCGCTGATGCGGGAGCCCAGGCCGCCGGCTAAAATGACGACCTTCACTGTGTCAAACCTCCCATTACAGGAGCTTCGATGCCCTCGATCAGATAGGCCACCTTCTGATAGACCGGGCTCTGCTTGATGGCCGCCACGGCGGGGTCGCCGGGTTTAAAGGCGGAAAGCATGGACCGGACCTTATCCGCCAGGTCCAACAATTCCTGGGAGGGCGCTGAGGCTTGGATCTCCGGGGTATGCTTGGTCAGGAACTCCACCATATCCTTCATACCCTCGCAGGTGGACAGCCCCTCTCGCAAACAGCGGACATATCCCACAGCATCTCCTGCGTCCAGGGCCTCAAAGGCCTGAGCGCAGTGCCAGCCAAATCGGTGCATGGCGGGGAGGACAAACATATTTTCAGGCTGGAGCAGTTGGGGGGAATAGCACAGGGTCAGATACCTCCGCTCTACCGCCGCAAATCTTCGGGCCAGGTCCATGCCCATGGTCTCATCCTCCCAACCGCACACCTTTACCGCAGTCAGGAACAGCCCCCGAACCCAGGTGAGAGACTGTAGGGTGGAAATTTCGCCCACGCGCCTTGTCAGCTCCAGCAGCTCCTCTTTGTCCTCGGCCAGGCGGAACGCCAGGTCGTCCATCCGCTCTATCGCCAAGGGCTTGTCCGGAAGCGGGAACGCCGTCCCCGCCTTGATCGCGTGAGCCAGAGCGCAGGCGGGCAGTTCCGACAGATTTTCCACCTTGTTCAGCAGACCTGCAATCTCCTCCGGGTCCTCCGACTGCAAAATAGCGGCGGCGGCGCCAAGAACGCACGTTTCCGCCAAAGGGAGGTACATGGTATAGCCGCGGCGGCAGAAGGTATCGTCCCGATCCTCCGAATTTTGATAGGAGCTGGAGAACGTAAGCGCGCCGATCTCCAAAAACGTTTTCTTTCGGTCCGCCCCGGACTGTTTGTCCGGGCGGGGAGCGGTGATGCCCTCCCAGACGGCCTTGACCAGACCGGAGATATCCGCATGGCTCCGAAAATGGATCATGTGCAGAGTCTCCTGGAGGTTTTTGGTCCAAGTTGTATCCAGCGTGTCAAGCTGCAGGCTCTCCAGAGCCTGTACAGCGGCCTCCGGCTTCTCCACGCCAAAATAGCCGCGGGCCAAGATGATTTTTAGAGATTCCCGGTGCAGCGGTTCAGTAGATAACAGCGAGCCGTAGATTTGGCAGGCGATATCTCCCCGCCCGGCCTCAAAATCCTTGTGGGCGTTCAAGCCCCGTTCACACCAGCGGACGCAATCCTCAAATTGCTCCTTTTCCAAATAGTAGGTTGCGATGTTAAGGGAGGCGTCTATCAGAATGAAAAAGGAGTTGGGAAACCACTCCTCGGCCTCCTGAAGCCACCGTTCCAGCTCAGGGAGCTTATGAGCCCGGGCATAGGCAATGGCGTAGCGAAAGATGGAGGGCCCCATCATCTCCCATTTTTCCCGCTTTTCCTCCACCAGCTCCATCGCGCGGCGCAGGAAGTCATAGTAGTCCGGCTCTCCCTGTCCGCTTTCGATAAGCTGGAGAAGGGTGACGATGTTGTCTGGATCGCGCTCCAGCTTCTCCCGCAGGAGTTTCATGTTGCGCTCCTGCTTTTTCTGCACCAGCTCCTGGTCCACCGTCACATAGCCGTCATGGTGGATCAGCGTATTCTGAAGCGCCAAGGCCCGCATATCTGTAAGCGTCCACGCCTCATGGATGGCTCCGGTATAGCGAATCCCTGTACTCATACGCAGCAGCCGCCAGGCCATGAACACACCATAACTCTTGGTGAAGTCATAGCTGTGGTAATTGCGCTCAGTCAAAGCGCAGACATCCCAGTCCTTGCAGCGGTCGGTGGTAAGGAAATTGACCAGATCGGAGACATCCTCGTCCAGCCACTCGTCCGCATCCAGCGTCAGAAACCAGGCCCCGGTGCTGCGGTCCATCACGGCGTTCCGGGCGGCGGAAAAATCATTGATCCAGGGAAAATCGAACAGAATATCCGCATATTTTTCCGCAATCTCCCGGCTGCCGTCGTCAGATCCGGTGTCAGCCATCACCAGCTCACAGGGGACGGCTTCCCGCAGGGGCTGGAGAGATTTTAAGCACCGCTCCAGACAGCGGATCTCGTTCTTAAAAATGATTCCGATTGACAAAACAGGCTTAGACATACATGGTCTCCTCTCTTTTCCTGTCCTTGAAAAAGAGGATTTGCCTTCCGCTTTTTCAAAAACAGGAAAAGGGGGCCGGGCACAGGCCCGGCCCCCTTTTGGTATGCGTATTGGAATGGTGCTTCAGCACTTTGGGGATTAGCCCAGCAGCTGGAGAACGCCCTGAGGCACCTGGTTGGCCTGGGCCAGCATGGCCTGAGCGGACTGAACCAGGATGTTGTTCTTGACGTAGCTCATCATCTCGGAGGCCACATCGGTGTCGCGGATGGTGGACTCAGCGTCCTGAATGTTCTCGGTCATGACGGACAGGTTGTTCTGGGTGTGCTCCAGACGGTTCTGGTAAGCGCCCAGCTGGCCGCGGACAGAAGAAACATAGTTGATGGAGTCCTTGATGACGTTGACAGCGGCCTGCGCGCCGTCAGAGGTGCCGATGTTGATGTCGGCGATGCTGGTCGTGGTGTTGCCGTCTTCGTCCTGAGTGCCCATGGCCTTGGTGTGCATATCGCCGATGGAAATCTTCATCTGGTTGAAGGAATCGCTGCTGTCGCCGATCTGCAGGTTCATGGCCTTGCCAGCCTCGGAGTTGCCGGCGGCGGCCTCTTCCTCAGAGATGGTCACCGTCTTGCCCACGCTGAGGGAGCCGAGGCCCTTGGACCACGCTTCGGCGGTGGTATCGTCGGCCTTGGTCTTCTCGATGGACAGGATATTGTTCTTATAGGTCACGTTGCCGGTCTTCTCGTCGTAGCCGGCGGCCTTCAGCAGCTTGTGCAGGCCGTCCTCAGTTTTGAGAGCGTTCTTCCACGTCGCCAGCGTGATCTTGCCGTTGGCGGTATCGTTGGAATTGGCATTCCCATTTTCGTCCGTGTCGGCGATGATCTCCAGCTTGGTGCCGCCGACGTTGATGGTATCGCCGACCCCCAGGCCCTTCAGGTTCACGTTGTAGGTGACCTTGACCGGATTGCCTACGCCGGTGCCGACCTTTTCCTCCTGGCCGTAGACAGCCTTGATGTTGAGCGCGTCGTTCACGTCGTCGAACTCGGCGGTATCCACGTTGCCCACAACACCCGCAGTTTTGGCCGTTATTTTAAGCGTGAACTTTCCGTCGGTTACCTCAGCGTCAGTGACAGTTGATGTTGTCGGAATAGTAACCTCAAAGTCAGTACCGACACCGTTCGTAGTATCGCTTAAAGCATCCTGAATTCCCTGTGCAACAGCCACCCAGTCAGGCGAATTTGTGCCGCCGCCATTCTCCAGGTCAAGGCCCAGGATGCCGATGTGATAGGCGTCGGTAGTCGACGAGTAGGCGCTGTTACCGGCAGATACCGCTTTGTCAAACACAAAGGTCTTGCCGCCGATTACAAGCTTCTCGCCGCCCTTGAGCTTTGTAAGATCAAAGTCAAAGGTGAACTTCGCCTTGGTTGCGGGGGAGGTGCCGCCGCCGCCGACATCTGTGCCGTTGGCGCCCTCTACGCTGTCAACATAGGCTGTGCCCTCAAAAGTATTGAGGAGGTCTTCCCAGTCATCAGGGCCGATCGAGCCCGCGTTCTTGGCGGTAAAGGTATAGCTGCCGCCTTTAGTCCCATTGCCGGAATAGAGGTTGGCCGCTTGGACCGTATTACCGTTCTCGTCGACAATATCAAAAATATCATCCAGGCTTTTGCCGTCAATGCTATAACCGGTTATAGCGGTAGTATTCAAATTGGCCTTTGCTCCAAACGTGACGGTAAAGCTGGCCTTGGTGGCCTCGGAGGGGGTGACGCCGTCCTTGGAATCGTTGGTCTTCTTGCCCACGGCGTTCATAGCCACGTCGCTCCACTCGACCTTGGTCCCGGCGGTGACCTCAGCGGCCTTCCCGGCGTCCAGGGAGCCGTCCAGCAGCTTGATGCCGTTGAAGTTGGCGCTGTCGGCGATGCGGTTGATTTCCTCGCGGAGGGAGTCGACCTCCTGCTGGAGGGCCTCGCGGTCAACCTCGTCCTGATAGGTGCCGTTGGCGGACTGGGTGGCCAGATAGTCCATGCGGTTGAGCATGTCCTGAATCTCCTGCATGGCGCCCTCAGCGGTCT
>OFGE01002060.1_pt1 | contig 15606 bp, 13 predicted proteins | sample 1521681 | NCBI WGS metagenome assembly OFGE01 (sample SAMEA3504093, study PRJEB24116) | mouse gut metagenome | biome: mouse gut; feature: mouse-associated habitat; material: faeces | place: Denmark | collected 2011 | reverse complement strand
AACGTGCCATTGACAGAAAGGCGCTGACGACCCTGACCGGCATTTTCCTTCTCATCACGGCTGCGCTTGTCGCCGCCGCGCTTCTGCATGCAAAGGAAAGCTTTACTCTTTTTTATCTGACAAAAACCCTGCCCATTTATTTCTGAATTGACAGTGTGGGCAGGCTTTTTTCCATGCTTGCAGTGATCGTTCTTCCCTGCGCGGGCTTTTTCTCTTTCGAGTACATGAAGCACGAAGAGCGGGAGAGCCGCTATTATGGTTTTTATCTGTTGGCATTCGGCGTGCTGAACGCCCTCTGCTCTGCGGGCAATCTGATCACCTTTTACCTGTTTTTTGAGCTATTAACCATGACTTCCATGCCGCTTGTGCTGCATAGCTGCTCCAGGGAGGCTGTGATGGCTGGACTGAAATACTTATTTTATTCCCTGTGCGGCGCCTATATGGTGCTGTTCGGAATCTATTTTCTGAACCGTTACGCCGGCACGCTGGACTTCATTCCCGGAGGGAGCGGACTGGAAGGGGCAGAAAACCATCTGGGGCTGCTGCTTGTGGTGGTGTTTTTGATGATTCTCGGATTCGGCGTGAAGGCAGGTATGTTTCCCATGCATGCATGGCTTCCGACGGCTCATCCGGTGGCGCCTGCGCCTGCGTCGGCAGTTCTGTCGGCGGTTATTGTAAAAGGCGGTATACTTGCGGTATTACGTTCCGTTTATTATATCGTAGGAGTTGATATCATACGGGGAACGTGGGTGCAGCAGACATGGATCGTACTGGTACTGATTACAGTGTTTATGGGTTCTATGCTGGCATTTCGGGAGCCGGTCTTTAAGAAAAGGCTCGCATATTCTTCAGTAAGCCAGGCGTCTTATATTCTGCTTGGAATGGCGGTTCTTAACCCGGCGGCGCTTACGGGGGCGCTTATGCATGTACTCTTTCATGCATTAATTAAGACAGCGCTTTTTCTATGTGCGGGAGCGGTGATCTATCAGACCGGCTGTACAAGAGCGGATGAACTGACCGGTATCGGGAAAAAAATGCCGGTAACAATATGGTGCTATACTTTTGTGTCCCTGGGGTTGATAGGGATTCCGCCTATGAACGGTTTTATCAGCAAATGGTATCTGATGACAGGAATGCTTTGGAGCGGGGAAGGCGTCATCTCCTGGATGGGACCGGCGGTGCTTCTTGTCAGTGCGCTGCTGACAGCAGGCTATCTTCTTCCTGTAACGATCCAGGGATTTCTTCCGGGAACAGATTACGATTACGGAAAACTCAAAAATATGGAGCCGGCAAAAAAAATGACTGTACCGATTATCATTCTGGCATCGGCAGCGCTGATTACAGGATTGTTCCCAGGCAGGTTAGCGCAGTATCTTGAAACGATCGCGGAAGCAGTATTGTAAAGAAGGAGGTGAAGATGTTGAATGAATGGATTTTAATACTTGCAGTTCTGTTTCCGATCGTATCAGCGATTGCGATTCCGGTATTTTCGTTTCAGAAACGTGTTTATATGGAGATATATATTGAAATGATAGTCATTCTGACTTCAATATTGGTGCTCCTGATGCTGATTAATCGTCCAGAAGAATTGGTGCTTCTGTCTTTTTCAGAAAAGACGGCGTTCGTATTAAAGCTTGACGGGCTGGGCATGATATTTGCCGGATTGATTGCAGTGTTGTGGCCGATCGCTGTATTATATTCCTTCGAATATATGTCAACGGAAGAAAGGGAATGCCCGTTCTTCATGTTCTACACAATGACTTATGGGGTTACGCTTGGGGTTGCATGTGCGGGGAATCTTTTGACAATATATTTTTTCTATGAACTTCTTACGCTGGTTACGATTCCGTTGGTTATTCATCCGTTTACAAGGGATGCGGTATTGGCGACAAGAAAATACATTTATTTTTCTGTGGGCGGTGCAGCTCTGGGATTTATGGCGGTGGTGTTTTTGATACGATTTGGGGATAGTACAGGCTTTGTTTTGGGAGGAATATTGGGAAAAGGGGCGCTGGGACTTGGGATAGATATCCTGTGTCTTATCTATGTGGCGGCGTTTTTAGGATTCAGTATTAAGGCGGCTATGTTTCCGTTCTATTCCTGGCTTCCGGACGCCGGAGTGGCGCCGACGCCGGTGACAGCGCTTCTCCATGCAGTTGCAGTAGTAAAAGCAGGAGCATTTGCTGTGATCAGGCTTACATATTATTGTTTTGGAACAGAACTTTTGGTTGGAACCTGGGCACAGAAAGCAGTGATGGGGCTTGCCATGTTCACCATTGTCTTTGGGTGCAGCATGGCTGTTAAAGAAACACATATAAAAAGGAGACTGGCATATTCAACGGTCAGCAATCTGTCTTATATTATTTTTGGCGTGACGATCATGACTCCGCTGGGACTGTTTGGGGCGTTGTGCCATATGGTGTTCCATGCAGTCATGAAGATCAGCGCATTCTTTTGTTCCGGCGCCATCATGCATCAGACGGGGATACATTATATCCATAAGACAACTGGATTCGGAAGAAAGATGCCCTGGGTGTATGGGGCGTTCTTTGTATCCGGGTTAGGACTTATGGGAGTTCCCGGAACCTGCGGTTTTATCAGCAAATGGTATCTGGCGCGGGCAGCTTTTGAAAGCGGAAATATTCTGGCGGCCGTGGGAGTGGTTTGTCTTTTGGCAAGTGCTTTTTTGACAGCGATCTACATGATGACAATGATGATCCGCGGATTTTTCCCGGAAAAGGATTTTGACATGGAGACGATTCATAGTGTAAAAGATCCAGGCTGGCAGATGATTGTACCATTGATGTTGTTTTCTGCGGCTATTGTAACATTTGGGGTATATTCAGAGCCGTTAAGAGATTTTATATTCATTGTTGTGAATGGACTGTGATTCTGATGATGAGAGCAAATTATATTTTTAGAAGGGAGCGGAGGCTATGGATTCCGGATTACTACTGGCAGTTATATTTTACCCCATGGCAGGGGCACTGATCTCCGGCATGATCGGAAGAAAGACAAAGACGGGAAGGGATTATTTTGCGGTTTTTATCGTTGTAACGGAATTCTTCTTTCTTCTTGCTGCTAATATATTGCAGCAGGGGGCAGAAATATCGGCTCCCGCTGTATGCGGCATGGGGCTCCATCTGAAAATTGACGGTTTTCGGGGACTATACAGTCTAATTGCAGGTTTCATGTGGATGATGACTATATTGTTTTCAGGAGAGTATTTTGCTCATTACCGGAACAGGAACCGTTATTATCTGTTCCAGCTTGTGACGCTTGGTGCGGTTATAGGAGTATTTCTGTCTGCAGATTTGTATACAACGTTCATTTTCTTTGAAATCATGTCTTTTACCTCTTATGTATGGGTTGCGCAAGATGAGAAAATAGAGGCGCTAAGGGCGGCGGAAACTTATCTTGTGGTTGCAATGATCGGAGGAATGGCGCTCCTTATGGGCATATGTCTCCTCTTTAGTTATACGGGAACCCTGGAGATCAAAGAGCTGTATGAGGCATGCAAAGATATCGGGGATAGAAGGAAGCTGTATGCAGCGGGAGGCTGTATGCTTGTTGGATTTGGCGCTAAGGCAGGTGTTTTCCCGCTGCATATCTGGCTTCCGAAAGCACATCCGGTGGCGCCTGCGCCTGCTTCTGCGCTTCTGTCCGGTATCTTGACGAAGTTAGGTGTTTACGGAATCCTTATCATCAGCTGTTATATACTTAGCGAAGATAAAAACTGGGGAGTTCTGATTCTGTGTCTTGGTGTAATTACTATGTTTTTGGGAGCGTTCCTTGCGGTATTTTCAGTTGATTTAAAAAGAACGCTTGCCTGTTCTTCTATGTCGCAGATTGGATTTATTCTGGTGGGAACCGGTATGATGTGCCTTTTGGGAACGCATGGAAGTCTGGCGGCAGGGGGGATATTCCTGCATATGATGAATCATTCGCTTATTAAACTGGTGCTTTTTATGGCAGCCGGCGTGGTATTCATGAATCTGCATAAGCTTGACCTTAATGATATCCGGGGATTTGGCAGAGGAAAGCCATTTTTGAATTTTGCATTTTTGATGGGAGCGTTAGGAATCGGAGGACTTCCTTTCTGGAACGGGTATGTTAGTAAGACCCTCTTACATGAGAGTATTATCGAGTATTCCAAAGCACCGGCATATGTGTTTGTAGAGTGGATGTTTCTGATCAGCGGAGGACTGACGGCTGCTTATATGTTGAAGCTTTATATTGTCCTGTTTGTGGAAAAGAATGATGCGGCGGTTCAAAAAAAGTATGATGAGATGAACGGGCATTACATGAATAAAAGGAGTATGTTTGCTATAGGGGGAAGCGCTGCCGTTCTTCCGGTGCTTGGTATGGCGCCGGGACTTACTATGATCCCCATTGCAGAAGGCGCCAGGGAATTTTTCCTGATGCCGGGGAGTATGCATGTACCGCGTTTTTGGGGATTCGAATGTCTAAAGGGCGGGCTTATCTCCATTGGGATCGGTATAGTGATATATCTGTTGATAATACGGAAATTATTTATAAAAAAGGAAGCGGGAAAAGAGGTGTATGCAGATTTGTGGCCTGTATGGCTGGATTTGGAGAATTTGGTCTATCGTCCGTTTTTTGAGCATGGGCTTTTGTTTATTGGAAGCGTGTTGGGTAGAGCCTGTGATTCAGCAGTGGATGGTATCGTTGTCCTGCTTCGCAGGACTCTTTATAAAGATGCGGTTATTCCATATAGGACAGGGTCTTTTCCGAAGCTTGAGACGGTGCTGGGAACGATTCTTGATAAAGGCGAGTCCTATTTGAAACGGCAGGAGGAAGCCATGTCACATCGATGGAGTATCCGGCGGCGGAGGCTTGCACATCAGGAAAGCAGGGATATGATACGTTTTTCGCTGTCTTATGGGCTGAGTCTTTCGGGTATTGGACTTATATTTGTGTTGATTTATCTGTTTTCTAATTGATTTCTAGTATTCCATCCAGTCACAGACTTCGGTTTCTGGCCGGATGGAGTATTAATGTAGACACTACACTAGTTGACAAAAAGGATAGGATAGTGTTCAACAATTTCATTTCAAAGACCGCTTCATATGTTCTTTCAGATCATGGATAAATTTCTTCTCGCGGATACTGATCTGGTACGACTGCGATTTCATCAGATATACCCCTATATATTGATCGAATTCCAGAGGCAGGGCGATTACGCCGGCTCCCTTGTTGATAGATATGGAATTTTTCACGATAACAGAGATATATTGTCCGGTTTTGATCGTGTCGAACAGGCCTCCACGGTCAAAGATATAGGTAATGTTCTCTTCATCGTTCAGGCCCAGAACATCCAGCCAGTCGGCGGCGTCAAAATTCTCATAAGTAACAATGTGCTGGTTTTGAAGATGCAGATAGGATATGGAATCCAGCTTCGCAAGTGGGTGGGATGTACTCATGATCACTTCCAACGGAATGTGGAGCCTAAGCGGTATCAGATCCATATTATATCTGTTGGCGGTAAGCCTGTGGAAAGGCTCGCGGCTCTCGAAGCAGTAGAAGATAGCCATCCGGTATCTCTGTTCCACCACATCCTGCAGCACTTGGATCAATCCGGTCTCCTTGAAGATATCCCGGCAGCCCTGCGCCGGATTCTGATTCAGGAATTGAATAAAGGTCTGCATAAATAGGGCGGAATAGGTGCAGGAGACGGAGAGATTCTCATGGTGGTTGAACTGAGTGGGAATCTTCTGGATCTTCTTGTATTCGGATAAAATAATCTGCGCGGACTGTACAAAGCATTCACCTTCCTGTGTCAGTTCGATTCCCTTATTGCTGCGCGCGAAAAGAGAGAAGCCTAATTCTGTTTCCAGGGCACGGATCGAATGGCTGAGGCTAGACTGTGAGGTGAACAGATTTTTGGCGGCTTTGTTGATGGAGCCGCATTTCCAGATTTCCAGTACGCATTTCAGATTGTGAAAATTCATTAGATCATCTCCTCTATGGAGGTTAGTATTGATCGATTCTGCAAATATTAATATATAATTCCATATTATATAGTTTTTCTATAAGTATATCAATAGAATCGGGGTATGCGAATTCATTCATACTCTGGTTGATTCCTGTATAACCGTGTTTTAACTCTCCATGTTACAATTATAACAATAAAAGAGTCGACTCCAAGAATAAATATTATGGAGGTAATTGAATATGGCAGAAGTAAAACAACCGGCAAGTGCTTTATCATCACCGAGGTTTTGTAACATGGGGACATTTATGCGTATGACGAAGGTGGATTCCGCGAAGGGACTGGATTTTGCGATCGCGGGCGCGCCCTTTGACACGGCTAGTTCTTTCCGTTCCGGGTCACGATTCGGACCGAATGCGATCCGTAACATTTCTGCTATGATGAAACCGAACAATGTAATTCTTCAGGTAAACATCATGGAGAACTTAAAAGGCGGAGATATTGGGGATTTTAATGTAACTCCGGGATATATCCATCCGACGTACGATGCGATCGAGGCGGGGGTTGCCGGGATCTTAGAAGAGAATGCGGTGCCGATCGTCCTGGGCGGGGATCATTCGATTACGCTGGCGGAGCTGCGTGCGGTCGCGAAGAAATACGGTCCGGTTGCTCTGGTGCATTTTGATTCTCATTCCGATCTGTGCGACGAGGTATTTGGCCAGAAATATAACCACGGCACTCCGTTCAGACGTGCGATCGAGGAAGGCCTGATTGATCCGGCGCACTCAATCCAGATCGGTATGCGCGGTTCCTTATATGACCCGAATGAGCATAAGATGGCGGCGGATCTGGGGATGCTGCTGATCCCGGCCCATAAGGTGCGTGAGATGGGATTTGAGGCATTGATCAAGACGGCTATGGAGCGGGTAGGAGATAAACCGGTATTTCTGACTTTTGATATTGATTTTGTAGATCCGGCATATGCACCCGGAACAGGAACGCCAGAAGTGGCGGGCTTCACTTCTTACGAGTCGTTGTCGCTGGTACGTGCCATCAAGGATATGAATTTTGTGGGATTTGATATCGTTGAGGTTCTGCCGGCATATGATTCCGGGGAGGTAACGGCATATCTTGCCGCAAATATCGTATTTGAATATCTGTCCATCCTTGCTGCAAAGAAAAAAGATTAACAGCACAGACGGAGGGCAGAATGGAAGAAAAGAAAAAAGTCATTCGTGTAGAAGAAGTCACAGATCCGGATATGATGTCCAAAGAGCTGGACAGCGTGGTTCTTGAGGGCAGCAATAAGACCAAAGGGATTATCCTGTTTCTTATATGTTCGATTATAGGAATCGCAGTATTCTTCGGACAGATAGAGGGAAGCACTATTTTCGGAATCATTTATAATGGATTCGTTGATCTGTTTGGGCAGGCGATATACTGGATTCTGTCGATTGTGATTACAGCAAATTTTATCTGTCACATATATTTTAAATATATAGATAAAGGAAAGACAAAAAACGCATTTGCGGATGTTTACGGAAATGATAAGATTATTCATACGGTCTTATATGGATTGGGCGCCGTCTATGTAATTATTTACACATTGTGGATCGTTCACGGCATGAATATGCCGGAGATCATTATCAGTGATGCAACGGGCGGCAATGTTATTCCGCCGATCGTAAAGGGTGTGTTTGGTATCGTACTGGCAGGAGCAGTATTTATGCCGTTCTTGCTGAATTACGGTATTCTGGAGATCATTGGCGTGCTTCTGGAGCCTTTGATGCGGCCGCTTTTCAAGGTTCCGGGTAAGTCCGCGCTGGATGCTACGGCATCTTTTGTAAGCTCATCGTCTCTCGGTGTTCTGATCACGAACCGCTTGTGGAAGAACTGTGTCTATACAGAGAAGGAAATGGTTGCGATCATGACCGGCTTCTCAGCGGTATCCATAGGGTTCGCCCAGTTGGTTATTGATACAGCGGGATGCGGAGCCCAGTTTTTCGAGATCTATGCGGTAAGTTTTGTAATGGTATTTCTGATAGAGATGATTACGGTGCGTATTCCGCCGGTCTCTAAGAAAAAGGATGTCTATTACAACGGAAAGGTTCAGACGGAAGAGGAGCGTAAGGAAGGCGCGCGTTATTCGGTTCAGACCATTCCGACGGGAATCTGGCGTTCAGTGAAGCGTGCTGCGATTGCTTACAGTGTTCCGAAGAATGTAAGTCTCAGTCTGAAGGACAGTATACTGGTGCTGCCGCAGGTATTGACGATGCTGTCCGCGATCGGTGTGTCGGCTATGATTCTTGCGGAGTATACGCCGGTGTTTAAGTGGTTGGGTTATATATTCCAGCCGGTTCTGATGCTGTGCCAGGTGCCTGACGCGGCAGCCATCGCGCCGTCTATGCCGGTGGGGATCGCGGAGATGTTTCTCCCGGTTCTCGTCATGAACAGTACGGCGGCTGCGGTATCGATCAGTATACAGGCGAGAGTGTTCGTCTGCCTGGTGTCTATGTGCCAGATCATCTTCTTCTCGGAGACGGCTACGGTTATGATGGCGACAAAATCACCGATCAAGTTCTGGGAGATCATTGTATGCTTCATTGAGAGAACGCTGATAGCGATCCCGCTGGCATCATTGGCGGTACACCTTATATTTTAGACAAACGGATATTGAATATAGATTGTTCATCAAATAGAACCTGCAGGATGCATCGGATCATGAGAATTGCATCTTGCAGGTTCTATTGTTTGCAATTATAATGAATTCAGTGAATACAGCGGTATTGGAAAGGAGCGTTGCAATGTCAAAAGTATTTAATGTAACAGGACCATGTATACCTAGAAAACATTATATGGCAGATCTTACAGGATGTGTCGGGCAGATACATGCAATGGTGGATGCCGGGGCGTATTTTACCATAAACCGTGCGCGTCAATATGGGAAGACAACTACCCTGACGGCGTTGGAAAAGGAACTGGTCGAAGAATACCTTGTGATAAGTCTTGATTTTCAAGATCTGGGGAGTGCTTCCTTCCAGAATGAGAATACATTTTCCTTGGCGTTTCTTGAATTATTTGTCCAGGAAATAGAACGGCATCAGGCAAAGAGAATGCCGGGTATGGCTGTACTTATTGAAAAGATGCAGGACACAGCGGCAGGTCAGGATTTTAATCTTATGACGTTATTCAGATATCTGAGTAACATCTGTGACTGCAGTCTTAAACCAGTGGTTCTGATGATCGATGAAGTGGACAGTGCATCGAACAATCAGGTGTTTATTGATTTTCTGGCACAACTGCGCAGTTATTATTTGAAGAGGGATACGAAAGGAGTGAATACTTTTCAGTCCGTTATTCTTGCAGGGGTATATGATATCAAGAACTTAAAAAGAAAGATCCGCACAGAAACAGGCCATCAGACAAACAGTCCGTGGAATATACGCGAAGGCAACGAGTCAAACGAATGCTTGCATTCATTTGACGACTGCCCGCGTGATCATAGAATGCTTGCATTCTATGATATTGCGGCAGATTTTGCGGTAGATATGAGTTTATCCAAGGATGGAATCAAAGGGATGCTTGATGAGTATGAGACAGACCATCATACTGGTATGAATATTTCAGAAATGGCGGAGCATCTGTATGATTATACATCCGGATATCCGTATCTTGTGTCCCGGTTGTGCAAGATGATAGATGAAAAAGGCACCTGGACAAAAGAAGGACTTCTTACAGCTGTACGTGTATTATTGACGGAAAACAATATGTTATTTGAATCGTTGATCGGCAAGCTGACCGATTATCCGGAATTGGAACAGATGTTGAAAGAATTGCTTTTCTTTGGGAAGCCTATCACATATAATCCGACGAATCAGGTAATCGGCCTTGCAGTAATGTTTGGATTTGTGAAAAATGCAGATGGGAAAGTAATACCGGCGAATCGCATTTTTGATACATTGCTGTATAATCATTTCCTCTCCCTAGATGAGCTTGGGTCGTTGGAGATGTATAAAGCATCTTTGCTGGATAAGAATCTGTTTGTCCGAGACGGACATTTGGATATGAGGAGAATTCTGGAGAAGTTTGTGATGCATTTTCATGATCTGTATGGAAATAATAAGGAAGAGTTTCTGGAGGAAGAGGGACGGCGGTACTTCCTTCTTTATCTGCGCCCAATCATTAATGGAACAGGGAATTACTATATAGAAGCCCGGACCCGGAGTCTGGGAAGGACAGATATTATTGTTGATTATCTAGGAGAGCAATTTGTGATCGAGACTAAAATCTGGAGAGGTAATGAGTATAACCTGCGTGGAGAAAGCCAGTTGGCAGAGTATTTGGCGGATTATGGGCTGCACACAGGTTATATGCTCAGCTTTAATTTTAATCAGAGAAAACAGATCGGCATCCGGGAAATTGTAGTTAATGGGAAACGTCTGATAGAGGCAGTGGTGTAAAGCTAGTTGATATCTGCATTTCTCTCCATTCTCCCGGCTTCAGATTCTCATCTAATACAATATCATCGATAGCAATGCGCTTCAGGGCGATCACGCAGCAATGGACAGCCTTCATCATCCGGCGGATCTGCCGCTTCCGTCCTTCGGTGATGATGATGGTTCCGCTGGTGACCGGATGGCCGGGTAGATTCCTGCCGAAGGATGAACGAATCTCTGGGTGAAGCGACGGCAGTGTCTCAGATAACACCGAGCGGCCTGAGACCGTGATCGTACAGGGCAGCGTCGGGGTGTCAGAGCCGCGCAGCAGAATACCATTTTGAAGCTTTTGAAGCTTCTCGCTGTTCAAATCACCTAATACGGTGAATTCATAAGTCTTTTTCTTCTGATAATCAGGATGGGTCATCATCTGATTCCATTTTCCGTCGTCTGTGATGACGAGAAGCCCTTCTGTCTCGCGGTCTAAGCGTCCGACGGGGGAGAGGCGGTTATTCTTAAGCTCCTGAAAATAATCCATTACTGCAGGAAAACGGGTGTCTCGGCGGGCGGTAACGCAGCCGAAGGGTTTGTTGAACATGTAATAGCGGTACATAAGAATCTCCTGACGGTATTTTCGGCAAATGGGTCCGATGTAATTTGAATTATTATATGTGAAGAAGAAAACCTTGTCAAGTAATTGACGGTATTGAATCAAAGTACAGATGTGATTATAATAAATTAGGATATAAATAAATATTAAGGAAGCAGGGCAGAAGAACATGTGTCTAAAGAAGCGGATACTAATAGCGGATGACGAGCCGGGGATCATCCAGCTATTAAAGGATTATTTTGAGATACAGGATTATCAGGTAATAGAAGCGAGAAACGGACTGGAGGTATTAGGACAGCTTAACCGGGAACCGGACATCATACTTTTGGATGTCAATATGCCGATGCTCGACGGTTTTGAGGTATGTGAGCGGATCCGCGCCCATGTGTCGTGTCCGATCTTGTTCCTGTCTGCGAAGATCGAGGAGGCAGACAGGATCAAGGGGTTGATGCTGGGCGGGGACGACTATATCTTGAAGCCGTTCAGTATAGAAGAACTGGGAGTGAGGGTGGAGGCGCATCTGCGAAGGGAGGAACGTAAGAAGACCGACCGCGCGGTGAAGATCTTTGACCGGCTGGCGATCCATTACAGTGACCGCTGTGTATACTACGAAGAACAGGCGATTAATCTGACGAAGACAGAATACGGAATTGTGGAGACGCTGTCCTTGAATTCCGGTCAGGTATTCAGCAAGGACCAGTTATATGAGAAGGTCCGGGGATTTGACGGGTGCGCTGACAGCAGTATTGTCATGGAGCATATACGGAGAATACGGAGCAAGATAGGGAAATACACGGATCATACATTTATAGAGACCGTGTGGGGAGTGGGTTACCGATGGATTGGTTAGAGGAGAAGCTCGAAAAATTGCAGAGATATATCCGCAACCTTTCTTTCCGAAAGGCAATGATCGCATATATTCTGGTACTGGCGGCAGTCGTGTTCGGGCTGTCTTATCTGACGATAATCGTCTGCTGGCAGTGGGAGATTATGGAATGGATGCGCTATGAGCAGGAAGATTTGGTGCATATAATCTATCAGAAAGGCCCTCTGTGGAGATTTGAATATCATTTTGCAGATGGGACTGATCAGCAAAAGCTGGTGTTACTGGATACCTTGCGGGTGTGGTGTCCGTATATCTATGCATTTGCGGGAATGATCGTGACGATCTGCATCTTCTATAAAAAACGGCTGGCAAGGCCGCTCTTGCTTCTGGCGGACAGTGTGGAGAGGATTCGGGGCAATGATCTTGACTTTCGGGTAAGCTATGAGAGTGAGGATGAGTTGGGCAGTCTTTGCGACTCGGTGGAGGCTATGCGGTTAGAGCTGGTACAGGGGAAGGAAGAGATGTGGAGGCTTGTGGAACGGCAGAAGGAGCTGAATGCCGCATTTGCCCATGATCTCCGTACTCCGCTTACGGTGCTTCGGGGGTATACGGACTTCCTTGCGCGCTATATCCCCGAGGGAAAGATCAGTGAGGAGAAGATGCAAGATACACTGGCGCTGATGTCCGGCCATCTGAAACGTCTGGAGAATTACAGCCGTACCATGAAGGGAATCCGAAGTATCGAGGAAGTTCCGTTTTCACCGGGACAGACGGAGCTTGGGAGTATCCACAAGAGGATCGGTGAAGTGGTGTTTGCGCTGAATCAGGCAGGCGATATTAGGATATGTTATCAAAGATGCGGCGCAGAAGATGCAGTTAAGGTGGAGGCAGACGATAATATCATCATGGAAGTCCTGGAGAATCTGCTCTCGAATGCCATCCGTTATGCTCAGGGAGAGATCGAGGTTGCATCGGATTACGATGAGGGGAAGAGGGAATTCTTATTGACTGTCCGTGACGACGGGGCGGGATTTTCAGATGAGCAGCTAAAGATGGCGCTGCAGCCGTATCATAAGGAATATGAGGGCGGGGAAGCGGACGAGCATTTTGGGATCGGGCTTCATATCTGCCGGGAATTCTGCCGGAAACACGGCGGGACATTGAATGTTGCGAACAGTATACGGGGAGGGGCAGTGGTGACGGCATCATTTACCTGTAGGGCGTAAGACGATGGAATTCGACATTTTCTTTCTTAAAAAGACTTTGGGAAATTATTGTAGTAGTATGAAGATTATGATAGACTAAAGTATATTTTTATACAAGGAGATTTTGAAATGAAATTGTTTCAATTTGCATTTTGCTATGATTATGATAAAAAGATTAGTGTTTTAAGTGGCTTGTGTCCTGAGAAATGGAGTTTTGGTTCGAATTCGGATAATGTGATTCTTAAAAATTATATTGACCATACTTTAGAGAAAGTTTTAGAGGAAGGTAAAATTATTGAAAAAGCAGAATATTGTTTGTTCAATACAGGATTGTATACAAATTTTTATGAAGAAATTTATGCTTATTTTGTTATAAATCAGAATAAAGATAAGCAAAAATGGTTCTTGGATGGATTTTATACTTCATATCAAATTTCTAATATGGGAGTAATAGACCGTCCGGAAAGAGCTAATTATTTTTTAAATCCATCGGAATTGGTGTTTGATACAAACTGTGAAATAATTCCTCAGTATTCACATATTTTTAACGATCCTGAAAACTTTTTGAGAATTCCTGAGAGTATAAGAGAGAGTTCCAATAAATGTATGCTTTTTGATGGTGCAATTAAAAGGGCGAAAAGGATGATAAATGCGAATTATAAGACTGCTGTGCCGCAGTATTATAAAGGGAAGATTCAATTGCTGATTCCTATATGTTTAATAAACGAGAATATACCTGATCTGGCATTGGTAGTGAGTAAGAATGATACAGGTACTCAATACCTAGGGCATACATGTTTGACTCTGGATATGGCATATAACAATGCCCGTCTTATCGCAAGGCCGGATAGTAATTGGCTCAAACCATAAAAGTTTGACAAAAAGCTTATTTTGTGATATTATATTAGAATTAAGAGATATATTATATTATTAGATATGTTATATTATTAGATATGTTGTAAATTATTTATTATATTTGATTATTTTTTAGGCAGACCGCAAGGTCTGCCTTATTATTTGCATCGATAGACCAATTTTATATCAGGTTTTATAGAAAAAATTCAACTTATCCTTAGTGATTCTTAATTATTTGTAGAGAGAATATAGGGATTTACGTCTTATTATATCTGTATACCGAAAGAGGAGAAAGATATTATTTTTATAGAAAGGATGAGGACGTATGTCTACTACAATCGAAATCAGGAATCTGAATCAATATTACGGCAGGAAGCAGGCGCTAAGGGATATCAACCTTACGATCGAGACCGGCATGTTCGGTCTCTTAGGGAGAAACGGAGCGGGAAAGACTACGCTTATGAAGGTGATCGCGACACTTCTGCCCCGGTCAGAGGGGGAAGTATCCGTGTGCGGGAGAAGTACGTTAAGGCCGCAGGAGGTTCGAAAGATCGTGGGATATCTTCCCCAGGACTTCTCCATGTACCCCAATATGACAGTGTATGAGGCTATGGATTATCTGGGCGTGCTGTCAGGATTAAGCAGGGCGAAGCGCCGCCAGCGAATCCCCAGGCTTCTCCAGCGGGTCAATCTCCAGGACGATAAGCGCAAGAAGGTGAAGGCCTTGTCCGGCGGAATGAAGAGAAGGCTCGGTATCGCACAGGCGATCCTTCATAATCCCAAGGTCTTGATCGTGGATGAGCCGACGGCAGGGCTTGACCCGAAGGGCAGGGATGACATCTTAGAGCAGGTGGCATATCTCCACAGGCAGACGGGCATGACAGTAATCTTAGTGTCTCACAGCATGGAGGACGTAGCCCGTTATGTGTCAAGGTTAATCGTCATGAATCATGGCGAGAAGGCGCTTGACGGGACGCCAAAGGAGGTATTCCGGCATTATAAGGAGCTGGAAGCAATGGGGCTTGCAGCTCCCCAGATTACGTATGTCGTACAGGCGCTGAGGGAACGTGGGATCCCCATTGACCAGGATATTACTACGGTTGCAGAAGCCAGAGATGCCATTCTGGCGATGTGGAAACGGTAAGCTGATGATTTTGGGGATGTGGGGAACAAAAGCAGCAGCGCCGTATCCGGCAGACAGAAGTTTGGAGGAGACCATGTTAAGAGACATTACTTTGGGGCAGTATTACCCGGTGGATTCGTTTCTTCACCGGCTGGATCCCAGGACAAAGCTGTTCGGGACACTTGTGTATATCATATCCCTTTTTATCGCCGATCATATATGGGCTTATGCTGCCGCTGTTCTGTTTCTGGCTGCGGCAATCGTCCTTTCACGGGTTCCTGTAAAATTTATGGTCCGGGGTCTTAAGGCGATTGTTTTTCTGCTTCTTATCAGCGTCAGCTTTAATCTGTTTCTGACTCCGGGAAGAGCGATTTTCAAAATAGGCTTTCTGCAGATGACATGGGAGGGCGTGGAGATCGCCGTTTTTATGGCAGTGCGCCTGATTTTTCTGGTTATGGGTTCCACGATTCTGACGCTGACGACCACGCCCAACAGCCTTACAGATGCGATGGAGAAGCTGATGAAACCGCTTAAGGTCTTTAAGGTGCCTGTACATGAGGTGGCGATGATGATGTCCATCGCCCTGCGCTTTATCCCG